>Ga0070734_10001424_pt1 | contig 34934 bp, 38 predicted proteins | sample Coa_R1_8_FD_66444 | JGI IMG/M metagenome (GOLD analysis project Ga0070734, IMG submission 66444) | Surface soil microbial communities from Centralia Pennsylvania, which are recovering from an underground coalmine fire - Coalmine... | ecosystem: Environmental > Terrestrial > Soil > Unclassified ...
TCTGTATACATTTATCCGTACCGCAATTACCAAACAGCTAAAACGGCAAATGCCCAGGATTCCTGCCCTCGAACACGCGGGAATGTTAGGTCAACTCGGTAGCGTGGAAATCGAGGCTAGCCTGAACCACGGGAAGGTACTCCTCGAAGTGGGGAACCCATCCGCTCCGTTTACTTCCCCGTCACCCAAGCCCCGGGATCAGCCTGATCCGCGACCGCCAACGTGAACTCCACATCCTCGACCGGTCGAGCCTGGAGGTCGCCTCTTGCAGGTGCTAGCAGTTCAGGGTGCTGCATCCCGGGGGCCGGCACATGAATTGCAACTCTGTTATCTAGAAAGATTGGGCGGTGTCCAGTCAGGATTGCCCGTTGCCGATTCCTCGAGGAATCTGGTCAGACTACGGGCTCCGATCTTCACCCGGCAGAGTCGCGCAACATTCGCGGCACATCAACGAGTGCTCAGTCAAACGGATCGATATCGGTACCGAGGAGATTCCACGCGAAAGAGGGAGACCATTTCATGAACAACCTTCCAAGGCGTACGAACGACGCCAGCCGACCGGCCAGCACGCTCAATGTGCTTGCGGGCATCTGGCTCATCATTTCGGCTTGGGTTCTGGGCTACTCCGGCGTGTCGGCTGCGATGGGGGATATGCTGATCGTCGGCATCGTCGTCCTGATCTTGGCTGCCATCCGGCTGGGAACGCCAGGCGCGGTTGGCCTCAGCTGGATCAATGTTCTCTTGGGCATCTGGCTCATCATTTCGCCGTTCGTGCTGGGCTTCACGGCGGCATCGGCGGCGATGAGCAATGCGATCATCCTCGGCATCCTGGTTGTCCTCTTCGGTCTGTGGGCGGCCTTGGCCAGCCAGACCCCGCGCCGTCGCCACGCTGAGCGCCTGCCGGCGGTGGCACGCTGCGCCATGATTGTCGGCCTCGGGAAGGGACGTCTGCAGTTCCGGGGCAGAGGGGCGCCGTCTTGCTCGGCCGCATGAAGGGGCCTTTCGGGCAGACCGCTGGGTACCAAGCACGGGCCATCGTGACCACCGATATCCAACAGAGCCCAGCCTATGCTCCTTCCAGTAGCCGACCTCCATAACTGTCTCCACCGCCTTCCAGGCCTCGGGCAATCGACCCCGACCAGTGACTGCGCGATGGTGTGTTCCTCCGCGTCGAGGGCCAAGCCCGTAACCCATTCGACGAAGCATTGCCAGCCGCGGCACGTAAACGCGCCGGCGAAAGGCTACGGCAACGTTTGCCAGAAGGCCCACAGTCGTTTAGCCTGCATGAGGTACCTCCCGTAGGGGACCAAGTCAGTGATCGCTCCGTTGCTGACTGAGTCGTCACGGGCGGTGCCTTCAACCCCTCCACCAGTGAAGGTCTCGACGATCACTCATGCGGCGAGCAGGCGAAGACATTGCTCCTTGGGCGGCTGGGCCTGCAGCGTTTGCAAGGTGCCTACCCGAATGTTGCGCTTCTACTCCGAGTCCTGCATGTTCCGAGGGTCTAACCCGGCAGCCACCGGCTTGGTTCCTTCGTCGCCGAGCAACCAGGCTCGTACATAGTCGGTTACGGCCCGGAGCTGCTCGTCGGAGATGCGCTCGCGGTACACGCTGCTCATGTTCCGAATCTCATGGCCCATGATGTGGTCGGTGGCCACTTGGTCCCTCGACCCATCAGCGATCGTTCGGAAGGTATGCCGCAAGGCGTAGTAATTGCAATGGCCGTTGATGCTAAGTGAGTCGAGCAGTTTTCGTGTTTCCTTCGTAATCGGGCTATCCGCTATGGCTTTCGCTCAGCCAAATCCCCGCTGCGTGATGAAAGCGAGTCCGGCTTCGGCTTCGTTCTTCGGCTCTGGTCGTTGGGCTAACGCTCCGCGAGGAAACAACGAGAACTCCTCCATGGTCCGGTTGGTTGTGTCCGTTTCGCGGCGGTTCGCAGAACCGCGTGCAGATGCGCCCCGCGCGGTTCTGCGAACCGCCGCGAAACAAGAACGGACGCATTCAGCGGGACTGGGTATCAGGATAGGGCTTCGGGGGTTTGTTTCGAACGGAAGACGGGGTAAAATCGAAAGCGGTCGTGGCAACAGTTCCTCAAAAACAGGCGTTGCTGTGAGTGCGGCCGGGGACGCTGCTAACGGCCTGAGCATGTGATGTCGCCAGGGTGTCGGGTGTCAGTAAGGCTACCAGGGACGGAATCAAGAAGGGAATGATAAAGCAATAAATCGTTTCTTTTCAGACGCTTGCCCCCGTAGCTCAAATGGACAGAGCAACGGACTTCTAAAGAATGAACATATGTAAAGCACTGGATGTATGGTTGTTTTTGCATTCTGGGGTGCCCTAATCGCACCTGTGCGCGGGCGTAGTCGGGCGTAGGGAAGGTGCCACCCTCACTACCCGGCCAACATCGCGTGGGGCGATAACACGGGCGGCACGACCGGCACTAATGGCTTTAGCAGCGGCATCTTCACGGTCAGCGGCATCCACACCTTCGCCAACGAAGGTTCGTACACGATCACCGCCACGATCAACCACGAAGGCGTGATCACGCTGGCGCAAGGCACGGCCACGGCGACGAGTGTGGGACAATTCGTGCCGGCGCAAATGGTGAAGCCGATCAGCTTCTGGGAAGGGCTCCAAGGCCAGCAGCTCATCCGCCGCTTTGGCTTGACCACGAGCGGACAGATGTTGGGGGAGTGGTTGGCTACGGCCTATCCCAATCTCTATGGCGGCGGTAACGGTGCCCCAAACTTGACTCCCTTTACCAATGCGCAGATCGCCAGCTATTACCAGAGCCTCTTCTTGGTATCCAAAGGAACCGAGCTCGATGCCGAAGTCTTGGCCACCGCTTTGGAAGTCTTCACTACCACCGCTTCCTTGGGCAGTACGGTGGGCCAAAGTTTTGGATACTTGGTGAATGCCCATGGGCTAGGCGCCTATTCCTGGAACGTCGGCACCGGTGGGCCAGCCTTCGGCGTATCCAATTTCACGGCGCTCAACGTCTTTCAGATTCTTCGGGACGCCAATAACAGCGCGGTTGGAGGTGAACCGTGAGACAGCAATGTCACGTTCCGCAATCAAGCGCTTGCGGTCTTTCATGGCATCAACGGCGGGTAAGACTCACACCGGGGGCCCTTGTGCACCGGCGGCTGGCGGCGGAGCTGCTGGCGAGCGAGGCGTACCCGACCACCGGGGAGAAGGAGAATGCTTTCGTACAGCAAGGCGGTGACTGCCGCGCGATGTTCTAGAATTGCCGGCGGAGGCTCAGTAACGGGACGGCTGAGAATTCAAAAAGAGCAAGCGAGAGCGTGACATAGCAGTGGCATTATCGCGAATGTCCAGAAAGCCTTGGACAGAGCTAACTCACTGCTCCCCTGCGGGACGGACAGAGAAGATGCTTTTCATCACTCCCAACCGAAAGGCTCGAACCATGAACGTATTCCGCAAACTCTGGCTGGCCATCGAGAACCTGGCATCCAGTCTGAATTGGCTGGCGGCGACCATCGATAGCTTTAACCAGGAAATCGTCCAGCGCAGCGGCATCCGGGTGGACGTAGGTCCCTTGCTGTCCAGCAATGGCTCGACCGGACTCGCCGAGATGCCCGTAACACGAAAGCGCAAGACCGCGCCCTGATGAACGCTCCGCTACCGAACAGAGAAGAGACGCCCATTTCCAGGAAGCCAACGAAAGCGAGAGAACAATGGCTCAAGCAGAAAGTACGAGAACGGCTCCAGACATTGCCGCTGCTCTGGCCGAGCCGGTTGATCCGGCGGAAGTGCATTTTAAGCCGGCCGTTGTCAGCGGCAACCGGGCGATGGCCATTGCCTATGTCGATGCCCGTGTCATCCAGGATCGGCTGGACGAGGTGCTGGCGGCCGAAGTAACGCAGACGTAGTGTAGTACTTGAAGCAGAAAGCAACTGCCGAGCAAATGCAACGGGAACTGGACATGTTGGGTGGATGACTCGCGCCGGGCCAAGAATGAGGGCAGATTCCCGAGCCGTGCCCTTGCGGCCCCGCGCCCGGCGCGCAGCGACGCCGGGTTTCGCTCCCGGTATAAGGGGCTTTGCAATCACCGGAGAGGGAGGCCAAGCGCCAGCGTGAGCTCTCGCTGGCAACTTGCCAGGTTTTGCCTTCTCGCCCCTCTTTTCTTGCTGGGGCATGAAGCGGCTCCAAAGTGGAGAGCGCTCAAGTTCGGCGATCGATTTGCCGTTCCTAAGATGGGATGAGCGCTGCTTTTCTATCAGTGAACTCTAAAGCTACAGGGCGAGGCGATTTTCCCAAGCAGGGCTGATTGCGGAGTTAAGGCAATGAAACCACTCTCTCTGCTCGTTGGCGTCCTGTTGTTTAGCACGGGTTGTGCAGGCTACAGCCCGAAGGAACAATGGGACCACTTCGCCCAAGAAATGAGTGATGACGTCTTCTTCAAGACTGACTTCGTTCAAGTCAGGGCACCCCTAAGCGACGGTCCAGCGGCGAAACCCACGAATTGATGGGTTCATCCGAATGATTGCGATCTTTGACGGCATGCTCTGAAGCAGTGCTTACCGGTGGTCTGACCCCATCTCGCGATCGCCTTCGGCGAACTGCCGGCCACTCCATAATCTGTCAGCGCAGCCACCACGGCTGGATCTCCGGCTCGGTGTCATCAAACTCCAGCTCCAGGCCGCAAAGTTTCACGCGCTGCCCATCTCCGTAACAGTAGGGGTCTGTCTCTTCGCCGCTGCAAATGAGATCGCCCTCGATGCGCGTCCTGAAGTGCGCCCCTGAGATTGGACCAGTACGATAGTCAATACTGTCCTCCCAGGAGCATCCTTCCATGCCCAAGCGCCGCCGCCGAACCTTCACCCCCGCATTCAAGCCCCAAGTCGTCCTCGAAGTCCTCGCCGGTACGAGGAGCCAGGCCGAGATCGCTCGCGAACAGAATCTGAAGCCCGAGCTCATCGCCCGCTGGAAGGAAGTCGCCCTTGAAGGCCTGCAGACTCTCTTCCAGAGCGGGGAACAGCGCGACCACGATCAAGACCGCATCGCCGAGCTGGGGCGGATGGTCGGGCGCCTGACCATGGAAGCTCGAAGTCGCAAAAAAAGCCTCGGCCTTGCTGCCATCGGCCCTGAGGCGCGACGGGAGGTCGTCCTGACGCTCGCGGCCGAGTACCCGGTCCGCTTCATCTGTCCGGTGACGGGCTGGACTCGCAGCGGCGTCTACCACGAAGCCGTCCCGACCGCCGATGAGGGCCGGCTGAGGCGTGCGCTGGAACGGCTGGCCTGCCAGTGGCCGACCTACGGCTACCGACGGCTGACGGCCATGCTCCGACGTGAAGGCTGGGCGGTCAACGGCAAGCGGGTCCCAGAAGGTCAGCGCCCTACTATGAATTGGAGAGGACGATGTCGACAGTTGGGATAGCCGGGGACAGGCCGCTCCTGGTATGCTGGATCTGGCGCATCAGGGCGCCGCCGTGTCCGCGGGAAGGACCGAGTCCCCCTGAGTCTGACCTGACGCCTTTCGTTACTTCGATGAACTCTTTTCTGCCCGGGCGAGCGGACACCGGGCGCAACGGCTCACGCGTGACGCGCGCAGCCAGGAAAGGAGTTCGTCATGAGGCACCCTTTACCCACCCGCACCCTGCCCGGACAGCCGGACTTAGGCCAGCTCAAGCGCCAGGCGAAGGAGCTGCTGGAGGCGTTCTGCGCCGGCGCAGGCGGCGCCGTCGCGGAAGTGAAGCGATTCTACCGCGACGCCGACGCGGCGACGTTCGCCCTGCACGACGCCCAACTCGCGCTGGCGCGGAGTTACGGCTACGACAGCTGGCCGAAGCTGAAGGCCTACGTTGATGGCGTGACTGTCAAGCGTCTGGTCGAGGCCGTGCGCGCCAATGATGTGGGACACGTGCGCGCAATGCTCCAAGTCAGGCCGGAGCTGGTCCGCATGGTCGAGGCCTGGAACTACGAGTTTACGGCTCTGCACTACGCGGTGATCGGGCGGATGCCGGAGATGGTGCGGTTGCTCATGGAGTTCGGAGCGGACGCGCACGCAGGGATCAGCCCACATAACGACGCGACCAGCGCGCTCACGATAGCGACCGAGCGCGAGTACTCCGAGATCGCCGCTATCCTCCGCGAGGAGGAACAGCGGCGCGAGGTGTTCGCATCGGCCGCGGATGAGGTCCTCGGGGAGTTGCGGCGGGCACTGCGGGCGGACGACGAGGACGGGGCGGTCGGCGTGCTAGCCCGCCATGCGGAGTTGATCCCGTTCCGGATGCCGGGTAACCGGCGGACGGTGTTGCATCTGGTGTCGGCACTGCTATTTCGGCGGATCGCGGCCTGGCTGCTGGACCACGGCGCCGACGTCAACGCGCGAACGGACGACGGGGCGACGCCGCTGGACGTGGCCGGAATGTTGCGCGACGCGGCCGAACGCGCCAGGGGCATGGGCGCGATGGTCGAGCTGCTGCGTGGGCGCGGGGCGAAACTCACGCCGCGCGCTGCGATCATTCTGGGTGACGAGGCGTTCCTGCGCGCGCGGCACGCCGCGGGGGACTTGCTGACCCCGCAGGACGACCAGGGCTGGCTTCTCAGGCTCGCCGTGGATTGCGACCGGCCGGAGATGCTGAAGCTGCTACTGAACCTCGGCCTCGACCCGGACGCCCGGGCGCGCGTGGACGGCGTCGATGACGTCACCTTCACCTGGGGGATGCCGTTGTACCAATGCGCGCGATACGGCAAGCACGCCATGGCGGAGCTGTTGCTGGAGCGGGGGGCTGACCCGAACGCCCAGGTGTACGCAAGCGGTACGCCGCTGTCGGAAGCGTACGGGCAACGCGACGAGAAGATGATCGCGCTTCTGGAGCGGTTCGGCGGCAAGCCGAACCCGTCGATGGCGGGCTTTTACCGGCGGAAGGACCTCGCCGAGCGGCTGTTGGCCGAGCACGGCGACGCGAGGCTGCCGGATGACGGGTTCGGGTCGGGGACGGTGGCGGAGCAACTCGTAGGGGCAGCCGCTCGCGGCGGCGACCCGGAGATCCTGCGGATGGCGCTGGAACGGCTGGACTGGCCGCACGGCGACCCCCGGTGGTACGGAGCCCTGAAGCCGCCGCTGGAGTTCTGGAACCACTGGAGCGGCCCGTGGTGCCATCCCGAGTGGGACCGGAGCACCTACCTCACCTGCTTCCGAATGATTCTGGAGCGCGTCGGCCCGCCAAACCGGCAACACCGATTCGGGGTGACAATCCTGCATGAGGTCGTGACGATGGGCGACCATGTCACCGCCGAGGAGCGGGCGGCGTTCGCGGCGGCGCTGCTAGACGCGAGGGCTCGGACGGACCTGCGGGACGACCTGCTCAAGAGCACGCCGCTGGGTTGGGCGTGCCGGTGGGGTCGGACGGAGCTGGTGAAGCTGCTGCTGGAGCGGGGGGCCGACCGGGTCGAAGCGGACGCCGAGCCCTGGGCGACGCCCCGGGCGTGGGCGCAGAAGATGGGAAACGACGTGCTGCTCGCGGTGCTGCGGCAACACGGGCTTTAAAGCGTCGCGAACCGCGAAGGGATCGTCAAAGGTCGCGGTAGAATGTGGGGCCGTTTCCCGCCCCGTACCAGTGGCTCCCGAGACGCAGGTCCACGCTTAATTGCCGGCCCGTACTCCTGCTCGACGGGAGTGCAGCGGTGTGCCTTCCCCGTGCAAATACGCAGCCGTCCAACCCCGACGGTGATAGGTCTTAGGCCGATCTGGCACATGTCCTGGTGGGATGAGCTTCTTCCGAAGCTCCCATCCCATCGGCATGTGTTGAAAGCAGCGGCACTTTTCGTTCCCGATCACGCACAGTTTGCAGCGTCGGGGGGAAGGCTGAGGGAAGGAATTCCGCCCATTTGCGGTCGTCAAGCCGAGGAAGTCGCCGTACCATAACGATGGCCCCCAGTTGGTCCATCCTCAAGGGCGCACTTCAGGCGGCCATCATGTCGAGGGTGACATACTGCTCGACGTTCGGGCTCGCCCGATGCTGAACCACACCATCGACAAATTCCCTCCACTCCATGCTGTTGATTTCCGACAAACTTCTGCCCGTGCGTTCCGTCAACTCTAGGCGTGCCCGATGAAGACGTTCCGGGGTAACCTGGCCATCCAATTTATGGCAGTACAGGGTCCATCGCTCGGAAGCCTCTACGTTTTCAAGAGAGGAGAACCGGCAGATTTTGCGTTGCCCACTTCGTATTTGCCTATCCACTTCGAGAAGAGAAGTACGCTTCTTCTTTGCCGGATGCTCCTGATGCCGAATCTCCTTCATCAAGCCGTCCTGGTCCTGGAGCCATTCGCATACTTTCGCGCCGAATGCAGCCAGATCGGTGTTAGGACCATATTCCTGGATTCTGTTAACCATCTCTTGTTCTCGCCCGTTCTTCGCGAGCTGGCAGAGGTAGACGGCTTCCTGCTTCGCTTCGTCACTGCTGGGAAGAGCTTCCACGTGTCTCCACCAGTTCACTTCAATCAAGGCTTTCACCCAATCGATGAGTCGCCGGGCAAAGCAGAGGTACAGTTCCTCTCCTTGTGGTAGCCGACCGAACACCTGTTGAAACTCATCTTCCCCGCACGAAGCCAGCAAGGTCCAGGTTTCCCTTATCCGAGGGTACCTGGTTAGCGATTCGCGGAGCATCTTAAACTCGGGCTTAGCGATCCCTTCGGCAAGCGCCTGTAACTCGGCTTGGTGCTTCGCTACCTCTGCTCTTACCCGTTCGATACGTGCCTTGTGCTCTTTTGGGGAGTGATCCGACATGCTTGTCGCCTTCCTTTCCAGTGGGCGGCCACAGCCGGCGAGTAGGCGAAGACGATTCCTAGTCGGCCGGCTGGGCCTGCGGCGGTGATCAGCCGCCTACCCGCATGCTGCGATTCTACCCGGATGGCTGCATAACCCGAAGGTCCATCCCAGCAGCCACCGGCTTGGTTCCTTCGTCGCCGAATAGCCACAGTCTGACATGCTCGACCACGGTCCGCAGCCGCTCATTGCGGATGCGCTCGCGGTACACGGAGGACATATGTGATGTCTCATGCCCCATAATGTAGTCGGCCGCCGGCTGGTCCTTGGCCTCATCGGCAATCGTTCGGAATGTGTGCCGCAAGCAATAAAAGTTCCGGTGGCCATTGATGCCCAGCGAATTCAGCAGCTTTCGCGTTTCCTTCGTTACCGGGCTGTCGGCGATGTCCTTTGCCCAGCCGAAGCCGCGTTTCGTGATGAAGACGAGTGCAGCATCTTCCTCTCGCTTCGGCTCTGGCCGATTGGCAATGGCTTCCCGCAGTGCCTGCACAGTCTCCGGCCAAAGCGGGCAACGGCGTGGAATGCCAGTCTTCGGACGCGGATAGTCTACCCAGCACGTCTCTAAATTCACGGCGGACAGCGGCAGGTTGCCACAGTCCGAGTTGCCGAAGCCGCAATTGATGCCAAGCAGGATTATGGCTCGCAGCGGCGTACCAGCTTTATCCAGCATCCGGCGGATTTCCTCAGCCGTGAAGAGCTTGGAACCCTGCTTGGCGCGGTGCAAACGGAACGTCTTCTTACTTGGCCGCTGAAACTCTGTGCCATAACGGATAGGCGCCGGCAAGACGCCGGTTTCAAAGGCAAACTTGAAGACACTGCGAATGCACTGGATTGTTTTGGCCAGCCGGTGCGGGCCAAACTTCTGAGCGAGCTTGTTTCGCAGGGTTCCGAAGTCGTCGGGAGCCAGATCCGCCAACAGCCGCTGCTGGCCGAACGCTGCCACGATCTCATCGCAGGCATCCTTGTAGTCCTTCCAGGTTCGCGGCGACAACTCACCCACGTCCGCCCGCTGTTGCTTGCGGTTTAGAAACAGGTTGGCCAGCTCCTTGACTGTAATGACCTCCGTGTCCGGACGTGGTGTCCGGCCGGCGTGGAGAGCGTCCTTCTGCTCCAGGTACTTGGCCAAGGCTCCGTCCGGATCGGCCCAGACTCCGAAGTAGTGGACGCGGCCACGGATCTTCTTCGCCCATACGCCCGCATTGTGGGCGTAGAGCGGGTAGCTGGCATAGGGCTTCGCTGGCTTGGTATGCGGTGGTTTCGTAGAATGACATTTGGACATGCTCTGCACTCCAGATGCACGAGTGTGTCTGTGGCCGGCCTGCTGACATCAGGCTGGCCTTCTTTATCAATTGTACGGAAGAGGCGGGCGTAGTAAGGGGCGTAGTGAAGCCAATTAGAGAAATTGATAAATCAGCGCAAGTCTTGAATTTGCATGCACTTGCCCCCGTAGCTCAAATGGACAGAGCAACGGATTTCTAATCCGTCGGTTAGGGGTTCGAGTCCCTTCGGGGGTAATGACTTACGTCGATTCGCGTTTCTGAAGTGGCAGAGATAATCTGCCCCGTTTCAGCATGGTCAATGGCGTAAGTCGTTTCCTGATTGTCACTTTTGATTTTGGCGTTCTGGCAGAGATGCGTCAACCAACGGAGCAGCAATCCGTTGCTCTTTTCCGGTAGTATCGCCGATACTCCTTGCCTTGCATGATCTTCCGTGCTAGCGTCCCCTCATGCTGACGACTTTTCCCATCCACATTGGCTCTTCTCCGCAGCGGGCGCTTGTCGTCAGCAATCGTCTCGCGTCCGCTGCGCAGAGGGGCTGAAGGAGGAAAAAATGCGTAAGGAATTTGAAATGTCGGAAGATGATTTGAAGGAGCTCCTCAAAGCCTGCAAGCCAACTCCGGTAATGTTCTTGACCGGCGGAACGCCAATGTTTGACAGTCCGCAAGAGAATGCGAATCGGGCGTGGCAAATGCTCGGAGACAAGTTGGGGTTCGATTACATGACCGTGAAGCCCGTGTCCGGTAAGGGGCAGCGTTTCTTTACGGCCGAGAGTACGGGTAAAGAAGCCGCATGAGGGAATTCTGCATCCTTTATTGCCCGATTTTAGGGCAATTCACGAAACTGACCGTCAGAATCCGGGCCAGCAGCCGGGAGGCTGCCTTATCGAAATTCTGGGCGCGGTACGACGACAACTGCGATGAGATTCTGGAAATCGAGGCCGCATGAAGCACAAGGACTTCAAACCCTGCCACCGCTGTGGGAAGGGCGTCATGCACGCCGGGCATCCCTTATTCCTGCGGATAAGTGTTGATCGCCTCGGCATCGACATGAAGGCCGTTCAACGGGCGCACGGGATGGAAATTCTTATGGACGGGAATGCCTTGCTGGCAAACGTCATGGGGCCGGATGAGGACTTGGCGAAAGTAATCGACGGTAAGCACGACATGCTGATTTGCATCAAGTGCGCTGGCGAACCGCTGCCGCCTTATTTTTGGCTGGATGATGGTGATGATGGTGAAGAGGAAGGCGAGGTTGCATGAGCACCAAAGATACCGGAAATCAGCGGGGGTGACGAGAGTCGTTAAAGCGCAGATTACCTCACGAGCGAAATCCCGCATAGCTCTGTGGCCGGAGGCACATGCCGGAAGACGTTGTGCAAGCGGGGGCGGTCGGCTAGCGCCGCCCCCGTCCTCTACGTTCAAAGCCTTCCTAGCTCTTTGAGATACTTTGCGTACAAGTATCCAATGACGGTTTCCCACGATCTTGTGTCTTCGGGTAGATGGCCATATTCATTTGGCATATCGCTGATAACCTTGTTTGTCTTCTGGGCTATGGCATCGATTCCGATCTTCGTATTCTCATGCAGACACGCCAGAATCTCATTGAGAACGACTTGAAAATCGCTCTTTCCAATGGCTTTATCCTTCGGCACGAGCGGAAGAACCCTCGTGACAACACCTTCAATTTCATGCATCAGGTCTTCTTGCTTCATCGCAATGCCTCCTTGTGCCGAATAGGCTCCCCCCTAATCGAGCTATCATCATTCTAGTCATCGTCTATAGATGTCAGGCACTCGAAGCTCCAGGTCGCCTGCCGCGAATTAGCCGCCCTTCGAGCACCCAGTCCCAGCAGAAGCGAGGCAACCTGGTCACGGCCTCCCGTGGGCGCGGGAGTTAACTGCTAGGGTTAGACTAGGCTTCAGAAGCCAGCCGAGTAGCTTCTCGACCAACTTCATGGTTGGCCTCCTTTCTTGAAAGGGAGCCATCGATCAAGCCTTACTTCATTGTATTCGCTGCCCGATGCCGAGCATTTTCTTGGCCGTGCAACTCTGCCACCGGCAGAGATGCCGTAGCAAATCGTCGAAAATCCCCGTAAAATATAAGAATGAAGCCGAGCCGGAAGCGTTTCACCTGCCAACGTAAGTCCTTATCGAGATGCTGCTTGCAACGACGGTTTGAAAAGCGAGCTTGCGGTTTCTAATCCGTCGGTTGCAGGTTCGAGTCCTGCCGGGGGTGGTTGCAGAGTAAGAAGTTATATCACTTCGGCTCTGGCGATGAAAGCCAGTCCGTCCCATATCCCGCCAAGCTGCCCAGCAGTGCCAGGAGGGACGAATTATACTGCTTGGCCCGCGTCTGGCTGCACTGGACCATGCGGCTGCTCCGCTCGTTTCCTTTCTTCGGCGATGACTTCCTCCAGCTGTCTACTTAGCGGCGGTTCGCAGAACGGCGCGGTTGTGTACCGCGCGCGGTTCTGCGAACCGCCGCTCAACGAAAACGGATGTCTTCAACCGGACCGTGAATGAGAGGAGGATGGAGCCTATGCTTTCTGATTTCCGGCCCGCCCGGGCGAACGAACTGTGCGGCCTCATTTCTGAAGCGTGCGAATTCGCACACCGCTTAACCACCCGGAGGGATGTCGTTCCCTTTCCTCACAGTTATGGGAATCAAATCACCCAGGAATTCGCCGCTTTCCGCGCCGAGTTGCCTGTCATTGAAGGCGACGGCACCGACTTTGCGTAGTCAACGATGCCCGATCATTAGGGAGAGCCCTGACCGAGGATGCATGGCAAGGCTGCTGGCGAGGTCTGTTGCAAGGTGCTTCCATTCGGGTGTGATACAAGGTGCCCCTGGCGAACACAGAAAGTGAGAGATGCTATGAATCATCCAGTGACCGAAGTCTCCGATCGGCTAATGTTGTGCGCGGATACGGCTGCGGCTCTCATGACGCCGGACCCGCTGTCGATTCGCGCGGATGCGGCCGTTCGAGAGGCGGTCGCCTACTTGACCGACAAAGGCTTCAGTGCTGCACCCGTGATCGACGGGGCAGGCCGGCCTGTCGGTGTCTTGAGTCGCGCGGATATCATCGTTTATGACCGTGAGAAAGTGGAATACCTGGAACCGGTCCCTGAGTCCTACGAGCGTATACGCTTGATTGCCCCCGGTGGAGAATCGTTGGCGGAAGGGTTCCAGGTCGAGAAAGTCGATAGGGTCCGAGTCCAGGACATCATGACTCCGGTCGTTTTCTCAGTGACTCCGGATACACCTGCCCGTAAGGTCATCGAAGAAATGCGTGCCCTGAAGGTCCACCATCTGTTTGTGGTGGGCAGCGATGGCGTTCTCGTCGGTGTCATCAGCACGTTGGATGTGTTGCGCTATCTTCGGCCGGAAGAGCCTTCGCTATCTGCTCCCGTACCGGCAGCGCCAAAGCACGAAAAACTCCGCCCACGTAAAGGAGCCTTGCCACGTTAGCGCTTCGGACGATCCTTCATGCGACCGACCTGTCCCCCCTATCGGAGTACGCATTCCGCCTGGCGTGTTCGTTGGCTCGGGACCATGGTGCCCGACTCATCATCTTGCACGTTCGGCCAACCGAAGTTCTGTTTTTATTCCAACACCGGCGGCCAAATGTCCAAGTCCACACCGCGCGCGGCCGTGGCCAAGTTTGCCACCGGCGGCAAGGCGCTCTCCAAGAAAGACCTGGCCGCGATGGCCATGAGCTATGGCAACGTCTACGTGGCACACGTGGCGCTGGGAGGAAATGATATGCACACGCTGAAGGCTTTTCGGGAGGCAGAGGCCTATGACGGACCTTCGCTGCTCATTGCCTACAGCCACTGCATCGCGCATGGCTACGATTTGGTACATGGCATGGAACAACAGAAAGCGGCGGTCTTATCGGGCCATTGGCCACTCTTCCGGTATGACCCACGTCAGGCCACGGCCGGGAAGAACCCGTTCCAGCTCGATTCCCGGCCGCCTACTCTCCCCTTGCAAAAGTACGTCTACAACGAGACCCGCTACACCATGCTGGTCCAGAGCAAACCCGAGGCGGCGCGGCAGTTACTCAGCGAGGCCCAGGAAGATGTGATGCGGCGCTGGCGCCTCTACGAACATTGGGCGACAATGAGCAATGGTGCCCGGAAGGAGGGACAGCCATGATCGATCTTTCCACCACGTACCTGGGCCTGAAGTTGCACAGTCCGCTGGCAGTATCCGCCTCTGTGCGAAGACTTGGACAAACTGGTCGCGATGGAGGAAGCCGGTGCCGCCGCTATCGTGCTTCATTCGCTTTTCGAGGAGCAGTTATCGCTGGAAAGCCAGGACTTGAACCGCAACCTTTCCCGGGGTGCGGAGAGGTTCCCCGAAGCACTGAGCTGCTTTCCCGATATGGCCGATTACAACCTTGGACCAGATGGCTACCTGGAGCACATCCGTCAGGCCAAGGCGGCCGTGAAGATTCCCGTGATCGCCAGTCTAAACGGGACTTCTCCGGGCGGCTGGGTTCGTTTTGCCAAGGACATCGAAGAGGCGGGTGCTGATGCTCTGGAGCTGAACATCTACTCCATCCCGTCGCATCCTGATTGGACGGGCGCCCAGGTCGAGCACAGTTATTACGAGCTGGTAAAGCGCGTCAAGAGCCAGATCCGGATTCCGCTGGCGATCAAACTCAGTCCGTACTTCTCGGCCCGCGCCAACCTGGCACAAGAGCTGGCCAGCGCCGGCGTGGATGGTTTGGTGCTATTCAACCGCTTCTATCAGCCGGATTTTGATCTGGAAAATCTGGAGGTGGTGTCGTCCCTCACGCTCAGCACGCCTCAGGAACTGCTGCTCCGGCTGCACTGGGTGGCCATTCTGCACGGCGCGGTGCGGGCCGACCTGGCGGTCACCGGCGGCATCCATAGCGCCCAGGATGTACTCAAGGCGATGATGGCCGGGGCGCAAGTAGCCATGATGACTTCCGCCCTGCTGAAACATGGCATCAAGCATCTTACGTATGTCCGCGACCAGCTGGTGCGGTGGATGGAAGAGCACGAGTACGACTCGATTCGGCAGATGCAAGGGAGCATGAGTTACCGTGCGGTGACCGACCCGGCTCCCTTTGAACGCGCCAACTACATGAAGGTGCTCCGCTCCTATGCTCTGCGCACTCCGGCGGGCATGGGAACGCCGTGAGCGTGGAGATTTGAATTTCGAAATGAATGGAGGGGATCATGATTCCGGAAACCGAGCTTACCGAGTACCTGGATGAAATCCGCAAGCAGGTGTGCGGCTGCTGTCCCGAGCGGCCGCCGGGTGGCCCGCCCTGTGCTCCGCTGGGAAAGCAGTGCGGGGTCGAGATGCACTTGCCCAAGCTCATCGAAGCCATCCATGAGATCAAGAGCGGCTCGATCATCCCTTATTTGGAGAACAATCAGCACCGGATCTGTGAGCCTTGCGCCAATCTTCATGATAGCTGCTGCCCATGCCCGCTCAACTACCTCGCCGTACTGATCGTGCGAGCCGTGGAGACGGTGGACCTGCGTCGCCAACAGCTTGGGCAACCTGTTGCATGAAGCGGCTCCCGCTTCACGGGCCTTCATTCCCTTCCGCAACCACCGGGGCCGGGTGCGAAGGATCGGAGTCCACGCGCAACCACTGGGTCAACTCCGTTCCATCGACGGTGAGCACAACTCGATAGACGCCCGCCGGCGCACGCGTGGACTGCCCGCCAAAGAACAGCGGCATTTCTTCCGGCGGCTCCTCTTCTTTCTCCGGGGGCGGAGTGGCGGGACTCTTGCCACCAGCCGCGGGTTTGTCTGAAGGCGCTGCTGTAGGACTTCCCTTGGCGGCTGACGCGGCGCTTGCCGGTTTCGCGGGCGGTTGTCGCTCCGTCAAGTCCCACACGACTTGGTAGAATCCTGGTTCCTTCTTTGTCGGAAACTCTCGGACGATCTTCCCGGCATAATCGACCACCTCGAGCGAGGCGGTGGCCGCCTTCTGCGCCAGCGAGTAATAGAGAAGCGCACCCGACGGTGGATTCTGACCGACAAACCGCCGGCTGCTCTCCGAAAACCAGTTGCCGCGCCCCGGTTCCATCTGCCACTTCACGACTGGATTGGGTTCATACAGATGCGCCTTGGCTTTCAGCAACTCCGGCGTGATCTGCCGTAGCGCACTCACATCCAGGAGCCACAGGCTTCGCCCGTGTGTGGCGGCGACAATCTCTCCGCTTGTCGGATGCTGGGCGAACTCGTGGACGGCAACCGTCGGCAAGTTGTGGTTCATTTTCGTCCACGACCCGCCTCGATTCACCGAGATCCAGGCGCCGAACTCGGTACCTGCGTACAGGATGTTGGCATTTTTCAAATCCTCACAGCAGCAGCGCGTTGAGCCCACGGGCAAGTTCGCGCGGAGCGACTTCCACGTCTGGCCGTAATCCTCGGTGACATAGACGTAAGGCTCATCGTCATTGGAGCGATGTGCATCGAAGGCGATATAGGCCCGGCCGTCCGCAAAGCGCGACGCCTCGATGCTCGCCGCCCAGCGTGGCCCCGGCAGGCCTACCGCAGTACTGACGTTGGTCCACTTGGCGCCGCCGTCGCGCGTGACCCAAACGGCTCCATCGTCAGTGCCAACCCAGAGCACTTCGGCGCTGCGCGGCGACTCGGCAAGAGCTGTGGCGCTTCCCTTCTTCGTGCGGGTGATCTCGGGTGAAATGATTCGTAGCTCTTCTCCTCGTGTGACTGACCGGAACACGTACTCGCCGGCACAATAGAAGATGCTGGGATTATGGGACGAGAGGATGAAGGGCGTATTCCAGTTGAGGCGGTGCTCCGGTTGCCCCGGGACGCGTTTGGGTCGAAGGAAGGCCTGCTTGCCGGTTTTCAGATGCAAGCGCTGGATAAAGCCTCCTTGGCTTTCGGAATAGACCAGATCCGGATCAGTTGGGTCGGCACGGCAAACAAAACCGTCGCCGCCGCCCAAGAGCAGCCAATCGTCGTTAACGGGGCCCGTGGACCGCAGCGTCCGCGCCGGTCCTGCCCAGTTCGAGTTGTCCTGCAAGCCGCCGTAAACGCGGTAGAGTGGCCGTGGGTCCACCGACACGTGATAAAACTGACCCAGAGCCAGGTGGTTCAGATGGTCCCAGTGTTCCGCTCGGTCGTAGGTTTGATAGAACCCCCCATCGGTGCCCAGGATCATGTGCCGGCCATCTTTGGGATCGATCCAGAGCGCATGCAGATCACTATGCACGCCCCGGTTGCCCTCCGCCCGGAATAGCTTGCCACCATCCTTGGAGCGGAACAGCTCGAAGCCGCAGACATAGACCATGTTCTCATCCAATGGGTCGACGCGAATCTGGGAGAAATACATCGGTCGCGGATTGAAGCTGTTTACGCGAGTCCAGGTTTCGCCGCCGTCGGTCGATTTGTACACGCCACCGGTTTGGAAGCCATCCGGGCCTTGCTGGTCCTGGACGTTTTCGCGCTGGCCGAAGGCGGAAGAGTTCGGCCGCTTGACGTACCCGGGGATCGGCTTTGGCACGAGACGGTCGAAATCGACATAAGCCAGCGCGACCGCGATTTCTTTCTTCTCTTTGCCGCGCACAATCTGGAGCGTAACCTTGTCGCCCTCCTTATGGTTCCGGGCTAGTTTGCCTATGAGCGGGAAGAGTTCCTTGACTGCTTCGCCATCGATGATAGTCACCAGATCCTCGTACTGCAGACCGGCTTCGGCCGCCGGACCATCCACGGCCAGTTCGTCAACGATCACGCCGCCCCCTTCGGCTGGCTCGGCCGCAAAACCGAGATTGAGCATTCGGATGGCTCTGCCGCCACCTGGCCGGGACAGGGTCAGCTCAACTTCCTTCTTCTCGGTTCCACGTTGGAAAGCCACCTTTACCTTGTCGCCGGGCTTGTGGGCGCGAAGCCCTTCAACCAGAGCTGCGTTGTTCGGGATCGCCTTTCCATCCAAGGACGTGAGAAGGTCGTCGGGTTTCAGACCCGCTTTGGTCGCCGCCCCCTTTGGCTCGATCTCAGTAAGTTTGATGCCGTCGGGCGCGTCCGACCCGCGTGCGTCCATCGTGACGAGTAGCGGCGGCAGGCCGGTGCCGAACTTTTCCGTGTCGAGGATGGCAAAAACGACTTGGGGGTTCTTGCGCGCGTAGTCGAGGCCGATCCGTCCCAGGTTGCACGTCGGCAAGCCGTTCGTCAATCGGTGAAAGGTCTTTCCGCCGTCGGTGGTCTTGTAAATTCCACCGCCCTTGCCGTACTTCCGCACCGGGTCATAACGCTCGATGCCATCGGGGGCTGGCTCGCCCAGAAAATCATCGAATTCGTCTCGTTGCCGGTCCCAGGTCGCGACCAAGAGCGTCTCCGGATCAGTGGGATGCATCTGAACATCAATAACCCCGGTGTGGTCATCGATGTAGAGGATTCTCTGCCAGGTCTCACCACCGTCGGTCGTCTTGAACAGGCCGCGCTCCTCGTTGGGCCCGTAGAGCCGGCCGAGGGCACCGATGTAGACGATATTAGGGTTCTTGGGATGGATTTTGATCCGGCCGATCTGATAGGACTTCTTGAGTCCCATGTTTTTCCAGGTCTTGCCGCTGTCGGTCGATTTATAGACCCCATCACCATAGGAGACCGAGTTGCGGGGATTGGCTTCACCGGTGCCGACCCAGAGGATGTTTCGGTCCGAAGGCGCGACGCAGACATCGCCGATCGAGACCGTGGCCTCGTGATCGAACTGATGGTCAAAGGTAATGCCGTTGTTCGTCGTCTTGACCAGTCCGCCAGAAGCCGTGGCCACCCAGTAGGTAGACGGGTCAGCCTCGTAGACCGAGATGGCGGTAATTCGGCCACCCATATTGGCTGGCCCAATCGATCGCCAGCTGATCGCCTTCATCCACTCGGCCGGAATGGTGCCATCCGCCGCGGCGAGCGTAGTTGCTTTGAGCTCATCGAGTTTCTTGTTCAGGGCCCGGATTTCCTTTTCCAAGTCCGCGAGCTGCTGCTCGCGGGTTTTTTCCTGACCAAGAGAAGGATCGATCCCTGCTGCCCAAACCAGCCCGACCACGAGCCATCGCCAAAGAATTCCCGTGCGCGCCATGAGTAGGAACCTTCACTGTCTGAACCAGGGTGCAAGACAACTGGGAATAGTGTATTGGCCAGCCAAGGGAAGTTCGGAGGAATTCGTGCAGTCCGCGGGCAATGACGGCGCTGCCCCTGGAAGGAACCGGTGTCCGGTTCCTTGGAGATCGACTTCGTCTCCCACGACGAGGCGCCGATGTAAGGCACGATACTGATCTTGCCGCTTACACGGTATTTGAATAGCGCGTCCGGCGCCACTGCCACTGCTGTACGGCAAAGCCATTTGCTACGATGACGGTATGCAACCCGTTATCTGTCCCGGCTGCCAAGCGCTGAAGCGCCGCCTCACCCATCTGCAAGCGGAGATCGATTCTCTCCGCGAGCAACTCGAAGAAGCCCGACGCGCCGGCAAGCGCCAGGCCGGTCCCTTCGCCAAGGGACCCCCCAAGCCCGACCCTCAAAAGCCCGGCCGCAAGCCTGGACAAGAGTCTGGCACCAAGGCCCATCGCCAGCCCCCTGCTCCCGAACAGATCGACGAAGTCCACGAGGCGCCGTTACCCCACGTCTGCCCGGACTGCGGCGGCCCCCTCGACGAAACCCACATCGTCCAGCAACTGGCGAGCCGAGTTGGCGATCCGCTTCGGCGTGATCCTGCGCAAGGTCTGGGGCGGCAGCCGGACCTGGGCGGGAGCGCGGGCCCCGGCGGTGCTGATGTCGGTGTGGCGGACGTGCTGGCAACAGGGGTGTTCGGCCCTAGACTGGCTCAGTCAACTCCTGCGCGGCGCACCGGCGGCGCTGACCTTGCCCCCGTGACCATCCCGGCGAAAAGCAAGCAATCGGAACGCCTCTTTCGCACGCGCCTTGGCACTGCTACGATGCGCCAAGGGCAATCGAGAATCTTACCGGCCGCTGCGGCGGGCTGCTCGTTCGGCAGCAAAGAATCCGACGGAGGTGCGCGATGCGGTACACGTGTTGCCTACGGCTGTTGCCTGCCGTGGTGGCGCTTGGCCTGTTCGTGGAGGGGGCTTCCGCTCATCCCAGCTCTGGGATCGTCGTCGACGAACAAGGGAATGTTTTCGTCGCGGACATCAACACGGGTCTGTGGAAAATCGACACGGCAGGCAAGCTCACGCACATCCATAAGGAGGCGGGGCACTGGCTCGCTTTGGACGCGCAAGGGAGCTTCGCCCACGTGGATTTCACAAAGTCAAACCACTGGCCCCGGTGGTTCAAGAGGCGGACGCCCGACGGCGCCAAACCGGTCCTGATCACCGACGGCGGTTCCCCGCTGGTCGTTCTGCAGGACGGCAACCTCTACTACGTCAGCAGCGGGGAGCAGTTGCAGCCGGGTGGACACGAGGTGATTCGACTTACGCCCGACGGGAAGCTCGACCGTGTCGCCACCGACCTCGCCAAGACCTCCGAGAAGCTCGGCGGGATCAAGGGCCTGGCGGCTGGCCCCGACGGAGCACTTTACCTCTCCTACCCGAAGGCCGTCCTGAGAATTACGACGGACGGGAAGGTCACGACGCTTGCGGATCCCGTGGTAGTAACGGGTGGCGACAAAGACCTCCCGGCAGGTACGCCGGAGAGTCAACAGCCCTCGTTGAGGGGGTTGGCCGTCGATGACCGGGGGACCGTATATGCGGCCGCTACTGGGTGTCGCCGGGTGGTGAAAATCAAGGCCGACGGTAAGGTGGAGACCATCCTGAAGGCCGAACGACCTTGGTCGCCGACCGGTGTCGCCTTGCAGGGGGGAGCGCTCTACGTGCTGGAGTATCCCAACGCGAACGGCGAGAGACATGCGGACTGGGTGCCGCGGGTTCGGAAGGTCGGCCGCGATGGCACGATCACGACGCTGGTCACCTTCCCCAAGAAGGATGGATAGCACAAGCTCTCAAGAACCGGCCGCCGAACCCCTGATGGCCTCTTCAGTTAATGCACGGACGAGATACAGGGGCGATGCTTTCCTTCTCCCCGCGGGCTACAGCCGGAACTGCCCCTAACGCGACACCTCCCGGTGCCGGCGGCATCGGGCTCGGATAGACTGTTCCCGACCCGGCGACGATGGGATTGGGCGGGCCGGCTGTCGCGACGGCGGAAGACGGGTGACTCCCATTCCTTCATTGGAGGTTGGAACATGAGCGCAGAACCGACCCGGTGTCCCAAGTGCAACGGCGCGATGGTGCAGGGGTTTATTTTCGAATTTGATGGAGCCCTGCGCAAAGTCAGCTCCTGGGTCGAGGGGGCGCCGGAAAAGTCCTTCTGGCAAAACACGAAGGTCCCGAAGGAAAAGATCGTCCCGATCGGCACCTACCGGTGCTCGGCGTGCGGTTTCTTGGAGTCCTACGCTCGGCCTGAGTTCGCTCGCAAGTAACCGCCGACTCTCGTCGTTTGACTGCCCGATTAGCGCGTCACCGCGTGGCGTCCGGCACCCGCACGCCCACCGCGCTGGAAGAAGTCGTGTACAGGAAAAGCAGTTTGGGAAAGCGGTTCGGTACTCATCGGAGCGATGTCCTTCTCCACGTCTGCACCCATGCTCACTACACGGCAGCGCAGGTCGTCAATATGCTCCGGCACACCGGCATGGAGAAATTACCCGAGACGATGCTGATTTCTCTGGCAAGGCAAGAGGCAACCTGACGACCGGCCGGCGGACACGCGTCTACCGTCGGCCGCCACCGGGGTGGTACACGGTTGAGAGGGAAGCTCGCTCACCATCCACGCCTTCGCCCCCATCTTCAACGCGCCGAGGACTTCACTTGACCGTCCGATGCGGTGTGAGACAATGCTTTCGGCAACGGAGACGGAGGCGCGCCGAAGAAGGGGCATTCGCGTCACCGACTGCGTCCCGCTCATCAGGAGGGACATCAATGTTCAGGGGCCTTATCGGCTCGTTGGTTGTGGTGCTGGCCGCGGCTGCTCCACCGCCTGCGGAATTGAACGACCAGACCTTGGCGGAGTGGCGCGACCGCATTCGTCCGAAGTCGGCAGAGTTGTGCTTCGCGACGGTCCCCTGGCTGCCCACCTTGTGGGATGGGGTGATCGCTGCCCAGCAGCAGGACAAGCCGATTCTGCTGTGGGCCATGAATGGCCACCCGCTGGCCTGTACTTGAAACAACGGTGTCATCGCCAGACAGTCTGTCTGGTCGGACCCCACGGTTCGGGAACTGGCCGCCCACTTCGTCCCCGCGGCGGACGAGGTGTATCGCTTGCAAAACCTCCGCACGGGCACCGATCCGGAATGCCGCTTGTTCCAGAAGTTCGCCGAGCTGGGCCACTACGGCGGCAGACCCGGCACCACGCGGCAAGGCACCTATGCTGCCACACCCAGCGGCTTGTTGTTGGCCTCCCTCAATTCCAACGACCCCAAGCGCATCGCGGACATGCTGCGACGTGCCCTTGCGAAGTGGCAGACCCTGTCACGGGCGGAACGACTGCTGCCCAACGATCCCCAGAACCAGGTGGCCCAGATTCGGCGCCCCGAGCGCTTCTATCCGCAGGACGGCCTGGTGCTGTACGTGACTTCCCGCGACATGCCACGCGACACGCCGGCGGCGAAGCCCGGGCCGGCCGACTGGCGACAACAGGCCTGGAACCAGGACTATGCGTGGTTCACCAAGGCCGAGGCAAAGCAGTTCCTGCCCCCGCAGCCACAGGTGGGCAAGCAGCACGAGGTGCCTCTTGCCGTCCTTAACCGCATCGCCTGTGCCCATCTGGTGGACAACGTACGCGGCCAAACGACGCCGTTTGAAGAAAGCGAAGTCACGAAAGCACGTCTGACGACACAGGTGACAGCGGTAGACGGCAACATGGTCACGCTCCGCCTCGAAGGGGAGACGCGCACCGCTCAGGAAGGCCTCCGCCAGCACGGCCTGGCCGTGCGGCTGTTAGGCACAGCGACCTATGATGTGAGCAAGGAGTGTTTCCGGACGTTCGAGATGGTTGCCCTCGGCTCGCGCTGGGGCGGCACCCAGAATAACTCCCGCAGGCGCGACCTGGACGCGGCACCCATCGGTTTGCTGTTCACGCTAGCCGGAAAGAGTCCCTGCGAGCGGGTGGCTCCCGCTTTCAGCCAGCACCCGGTGTACCGTGCCGTCGTTGCGGTGCAGTAACGGCGGCTGTGTACCCGCTTGGAAGCTCCGACATCTCTCGCCGGCCGCTCATCCCGTGGGGGAAAGACGCGCGGGAGAAAACGTTGGCTGCTAGTCTTCCCTTTGCCCACGGGTTGGTTCCAGGAGCTGAGCCAAAGACAATCCTCCGGGTAGTCCCCGGAGTCCCTTGCGGAGCGCTGTATCGATGCCGCTCCAGGTTTCGCCGCATTCTTCCGCGACCGCACCCGATCGGGCGGTCGGCCAATTGCCTTGGCGGTGGTAGTTGCCCAACGCCCAACGTAGGATTTGTGGCAACGTCAAGCAGGGCAGGCGGGCGCGCGTACGAATTCCCCGATGCTCGCCGAGCAGCTGCGCCAGGGAGCTCTTTCCCCGAAGCCCGCGATGGCCTTGTTGTAAAGCAGTGTCCAGCGCATGCCAGGTTTCTCCGGGAGCCTCGACCAGGAGACCCGAGCGACGGTTCGGCCAACTCCCGGTGCGCTCCCAGTGCGCATCCGCCCAGGCCAGGATGCCGGCCTCGGTCAACCGCGGTGGGTTTGCCCGGGTGCGTAACCCCAGGCGTTGCGCGAACAGTTTGGCCAGGGAAGAGTTTCCCGGAAGGCCCCGCCTTCCTTGGCGCAGAGCGGCATCGACGTTCCTCCACCATTCGCCGGGTTGTTCTTGGACCGGGCCCGTATTCGGTTTCGGCCAGATTCCGGTCCGTCGGTGGTGCGCCTGAGCCCACTGGAGAATTTGCTCTTCCTCAAGCAGCCGTAGTTGCTGGCAATTCCGCACACCGCGGTAGCGGGTCAACAGCTGCGCCAACGAGGTGCCGCTGGGTAAACCACGGAGGCCATAGCGCAGGGCATTGTCCAGCTTGCGCCAGGTTTCGCCAAGGGGGCCGGTGTAAACCCGCCCGCTGTAGACACCAGGCCAGCCCCCAGTGCGCTGGTAGTGGGCGTCCGCCCAGGCGAGAATTAACGCAAGGGATAGTTGCCTACACTCGTGTCCAGAGCGGCAGCGCGTCCTCTGACGTTGCCAGCTATCTCGGGGCATAGGTTTTCCTCTCTCCTGCTCAGGCAGACGAAGGCTAGGATGTGCTTACTCCCCCCTTCCCTGGCCCTCTTGCCAAAGGACTTGCTTGATCCGCTCCCGCGCCGTGTCCGAAAGCGTAACAGCCGTGGCCAGGCCCGCGCGCTCCGCCTGACCAGCAAGGTGGCCGAACTGTTGTAACAACTCGGATTGGCACCGGAAGCGACGGCACATGCCACAGAAGTACAAGTGGATACCCAAGCCCAGGCGGTGCCGGGCCCCCAGCGGGGTTTCCAAAGACTGGGAGATCAAGGCGGCCGCTCGCTTGCAGGAGATCATGCGCGCTCCTTCCCGTGCTTTGGCACGAGACCTTTTTGTTCCAAGCAATGCCACAGCCGGAGCCGTGCCCGATGCAGCAGCGTCCAGAGATTAGTCGCGGAAATTCCCAAAGCCTGACAGATTTCTGTGGCCGGCACGTCATCGAGCAGCCGCAGCGACAGCACCTCCCGTAGCCGCGCCGGTAAGGCCTGTCGGCACCGCTCAAACGCTTGGCAGAACTCCTCTTGTTGCAATAGTTCGACCGGGTCACTCCCCCAGCGTCCGGGGGCGGCTTTCCAATGCCCGGTCCAGTCGTAGAGCTGATTGAGCCAGTCGTCTGCCTGGCTCAAGTCGGTTAGGATCGCCTCTCGGTGACAATGACGCACGCGGTCGATCAGCTTATGCTTCAAAATACCGGTCAGCCAGGTACGCTCCGTCGCTCGGCCTGCAAAGCGATCCACGGCCGCCAAGGCTGCCAAGAAGGTTTCCTGCACGAGGTCTTCTGCGGCCTCTGGAGAGCCTACCCGGGCCAGGGCGTAGCGATACAGGTAGTTACCGTGCTCGTCGACCCAACAGGCAGGATCCGGCCGATGCGGCAGCGGCATCGAAGACGGTGGACTCATACGGCCTCTCGATCGCTGGGCTCCGGCCCTCGAGGTCGGGAAATGGCGCGGCCCAGGATGCTGAAGGTCTCCGTTTTCGTTTCGCGGCAGTTTGCCAAACCGCGCGGGGCACACAACCCTGCGGTTCTGCGAACCGGCGCGAAACAGATAGCATGAACCGGATCGTGTCTTCGATTAGTCGAGGATCTTCGCGAAACCTTGCAAACGAATGGAAAGTCTGAGCTGTCCTAGCCCTTACCCCTTTCCTTTTGCCGGGTTCTATCCCGCCCCGTTCCGCTGTAGCAGCGGAGGTACGGTTCTCCCACTGGATGACTGTTGTTTTTCGCAATTGCTAGCGGGAGCCCATTGTTGACGCTAACGGCGGATACACGGCATATCCCGAGACATTTACCGGAAACCGATACACGGTCTTCCCCGCCGTAACGTACAGCGTCTTCCGCTCAGGCCCGCCGAAAGCCAGGTTGGTAAGGAGATCTTCTGGAATGGGAATGCAGCCAAGCAACTTACCGTCCGGTGCGATTACGTAGACAGCGGCGGGAACATCGAGCGATTCGCCCGGGTTGCCACGTGGGTGGTTGATGCCAGCCGCCACCCACAGATTCCCTTTCACATCCACTCGCATGCCATCGCCGCCGCGACCCTTGCCAAAATCATAGACAAGACGCTGTTTGGAGAGTGTTCCATCGGCAGCCAGATCGAACGCCCAGATCTTGCGGTTGCCACCGACCTTGGGATGACTGTCGATTACGTACAAGATCTTATCATCGGGGGAGACGGCGATGCCATTGGGCCGGTCGATTTCCTTTTGCGTGAGCCGCCGCATAACCTTGCCGCCGTCGATGCAGTAGACACCCTCTACATCCATCTCGAGATCGCTGCGGTCGGGACCGTAACGCGGATCGGTGAACCAGATGCGGCCCTTGGCATCGACACAGCAATCGTTCGGACTGTTGTAGCGTTTGCCGTCATACTTTTCCGTCAGTACGGTGATTGCCCCCGTTTTCATGTCTGTGCGAACCATGCGGCGACGACCAGTACCTTGCTCGCCGCCCTCGCAACTGATCAAACGCCCTTGGGCATCAAAACCATTGCCGTTCGTACGGCCGCTGTCGGCGCGGAAGGTCGTGATGGCGCCCTTGGCGTCCATTTTAAGGATGCGATTGCCGGCAATGTCGCTGAAAAAGACGCTGCCCGCAGCGTCGACGGCAGGGCCTTCGAGAAAGCAGACGACTGCCGCTGGTGCGGGAACTGTGTCCTTGCTAACCAATCCGTCTGGCAAAGGCACACGGGATAGATCGGCGGCGTTCAGAGACCCGGCAGGCCCTGCCATCGCGGCGATCGTCAACAGCATTCGAAAAGTTCCCGGCGATGGCTTCACCATGGTAAACCTCTTCTTCAACGCATCGCTTCGCAATGCAATGCCGCATAGCAGACGGTTGATTATCTCAGCCGGCAAGTGGAGGGTCAACGGCGCCGCAGGGAGAGCGACGCCCTTGGTTCCTGATTCTCGATGGGAACCAAGCGGCTGCGGCCTTTAACCCTTCCTATGGTCTCTTGGAGTGACGGACAGCCCAGATTCCTCCCTCGTTTCCCATTCGGTACAGATTTGACAATTGCTGAGCTTCGAAGTACGATTCTCGCTGGCTCGCGGCCTTGCTATCCCACCTGTTGGAGCTCCACGGATGCGCGGGTTTTTCCAGACGCTGGTTGCTGGTCTACTGGTAGCCTTGCTGCCGCAATGGAGCCGAGCCGGGGAAGAGTATGCACGAGCCGCGGGAGCTAAGGAAAAGGTCTTTACCGAAAACATTCGTCCTTTGCTAAGGTCCTATTGTTTCGCATGTCATGACACGAACAAACGAAAGGCCGGCTTAGACCTGGAGAAAATTGATAGCGCTGCGGCAGCGCTCAACTTAGTCGACCTGTGGGATCAGGTAGGTGAACGCCTGCGCAGCAAGGAGATGCCGCCGGCCAAAAGCAAGCAACCCACCGAGGACGAGCGCCAGACCTTGCTTGCTTGGGTCAAGCACGTAGCCGATTCACAACTGAGCTATACCCAGCTGACGAAGGAGCAGCTCGAAAACGCGCTCGCTGGCCCTACACTCAGTCGCCGGTTGAATCGGACGGAGTACAACAACACGCTGCGTGATTTGTTCGGCGTCGATCTGCATGCTGGCGACCTGCTGCCGTCGGAAGGTGGCGGTGGCGAGGGCTTCGACAACACCGGCGCCACGCTGTTCACTACGCCGGTGCTCATGGAGAAATACCTGGAGGCGGCGGAACTGGTCCTGTCCACGCTGTTCCCTGCCACCGTCGCCCAGCATGATAACGCGCTCGCCGACAAGAGCCAGGCCGCCCAGTTGGAGACCGTTCGGCGCAAGCTCCTCAAAGCGGTTCCCGGCCCCGGGATAGCCTCGCACGCCGCCGCACGCCAGGTTCTCGCTTCCTTCCTGCCCCTGGCCTTCCGCCGGCCGGCCACGGCTCAAGAGATGGAGCGCTATTTGGGCATCTTCGATAAGGCGGCCGAACGCGGCGACTCCTACGAACAATCTCTCAAGCGCGCGCTCAAAGGTGTACTGATTTCGCCAAGCTTCCTATTCTTGATCGAGACGCCACCGGAAAAGAAGGGCGTCTATCGGCTCAGTCATTATGAAGTCGCTTCGCATGTTTCGTATTTCCTCTGGGCGTCGATGCCGGATGAGGAGCTCCTGCAACTGGCCGCGCAAGGCAAATTGCATGACGACCAGGTTTTGCGCGGGCAGGTCCAACGCATGCTCCACGATCCACGCGCGCGCAGTCTGGCGGAAGGATTTGCCGCGCAATGGTTGGGGATCCGGCCGTTAGGCGCAACCATCCGTCCCGATGCCAAGGTGTTTCCGGAATTCGACGATGAGCTGGCGGCAGCGATGCGCGAGGAAACCATCCTGTTTATCAACTCCATTCTGGTCGAGAACCGGAGTATCCTGGAGATCCTCGACGCCAACTACACATTCCTCAATGAGCGCCTGGCGGCGCATTATAAAATCAATGGGGTTACGGGGTCCCAGATGCGCCGCGTCGAGCTGAACGATTCCATCCGCGGGGGCATTCTGGGACACGCGAGCATTCTGACGGTTACCTCGTTTCCACACCGCACGAGCCCCGTATTACGTGGCCGATGGATCTTAGAAGAGTTGCTGGGCGTTGACGTGCCCCCGCCGCCGCCCAATGTGCCGGTTCTCAATGAAAGGAATCGAGGAGGCACGGCTCGGACCTTGCGAGAGCTGCTCGAAACCCACCGCTCCAAAGCAGAATGCGCTTCCTGCCACACTCGCATGGACCCGCTGGGCTTTGGTCTGGAAAACTTTGATCCCCTGGGCCGATGGCGGTTGGAGCAAGGCGGTCGACCCATCGACAGTGCGGGCGTATTGCCGACCGGCGAACAATTCAACGGGCCGGTGGAACTGAAGAAGCTCCTTCTGGAAAAACGCCGGCTGGAATTCCTTCGGAATTTCTGCCGCAAGCTGTTAGGCTACGCGTTAGCCCGAGAGATCAAGCGCGTCGATCTGTGTGTGGTTCAGGATTGCATCCAGGCTCTGGAGCAGGGCGAATTCCGCGCCACACGTTTGCTGGAAACTATCGTGACCAGTTATCCTTTCGCGCATCGCAGCCAGGGGGATTAGGAGGATAGCATGAGTGTGAAGTTCAAACCGCTTTCACGCCGCACGTTTCTCCGTGGGGCTGGCGTAGCCCTGGGCTTACCGCTGCTCGATGCGATGCTGCCGCTACGATCTGGCGGCTCGGCATTGGCTGCCGATCGAGGGAGTGTAGCACCGGTGCGGGCGGCCTATTTGTACTTTCCCAACGGCGCCTGGATGGATGCCTGGATCCCGAGCCAAACCGGCGCCGACTACGAGTTGCCCTTCAGCTTGACGCCGCTGGCGCCCGTGCGAGACTCCGTGCTGGTGCTGAGTGGTCTGGACAAGCCGTTCAGCCGGAGCGGTGACGGCCATTATGCCAAGACCGCCAATTTCCTCACCGGTCTCCATGTCCGCAAGACGACCGGACAAGATCTGAATTCAGGCGGCATATCGGCCGATCAGGTTTCGGCCAGCCACATCGGCCACCTGACACCGCTGCCTTCGCTGGAGCTGGCCACCGACCCCGTAATCAACGGCCTGGACCGGGCGGTCAACTACACCCGGATGTACGGTTCTTACATTTCCTGGCGTCGACCGAATCTGCCCATGCCGCGGCTGATTGATCCACGCGCGGTGTTCGAACGCATGTTCGGGGCCCGCGATGCGGCCGGCCGGCCTTTGCCGCAACCGTCGTCTGCGGACGATCGGAGCTTGCTTGATGCAGCCCTCGATGATGCCCACGACCTGCGCCGCCGTCTCGGCCGGGGCGATCAGCACAAACTCGAGGAGTATCTGGATTCTGTGCGCAGCGTGGAGCGACGGCTGGGCTTTGTGCGCGACAAGAATGCCGCCGGCTGGCGGCCGCCGACTCAGCCCGATTTGTCGACTCCGCCGCCCAGCATGCCCCGGCCGCCCATGCTCTTTACCAGCAGGAACAACGGGGGCGACGACGCGTCCCTGCCGGGAGGGCCGAGCATCAATCCGCCGGAGCTGGTTCGTCTCATGCTGGACATGATCGTTCTGGCTTTCTGGACTGACACCACGCGCAATACTACCTTTATGTTCGCCAATGATGTCTCGCCGCGCAGTTTTTCCTTTTTGGAAGGCGTCCGGGAGAATCATCATGCTTCCTCGCACCATGCGAACCAGGAGTCGAAAATCAATTCGTACAAGATCATCACGCGCTGGCATGTTGAACAGTTCGTGTATTTGCTGAGGCGGTTGCAATCGGTCCAAGAAGGCGAGCGAACGCTCCTGGACAACTCCATGATTATGTGTGGCTCCAGTCTATCCGATGGCAACCGGCACGATCCCAACAATCTGCCAATCTTGCTGGGTGGCAAAGGGGGCGGTCGCCTTCGGACCGGCCAGCACCTTGCCTCTCCGTCCAATACGCCGCTGTGTAATCTTTACCTCGCCATGCTCGATTGCATGGGAATTCAGCTGCCGCGCTTCGGTGACAGCACCGAACCACTGCGGGGAGTGTTAAGGTGAGAAAGCTCCGGTGCTCATTGCACCGGTGATAACCCCAAGGCTTTGAGACAAAACGGCGGACAGGATGGCCGCATCCGCAGGGGTACCTCCGACTTGGCAGAGAAGCCTGTAAACTGTTAGCGCGATGGGTGTTGTGGTGCCTGAAGGCGAGTCTTTCTATCCGCTTTCTGATCCGTCGGTTGCAGATGTGAGTCCTGCCGGGGATTCGATCCTTGGTAGCGGGCGGGAGCTTGGGGGCTACCCGCCCGCGCTGTCGCATCCGGACTTGGTGCAGCGACCTTCCAGTCAGGACACCGGGAAGTTCGCTCAGAAAGTCCAGGCGGTCATTTCCTCAGCGCCTTTAAACTATTCTCAACGAGCTCCTCACGGATATTCGCTTGGAGCGTGACGGTACTTCCTTGGGTAGTGACGCGGACGCTGCCCACAACATCCTGCAAGGAGCTGAGCTCCCGATGCTGTTCGGCGAGGCTTGGGAAAAGCTTCTTCGCCTGCTCCAAGGCTAGGTTGATCTCCTGGGCCAGTTCCTTGGCGCTGGCGGCGCTCTTGGCGGCGATGGCGAAGTCGATCTGGAGATCCCGGTCCACCGTGAGTCCGGCCGTGATGCCGGTCATCTTTTCCAGGCTCTTCCGAGCGTGTTCATCGCCCGACCAATCTCCCTTCGCGAATGCGTTCGCCGTGGCGGCGAACCAGATGCTTTGATCTTCGTCAACGTGTTCGATCAGGTCGCGAAGCGCTTGCTGCACCCGGGCTTGCTTCTTGCTCCGGCTTTTCGCAAAGGCATCCCGAACGTACTGCGCTTCGGGACCGGCCACGATGGTCGAGTCATCGAGGATGCCGATAAAAAGCGGTTTCCCTCCGCCCTGTGGCTTGACTTCGTAAATCGGATGCGCCCCGGCTCGGTGGATGGTGAAGACATCACCCAACTCCTCGGCCACTTCCTCGGCCTTCTCCGCGAGCAGGGTTTCATCGAAATCGCCGTGAAAAATGATCAGCCCCTTGGTCTCACTCCCCAGCACCGTCAGGGCGGCCGTGATGCTTGTCAGATCCTCAAACGGATCGAAATCGAGGTCGTTGAGGATGTCCTTGATCGCATCATTTTGCTGGATGAATGTGCGGAGGGGCTTCACCATGTGCTTCTTGATCGCGGGAGCGTCGAACAGTTGCTCGGCGTTGATGACCACCACGACCTCGGTGTCTTCGGGCAGATACTTATCTACTTCGGCCGCACGGACGGGCACCGCCAGGGCCAGGATCGCACTGGCGATCCACGCGGCAGCGAATCGGCGCAAGCTAAGCATAGAAACCTCCAAAAAGAGACTACCCTTCCCCAGTACTGCCTCCACCGTTGTTTGTAGAACGCATCACTTGCAGAACGTTTTCATCCATGGTCCGGTTGGATGTGTCCGTTTAGCGGCGCTGCGCAGAACCGCGCGGGGCGCATCTGCACGCGGTTCTGCGCACTGCCGCTCAACAAAAACGGACGCATTCAGCGGGACTGGGTATGAGAAGAACGGCATGTTCCCAGGATAGCATCGGATTCGAACGGGCGCAGGGCCAGCCGTTGCCGCCGCCGCTCAAGGGAAGGCGTTGTCGAAGATATTTCACGCCGGGGCAAATTTTGGTGGATCGAGCGCAAGCAGACCGATCGATCCGCCCGGGGAATATTGTTCCTTCGTCAATGGGCGCGGTGATTCTTCTCCTACGCCAGGTCAAACAACAACACTTCGGAGGGAACGACGGCACCAACCATCACAGAATTCTCGTCCGTGATGGCTACGCCATCGCCGGCGACCAGATTGCTTTCGAGGAGATCCACTCTTCCCCGAAGAACTTGAAGCCACGCGGCACGGCCGGGCTCGATCTGCTGCGATACAGACTGGCCGGGCAACAAGGAAGCCAAATACAGACGAGCATCTTGATGAATGGTCAAGGAGCCAGCAGCACCATCGGGCGAGGCCACGAGGCGAAGCCGGCCAAGCTTATCCGCGCTGGTCAACGCAAGTTCTTCATAGCTGGGCTCCAGCCCTTTCTTCTGAGGCAGCAGCCAGATTTGGTAAAGATGCACCCAGTCCTTATCCGAGGGATTGAACTCGCTGTGCTGAATGCCGGTCCCCGCGGTCATGCGTTGCAGTTGGCCGGCCCGGAGCACCGAACCATTGCCCATGCTATCCTTGTGTTGCAATGCACCTTCCAGAACGTAGGTGACAATCTCCATATCCCGATGCCCATGCACGCCGAATCCTTGGCCGGGCTGGACGCGATCGTCATTGAGGACGCGCAGAGAACGAAAACCCATCTGAGCGGGATCGTAGTAATCGCCAAAGGAAAAAGTGTGGTAAGTGTCGAGCCAGCCATGGTCGAAGTGACCGCGCTGGGCACCGTGGTGGATGCGGATCATATTGACCTCCCATATTCTACATGATAATGATTGACATGTGATGTTAATCTCTAAAAAAATCTAATCCTCTTTCGCCCAGGGCGCTCGGACCTTCTCCAGCAGTTGGATAAGCTCCTTGAGCTCGCCCTGGGAGAGATGTCCCAAGAGTTCGCGGTGCAGGCCGTCCAGCGGTTCATCGAGTTTAGCCAGGGTTATCATGCCCTGATCCGTGAGCGCGACGTAAATGACCCGGCGATCTTTGTCGCATCGCAAGCGGTTGACAAACCCGGCTCGCTCCAGCCGATCGATCAAGCCGGTTATCCCGGGGACAACGGCAATGGTGCGGCTGGCAATCTCCAGAATAGGCAGAGGTTTACCCTCACCGCGCAGGATGCGCAGGATGTTGTATTGCGACGGGGTCAGCCCATATTTCCGAAACAACCGCGCGAATTGAATTTGAAGCTGATCGCTGGTACGGATCATACTCAGGGCCGCTTCCTGATGCGACGACTCGAAGGGCCGCTTCTTTTTCAGTTCGTGCTCGAGTTTCGGAGTCGTCATGCGTAGATCTCCGTTCTTCATCTGCATGTAGTTTACATGTAAACTATATCCATGTCAACATCGTCTCTTGAATTTGCTCACACCGTGGACCAGCTGCCACACGCTTATCGCCCTGGACAGCTATCCGTTCCTGCCCCGTGGCCGGCTATGGGGCATGCTCACCAGCCCCTGCTCTGCTTACGGGTCGGATCCCCGGACATCAGCGATTTCCGATAATGGGGAGATGCATGAAGTATGGACAGAGAGAACTTCTTCGCCGGTGCGTTCGGCGATTATGGATCTCCAGGGCGATGAGGGGGCCGCGGCGGTTTCGGTAATGAGCGTGAGGATGGGGACCTGCTCCCCTGGCAGCCCAGTAGGCCGAGCAGGAGGAGCAGACCCCAAGTGGGACGAGGAGAAGCCATAGTCGTCAACACGTTCAAAGCTGGGGCAGAGGATTCTCCTTTCCCGACGTCGGTTACGGTTCACGATCGGGACTACGAAGGCCGCCGGGGCGATGTGCCTGGCCCAGTGGCGGGGGGTGAGACAAGCAGCTTCTTGAGCGCGGGGAACTGCCGTTCGGCATTCTCTCCGGGCGCAAACCCGCCCTTGCCGTAAGGGTAAGAGTCCGGCGCTGCGAGGACTGCCTTGGGCTGACGAAGATGGACATGCACATCGGGTTCTCCGCAAATTCCGAAAGAGATCAGCCGTTCCTTCTTGGCCATTTTCTTCAGCACAGCCCATTCCTTCCGGCACTCTTCTTCGGCCCCGCGCGGGGCGGCATAATACAAATAGCCGCGCTGCGGAGGGCCGTAAGAATTGCCTTCCTGCAACGAGAATGAACCCCAGATCTGGATGCGCGTGGGCGTTTCCTCATTGGGCTCGAAAACCACTTTGTCAAGGGCCACGTAGACTGGGGGAGGCCCGCCAGCCCTCGCCTCCTGATTCCCCGCCAAGGCGACCACCAAGCCCGCGAAGCAAATCATCCGCTTCATCCTGGATCCTCCAACTACGCTTGCTAAAGACATGGCCCCGGCAGAGCGATCAAACGCTCCCGACTGCCAGGGGTCTTGCTTTGAGCATAAGGCCGCAGAAAGACTACAGGAAATTGTTTTTTATTGATTTAATCAAGGTTATTGTTGTATTCAGCAACCCCGTCGGCTTCACGCGATGGCAACGTACCCTTCCCTTTCGACCGACCAAGTAGCAGCCTTCGTCGAGCTGGCCCGGCACGGCAGCCTTCGGCAAGCCGCTTTGGCTTTACACATCACCGAGCAAGGGGTTCGCAACCGGCTGCTGGTCTTGGAGAAGCGGCTCGGGGTGCCGCTGTATCACAAGCGCCGTGGCCCGCGCCGCTTTCAGCCGCTCACGGAGCAGGGGGAACACTTTTTGCCGCAGGCGCATGCCTTCTTGGACAGAGCCCGACAATTGGCCGAGACGTTTGCTGGTCCAGCGGAGCCGCACGAAATTCATGTTGCCGCCACGCAATATCTGATCCTGTATGTCCTCATCGACGCGGTGCGGCGGTTTCACAAAGCCTTTCCTCAGATCCGCGTTCGCCTCAGCAACCGCACTGAGCAGGAAATTGAAGAAGTCCTCCTGGGGGATCCGGGGATCGCTCTCGGCGTGGCCGCGCCTTATGAATCGGCGCCCGAGCTGGATTACTTGCACTTGTTTTCCATGGACTGGAGCTTGGT
>Ga0070734_10001425_pt1 | contig 34921 bp, 29 predicted proteins | sample Coa_R1_8_FD_66444 | JGI IMG/M metagenome (GOLD analysis project Ga0070734, IMG submission 66444) | Surface soil microbial communities from Centralia Pennsylvania, which are recovering from an underground coalmine fire - Coalmine... | ecosystem: Environmental > Terrestrial > Soil > Unclassified ...
TTCTATCAGCGGAACACCAGCACGATTATAATCAACACAAGTATTATTATCATCTACATCGTGCAAACTTTTTCCGGCGTCTTCTTCCAAATGAATTCTGTTGAGCGCAATATTTCTTTCGCCATCGACTGTTTTTATTTTCACAAATCCTCCAATACAAACAGGCGTAGTGTGCTGCGAAATCTGATAGCCTTTCGGCAGATCCGGATAGAAATAATTTTTTCGGGCAAAATAATTGTGCCGCTCAATTTCACAATGACATGCAATGCCCATTTTCACTGCATACTCAACCGCTTTTTTATTCAGCTTTGGCAAAGTCCCCGGATGACCGAGCGTTATCGGGCTCACATGCGTATTCGGCTCAGCACCAAAAGCAGCGCTATCACCACAAAACAATTTTGTTTCCGTGAGCAATTGCGCATGAACTTCCAATCCTATCACTATTTCGTATGAGTCGTAATTAATCGGCATTTTATTTTTGTTGACCGGCAGCAGAACACTATTCACCATCGTGCAGCCTGCCCCGCATTCATTGCGGGGTCGCACTCTTGTACTGCAGATATTTTATTCAGCTCTGCTTCACAAACGGCAAATTTACTTCATTCAAGCTTATTTTCTGTCAGCAGTATGACGAATGGCAGGTTTTGTTTCACGCAACGGGCACAAAGCTTAGATTTTAATCTTTCATTTATATACGCTGCTATAGCTAAAATAAAAAAGCCGCTCTGAAGCGGCTTGATTAAAATATTAAATTCTTTGCTATCGTTGCCTTCTTTGCGCCCGTGGCGTGAAAAAGAATTATAGATCTGCAGTTTTTAATTTCTTAGGGATTTTCACTTCCACTTCCTGCGATTTGCCATCGCGGGTAAGATTGAGCTTATAAGAATATTTGTCTTTGTTCTCGCGGGCAAGATTTGCCAATGATTCCGCACTGTTCACTGGCTTTCCATCAAACTGAGTGATGACATCACCTTCTTTTACGCCTGCTTTTTCTGCGGGAGATTCATCATCCACATCCAACACTTTGACGCCTTTGCCATCTTCTGTGTCTTGTGCCTTGATTCCTAATTTAGGTCTTCCGCCGTTGTATGAATAAGAATAGGCCCGAGGCGCATACAATCTATCCATATTGGAAAGCTCTTTCATTTTTTGCATATCAGGCATGGAGAAATTATAAGACCCTGTCATATTATATCCTTTGTTTTTTCCTAGTGTGGCTGTCACTTTTTGCTCTTTGCCTTCGCGTTTAAAAGTTACTGTTACTTTCTCTTCCGGTTTGAATGTATGGATTGCGTCAGTAAGGCTTTCTGAACCTTCCACTTTGATATCATTGATTTTTGTAATGATATCGCCTTTTCTCAATTGGGCTTTTTCAGCTGCGCTTCCTTCTGTGATGCCTGTGATTTTTGCGCCCGCATCATCATCTGCGTCATTTGAGGTCACACCCAAAAAAGCAACATTCGCTTTCTTCATGAAGTTGCCATCTACTTTATAACTCGTGCCTCCACGAAATGGAGAAAAATGAATATCCGGAGATGCAAATGCTAATACATCACCATCCCCATCACGAAGCATCATTTTACGAATGCTCACATTATCATCATTGTATTCATCGGCAGGCTTTCCATTGATGAACACTTTTCCTTCTTTCACTTCGACAGTTATTTTAATGTCTTTATTATTTTTCTTCCTGATAATGATTTCTTCACGATTATCCGCATCGTCATGAACTTCTCCGGGTGTTGTTACAATTGCTGGTGGCGGTGGAGGAGGCGTATCCTGAGCAATCGTTTTTGAATGAAGCATGAGCGCAAGCATGGCAATACCGGAAGCCTTTAATAAATATTGTTTCATTATTACATTTTTTGAGTGAATAAAAAATCTACGTTAAGTTTCGTATATCAAATATAGGAGTTTTTCTGAAATACGAAAAATTTCGGAAATGTTAAATTAAGTCGGGAAGATAGGAAGTCTGAAAGTCCGGAAGAAACTGCAAATATTTTGAAAAATCTTTCGGACTTACGGTCATCCCGATTTTTCTTACTACAATAACGATTTTACTTTTTCGATAACTGAGGAGAGATTACTTGCATCTTGCCCGCCGGCTGTTGCTAATGTTTTTTGTCCGCCGCCGCCGCCTTTGATGATGGGTGCGATATGTTCTTTAATGATTTTGTTGGCATCGAGGTTTTTTGCAGCAACCACATTATCTGCAATGCTGACTGCTACAAATGGCTTGCCGCCGATGTTTGCACAAAGCACCACCACAAAATCTCTCAAATGATTTTTCAAGTCAAAGCAAAGTTTTTTCAAAGCATCTGAATCCGAGACTTCAACCAGACTGCCGATGAAATTAATCTGATTAATGATTTCATCTTTTTGCAGCAGTTCATTTCTTATTATTACCAATTGTCTTGCCTCAAGATGCTCGATATGCTTCTTTAATTCTCCATTCTCAATTAATAAATTATCAATTGATTTGTTGATGTCTTTTGGATTCTTCAGTTTTTCGCCAATGGCTCTAATCTGAGCTAATTTTTCGCTAATAAAATCTTCGGCAGGTTTTCCGCTTACTGCTTCGATTCTGCGAACGCCTGCTGCAACAGCAGTTTCATGTTCAATTTTAAAGAAACCAAGTTCACCTGTTGCACCGACATGCGTACCTCCGCAAAGCTCCACTGAATAATTCAGGTCGATGATAACGACACGAACAACATCTCCATATTTTTCGCCGAACAAAGCCATGGCACCAAGTTTCAGCGCTTCTTCTTTTGGCATTTGCTTAATAACAACAGGAATATTTTCTCTGATTTTTTCATTCACCAACGCTTCAATTTTTGCAATTTCTTCATCTGTGACTTTTGCAAAATGAGAAAAATCGAAACGCAAATATTCATCGTTTACTAATGAACCTTTTTGTGCAACATGCGTTCCGAGCACTTGCCTTAACGCAGCATGCAATAAATGTGTCGCAGAGTGATGAATGGCGGTTGACTTGCGTTTTTGCGAATCTACTTTGGCGATTACACTCCCTTCGATTTGCTCAGGCAGCGATTCTGCCAGATGAATGATTAAATCATTTTCTTTTTTAGTGTCGACAATTCTCACCTCCTCATTATCAATTATCAATTTTCCGGTATCACCGACCTGACCACCGCTTTCAGCATAAAAAGGAGTAACATCTAAAACAATATGGTAGAATTCTTTTTCTTTTGTTTTTACTTTTCTGTATTTGATGACTTTTGCTGCAGCTTCCAAAGAATCATAGCCGACAAATTTTGTCTGCGCATTTTCATCGAGCATAATCCAGTCTTCAGTATCGGTTGCAGTTGCAGCACGAGAGCGGGTTTTTTGTTTTTGTAATTCATTATTGAATCCGCTAATGTCAACTTTCCACCCTATTTCCTTTGCCATTAAATCAATTAAATCAAGAGGGAAACCAAAAGTATCATAAAGAGTAAATGCAACTTTTCCACGAATCTCATAAGGAATTATGTTCTGCATTGTTTTTCCTCTATCAATTCCGAGCTGAGGATTATCGTTAATATAATATACAGTATCTCCAAATAAAGTATTGTACTCCTGAGATGAGTTTAATCCTATTTTATTTCGATGTAAAATATATTCATTAAACATTGCTATTCCATTGCCGAGAGTTCTTAAAAAACTTTCTTCTTCTTCTTTCACAACTTTCCCAACAAAATCCTTTTGTTGATTTAACTCAGGAAAAACATTTTCGAATTGTTTTGATAATAATGGAACTAACTGAAATAATAATGGCTGCTTATAATCCAGATAAGAATAATAATAACGAACTGCGCGGCGAAGTATGCGGCGTATAACATAGCCTGCGCCAGTATTTGAAGGCAGTTGACCATCTGCAATACAAAATGAAATAGCACGGATATGGTCAGCGAGAACACGAAATGCAACATCCTGTTTGCTGTCCGTATTTGTGTATTTTTTCCCGGTGATTTTTTCTACTTCGGCAATTGTTCCGGTAAAAATATCTGTATCGTAATTACTTTGTTTTCCCTGCATTACTCTCACCAATCTTTCCAAACCCATTCCTGTATCTACATGTTTTGCAGGCAATGGTTCGAGACTTCCGTCTTTTAATCTGTTGAATTGGATGAACACATTGTTCCAAATTTCCATCACCATGCCAGTGTCATCGTTATTCACCAAATCATGCCCGTTATTATTTGCTTCAGGTCTTGTGTCGTAATGAATTTCAGTGCATGGGCCGCAGGGACCGGTGTCGCCCATCTCCCAGAAATTATCTTTTTTATTGCCCATCAGAATCCGGTCTTCGGCAATCCATTTTTTCCATTCGTTGTATGCTTCTTCATCTTTTGGTAATCCTTCTTTTTCATCGCCTTCAAAAACGGTGACGTATAACCGATTTTTATCCAGCTTGTAAACTTCTGTCAATAATTCCCAGCTCCAAGCAATAGCTTCTTTTTTAAAATAATCGCCAAAGCTCCAGTTACCAAGCATTTCAAACATCGTATGGTGATAAGTGTCAACACCTACTTCCTCCAAATCGTTGTGCTTGCCGCTCACGCGCAAACATTTTTGCGTGTCTGCCGCACGTGGATATGGAGCTTTTTTATTGCCGAGGAAATAATCTTTGAACTGGTTCATGCCCGCATTGGTGAACAATAATGTCGGGTCGTTCTTAATCACGATGGGTGCAGAAGGCACGATGGTGTGCCCTTTCGATTGAAAGAATTCTAAAAACTTTTTTCGTATGTCGGAGCTTGTCATCATCATATTTTTTGTTAGCCACAGATTACACGGATTATCACAGATATTTTTTATTTCGGTTGCCGAGGACACCAACCACGGCGAATTGTTAGCCGCAGATTCGCAGATTATCTTTCATTGATATCGTCATTTTAATCCGGCACTAATCTGCGAATCTGCGGCATATCATTCAACTCTATGGATTATATTTGCTTCTTAGTGCGTTTTTGTTTGCTTAACAGAGTTCAATAGTTGCACTATTCTGAACTTTGAAAAAGCGCTGCAAATGTACGTACAAATCAGGTTGTCGAACATTGCTATTAAGCCTTAAGATTGCCTGCTTCTGCAATGAAGAAGATAAAATATTTTTATAATACCAATACGCTCCGCTACGAAAAACTGGAGACGCCGCTCCGCATCAAACTATTGCGTGTGCTGGGTTTTTTGTCGGCTGCTTTCGTGACTGCGCTGATTATTGTTTCTATCGCTTACAAATATTTTCCCTCGGCAAATGAAAAAAGGCTGGCACAGCGAAATGAAGCCTTGCATGATAATTATTATGTGCTGGATGATAAAATAAAAAAATTGCAGGAGCAAATGGGCGAGCTGGAAAAACGCGACAACCATGTGTACCGCGAAATTTTTGAAGCAAGCCCGATTCCTGACAGCGCTCGTGCGAAGGCACTTGAGCAGCTAAAAGAAATTCAGTTGGTGCAGGGAATGGACCAGGAAAATTTATCTGTTTCTATTGCGAACACGCTGAATAATCTCGACGCTAGAATGGCTTCGCAGAATAAATCCTACAACGAAATTGAAGGCTTCATCAAAAACAAAGAGCAACTGCTTTCGTGCACGCCGGCAATTCAACCGGTGAGCAATAAAGATTTGAGCCGAATTGCATCGGGCTTTGGATATCGCATTGACCCGGTTTATAAAACCACGAAATTCCACGCCGGGCTTGATTTTGCTGCGCCGCAGGGAACACCGATTTATGCAACAGCAAACGGAACTGTGGAGACTGCCGGCAACACAGGCAATGGTTACGGCAATCATGTGGTGATTAATAACGGATATGGGTACTCGACGTTGTTCGGTCACATGTTCAAGGTGAAAGTGAAACCGGGACAAAAAGTGAAACGCGGTGAAGTTATCGGTTATGTCGGCAGCACGGGAAAAAGCACGGGACCTCATTGTCATTATGAAGTGCACCGCAATGGCGACCCTGTTGACCCGGTTTATTATTTTTATAATGATATTACACCAGAGCAATATGACAGGTTGCTGAAACTGGCGCAATCGAGCAATCAGAGTTTTGATTAGGAAGGCACAAGAAAGAAGATGCAAGGGACAACAAGAAGGAAGGAACAAGGTACAAGCCTTGATAAATTTCTTTCTTTTTAATGATGAAAGTTACCCATAGGGCTTGTACCTTGACCTCTTAGTGCTACTTGATTCTTAATCGAGTGGTTTTACGCAAATTTTTCCACACTCGTTTTTATTGTAATTATCCACATTTTAACAATCGTATCTTTACTAAACGGAATGCTTTTTGCAAATACCAATAATCATGAAAACATTACCTCAAATAGCTTTTGATTTTGCTGCTGATGCGATTCAGCAACAGCCCTTGGCTACAGCAGTCGTGAATGAAGAACCCGCAGTGAATGTGGGCTTTCGTGTGAAAGCACTGAAGCAGCAAGTTCCGGAGCCTGCTAAGGAAGTGAAAGAAGAAGTGCTGGCTATTGTGAAAGAAGCAGAAGCAAAGAAAAATAAAATAAAATCTACACGGGGAAGAAAATCCATCAAGCAAACTGAAGCTGAAGCAGATTTAATCGAGATTCCTGAAGACGAAGAGCTTTTCAAAAAACAATATTACAGTATTGGTGAAGTGGCTGAAATGTTCCGTGTGAACCATTCATTATTGAGATATTGGGAAAATGAATTTGATATTATCCAACCGCGCAAAAACAGAAAAGGTGACAGGCATTTTCGCCCGATTGATATAAAAAACCTTCACCTGATTTATAATTTGCTGCGCCAGCGCAAATACACCATTGAAGGAGCCAAAGATTTTTTGAAGAAGAATAAAAAGACGGAAGAAAAATTTATGGCGATTCAAAAACTTCAGCAGATAAAAGGTTTCTTGCTGGAGATGAAGGCGAATCTGTGAAGAGGTGAATGGTCAATGGTGAATAGTGAAAAGATTCTCTGCACTCGTAGTTTTAAGCATCTTTCTTTTTAGCAAAATATTCTAACTCGTTTTTGTAATCACATGCACATCAGTACTTGCGCCTGCAATTTGAATATTTAGCTTCTGCATCAGTTGCATGATTTCAATATTCACTTGTTGCTTCAGGTTATTAAAATCATCTAAAGGAATGGGTGATGTGAAATAATCTACATTCACGAAAAAAGCATTAGAAGCAATATCATTCAGAAAAACAGACGGGCTTGTAATCACATCTTTTTTCAAAATCAATTTTATTCCGTCCACAAATTGTTTCATTGTGTCAGGAGAGACAGATAATCCCAGCTGCAATCTTATCTCAGCTTTTCTCTGAGTGCGGAGTGTTAGATTGTCAACGATGCTGTCAACCATTTGCTTATTAGGAACGGTGACATACGTTTTCACATCCGTGCGAATGCGTGTGCTGCGCAATCCAATTTTTTCAATATTACCTGTGAAGCCCTGCACTTTCACTACATCGCCTGCAGTGAAAGGTTTATCAAAGAAAATAATAAATGAAGCAATCAAATTCTCTACACTTTCTTTTGCAGCCAGCGCAAGCGCTGCACCTGCGAGACCTAAACCTGCGGTAAGCTTGCCAACTTCTATATTAAATGCAAAAGCAAGCATCATTAAAATACCTACGATAGCAATGATCGCTTTTAAGAAATCACGTAAAAAAGTAATAAGCTGATTATCTTTTAAATCACCTGTCTCGCTTGCTTTGCGGGCAAGTATCATAGATATGAAATCAATGATGCGCAATAACAACCAGATGAACCCAATTATGATAAAAGCTACTGCAATGCTGTGTACAATCGTTTTTGCGGGCACTTCAAAAATTTCAAAATCAATTTCTGCAGGAAAATGAAGTTTATCAATGGCAGCGAATGCAATGAATACAAGAAGAAAAATGGAAATAGGCGGCGCAACTAAATTGACAAAAGAAATTTTATCAAGACCTGAAGAAATTTTTTTCACCAGGCGATATAATAACCCAGCGACATAACGCGACAAAAGGCGCTTAAAAATCAGCACCAGCAAAATAGTAATGACAACGCCAACATATTTTTTTATCGGATTGCTGAAAAATATCTGATTCCAAAAATCGTGCATGGCGCAAATTTATTGTAAATGAAATGAAACGCAGCCTTATCGATGAGAATAAACCTGCAGCTTATTTTTCTTCAGCACATACACAGCAATCGGAGTGATGATAATTTTTGTAGCATTCAAATATTCGGGTGGTAAAGGTTGTTGCTGAATGTCGAGTTTGCCCAATTGATATTTATAAAAAACATCGTCCTTTCTTCCAATCAGGCTTTTGTCAATCACATTAAAATCGCGCCAGCCTAATAATGATACTTTGCTTTTCAGGCTCCCATAATGGTCAAAAGCATAAACGCCTTTGGTGCTGTCATATAAATACACAAACCCACTCTGGTCGATGATTACAGAAGGGTCAGGAACCGAATCAAACAATTGACGAAAATCTGTTGTCTGGTCAATTAATGTGCCGTCATCACCAATACGTTTTAGTTTTGCATCCAGCTCATCATACACCCAGATATTATTATCATAAGCAAGACCAACTGCTTTTGCCTGCAAAATATTCAGCTTCCTTAAATCAACTATGTTCAAGGTATTCAATAACCTGTCCACTTCAACAATCGTTGCAAAATCTTTATAGTACAATAAAACTTTCAGCGGATTGCTGACATCCATATAATAAATATCTCCATAGGTGCTCACTGCATTGTAAACACCGATGGAATCACCGTTTGAGCTTAATTTCTTAAGCTGATTATTTTTTATAAGCAAGTAAATATTGCCGGTATTATCAACTGTAAAATCATTGATGTCGCCATCAATCGTTTTGCTTAAATAAAAAGATGTATCACTTTGCGCTTTAGCCATGCTAATGCTCAAAAGAAAAAATGATATGATGAATATGAAGCGCATTATTTTCTGATAATCTTATTTTCTAATTCAGTTTCTCTTGATTTTAGTATCAGATTTTCTCCATCAAACGCTGCATAGGTATAATAACGAATCCAGTCGCCTAAATTAATATAACGGCTATTATTATTCAGGGAAAAATCAATCGGTAAATGACGATGACCAAAAATAAAATAATCGAAATATTGTTTTTGCAAAACTTCTTTGCTGTAAATAATCAGCCATTCTTTTTCTTCTCCTAGAAATTGTTCATCGATTAATCCGGTAACAGCGCGGCTTCTTTTGCTGAGATAATCAGCAAGACCGACTCCAACTGCGGGCGGAAGAATTCCGAACAGCCATTGACAAAATTTATTCCTGAAAATTTTTTTGATGAATTTGTATCCGTGGTCACCTGGACCTAATCCGTCGCCATGACCGATGTAAAACTTTTTATTATTTCGTTCGAAAGTTTTTGGTTCGTGATACACGGGAATATTCAGCTCTTCTTCGAAATATCCTTTCATCCACATATCATGATTGCCTACAAAAAAATGAATGGGTATTCCGCTGTCGGTGAGCTCTGCCAGCTTGCCTAAAATTCTTGTATATCCTTTAGGAACCACTTTTCTGTATTCATACCAGAAATCAAACAAATCACCTACCACAAAAATTTCTGCTGCATTACTTTTTATTTCATCCAAAAATTTAACGATGCGCTTTTCCCTGTCAAGACTGATGGAACGGTCAGGCGCACCGAGATGAAAGTCGGAAAGAAAATAAATTTTTTTGCCTGAAGGGATTTGCATCAGGTAAAAATAGTAAATAAAAAAATCTGCTAATTAAGATTGTTGGTCTACCAAAAAAACATAAACCTCTTTCGGCCCGTGAACACCAACCACTAAAGTTTTTTCGATATCAGCAGTGCGGCTTGGGCCGGTTGCAAATGTGATGAGAGAAGGAATGTTATTGGAATATTTTTCTTTTATTTTTTGCAAGCCATCTTTGATATCATACACCAATTGATTGGAGTAAGCAATGCAAATATGAATCGGCGCATACACGCTTACTGTTCTTCCGCTTTGTTGGGCTGCACTCATTACAATGCTTCCTGTTCTTGCAATCAATGCTTCACAGGTAGTGACAGATGCATGGCAATTGCTCAGTTCTCTTTCTGAAATAATCGGTGCAAATTTTTCAAAGAAGATTTGTTTCAGTTTATCTTCTTTGCAAAAAATATCAGTCCATTTATTAACAGCTATTAAAGAAGTGATTTGTGAAAGCAGTTCGTTTTCATCAGCACAAAAAACAAATTTCCCTTGAAGCTTAGTAAATTTTTCTGCAAACTCAACTTCCAATTCCTGTTTTGATGGCTCGAACACAGAATTATTTCCTTCACTTTGCGGAAAAGGAATAGGCGTTGAATGACTCAACGCCTGCCTTATTTTTTTGAGAATATTTTCTTTTGCTGCTGATACTTTCATTTATGATTTCACTTCTTCCTGCGCAGAAGGGCTCGCTGTTTTTCCTGTAGCTGACCCGTTCTCGCCATTTGAGTTGTTATGGTGTTCATCATGCTCTGTAACATCCAGCGCTCTTTTTTCTTCGTAAGGGCGTTTGCCAATCAATGCTTCCACATCGCTCTGGAAAAGCACCTCTCTGGTGAGCAGAGCCTCAGCCAGTATTTTAACTTCCTTGCCTTTTTCTGTGAGCAATTGTTTTGTCCGCACGAAAGCATCATCAATCAGTTTGCGCACTTCCTGGTCAATTATTTTGGATGTTTCTTCTGAATATGGTTTTGTAAATGAATTCTCTTGTTGCGGGTCAAAGAAACTCACGTTTCCTACTTTATCATTCATTCCATAAACAGTAACCATTGAATATGCAATACGGGTTACCTGTTGCAAATCATTTTGCGCTCCGGTAGAAATCTTTCCAAAATTCAATTCTTCGCTTGCACGACCACCGAGCGTCATACAAATCTGGTCGAACAATTGGTCGGTGTTATACAAATATTGTTCTTTCGGAGTGTATTGCGCATAGCCTAATGCAGCAACGCCTCTTGGAACGATCGTTACTTTTAATAATGGATAAGCATGTTCAAGATACCATCCGCAGATAGCGTGACCGGCTTCATGATAAGCAATGATTCTTTTTTCATCAGGAGAAATGATTTTATTCTTTTTCTCCAAACCACCAATCACACGATCAACTGCGTCCTGAAAATCTTCCATCTCCACATTATCTTTCCCTTTTCTCGCTGCAATCAAAGCAGCTTCGTTACAAACATTGGCGATATCAGCGCCTGCAAAACCGGGTGTTTGTTCCGCCAGTTTATGAATATCTAATTTGCTTGAAATCTTAATCGGCTTCAAATGCACTTTGAAGATTGCTTCACGACCTTTCAAATCTGGTTTATCGATAGAAATTTGTCTGTCGAAACGGCCTGGGCGAAGCAAGGCTGTATCAAGCACATCCGGTCTGTTTGTTGCTGCAAGAACAATAATGCCGCTATCACCACCAAAGCCATCCATTTCAACGAGCAATTGATTCAATGTGCTTTCACGCTCATCGTTGCTCATAATCGCATTCTTTCCTCTTGCGCGGCCAATTGCATCAATTTCATCAATAAAGATTACGCATGGTGCTTTTTCACGAGCCTGCTTGAACAAATCACGAACGCGACTTGCACCGACACCCACAAACAACTCAACGAAATCAGAACCGCTCATGGAGAAGAACGGAACCTGTGCTTCGCCAGCCATTGCTTTTGCAAGCAAAGTCTTACCGGTCCCCGGAGGGCCGACTAATAACGCACCTTTTGGAATCTTTCCACCAAGAGCTGTATATTTTTTAGGGTTCTTCAAAAAGTCAACTATTTCCATTACTTCCACCTTCGCTTCATCGAGCCCTGCAACATCACTGAAAGTGATGTTCACTTTTGTGCCTTTATCAAATAAAGTGGCTTTTGATTTCCCGATATTAAAGATACCGCCCGGGCCACCGCTTCCCGCTTGTCCACCCATTTTGCGCATGATTAAAATCCAGAGCAGCACAAAAATCAAAATCGGTAATAAAATATTCAGTGCCTGAGGGAACCATTCGCCTTCTTGTTTGATGTTGAGTGGAACCCTTAATGAAGGGTTTTTATCAAAAAACTCATTAAGCCTTTTTTCGTAATCATCAATTTTGATTACAGGGAATTCAAATTGTGGAGCATCCGTTTTTGCAATGTTATTTGGCCAGCCTTTGCTGAGCTTGTCTTTATAGAAAGATTTATTGTCAAAACTGTCTTTTTTGATATAAACTCTCACTACGTTTTTGTTTGTAATCAAATCAAGTTTCGCAACATCGCCTTTCAATAACATTTGCTCCCAAAAATCCTGGTCTGAGTCAAGCTTGCGGGCATCAGCACCAGACAAGCCTCCCCAAAATTGAAATGCTAAGAGCCCAACGGCAATAAGCCCCCAAACCCAATAGATATTGAATTTAGGCCCTTTTCGAGGGGTATTATTGTTGTCATTGTCGCTATTCTTCGGCCTGAACCTCGGGAAATTGCTTTTATCGTTTTGTTTCAAATCGTCTTGTGGCATATTAATTTTTCGTTTCCTGTTTTCTTCATGCTATTTAATTATAATGTTTATGGAAGCTAAAAAGTTCAAAAGAATGGCTAAACAGGTAATTCATTCTTGTTAATCTTTATATTCTTCTGCTGCTGCATCGCTCCACATCTCCTCCAATTTATAAAACTTTCTGTTTTCGGGGAGCATCACGTGCACAACAACATTCACGTAATCTATCAGTACCCATTGCAATGCTTGTTTCCCTTCATGTTTGTAAGGGTTTTCATCGCAATGTTTTTTCACTTCTTCTTCAACGTAATCAGCAATCGCTTTTATCTGCGTATGGCTTTTTGCTTCGCAGATAATAAAAAAATCGGCTACGGCTTCGTGAATCTTTCGCAAATCGAGCGATACGATATTCTCACCTTTTTTTTCCTGGATTGCCTCGATGATTGTCTTATAAATTTTTGAATTTTTGGTTATCCGAGCTACACGCTGTCTTTTGCGGGTAGATAACATAGACAGTTGTTCCAATAATAAAGACGTTTTGTGATGAATTATATTTTACTTGTGTGAAGCAAGTTTGAGATTATTTATTATGTGCCTGTGAATTCCATGTTTTATTTCCTGCCGAGCTGATGCATAACAAACAATGAACTGCAAATCGTATTTTCGCACGGCTCAAAAATAGTAATCTTTTGTCACATCCCATTACCATCCTTCAAGATAAAACCGGCTCCGAAATAGGCAATATCTTCACTGAGCTTCAGTCGGTTGACAGTTCCAACAATTATGCCATGGCAAAGGTGCATGACGGAAAAGCCTTTCATGGAAATGTGTTCTTTGCGCATGAACAAACGGCGGGCAAAGGTCAGCGAGGCAAAAAATGGATCACAAATACCAGTGAAAATATTATGATGAGCATCGTTTTGCAACCTGAGAAACTGTCCATAAACGAACAGTTTTTGCTGAGTGCGTGCATTGCTCTCGGATGTTATGATTTGTTAAATTATTATTTTCCTGAAAATATTTTTATCAAATGGCCCAATGACCTCTATATCGGTGACAGAAAGGCAGGTGGTATTTTGATTGAGAACATCATTTCAGGAGAAAGCTGGAAACATGCAATTGTTGGGATGGGTATTAATATCAACCAAACTGAGTTTGATAAAAATCTTCCAAATCCAACTTCATTGAAACTATCAACTGGAAAAAATTTTGACGTGATTGCTATGGCAAAACAGCTTTGTGCTTTTCTTGATAAAATATATAATGAGTTAATTGCTGGTGATAGTGAAAAGTTAATTACAGAATATAACAGTCATTTATACAAGCAAGGTGAAAAAGTAAAATTGAAAAAAGGAGCACAGGTTTTTGAAACAACAATTAAAGAAGTAAACAGTCACGGCAATCTGATAACAACTGATGTAATGGAAAGAAGTTTTGAGTTTGGGGAAGTGGAATTGTTGAAATGAATTCTTAAATCTCGACTTGAACTCATAACTCTAAACTAATGGCTTAATCCCTTCCAAGCCTTCACAATCTCTTCTGCGTGTTGCTTCGACCTTGGCTTGAGAAAGATTTTACGGATGATTCCTTTTTCATCAATCACAAATGTGGTGCGCAATAATCCCATATATTTTCTACCAAACAATTGCTTCTCATCCCAAACGCCATATTTGTCGATGATTTTATGAGTAGTGTCAACTAATAATGTAAACGGCAGGCTGAATTTCGTTTCAAACTTTTTATGGCTTCTTTCATCATTCGGGCTAACACCAAGAACAACAAATCCCTCTTTTTTTAGCAATGCATAATTATCACGGAGGTTGCAAGCCTGAATGGTGCAGGTTTCCGTATCATCTTCGGGATAAAAATACAGCACCACTTTTTTCCCTTTGAAATCTGATAATGATATTTTTTTTCCGTCCTGGTCGGTGCTGGTGAATGCCGGAGCTTTATCGCCTTCTTTGAGAGTTACCATGAATTTTAATTTGCGAGTTAATCAATTTGTGGATGTGCGAATGCAAAAACTTTAATACCCTGTACTTCATCTGCACATTTTCATATCCGCAAATTCGCACATTAATCTCATCTTGTAAAATTATAAACCTGTGTTGCCAGATTCCCCGCCTCGTCCTGTACAGAAATTTTCAGTTCATGATTTCCCGGCGGGCAATGCTCATCAAACTTATAAATAAATGACTTGCCTTTATCGTTTGTGAAGCGAAGCCATTTTCCATCAAGCTCGGCACGAAAATTTTTGAATGCGTCGAAATTATCTTTTATAATAAAAACAATTCTTGCTGCTTTGCTCATGTTTGCTCCATTCACAAAACCAATCGGGACAATTTGCGGCGGCTCTTCATCAACCAACAATTGAAAATTACCAAAATCGCGGAATCGTGCAGATGCCCAGCCACCCTGCCATTGCACTTTCTCTACATCTTTTTTTGCACCGGCAAATCGCTGCATTACTATTTTATCTTTCTTATTGACATCAAAATTTGCAGTTGGTTTTATTCTTACCAAGAATGAATCCTGCAAAGGAATATATGTTGCGCCAATTGAATGAACGGAAGAAATTGCAGTCGGCAAAACAGCATTTGATGTTGCATAATTAATATGAACCGAATCATACAAACATTTTTCACCAATATAAAATGCGCATTCAGGATTTTCAACGCCATCGAGCATTTGCGGATAAAACATTTTTCCGGGCGCTTGCCAGGTGCTTGTTGCGCCTACTTTATATTTCACTAAAAAATTTAAAACTGTATTGTGACCATAACCGTCTTTCACATCAATTTTCATTTGATGAGATGAGCCATCTCCAACATCAATCACGCCGTCGTTTTTCAAAGAATAATAAATAGAGTTTGTATAACCCGGCAATCGGAATAGCTGCTGAAGAGTCGCGCCGCCATTGGCTTTTGTTTTATAATCAATATGCGCATTCACATTCCGCGTGAACGAATAACTGATACCATCCATTTCAAAACCAATCTGAGCTTTTCCATTATCATATAAAATAGCCTGATAAATTCCGTTATGGTTTGGCGTTCCCGATTCCGTATCAAAAGCAGAAATAGCAAACCGAATTTTAGAATATCTTGTAGTTATAACTCCTCCGGGAATTGTTAATACTCCTTTCACTTTTCTCACCGCAATAATTTTCGGCGATTGTTCATAAATGCTTTTGTTTCCGTCATAAACTGCAAGCCGAAGAATAACAGGGCTTGTATTATCTTCAATTGGCAATCCAAATAAAGTTGGGTTTAGATTCACATCATTATTATCGCGGATTTCAAAATGCACATGCGGTGCTTCGGAACCGCCGGTGCTTCCACTATATGCAATCAAATCGCCTTTCTTCACAGGAAATATATTCGGCGGAATATCAATAAAAATTCTCCACGACTCCATTTTATATTGCTGCTGTTTCACATATTCTGATAGTGCAGGAAAAAAATCATTCAGGTGGGCATATAAAGTGGTGTAGCCATTCGGATGATTGATATAAATCGCCTGACCAAAACCTGCCGGCTCCACTTTTATTTTTGCGATATATCCGTCTGCTGCTGCGAACACAGGAAGGTCTGTTCGTTTTTCAGTTCTTATATCCAAACCCATGTGATAATGGTTCGGTCGGATTTCTCCGAAATTACCGGCAAGGCTGATAGGTATATTTAATGGGTCCCTGAAATAATGCTGCGGATAATTTTTGGCAGGAAAAAGCTGGCAGAACAAAGGCATTGAAATGAACAGAAAAAAAGAAGCGGACAGAAATTTCTTCATCAATTTTTTGGGAACAAATGTCCAGAAAAAAATCCGGCATCAATTTGCATGCGTATATAAAATTGGAAACAAAAAATTAACATTCGCTATTTTTTGCGTAACCAAAACGATGGCTTCATCGTCAAACCAAAAGCAGGTCGGCGTTTCCGTAATTTATTTGAACCATTCAAAAAAGAAATTTTCCATACCCACAAAATAGTATGCACATTTTTAAAAATTGGTACAGCATTTGGCATTATAAAATTGTCTTACTATAAATCACATTCAATTATCATTAAACCGTGGGTTATGAAAGGGATAAGAAACAAGGCAATAATATTCCTTGCGGTTACTATAGGGGGTGCTATAGGGCTGTTCAAAGGAGAAGAAGCCAAACAAAAATGGGTGTTCAAAATGCGCAGCAAATATGACAACAAGCGGCTTATGGCTGAAAAGAAATCTATTGCCCGCAAAGGTGGTGTGTTATTAGATGACGTTGAGATGGCTGCGTTCCATAGCAATTAATTATCCATATATACCTTCCAACATCAAGAGCCTTGGTTTAGCGACTGAGGCTTTTTTATTTTATACAACTTGAACATTGATTATTGAGTGTTGAATGTTGAGTGTTTTTAACTATTCAATAATCAACACTCAACTATCAAGTGCAAAACTATCCAAAAACCACGCTGCTGCTACATTTCAGAATCTTTATAATTTAATCCCGAAAATTAATCCTGCTGCCTTACTTTTGCGCAATTTGTGTTTTCAGTAATAACTAAAAAATAAGATGCCAAAAGATTCTTCTATCCGTTCAGTTCTCATCATCGGTTCAGGTCCAATAATTATAGGTCAGGCTTGCGAGTTTGATTACTCGGGCACACAGGCAGCACGCAGCCTTCACGAAGAAGGCATTGAAGTAATTTTGATTAACAGCAATCCTGCCACCATCATGACCGACCCGATGATGGCTGATAAAGTGTATTTGCTGCCGTTGACTGTTGAGAGCATTGAGCAAATTCTGGAAGAAAATAAAATTGATGCAGTGTTGCCGACAATGGGCGGACAAACTGCGCTCAATCTTGCCAAAGAAGCAGAAGACCTCGGGGTTTGGCAGAAATATAATGTTAGATTAATTGGTGTAGATATAAAAGCAATTGATAAAGCTGAGGACAGAGAAAAATTCCGCCAGTGGATGATTGAGCTCGGCGTGCCTGTTGCACCTGCAAAAACTGCCAATTCATTTTTGGAAGGAAAAGAATTTGCTCAGCAAATAGGTTTTCCTTTAGTAATTCGTCCTTCATTCACTTTAGGCGGAACCGGGGGCGGCTTTGTAAAAGATATCTCCGAATTAGATGAAGCATTGAACCGCGGATTACAGGCATCACCGATTCATGAAGTGCTGGTTGAGCAAGCTGTTTTAGGTTGGAAAGAATTTGAATTGGAATTGCTCCGCGATGCCAATAATAATGTAGTTATTATTTGTACGGTTGAAAATTTTGACCCGATGGGCGTGCACACCGGCGATTCCATCACAGTTGCGCCTGCAATGACATTAAGCGATACTGCATTTCAACTAATGCGCAACACAGCAATCATGATGATGCGTGACCTTGGCAATTTTGCCGGCGGTTGCAATGTTCAGTTTGCGCTCAATCCAAACACAGAAGAAATAATTGCGATTGAAATCAACCCTCGTGTAAGTCGCTCTTCTGCCCTTGCATCGAAAGCAACAGGCTATCCGATTGCAAAAATTGCTGCAAAACTCGCTATCGGTTTTAATCTGGATGAATTAAAAAATCAAATCACACAAACTACCTCAGCATATTTTGAACCGGTACAGGATTATGTGATTGTGAAAATGCCTCGCTGGAATTTTGATAAATTCAAAGGCGCGAATGACACGCTCGGTTTACAAATGAAAAGTGTGGGCGAAGTGATGGCGATTGGAAGAAGTTTCACTGAAGCTGTTCAGAAAGCTTGTCAGAGCTTGGAGAATAATGCAGTTGGTTTGGGTTATTATGGAAAGAGTCTAATGCATGCAGAAGAATTGCTGGAATATATTAAAACTCCAAAGTGGGATAGAATATTCCGTATCAAGGATGCACTGATGGCTGGCATTTCAGTCGGCACTATTTCAAAAGCAACTCATGGAATTGACAGATGGTTTTTGTACGAGATACAAAAAATCTGCAACATGGAAAATGAACTGGCAAAATATAAAATGGATAATCTGCCTGCAGAACTGCTGAAAGACGCGAAGGACCTGGGTTTCAGTGACGAACAGATTTGCCGCATTATGAAAGATGGCACTGAAGATGCACTGTACGAAAAAAGAAAAAAGCTTGGTATTACTCGTGTTTTCAAAATGGTTGATACTTGCTCTGCTGAATTTGAAGCGAAGACTCCTTATTTCTATTCAACATTTGAAAGCGGGAATATTAATGAGAGCAAAGTGACAGATAAGAAAAAAATCATCGTGCTTGGCTCTGGTCCGAATCGAATCGGTCAGGGAATTGAATTTGATTATTGCTGCGTGCACGGGTTGTTAGCGATTAAAGAATGCGGCTATGAAGCCATCATGGTGAATTGTAATCCGGAAACTGTTTCTACTGATTTTGATATTGCTGACAAATTATATTTCGAACCTGTTTACTGGGAACATCTCTGGGAAATTATCGAGCATGAAAAACCAGAAGGTGTTATTGTTCAGCTCGGCGGACAAACTGCGCTCAAACTTGCAGAAAAATTGCATGAAAAAGGAATAAAAATTATCGGTACTTCTTACGATAGTATGGACATTGCTGAAGACCGCGGTCGTTTTAGTGATTTGCTGAAAGAGCTGGACATTCCTTATCCTGATTATGGAACTGCTTATGATGTAGATGATGCGATTGCAGTTGCAAATAAAGTTGGCTATCCGGTTTTAGTCCGACCAAGTTATGTGCTCGGAGGTCAGCGCATGCGAATAGTTATTAACGATGATGAAGTAGAAAAAGCAGTAATCAGTTTATTGAAACATATTCCCGGAAATAAAATTCTGGTCGACCATTTTCTCGACCGTTGCCAGGAAGCTGAAGTAGATGCGATTTTCGACGGAGAAAATTTTCATGTGATGGGCGTGATGGAACACATCGAGCCGGCAGGCATTCACAGTGGTGACAGCAATGCCGTATTACCAGCATTTAATTTAACTCCTTTGGTTGTTACCACAATGGAACATTATGCAGAAAAAATTGCAAGAGCGTTAAATATCAAAGGACTTATCAATATTCAGTTCGCCATTAAAAACGATAAAGTGTTTGTGATAGAAGCAAACCCGCGTGCATCACGAACTACACCGTTCATCGCGAAAGCATATCAGATTCCCTATCTCAATATTGCTACTAAAGTGATGATTGGCGCAAAAAAATTATCCGACTTCACATTCGAGAAAAAACTCAATGGCTTCGCGATTAAAGAACCTGTTTTCAGTTTCAATAAATTTCCGGGAGTTAATAAAGAGCTTGGGCCGGAAATGAAATCAACTGGCGAAGCCATCCGATTCATCAAAGATTTGCGCGACCCATATTTCAGGCAATTGTATAAGGACAGAAGCATGTACCTCAGCAAATAACTCCGAACTGGGATTTGGGGGGATGTTTGGGATTAATAGGATTAAAATTTGAATATTTTCACGTAAGCCTATATTCATATCATATATTCTCTGTGAACACTGCATATCTGCATGAAATCCGATTGAGATTTTCTTGATAATTTTGATTAATCCCAAAAATCATTTAATCACATAAATCCTGGTTCAGACAATGAACAAAGAAATTCAATCCATCATCAATAATCTGCAAACCGTTCTAAATGCCGAGTCCTGGTATGGAACATCTGTTTATAAAACTTTAGAAGAAGCAGGAAAGACAAACGTTTATAAACATCCGGAAGAAAAATATCATTCGCAGATTGAGATTTTATATCACATGATTACATGGGCAGAATTTATATTAGCCAGTTTGGAAAAAGGAAAGAAACATGAAATAGAAGCAATCGAAGCTATTGACTGGCGTACGATTGACCCAACAAAGCATACCTGGCAAAATGGAGTTCACGAATTAAAATCTGCAAACGAAAGTATCATTGCATTTCTTCAAATCAAAGAAGATGATTTCCTTAAAGAAATGGTTGAGTTCAGAAAATATAATGTCCGCTTTTTATTGAACGGGCTGATTCAGCATCACATCTATCATGCAGGGCAAATTGCTTATTTAAAAAATATTTGCGAATAAAATTTCACGCAAAGAACGCCACGAATACAACGGAGACAAAGAAAATTGATTAACACGTTGTGTTCATTGTATTCTTTGTCTCGTTGTGTGAAACTTCTTACCTTCCATGAATGTCTTTTAAACCTGTTCCTATCTGGAAAGAAGCGCCTTTCCTAAGATTGATAATACCATTTATACTTGGCATTATCGCACAATGGTATTTACAGTTATCCATCACCGTTAGTTTTATTGTTTTTGGCTGCTCGATTCTCATTTATATTTTATTTCAGTTCTCAAAAAGATTTATTCACTTCAAACTGTATTGGCTGAATGGGATTTTCATTAATACTTTTCTATTCCTGATTGGCTCTTTCCTGACTTATTATTCTGATACTTCTCATCATCCAAATCAAATCAACAATTACTATAAAAACGGAGATGTTATTATCGCAACCTTGCAAGAGCCCTTATCGGAAAAAGAGAAATCGTTCAAGGCACTTGCATCTATAGATTATGTAGAAAATAATGATAGCCTTCATCCAATTAAAAGCTCCATACTTCTGTATTTTAAAAAAGACAGCAGCCTTCCGCAACTTGGTTATGGCTCGCAAATCATTTTTAATAAAAGCTTACAGTCAATAAAAAATTCTGGCAATCCCGGAGCATTCGATTACGAGCGATATTGTGCATTTCAGGGAATTTATTATCAGGCATTTTTGAAATCTGGAGAGTTTGTTTTAATGAAAGAGAAAAATGAAAATGCTATTAAGAAATTCTTATTTGTTGCACAGGAAAAAACAGTAAGCGTTTTTCAGAAATACATTTCCGGTAATAAAGAAAAAGGATTTGCTGAAGCATTATTGATTGGCTACAAAGATGACCTTGATAAAAATTTAGTACAATCATATACTAACACAGGTGTCGTTCACATCATCGCCATTTCAGGAATGCAGCTTGCATTAATTTATGGTTTCCTGATTATTATTTTCAAGCCGTTTCAAAAGTTTGGCTTCGTTCGATTTCTGAAACCACTCGTCATTATTACCATGCTCTGGCTCTTTAGTTTAATGTCAGGCGCGTCTGCTTCTGTGCTGCGTGCAGCAGTCATGCTCACGTGCATTGTAATCGGCGAAAGCTTTTCTAAGAAAGCTTCTATCTATAACAATCTTGCTGCTTCAGCTTTTCTATTATTATGCTACAATCCTTTCTGGTTGTGGGATGTGGGCTTTCAGCTTTCTTATACAGCAGTATTAAGTATTGTGATTTTCATGAAGCCAATTTATAATCTCATTTATATTCAAAATAAAATATTGGATTTTGTCTGGCAATTAAGCGCAGTTACTTTGTCTGCGCAAATACTAACAACACCCATCAGCATTTTTCATTTCCACCAATTCCCGAATTATTTTTTACTTACTAACTTAATTGCAGTCCCGCTATCAAGCATTATTTTATTTGGGGAATTATTATTGTGCGCCGTTTCTTTTATTCCATTTATCGCAAAATTTATCGGCATCATTTTACAGAAATTGATTTGGCTCTTGAACAGTTTTATTGAGCACATGGAAACAATGCCTAGCTCGCTCTGGGAAAATCTTCAGATAAATATTTTGCAATTAATTTTCTTATATGCATTCATTATTGCAATCTCAATCTCGATGATGAAAAAAAAGAAAAATTATTTACAAGTTGGATTAATCGCACTACTCAGTTTTTTTTCATTAAGAACTTTCTCATTCTGGCAAACATCTCAGCAAGAAAAATTAATTGTTTATAATGTTCCTCAACATCAGGCAATTGATTTTATCTCCGGCAGAGATTATGTTTTCAAAGGTGACAGCATTTTGGAAGAAGATGGATTTCTGAAAAATTTTCATTTAAAGCCATCAAGGATAATGCATAGAATTTCAGAAGCAGATTCACTCTCAGATTTAGAAAAAGGTTTTAATATATTTCAATTAAACAATAAAAGGGTTTTGATAATCGACCAGAATATTTCTTTCATTACTTCCCAAACAAAAATCAAAGCCGACCTTATTATCATTTCAAAAAATCCCTCTCTAAAAATTTCTAATCTGGCAAATGCTTTTGAATGCAGGCAATGGGTTTTTGATGCTTCCAACAACAATTGGAAAGTAAGCAAGTGGAAGAAAGAATGTGAACAAATGCACATTCCCTGCTTTGATGTTGTTGATAAAGGTGCTTTTGTGATGAATACGGATTAACATAAATTTGCAGCTTCTTTAATTTCACGCAACGAAGCAAAGAATGCCACGAGCGCAACGATTATTTAATATTCAAGCATTCTCTTTGCGACCGTTGTCTTCGTTGCTTCGTTGCGTGAAAAAAATACTGCAATGACAAAAAAAATTCAATCTGCACTCATTTCCGTTTTCTACAAAGATGGCTTGGATAATATCGTGAAGAAACTTCATGAACTCGGTGTTGTTATATATTCAACTGGCGGAACACAACAATTCATCGAATCATTAAAGATTCCTTGCGCGGCTGTAGAATCGCTCACGACTTATCCCTCTATTTTAGGTGGTCGAGTAAAAACGCTCCATCCATCAGTGTTTGGTGGCATTCTGGGAAGAAGAGATAATGAAACAGATGTGAAAGAAATGCAGCAGTATAAAATCCCTGAAATTGATTTGGTGATTGTTGATTTATATCCTTTCGAAGAAACGGTTGCAAAGACAAATGAAGATGCTGCGATTATTGAAAAAATTGATGTTGGCGGTCCTTCCATGATTCGCGGCGCCGCAAAAAATCATAAACATGTTGTTGTTGTCGGTTCAAAAAATGAGTACGCTTATCTCGAAAAATTACTGAACGAACAAAACGGTGAAACAACTTTAGAACAAAGAAGATTGCTTGCTGCAAAAGCTTTTGAAGTTTGTGCGCATTATGATGTTGCTATTGCAAAATATTTTGTCCCGTCAGAAGGTGATTATTTTTTAGAATCTGTTCCAAATCCAAAGCACATGCGCTATGGAGAGAATCCGCATCAGCATGCAGTTTTTTATGGTGATTTAAATGAATTTTTCGAACAATTAAATGGTAAAGAAGTCTCTTATAATAATCTGGTTGATGTTGATGCAGCCGTGCAATTAATCCAGGAATTTTCAGAAACAACATTTGCGATTATCAAGCATACGAATGTTTGTGGTATTGCAGCGAGAAATACTTTAAAAGATTCGTGGGATACTGCTCTTGCCGGTGATCCTGAAAGCGCATTCGGTGGAGTGCTTGTTTGCAATGCATCTGTTGACAAAGCAACTGCTGAAGCCATTAATGAAATATTTTTTGAAGTGTTGATTGCTCCTTCATTTGATGAAGATGCATTGACAATTTTACAGTCAAGAAGAAATCGTATTCTTTTAAAACAAAAAAAACAACCAACGTATAAAGAACAATACAAATCATTATTAAATGGCGTGCTTGTTCAACAACATGATGAAGGCAGCTATACTGAATGGAAAGAAGTTGGTGGCAGAGAAACGACTATAGAAGAGAAAGAAGATTTAAAATTTGCAAATCTTGTTTGCAAACATTTAAAATCAAATGCAATTGCACTGATAAAAAACAAACAACTGGTAGGCAAAGGTTGTGGGCAAACTAGTCGTGTCGATTCCCTTCGCCAATCCATTGAAAAAGCAAAACAGTTCAAATTTAATTTGCACGGAGCGGTTCTTGCATCTGATGCATTTTTCCCTTTCAATGATTGTGTTCAGATGGCTCATGCAGAAGGAATTGAAGCTTTCATTCAGCCAGGCGGTTCTATCCGAGATAAAGATTCAATTGAATATTGCGTTCAAAACAAATTGGCAATGGTAATAACGGGAATGAGGCATTTTAAGCATTAGCCAGTTCAGAGTTGTGAGTTCAGAATTCGGAGTCTATTCATGCCATTTGAATTTCTCAACTCTGAACTCACAACTCCTGACTAAAAATTCTCTCACATGTCCCAATAAACTTCTTCTTTCAAAAAAACTTCGTACACTTCCCGCCAACCAGAGAACATTGGGTCTGTTCCTAAAAAATGATTGTGCCAGATTGTTGTCATTAATCCATTCACTTTTTTTATCGCCCGATAATAATTCAGCAATTCATCCATCGCTTGCTGAGAAGTAAAATTTTGTTCATAAAATGAATTCGCATCCATAAAACAAAATGGGAAAATCTGTAGATTGGTTTGTTCCTCTTTTTCTAAATCATACCAAAAAAAAGAAGATGCCACAGAAGCCCTGAAACCATTGATGCTTCCATATCCCATTGAAAAATCCCTTTCGATCCCAGCATTGATTAATTGCCTGTAAGTTTCCGGAAAACTCATCCTGATATAATGCTGCCTGCTATTAATAATTTTTTTATCAGCGATATATTCCAACCATTCTATTTCTTCTTTCAATATATTCTCATCTTCTCCACTTTGCCATGAAGGATGGATGCCAACATTATAACCATTAGAATGATATTGTATCAATTCCTGTAATGCCGGTTCTTTAGGAGAAATATTTTTATCAAAACCTTTTTGCTCCTGAGCAACCAGAAAAAAATAATAAGGTTTTACCCTGCAATACAGATGCAATGAATCAAGCCATTCGTAAGCGTCGTAAGGGTCTTTTTCTTTTTCATTAAGCACATTCATTCTTGCTTTCAATGACTGAAAGTTTCCTGTAACAATCGATCTTAATACCCCTCCGAGCTTTCTTTTATTCCCTTTGTGCAAATAAGAATAAGCCACATCAATATCATAAGTCGGCATAAACCTGAACGAAGTGTGTTTGAATATTAAATCAGGAAATTTCTTTTTGAGCGCTTGTTTAAAATCCTGTAACCAGATATTAATCAAAGGCTGATTGAGAAAATTTTCTTTATGAGCTATCGAATTTTTGTATGAATATCTGCCATATTCATCTTTTTCATGCGGAAGATATTCTTCATATCTGCTCAGCAAATAAAAACTTGCTGCTAAAATATCAAAAGGAAAATCTCCGCTGGTTTGATAAAATGCTTTATGATAATTCAATTCAAAGCAATGAATAAATTGCTGCCTTATATCATTCTCAAAAAGTAATGGAACAGATTTGATATAGAATTCTTCTTCCGAAAATTCGGTTTCAGAATAATTTATTTTGGGGTTTCGATAAGAAATAAATTCCTCTTTATTGTCAGTAATTTCAATTGGTTCATCAAACAATTCTTTACTGATAAAATCAATAATGTATTGAAGGCGTGGCGTAATATTTGAGCAAAATAAAAGCATGCAGCACTTGAGCAAAACAAAAATGCCGACTAAAATCGGCATTGAAATATACATTTTTTGCCACAGATTACACAGAAAAACACAGATTATAGAGAAGCTATCGGTGCAAATCCGTGTAATCTGTGGCTAACAACTAATGCTTTTCTTTCCACATTTCATTGAATGTTTTCGCAGAAAAATCCAAATCAGCACGATGGGCTGTCCATCCTTTGAAAACTTTGTTCACCATCCAATTCTTCATTTTTCTATTCCCGGCGTTCATCATCTTTCTGCTAAGGCTAGCTTGCTTCCAAACCTTCCATGCAATTTTTTCACCCCACGCAGCATCGCCTTCTTTCACTGCATCGTGCCTGTTCTCCAGCAAAAGCTCGTGCAGATTGATTTTCACGGCACACACTTCCGTGCAATTCCCGCATAAAGAAGATGCATAGCTCAGGTGTTTCCATTCACCCAAATTTTTTAATTGAGGCGTAATCACTGCGCCAATTGGCCCGCTATATGTCGCTTCATAACTGTGACCGCCGATATTTTTATAAACAGGGCAAGCATTCAAACAAGCACCGCAACGGATGCAGTACAAGCTCTCACGAGTCCTTTCATTAGCAAGGATATTTGTGCGACCATTATCAAGCAAAATCATATACATTTCTTCAGGCCCATCATTTTCTCCAGGTTGCTTTGGTCCGCTGATAATCGTATTGTAAACTGTCAACTGCTGACCTGTTCCATATGTCGCTAGCAAGGGCCAGAACAAACTCAAATCAGTCAAAGAAGGAATTACTTTTTCTATACCGGTGATGGCAATATGCGTTTTTGGAAATGCGCAGCTCAATCTTCCGTTGCCTTCATTTTCAGTTACAGCAATAGAACCAGTGTCTGCAATAATAAAATTTGCGCCTGTAATCCCGATTTCTGCTTCAGTATATTTTTCTCTTAACTTTTCCCGTGCAACTAATGTCAATTCTTCAGGCGTAAGATTAATATCGGTATTCAATTTTTCGTGAAAGAGTTTTGCAACATCTTCTTTGCTTTTGTGCATTGCCGGTGTCACGATATGATAAGGCGGTTCATTATCTAATTGCTGAATATATTCTCCCAAATCTGTTTCCACACTTTCAATATTATTTTCCTCTAAAAAATCATTCAGTTTGATTTCTTCAGTCACCATGCTCTTGCTCTTCACAATGCTCTTGCAATTTTTTTCTTTGCATATCGCAAGGATTTCATCGAGCGCTTGTTTTGCATCTTCTGCCCAAATTACTTTCCCGCCGCGTTTTGTGAATGCCGCTTCAAATTCCTGCAAATGTTTATCAAGCGACTCAATTGCTTTCCATTTCAGGTTCTTCGCACGTTCGCGTGCGAGACTCACATCTGCAAATTGCTGTTTGCCCACAGGCACAACTGCATTGTATTTGCCAATGTTGAAATTTATTTTTTGCCTGTGCTCAAGGTCGCTTGCCTTAAACGTGCTTTTTGCAATAAATGATGCAGCTGTATCTGTCATTGTACAACGTCTGTTAATAAGGTTTCTAAAAATTTTTTGTAACGGACTAATCAATTTTTCTCAACATCGTTGTGTCACTCACTTGTACTATGGATATTCTATTCAACTTCAGTTTCACAACCGGTAACTTGTTAAGCCTTTCTGTTTCCATAATACTCATGTGCAATCTGTTCCAATGCTTCATAAAAATTCTCGCCGTATTTTCTGATTAATGCTTCTTTCAAAAAAGCATACACAGGAACCTTCAATTTTTTTCCAAGCGCACAGCCGGGGTTGCATAATGTTTCTCTCGGCTCATAATTCACCAGCTCATGTTCCTTCGTCCTTTTTGTTTTGATGGGATATAAATGGCAACTGACTGGTTTTTTCCAATTTATTTTTCCATCTCGATATGCCTGTTCAATGCCGCAAAGAATAATACCGTTTTTATCTTTTGTTCCATACGCACAGAGCTTCCCTTCAATTGTTGGAGTGACCCAGCCAAAACTTTTGTCATATAAATATCTTCCGGTCTTTTCAATTTCACGAATCCCATCTTCTGATAAATATGGTTTCACCGTTTCATACACTTCATTCAGGTTATCCAATTCTCCTTCTGACAGAGGTGCGCCTGCATCGCCATCTTCGCAACAGCCGCCTTTGCATTTGTTGAGGTCGCACACAAATTGTTTTTGCACTACTTCATCGCTTACTAAAATATTATCAATCGCTATCAAGTTATGCTGTTTATTAGTTTGCAAATATAAATCAGATATCTTCCTTTTCGTGAGTCGTGAAATTTCACATCTATTATCTCACTTTTCACTACAAATATCATTTCCATTTCAGCGTGTTAATCAAATGCATCATATCAGCCTGCAAAAACTGATTTACAATTCCGAGCGAATCCGAATTCGGTGTAGTATCAAAATACAATGCTCCACGCAAAAAATGTTTGGTTGAATCACTTACAAAAAACTGTTTTGCAGTTGCTGCATTTCCACCCACATTAAAGAATATTCCCGTCACACCTAATGGAGTTTTCATTAATGAATCATCAATTGATGTCGCTTTATAACTGTGTTTGAAAGTCATTTTATAAGCATCATCTTTTAACTTATCAAAACTGTTTGCACCAATTTCTTTATAGCTCATATAAATGCGTGCGCCGAATTGAGGGAAATCTATATTAATCCAATAAGGGTTTTCCGGTTTTGATTCGAAGAAAGAAGTGTCCTGAATAATATTGGCATAAACTGGATATTCGAATGAATATGGATATCCTTGTTGATCGAATGTTTTATATTGATGCCGTGGAAAATCAATTTTAAAATATCCGGTTGGCTTTGGCGTGTATGTGCTATTGCAGGAAAACAGGAAATAAGAAATAAAGAATGAGAAATAAGGAATGAGGAAGTAAGTCTTTTTATTTGGCACTTAGAATAATTTCATTTTTTAAAAATCAGCTTTGCACTTTCACCATCACTTTCACTTTTTTGATGCGGCTTTGCTCCGCATCCAGAACAGTAAATTCAAAATCACCACAAGGAATTACATCATTCACTTTGGGGATTTCTCCGGCAAGCTCCAACAATAATCCTGCGAGCGAATCGCTTTCTCCTTTCACTTTGTCAAAAGTATCCAGCGGCAAATGCATCGCTCTGCACACATCATGAATCATCGTTTTTCCTTCAAACACAAAACTGCCATCATCCATTTGTTTGTTAGCGCTTTCTTCTTCATCAAACTCATCTTTGATATCACCAATCACTTCTTCCAGAATATCTTCTAAAGTAACGATTCCACTTGTGCCGCCAAACTCATCCACCACCACTGCAAAATGAATTCGCTTGCTTTGAAAATCTTTCAGCAGATCTTCAATCATTTTATTTTCATGAACAAAATACGGCGTTCTTAATAAACTATGCCAATCAAAATCTTTTGGTTCGTTCAGGTAAGGCATCAAATCTTTTGTGTGAACCATCCCTACGATTTCATCAAGGCTTTTTTTATAAACAGGCAAACGCGAATAATGAAGTTCTTCAATTCTTGCTTTCAGTTCTTCAAATGAAATGTTATAATCAATTCCATTCACATCAAGCCTTGTTTTCATTATCTGCTTCACAGTGATGTTGCCGAATTTCACAATGCCTTTCAAAATATTTTTTTCTTCTTCGGTAGCATCATTATTAGTTGCAATGTCGATAGAATGGTCGAGCTCTTCAAGATTTAAGCGTGATGATTTTTTGCTCCCAAACAATCTTTCAATTGCTTCCGATTGACTAGCCATCCATCCACTGACTTTTTTAAATAAAAGATGAATGATTTCAACAATGCCCGAAGTATAATAAGCAAACTGAAGATTGTTTTGCGAAGCCCACACTTTTGGCATCACTTCCCCGAATAACAAAATCATAAAGCTCACAATCAGCACTTTTACCACAAGTTCAAAGAACCAGAAATTTTGTTTTAATAAAACCAGTTGGTCAATCAAAAAATTAGAAAGTATAATGATAGCAATGTTCACTAAAATATTTGCAATCAACAATGAACCGAGCAATAATTTCGGTTCTTCCAAAAGCGTCACAATGCGCTTCCACGAAGCATCTTGTTTTGTCTTTAGGATATTAATGTCCTTATGCGTGAGCGAAAAAAAAGCAATCTGCGAGCCGGAAACGATGAACGAAACAATCAGCAAAAAAAGAATGATGATGGCAAGAACAGAAGTCGCCTGCGGGTTAATAGCCAGAAGCCTGAGGTGCGTACAATCAACAAAAAAATGAATAGTTAGATTCTCCAAAGCAATTGGCTTTCATTAAAAATAACAAACAGGCAATAGCAAAATGCCTGTTCATTGATCGCTGCAAATTTAACAAATTGTTTGTCTTAAAACGGCAAATTTTCGTTGCCTTCGCTTATTGGAGGTATATCGTGATTGCCGGTGATGTCGCCGCTTTCCGGCGGAAGATGTGAATGATTAATGCCATCAGTTCGTTTATCCAGCATTATTAGATTATCGCCGACAACTTCAGTCGCAAATTTCTTATTGCCCTCTTTATCTTCCCAGCTTCTTGTCCTCAATCTTCCTTCAATATAAACAAGACTGCCTTTGTGCAAATATTTTTGTGCAAGCTCTGCAAGCCCGCGCCAGAGAACCACTGTGTGCCATTCCGTTTGTGAAATAAGCTTGCCTGCGCGGTCCTTGAACGTTTCAGTAGTCGCCAAAGAAAATTTAGCTACGCCGATATTTCCTTCGAGATGTTGAATGTCCGGGTCCTTTCCCAAATTGCCAATGAGCATCACCCTGTTAACTCCTCTCATATATCTGAAGTTTGATGTTTGAATAATCTCCGTTTGAACAGAATGCTTCTTAAAGTTAAATTTTTTCGGGCAAAAAGAAAAAGATAATTCGGCGGAGCCACAGATTACATAGATTAACATACATAATTCTTTTAGAAGAAGCCTGTGAATTTTTCTTGCTCTTATAAATGATTGTAAATTTTGAAAAGTCAGTGCAGAAAGAAATCTGTGTTCATCTGTGCTATCTGTGGGAAAATATAATATCAGAGAATTGCTGATTGGCTCAGATATGCAATGATAGATTTGGGGAACGGATATTTATTAATCTGTTTCTTTTTAATCAGAATATAATCTTTCAACGAAATCTGTTTTGAAATATTAATATGAACAAACTGAACATGCAATGTTTGATGTGTGAGTTGTTGTTTGTATGCATCAGAAATTTTATCGATTGTAAATTTTTCTTTCCCTAAAATATTTTTGATGAAACTTGAATGAATGATTTCTTCGTCTTTCATTTGACTTTTCGATTCATGCAAAACAAATTCGTATAAATTTTGCCAGATGTCTTTTTCTTTTCGCTGATGGATATAAGTATGATTATCTGTTTCTATAATAAAATAATAAAACCATCTTTCTTTCTTCTGCATTTTTTTTGCTTTCACGGGAAGCATGTCAACAAAGTTGTGCTGATATGCCTGACAATCGTTTTGCTGCGGGCATTCTGTACAAAGCGGATTTTGTGGTTTGCAAATGACAGCCCCGAAGTCCATGATTGACTGATTATAAATTCCCGGATTTTTCTTATCAAGCAAAGCGTTCGCTAATTCGGTGTAAGTTTTTTTTCCGTCAGTAGTGTCAACAGGAGTATTAATGCCGAAATATCTTGAGAGAACTCTTTCCACGTTCCCATCAACAACTGCATGTGGAAGGTTGAAGGCAAATGATGAAATAGCAGCAGCCGTGTAAGGGCCAATTCCTTTCAATTCTATTATTTCTTCATAAGTAGATGGAAATTTCCCTTTATAATCTCTTGAAATTTTTTTTGCTGTTTCAATCAGGTTTTTGCAGCGGTTATAATAACCAAGACCTTCCCATAATTTAAAAACTTTTTTTTCCGGAGCTTTTGCGAGATGATGAACTGTAGGGAATTCTTTCACAAATTTTTCATAATAGGCCCAGCCTTGTTCAACTCTTGTTTGTTGAAGGATTATTTCACTGAGCCAGATTTTATAAGGGTCAGTTTCGCCTTTCCAGGGCATGTCTCTTTTGTTCTTCTTTCTATTCCATTGCAGGAGTTTTTTGCTAAAATCTGCATTCATTTGTCGGCACTTTTCATTTGGGCAATTTATCGATAAAATAAGGCTTAAGAATTTTTTTCCGATATTGTATACTCATAATCAACATTTTGCGTTCTATATATCAAAGCTTGCCAAAAATTCACTCCTTACAACAGCATATGATTTTTTGTCAAGGCTATTGCAGTTTAGAAATTTTGTTATATATTTAAAATCAGAAACTTATAAAAAAGCTCCAATGAGAAAAGCCGACCTTGTCAATCAAATCTCAGAAAAAACAGGAATTCCCAAAGTGGATGTCCTCGTTACTTTAGAGACAATGTTCAAAGAAGTTAAAGATACTTTGTCTTCAGGAGAAAATATCTACATCCGTGGCTTTGGCAGTTTTATCACTAAAAAAAGAGCCGCGAAAATCGGAAGGAACATCAAGAAAAATGTGGCTGTTCATATTCCCGAACATTATATACCTGCGTTCAAACCTGCTAAAGAATTCATTGCGGAAGTAAAAAAATTACAATCAGTTAAAGAAGACCAACCAAAGCACGAGGAAGAGATGTAATTTCGCAGTCCTAACACAAAATATGTGAAACGACAGCAGATTATTTTAGCTCTATCCGGGCTTGTTTTATTAGTCATTTTATATTTCTTCGGGCAAACAATACCTCCCAAAAAGAAAAGCGTTGCGGGTAGTGAAGGAAATTCAGGCGAAGCCTCCGTTAAATCAATTGATATACAGGACATATTAGCAGCTTCCAAATCGAAGCTAAAGCCTGAGCAGCAATCCTATCTGAGCCGGTTAGAAAATTCCGTTGTTCGTGGCGATGTGAATGAACAGCAAATAAAAGCCTATAAACAATTGGCTATTTTCTGGAAAGATTCTGTGCGCAACGGCTTCCTGCCTTTTGTTTATTACAGCGGGCAAATAGCTAAGTTGGAAAATTCTGAAAAAAACCTCACCTTTGCAGCCCAATTATTTTTGGAGAACCTTCGTGGGCTTGATGACAGAGCTTTAAAAAGTTGGATGGCGAATCAGGCAAAAGAACTTTTTCAAAAAGCTTTGCAGATTAATCCAAACAATGATTCAACGAAAATCGGATTGGGCGCTTGCTACATTTTTGGAAGTGATGCAGGCAATCCACAAGAAGTGATGCAGGGAATCCAGCAAATTCTGGAAGTGTCGCGAAGAGATTCAACAAATATGTACGCACAGTTCATGCTTGGTTTGGGAGGCGCTGTTTCGGGGCAATTTGATAAAGCGATAGAACGTTTGACAAAAGTGGTCCAACATCAGCCCGACAATCTGGAAGCAATCATGAAGCTGGCTGAGATAAATGAACAAAGAGGAGATAAGCAGGAAGCGATAAAGTGGTATGAAGAAAGCAGGAAAATGATTGCTGACCCTGAAGTAATAAAAGAGATTGATGCGAGAATTAAATCGTTGCAGTAAAAAAATGCTATAGATTTTCACAGAACCTTTTCATCTGTGTTTTCTGTGTAATCTGTGGCGGTAAAAATTATAAAACCTTATTGGAAATATCGAACTGAATTTTATTTTATAACTTAAAAGAATTTTTTGTATGCCTTGTGGTAAGAAACGCAAACGCCATAAAATCGCAACACACAAGCGAAAAAAGAGACTGAGAAAAAACCGTCATAAGAAGAAGAACAAATAATCTTCAATCCCGCCGGCGGCGGGATTTCTTTCTTTGTGCTGAACATTTTATTTACTGTTATCGTGCCAGATTGCTTGATAGTGATGACTTTTAAATAGAACTTCTTCAGCCATCTTCCTTTTAGTGAGGTATCGATTGAGACGAAGTAAACTTTATTGATTGAACAAGGAACTGATTATAAATGCAGCCCCACAGGGCGTTGAGATTGCCCTGCTCGAGGACAAAAAGCTGGTTGAATTGCACCATGAAAAAGCCGATGCAAGCTTTGCTGTCGGTGATTTGTATTTGGGCAAAGTGAAAAAATTAATTCCTGGTTTGAATGCTGCATTTGTTGATGTTGGTTTTGAAAAAGACGCCTTCCTCCATTATACTGATTTAAGCCCTTATGTTCGCTCGCTCTTGAAATTTACCAATCAGGCAATTGCAGAAACAAATACAACCAATTTTGATTTTGGTTCTTTTCAGGTAGAGCCTGAGATTGTGAAGACTGGAAAAATTAATGAAGTATTAAGCGGCAAACCAAATATATTAGTTCAGATTTTAAAAGAACCAATTGCAGCAAAAGGTCCGCGTTTAAGCTGTGAGATTTCTCTTCCCGGAAGATTTGTTGTCATCACTCCTTTTAATGATATCGTTGCAGTTTCCAGAAAAATTCATTCTTCAGAAGAAAGAAAAAGATTGCAGAAAATTGTGGAAGCCATCAAGTCGAAAAATTTTGGCGTGATTGTGAGAACTGCAGCAGAAGGAAAAAATACTGCAGAGCTTCATGAAGACCTGACTGCATTGGTAGCAACATGGAGTCTGATTCAAAATAATTTGAAAGGAGCAGTGGCACCGGCAAAAATTTTGAGCGAGCAAACAAAGACAACGAGCATGCTCCGCGATTTGCTGAATGAAGACTTTAATAAGATTGTAACGAACGATAAGAATATATACAACGATACAAAAAATTATATCCAACGTATTGCTCCCGATAAGGTTGATATTGTTTCTTATTTCCATAATGGCTCTCCGATTTTCGACCAGTTTGGAGTTACTAAACAAGTGAAAGCTGCATTTGGTAAAACAGTCAATCTTCCAAGTGGCGCATATTTAATTGTTGAGCACACAGAAGCTCTTCACGTAATTGATGTGAACAGCGGTTATAAAAGTGTCAGCAATAATCAGGAACAAAATGCATTAGAAACAAATCTGGAAGCTGCTGAAGAAATTGCAAGGCAACTTCGGTTAAGAGATTTGGGCGGCATTATCGTTGTTGATTTTATTGATATGAAGCTTCCGGATAACAAGCGCAAGCTGATGGAAGCGATGGAAGGATTTATGCGCACGGACCGTGCGAAGCACGCTGTTCTTCCGATTTCAAAATTCGGGCTCATGCAAATCAC
>Ga0070734_10001427_pt1 | contig 34912 bp, 29 predicted proteins | sample Coa_R1_8_FD_66444 | JGI IMG/M metagenome (GOLD analysis project Ga0070734, IMG submission 66444) | Surface soil microbial communities from Centralia Pennsylvania, which are recovering from an underground coalmine fire - Coalmine... | ecosystem: Environmental > Terrestrial > Soil > Unclassified ...
GTAGAGGATCGGCGCCTGGTTGAGGTAGAGCGGACGGTAGAGTTCCGCCATCACCTTGCGGGCGCGCTCGTCCTCGGTGCCGACCACGATGCGATCCGGGTGCTTGAAATCCTGGATCGCGGCGCCCTCGCGCAGGAATTCCGGGTTCGACACCACGGCGGCGTCCGCATCCGGGCGCTTCTCCCGGATGATCCGCTCGACGTCGTCGCCGGTGCCCACCGGCACGGTCGATTTGGTGATCACCACCGTAAACCCGGTGAGGGCCGCGGCGATCTCCGCCGCTGCTGCATGCACATAGGAGAGGTCCGCATGGCCGTCGCCGCGGCGCGACGGTGTGCCGACCGCGATGAACACCGCATCGGCCTGCGCGACCGCTCCGGCCAGATCGGTGCTGAAATCGAGCCGCTTCTCCCGTGTATTCCCCACCACGAGGCGGTCGAGGTCCGGCTCGAAGATGGGCATTTCTCCCTTTCGCAGCCGCGCGATCTTATCGGCGTCCTTGTCGACGCAAGTGACCTGATGGCCGAAATCCGCAAAGCAGGCGCCAGACACGAGTCCCACATATCCGGCCCCGATCATCACAACGCGCATGAAACATCCTGTGTGTTCGTGTCGTGATCGATCGCATGTCTTTGCCCCAGCCCCCGCCTACCCTCTCACGCAAGCGCAGGGTCGGCGGGGAGCTTGAGCGCGACCCGACCTTAGATGAGACGATCTGTCCGAATTTCATCGAATTGACAGTCTGTTTCCTGACTCATCTGAAACCGGTTCCGGCGAAAATTTCGGGCGAAGCTGGCGGCTGATGACGGGTCTGGGCCAGCACGCCGCGCAAGCGCCAGATCGCAGAAGGCCGGTGAGCACGCCAACGCAACCCCCACGCCTCTCACACCACCTCCTTCCGCAAGAGCGCCACTGGGGCGATAAGATCTTGCCGCGCGCTCTGAACACGGCGCTTGACAGCTCAACGGCCCGCCCCTCTCCGGCCGTCGCCTGCGGTTTCATCTAACCGTCATCATGGCGTTAACAGAGTGAGACAGGACCCCTGTCGAGGTGAAGCGATTACGCAAACCTCGCGCTGCCCTCCCCACCTGCGGGACACGACGCCAACATGACCAAGTTCCAAGTTATCCTCATGAGCAGCGTACGCGGTGAGATCCGGCGCCGTTCCGCGTCGTCACGTGGGGAGGCATTCACGCTGGCACGGCAGCTTCTCGTCGAGCGAAAGACCGACGAGGCGCCCAATGACTTGACCGTTACGGGCGGCGAGATTCTCAGCGTGCGTGTCGAGTCGGACTGCGGATGAGGCTGCCCGACCGCCGTCATGAGCCGAACTCAACTGGGTGTTTTCGCTGCGTCCGCCTCTTTCGCCGGTTTGCCAGCGGCTCAGCCCAGCGACGAGATTTCCATTTGGTCATCGTCAAGTGGCGCGGCCGCTGCAGTCCCCCAAGATTTGAACAGCTCGATGAGGAATACTGGACGCGGACGCCGAGCAAAGTCGGCGGCCACTCGCGCAGGACTAGAGAAAATTTCCGGCAGAAAGGAACCGTCCGGTACATCTCGCGTTCAGCCGATAGTTCAGTGACATGACAGCGAGCACCTTTGCCCGGTCCGATCAGCCTCGGACGCTATCATCGCTTCGTGCCGAATATCATGGACATCCTTCCTGTTGAGCCAAGGAGCGACAGCAGACTCTTCGATGCGCCGAGACTCTGACTACTGCTGATTCGATGAGGCTTGCTATGAAGGCGATACCATTTAACGCCGTTCTTTGCATCGAGAACGCGCTGCTTCGGGAGGGCTTAGTACGCATATTGAGTGAGATTGATGTTAATATCGTTTCTTCCAATCCACTCTTCCCCGATGGCCAGCCTGGTTTAGCCCCGGACGAACCAGGCGTTTTGCTCATTGTCGACGCCAGCGATGACTTCGATGCCGCAATTGGTCAAATTGACTCCTTTAAACTGACTTATCCAAACGGAAGGATCGCAGTTCTGGTTGGCCGACACCAACTTCAACTTGCCAAAATGATTTCCGCGTTTCGCAATGGTGCAAGTGCGTATTTGACGACTTTCATGAATCCGGATGCATTCGTCAAGTCTCTCGAGCTCGTGATGCTTGGTGAAACAATCGTTCCTCTTGCTATGCTGACCTATCTCACAAGCCAAAGACATGATCGTTCCCATCACCGAACGGACGGCCAACAAAAAAGCCACGATATCAACGGAACTCATAACGAATACCAGGAAGACAGAGCCTGCGGCGAGGATGACTGTCTGATCAAGACAGCACCGTCCGATACTGACGGTCGCGATGCGCCGCACTTGTCAGCCCGGCAGAGCGCCATCTTGCGTTGTTTGCTTGAGGGACACTCCAACAAGGTGATCGCGCGCAAGATGAAGATCGCCGATGCCACCGTAAAGGTTCACATCAAAACGATTCTCCGCAAGATTCGAGTCGAAAACCGCACGCAGGCCGCGCTTTGGGCAATGCGCAATGGTCCATTAATCTCAGCAAACCATAACGGCGGGTCGATAACGACTAAATTCCAGAGCCGCGGATTTCCGCTCCCACAACGAGCGAAGCCTGATGGTTGCGAGTCCTGCTTTCAGGACGCCCCATCATCGACGCTCGGAACTGACGGAGCGAGTGAACCCGCAATGCCGCATTCCGTTCTGTCCGAGTGGAAGACCTTACATCAGAAGGGGGCCTAATGGATTATCGTCGCGGCGGCTCCTGGGTCTCGTTTTTACCAGGGAGTTATCGCATGCGCACCGGCGATGGCCGGAAACTCGCGCCCGTCGTTCAGAGCCGGGAAGCGCCATGCGTCTATTGAGGCGAAACGCCCGCTCCACCCGCAGCCCGACGGATCGCAGGCTGTCCAGTCCTGCGGTGCGGCGGCGCCGGCGGTCGTATCGAGAATTGCGTCACTCGGTCATGGCCGGCGATGGTCACAAGGCATTAGCCGCAAAGTGAACATCCAGCCCGCGATTGGAGAAATTGTCATGTGGGGCTTGTCTTGGTGCGCTGATCAGGGGCGTGGCCGTACGACCGGTGCTGCACACGGCTCCAAGTGCGCTCTCATCGGATTCGGGCCGCTGGCGGCAGCCCTGATGTGTTGGTCCGTTCCAGCTCCGGCGCAATATCGAATTGATGTCGGCGATACGATTGAAATCTCGATCGCAAGGCTCCCTGAGTTGCAGCGTCGTGTCCAGGTCAAACCGGATGGCGGCATATCATATCCACTGCTTGGTACTTTTGTGGTTGCAGGCCTCGCCGCTTCGGAAATGGAGGAGAAGATTCAAGCCACGCTGGCGACCAAGGTTTTCAAACAGAGATTGCAGGACGGGCGCGAGCTTGTGACCATGATAGACCCAGCTGAAGTGACGGCCACCGTGGCTCAGTATAGGCCCGTATACGTCAATGGCGACGTAGCGAAGCCTGGCGAGCAGACCTTCCGTCCGCTCATGACCGTGCGTCAGGCTGTTGCTCTGTCAGGCGGCTACGATGTGCTGCGTATCAGGACCGAAAATCCCAATTTCGTGTTCGCTGATTTAAAAGGCGAATATCAATCGCTGTTGGTCGCGCTGGCGAAAGAACGGTCGCATATATCACGGTTGACAGCAGAACTTGAGAACAAGGATACTCTCGATAGAACCCTCCTCGCCGACATCCCGACGACTCCCACCAGAATTGCGGAAATCATAAACATCGAAGCCGAGCACTTGAAAATCGATCAGCTCGACCATGAACGCGAGAAAGCGTTTCTTCGAAGCGCTGCCCAAAAAGCCGGCGAGGAGATCAAAGTGCTTAAAACGCAAGAAGATAAGGAAGAGCAAGGCACACAAGCCGATACCGAGGAACTACGTAAGGTCATCGAACTCTTTGGAAAGGGAGCCCTGCCCAGCCCGCGAGTCACTGACGCGCGTCGAGCCGTTCTGCTGTCATCGACGCGAAAGCTACAGACCGCTGCACAGTTGATGCAAATCAAGAAGCAGGAGGATGAATTCGCAAGGCAGGTTGAGCGCCTCGACGATCAACGGCGAATCAAATTGCTTCAGGAACTGCAGGACGCACGCGTCGCGCTGGGCCAGATTCAGGCCAAACTGCAGAGCACCAGCGAGAAGATGAAATACACCGCGGTAAGGTTGTCGGTCGCCGACGGAATTGAACTCAAGCCGGACATCGCGCTTGTTAGAAAGGGGGCGAAGGGGTACCAGCGCAACACGGCGGATGAGGACTCCGAGCTGCAGCCCGGCGACGTGGTTGAAGTGACCTTGCGATCGGGGCCGTCAACGCCAGGCGCGCTCGTCCGCGAACAGCCGCTGGCACCGTGAACAATGGCGCAGCTCCTCGCGGCGATGGTACCAAGTAGGGATCCATCTCGAGGTCGCCTTTTGATTAGCGCGCCAGCACGATCGATGTTCCCTCGACAACTGACGGAAGCCTTCACGAACGGACGTTGGATTGGAGCTGGCCGAATGCAATGCCCGCCGTCGGTCTTCGATGCCAAGCCAATAAGGGATTCTGTCCGGTGGCCAGCAGCAAGACTGTCCGGAAAACGATGCTTAGTCGGCGATTGGCTACCAATACGGTCCTAACAAGGCCGCCAGTAATACCGCAAGGCATCACCAGGTGAGAATGCTGGTTCAGCGATTGTTCGCCAAACGACATGCCTTACTGGCTCAGGTAATAACGCTCATCCGCGTCGAAGCTTGGCTGGCAGTGCTGCTGGTTATTGTCCTCTCGGTGGTCCCTGGCAACATGCGTCCTCACGTGCTGCCAAACGGTAATCACGAGCATTTAACTGCATATTTTATCACCGGCATCCTATTGGGGATCGGTTATTCTCGTGCGGGGCAATTATTGTTGAGCGCGGTCATGCTTTCGGTGTGTGCCGGTGCCTTGGAGATCGCTCAAATATGGATTCCAGAGCGGACCGCGAGCCTTGAAAATTTCTTCTCGAGCACATTCGGTGCCTGGACTGCCCTTAGCCTCATAGCCCTCATATGCTGTGGCCGCAGCGTCCGCATGCACTACAAAAGAACGTCACTTTCATGCCGAGATAGTTAGGGACAGCTCATCCACCACCGATTGGGGTGCAATGCGCTAGGTAATAAAAGTCGCCTCGCGACGTACCAAGCCGCCCGCAAGGCGACTTCGCCACCAGGCAATCGTACGTTTCATGCCCTCACGCAGGTCGATCGTGGCTCGCCAACCGGTATCTGCGCTCAGACGGCTACTGTCGGCAAGCAGAGCCCCTACCTCGGAATCGGCCGGGCGCATGCGATCCGACTCGCGTTGTACGACCGGTTTGTTGCAATTCGTGAGACGTGTTACCAGATTTATGATGTCCATGATGGTTACGGCATTGCCGCTGCCGGCATTATACGGCCGCCCGAACTGGATGTTCGGCATGATTCCGGTCGCCATGAAGGCATCCGCGGTATCTTCGACGAATGTGAAGTCGCGCATTGGCGTAGTGTCGCCAACAAACATTGCGGGACAGGTCGGATCGAGAGCTTGCCGGACGATCGCGGGAATAACGGCACGCTCGCTCTGGCGCGGCCCAAACGTGTTGAACGGCCGCAGGATGGCAACCGGAAGTTTGAAAGAGCGGGCAAATGCCTCGGCCATCATGTCGGCGCCGACCTTGGACGCGGAATAGGGCGACTGCCCCTGAAGCGGATGGGATTCTGCGATCGGCATGGTAACGGCCGTGCCGTAGACCTCACTTGTGGACGTGTGAACGATTCGCGCGACGCCAGATTCGCGCGCCGCCTCGAGTACATTCAGCGTCCCCAACACGTTGGTTTCGACATAGGATTGCGGCGTGATGTAGGAGTGTGGAATGGCTATCAGGGCGGCAAGGTGGAACACGATGTCTTGTCCCCGGACAATGCGACGCACGAATGCCGAATCCCGAACGTCGCCGCGCACCAGTCTTAGCTTTGCGCGAACCGATTCGTGGAGATCATCGATCCAGCCAAATTGGTCGAACGAATTGTAAAGGCATAGCGCTGTAACCTTTCCTCCCCGATCCACTAACTTCTCCGTTAGATGCGAGCCGATAAAACCGTCTGCGCCGGTCACCAGCACCTTGACGCCATCATAGTTCACGCACTTACTCCCTAGTCCTCCCGTTGGTCCTGCAGGCACCCGTGTTCATCGATTCGGCGCGATGCGCCCTCTCATACCGATTGTGCGGCTCCAGCCACCCGCCTAACACGGCGTGGGGGTTAATGGCGGCCGATTGAACTCCGCACACGGCCAACAGCCCGCGGATGACCCATCCTATGTCTGTCCAGGTCGTACGATGTGAAAAATATGCAAAGTCGATCCTCGCTTTGAGCGGAAACAACACCTCGCGGTAAAAGCGCTCCGGATCGGCTCCTTCCGGATACAATGCACCTTCATTTCTGAAATAACATTGATTCGGGCCAAAAATGCCAGGCTTGTGTTCCAACACACTAAGATACTCGCAAGTGACGCAGTCTTTAAATATCGCAGACTCTGGGCGCGGCCCGACGATCGTCATATCTCCCTTGATAACGTTCCACAGCTGGGGCAATTCATCAAGTTTAGTCCTTGTCAAAAACCGGCCGAGCCGTGTCATTCGGCGGTCATCCTTTATTGTAACACCACATCCGGTCGCACCACTCTCCCTATGGAATTTACGGAACTTGTAAATCCGAAATCCCTTTCCGGATTGGCCAAGGCGAACCTGAGAGAAGAAAATCGGCCCGCCGCTATCAAGCCATATAGCTATACACACGAGCATCATGACCGGTGCTAAAAGCGCAAGTCCTATAATCGCGATAACTACATCCAGCACTCGCCTCGTGCCGATGCCCGTCCCATGGTTCGGCGCGCCGGCGACACGCCCCACTTGCATCAGGTTCATACATCGTCCTTTTCCGCACTAGCGACACAATGCTTTTGCGACGGCGTTCGCGACGCACTCTACTTGCAGTTCGTCCATGCGAGGATGCAATGGTAGCGTCAATTCCCGTCGTGCAAATTCCTCAGTTTGAGAGAGGCACACGGATGCAACGTGCTTGCGATAGAAGGACAACAGATGAGCTGCCGGGTAATGATTTGACGTCTGTATCCCGAGCTCTTTCAGCCGCCTGATGACAACACCGCGGTCAACCTCCTCCGGTAAGACAATGGGCATTATGTGGTATGATGACGGTCGCACTGATGACCCCTCGCCATCCGTGAACGGTAAGGTGAGGCCTGGACACAATTCCTTCAGCCTTTTCATGTAGAGGCAGGTCAACGCTCTTCTCTTCTCGTTCCATCCGCTTAACTTTTTCATCTGCGCCAAGCCAACTGCTGCCCTCAATTCATCCATTCGATAGTTATAGCCGAGCATTGTGACGTCGTATCCCACCGTTTGGCTTGTAAATCTCTGGAACGTGCCGCTCGTTAATCCGTGACCGCGCATCTGCCTGATTCTTTCGAGTACGCCTGCATCACGTGCGGTCACCATTCCGCCCTCCGCAGTCGTCATGTTCTTGTTTCCGTAGAAGCTGAAGGCTGCCGCGTCTCCAAGAGTACCGGCCTGCTCAGCCCCCGCGGCATGTGCGGCGTCTTCGATCAGAAACAATCCTCGCGAGCTTGCGAAGCGGCGCCACTCACGCCTGTCCACCAAGTACCCCGCATAATGCATCACTATTACGGCTTTAGTGTTGGCGGTGCACTTATCCGCCGCATCGGCGATTGATATTAATGGCCTGTCAAAAGAGTCAATATCGACGAAAACCGGCGTTGCGCCGGCGTAAAGGACGCAATTGATCGTCGCAACGAATGTCAGCGAAGGCACCAACACCTCGTCTCGCGGACCAATTCCCAGCGCCAGCATAATTAAATGCAGGCCCGCAGTGCAGGAATTGACGGCGACGGCGTCTTCAGCACCATGATGCCCAGCGAAGGTCTGCTCGAAAGCACGGACTCGATCCCCCATGGTGATCCATCCGCTATCAACAACATCGGACAGGGCCGCCTTCTCCTCTGCTCCCAAAATAGGCGCCGCAACCGATAACATCACATGGCTCCTTTCGACTCGACGCTTGTCCCGCCAACCCGCGTTGATTGACATCTCATGGTACTGAACGTCATGTTCCGCAGTTCACTTAAGCCGCTGCAACGACCTCGAATGCCGGCGGCGTATCGTCCCAGCGAAGTTCTTGCGCTCTCTGGAAATCTTCTACCCGTCCGATATCGAGCCACATTCCGTTGTGCCGAAATGTGCAGACCGGGACACCTTGATCCATCATACACAGCACAAGATCATCAAATCCAAATGGTACGCCAGAGGGGACATATTTGAGCACCTCCGGTTCCATGCAGTACACGCCCATGCTGACGAGATGAGAAAGAATTGGCTTTTCCCTAAACGTTGTAATTCGACCGGCCTGGTCCTCGATCATGCCAAATTCCGTTTTGAACGTTCTTGTCATCGTTGCCACCGTCAGCGGTCCGCCGTGCTCGCGGTGGCAAGCCAAAAAGGCGCTTACACTAAGGTCGGTCAAGACGTCGCCGTTAATCAGCAAGAATGTGTCGTCCAATTGGTCGCGCAACAGGCTCAGGGGACCGATTGTGCCGAGGGGCTCTTTCTCCTCCGTATAGCAGATACGCATGTCCCATTGCCGGCCGTCGCCGCATACGGTCCGAATCAGGTGTCCGAGATAACCGGTTGTGATGAAGATTTCTCGTGTTCCGGTTCTTCGTAGCCATTTCAGCAGAAGTTCTAACACCGGCTTTGAACCAACGGGCATCAGCGGCTTCGGCAAAACCATGGTATACGGCTTCAGGCGCGTTCCTTTCCCACCGCATTGAATGACAACTTTCATCCCATTCTCCTAGTTTGCGATCTATACGGGTTTTGGCCGCGAGATTAGACCTTTGGTATGAGCTAATTATCCCACTCAGCGAGTGCAGCTTAATCCCAGTACTGCTGCGAGATCACGATGCCTTTCACAAATAACCACGCGCGCGGCCCCATGCCTCCGGCAACGGACAGCAACCGCAAGTTTACTCCTTTACCCGTGTTCAGGCGTGACTAACTTGTGTTATCGCCAGCAAGCGTTAGGTGTCCTGCTCGAGTTTGTGCTTCCCACAAAGTCGTAGGGTATTTGATACGGCCCTGCATAGAGCGTGGGGTGCGTGTGTCGCAGCGAGTTGGTGTATTGGCGGAACGTCTGCTTGGCGACCGTTGGGACAAGATCCGCGCTCGAACATTGGCGTGCTTCCACGCGCGAGGAGCGGGATACTCGCCGCCGCAATAGGCGGTAACGGACGCCAGCGAATCGTGAATTCGCTACCCCGATGTAGGTATATTCCTTTAGTCACGAGAATATGTTTATTTTCGATGATCACGAATGCCGAGTCGCGGAGACCGATGTTCGTTTTGCCTATCTACATAGTGAATTACGTGGGCGCCGAGGTGCAAACGGGACTTTCGCAACTGGCGAGCCATCCGCGCTTATCCCCTCAATATGCCTGGCGACGCAATGATCGACTGGGGTTGGCGCTCGTCATTCTCAAAGGACACCAGCGAGTGTTCCATATCGAATGTGTTAGCAATGGTGCCTCCAGCGAAAAGACCGTTGGTCAGAGCGTTGTTTGATCGGTTGGTACCGGCGATACCAGCGCGTCTCCGACTCGGAGATCATCTGGGGTGTGCGCAATCGGACCAAAGCCGTCCGTTTGAGGACCACATAGCCGATCATTCACCCGAGGGGGGCACTCGTCAGCGTCGAGCAACAATTACATTTCGTCGCGGAGATTGGGTTCCGCTAATCGCCTCGAACGTATTGTGCGCCGTTGCATTGGCTGGGGCTTTTGGCTGCGCGGCATTCGCCCTTGATATGCTGGCGGTGGTCCAGATCGTGGACGCGCCGCCGATGCCGCGCCCAGACTACCTTCAGCCGGCGATCGATCCGGCCTTTGGCACGCGGTTTACTCGAGTTACCGAACCCGGTCGGCACCTTGCACCGGGCATCTTCTGTAGCAAGGCTTATTGCCGGCACCGATATTCCAGCGCGCAGGCGTGGAACGCCGATCAGAGCCTTCTGCTGATCGCCAACGGTTGCGGTGGTTTCTGCTTTCTGAATGGTCAGACCTATGAGCCGGCTTTCCATCGTCCGGGGGACAGCGATTGCAAGTGGCATCCCACCGATCCGGCGCTGATGATCTGCGTGTACGGTCGTCTGATTTATACTTGGATGCCGCGGACTAACACAAACACGATCGCTTACGCGCCGAGCGACTACGGGAATCTCCAATTCGGTCCCTACAAGGGAAATCCTTCCCAGGATGGCAGCCGACTGGTCGTGCGCGCAACAAACCGCGCAGGTGCGCAGGTTGCGTTCGCCTACGACATTACGGCGAGGAAGAAATACCCCGACATTCCACTCACAACACTCGAAGGCGTGAACGGATACTGTGGCATCTCGCCGTCCGGACGGTACATTGCCTGCTTTCAAACGATGAGTAGCGGGGTCGAGACCGCATATGTCTTCACGTTGGACGGCGTGCAACTCCAGCATTGGACTGAACATCATCGGCCTGCTCATGGCGACATGACGATCGATGCCGATGGCAGCGACGTCTACGTGGGAATTAGCAAAGCCGACCCCGACAAATGGCATGTCATCAAACGCCGGCTCAGCGACGGCGTGGTCACCGATCTGACGCCCGCTGGCTATGCTACACACGCCTCGATCCGCAACATCAACCGGCCAGGCTGGGTGTTCTTGAGCTACGAGGGCACCCATTCCGACGTTGCCGGCAATCCTGGTTGGGCGCCATTTTACCAGGAGGTCGTTGCGCTGCGCATCGATGGGAGTGGCGAAGTTCGCCGCGTCGCCCAGACCCGCAATGCCAAGACCGATTACTACAGCGAGACGCACGCCTCACCCTCTCCGGACGGGTCGCAGGTGGTCTGGTCCAGCAACTGGGGCGCGCCCGGTGGACCCGTAGCCGATTACGTCTCCCGCCTGTTATGGCCAGGGGTGGCCGCCAGGAAATAAAACGCCACCGGCGCATGCCGCAAGCCGGTCGCCTGCCGCCTCGGCACGTTGGTCAATTCGCGCGCGGTTGTGTTAAGAGCGCACGCACGGTCCCGGTCGCCCCGGCGATAGGGTTCGCTACGGAATATTTCGCACGATCCACGGCCCGAACCGATTCGCCAGTGATACCGGCAATTTCTTCCAGCAGCGGATGGCGAGCGCGTACTTCGGATTATTGGGATTTAACTCGGGCGGCGTCGCCCCGGCCGCCAGCCAGTAGTACCAATACATCGGACGCACTTCAGGATTCCACTGTATCTTAAACCGATAAGTCCCTGCATCCACCGAAGATCGGCCGAGGTCCAGCTCTTTTGCGCCTGACTGGCAGCCCCATTGAATCGCGCTCCAATACAGAAACTCGTTTACGTTAAAGGAAGACTGGGAGTAATCGGAGCATATCCAGGGCAGCTCCACGCTTTCAGCGCGGCGCAGTGCGATTGCTGCCGCCACTGGCCGCCCCGCCCGGCGAACCAGCAGAACCGCCGCATCCTTTGCGAAATGGAAAATGTTATGAAAAAACGCAGGGCTGTACACGGGAGTGCCTAGATCCCGCATATTGAGAGAAAACACGCGGTAAAAGTCGGAAAGCGCCTCGCTCCTTTCCACCGAAAACGCTGCTCCGGATTTCTCCGCCTTGCGTACCTTGCCGCGCAGGCGAGAACTCAATTCGGACCAATGCGCCGCGGGGTCGGTTTTGAGCCGCACGACGAGTGCAGCTTTATGCCGTCGCAACTTCCAGCCCGCTTCCCTGCAGTTCGCCGCCGCGAATGACTGACGCAGTTCGACATGGTGCGCTTTCGTTGCTGCTGCAAGCTCTACTGCTGCCGCTGCCAGCGCAGCCTCGCATTCTGGCGTATCCGCGAGGATGCCGCCATAATTTACGAACGGCAGCGATACGAGGAAGCGCCCGAATAGCGCGCTTCGCATCTCCACCAGAGGCAGGACGCCGCACGTTGTCCCCTTGTTCTGGGCCATCAGGTACCGGCTCCGATGCCCAAACGTGAGATGCACGATTTCTCGCCACTCAAGCCCATGATACAGGGATACGTTCGGAGCGGCCCTTATGTACGCCTGCCAGTCCTCCTCGCAACCGCTCCGTCCCAATTCGACGATCGTAAACTTCTTCATGCGATGTTGTTGACCGAACTGATTTGACCTTATGGCACAGCCGGAGTCGCCTTGGTTACAATTCACGCGCACCAGCGACGAATTGACCGAGCATACTCTGTTCCATTTTCTCTAACATCACTAATCAGTATAATGACGTTACCGACAAATCGGTAGCTTCTTTATCCGACGGCTTTCTCCAGTCGGCACGCGTTCGGTTGATGACTTTTATGCGCGGGAGCGCATACTTGTTGATCAAACGTCGCTTTGATTATTTCGTCGCGCTATTGTCTGAAAACGGGAGTGAAAGCACACCTCGGTTAGCACCGAAACGACCTTTATACCTCCACTAACGTATACCCCAAGAAAGTTGCATGCCTCCGATCGCGCCCTGATAATAATAGCGTGCCACTGCTAACGTTTGTACCTGTCAAACGAGTTAACCCACCGACCGGATCGTTGTTTGGTGAAACCTCCAAGATCGAGCTGATATTCCGCAAGGGCCAGCGCAACGACTGCCAGGTAGGAGATGATGGCGAGCACGATGATGGCGCATCCGCGCTTCGACAAAGCTGCGCTGACTATCGACGTTGAGGATTGGTTCCACACCGCCAACATGGACGGCGTGATTGCACGCGAATCATGGGACAAATGCGAGCTGCGGGTCGAACGCAACACCATGCGGATGATGGAAATTCTCGATAATTGCAAAGCTCGCGCCACGTTCTTCGTGCTGGGTTGGGTCGCGGAGAGGTGTCCGTTATTGGTCCGAAAAATCGCTGCGGCGGGCCATGAGGTGGCATCGCACGGGTATGGCCACCAGCTCATCTACACGCTTCAACCCCCCGCATTCCGCTCAGACGTTCTGCGTTCGAAGCGATACCTCGAAGACTTGACGGGCAAGCCGGTCCGCGGCTATCGCGCGCCATCTTTTTCCATCACTGAATGGGCCATCCCGATCCTACATGAATTGGGTTTTGATTATGATTCCTCGGTGGTTCCGACGGTCGGGCATGACCGATATGGCCACTTGAACGGGATGCATGCGGGTCGGCCGATCACATTGCTCCGCGACGGCTTCTATGAAGTTTGTATCTCCTGCATCCGCCTCGGCAAGCGCGGGATCCCTTGGGGTGGCGGGGGTTACTTCCGACTCATCCCATATCTGCTGTGGATCGAGGGTGTTCGCACGATTCTCCGGTCGGGACTGCCGTACATCTTCTACATACACCCTTGGGAGATCGATGCGGAGCAGCCGCGTGTGCCCGGGATCAGGGCTACCAACGGTTTCCGTCAGCGCGTCAACCTGCGTCGGTGCGAGGAACGTTTTACCGCTCTTGTCCGCGAACTTGGGTGGGCGCCAGTTTGCGATCTGATCGATGGGTGGCGCGCCGAAGTGGGCGCGGCGCCGCTGCGGCCGGCATCTCCCGCAGGGAGGACATTTAATTGAGGCCACATTTGCTCTGTATTGGAGGAGAGGATCATTTTCTTCGTATTCCGTTCTTAATCGCCCTTCGTGACAAGGGATTTCGGATAAGCGCGGCGGGGTCCTGCGAACCTTCCGCGTTTGCTCGGGCGGGCTTCGACTATCATCTCGTCAATTTCGCTCGGTTCGTAAACCCGCTGTCCGATTGGGGCGCGCTCAAAGCAATCTCGCAATTAATTGCCCATTTAAGACCTAGGCTTGTTCAGTGCTTCGACACTAAGTTGAACGTGCTGGTGCCGTTGGCCGCGAGAGGCTTTCGCGATGTGCGCGTTGTGAGCACGATTAATGGGCTGGGGTGGCTCTATTCCTCGTATTCGCCCTTGGCGTTGGGCTTACGCCCGATCTATCGCGCGCTGCAGCGGTTGGCGGACCGCTCGACCGCGACAACAGTGTTTCAGAATCGCGAAGATCACGCATTTTTTGCGCATCACCGCATGGTTGGTAAAGGACCCAGCCTCGTCATTCCCGGATCAGGTATCGACATCGCAAGGTTTGAGAAGGCTGCGGCGAAGGGTCCATCGCCCGCCGAGATTCGCCATGGGCTGGGCGTGGGCAGCTCCGAGCTCGTAATCACCGTGACGCGCATAACCCGGCAAAAAGGAATCCCGACGTTGCTTAAGGCGGCAGCGCTGGTCCATCGGCACCGACCGGGCGTGCGTTTTCTGCTCGTAGGACCACGCGAGAACGAAGGGCGGATGGCAGTACATCAGGCCGAGATTGATCGTTACGGCCCTTACGTGCTCGCCCTTGGTCCGCGATCCGATGTGCCGGCATTGCTTCAAGCCGCTGACGTGTTCGCATTTCCTACCGAATTGCGTGAGGGGGTGCCGCGCGTTCTCCTTGAGGCCGCGATAGCCGGCTGTCCGATCGTGACAACGCGAATGCCCGGCTGCACGGACGTAATTCGCGACGGTTGGAATGGTTTTCTGGTTTCACCGCGCGCACCTCAGATTTTGGCCGAGAGAATTCTCGACCTGCTTCGCGATCGCGAAAATGCGAAAGCCATGGGCGCCCGCGCCGCGGAGTTCGTCCGCCGGGAGTTCAACCTTGGGATCACTGTTGCCCGTTATGCAGCGGTATATGAGCAGCTGCTGAAACGTCGTTCGCAGTTGCCTGCAAACGATCGACGACAGCTTGGCCAAGGATCGTTGCAAGCGTGAGCTCTGTCACCGCGACACGTCGCCATTCGGCGATTAGAAATGATCGGAGGCCATTTATGGCGTGTTTGGAGGTGCGTGTGCCGACGTCCAGGTCGCGCCCACACCAGGCGGCGTGACATGGTGATGGACGTGCTACTCGCTCTCAGCCTGCTGGCGTCGTCAGCATCCCAGCTGAGGCTCGGCGGCGCCGCGGTCGGCCCCGGCGAAGCTGGTTTGGCTATCTGGCTGTTCCTGACGCTGTGCCGACAGGTCGCCCGACTCGGTCCGCCGCTGACGTTGCCACTGTCCCGCCTGCTCAGCTTTTGGATCGTTTTTACGCTAGCCATGTGCATTGGCTCGATGACGGCGTTTGCAATCGGAGACGTCCACGATCCCGTCTGGTTCACGCACGATATCATCGCCTACGCTGTCGTCGCCGCTGCCAGCTGTATGATTGCCGTCGAGCCGGGCGTGGGCTCTCGCCTGCACCGCGTCGCCTGGCTGCTTTCAACGGTCGGGGCCGCATGGCTTGCGCTCCAGGTCGCTTTAGGCTGGGGTCTGATCAGCATCGCAGATTTCGATCCCTGGGAATGGGACCGATTACGTGGCTTGTCCGACAATTCAAATCAGCTCGCTCTCTTCTGCGCAGTGCTTGCCCTTTTATCGGTCCATCTCGCCGAGGCGGCAATTCGATTCGACGGAAAGATGGCCGCCCTGGGCTGCATGATCGTTGCGGTTGTCGTCGGGCGGCTTACGAAGAGCGATGCATTCTTGCTCGTCCTTGTCGCCGCCGGTCCAATCTACCTCATGCTTAAGCTCCGAACCTGGCTGACGTCGGTGGAACTGAAGCTGACCCTGCGATCGGCATCAGCCTGGATTTTCATTGTCGCTCTCCCGCTGATCGCCGCGTATGTAGCTCCGTTCGGAGCCTCGATAGCTTGGCAGGGCGAGCTTGCCGCCAAGGAAATGACCAGAGGAGGCGCGAGTGGCGAGACAGAGGGCACTGCGCGCCTGCGACTCCATCTCTGGAACGAGGCCATACGCCGGGGCGTCGAATCCGGAATGCTGGGTCTCGGACCGGGACCGCATCTTGCAATCCCGCCCTCTATTTCTGCCGGTAGACAGGACACCAAGGATGAGCCGACGCACGTGGTACATCCGCAGCTTACGCTTGCGCCGAATTTCGAGGCACACAACACACTCCTAGATCTGTTTGTTCAAGGTGGGCTGATTGCGGTTTCGGCTTTGGTATGGCTTGTCGCTACGACTGCATTCATGACCTACCGGGCGAAACTCGATGCGATGACAACATTACTGTTTGGCATCGCCATTTATAGCATTTTTCATTTTACCGCGCGCCATCCGATTGTCTGGTTTGCCATTGTGCTTTGCCTGGTCACGGCGAGCGACTCGCGACATGGTTCACTGGCTCGAAGTAGAGGGTGACTCCATGCCGGCATGACAGGAATGCTGTTCGCACCGGGCGGAGCTTGATCGCGATCGATTCGTCCCCGGATGATGACCGCCAAATTTGGCAATCAAGAACCGCATCGCTGCGGGCCTTAGGAGTGCCGATTACGCGACACCAAATCTTAACAGCCCGCTGAGGTTGAAGGATGTTGTGGGTAGATAGACGTGAGAATGACGCGGATAGAACGGTTGACCTTAAACAGCCGTCCGCGGCCGAACAGGATGCATACTATATGCGGCGCGGCAGTTCCCCGAAGCCGGCTGCGGAAATTCACTTTCATCAGCTCACGAGCCTCCTGTGGCGCCGCCGCAGCCTGGTGCTCTCGATTGCAGCGACCGGCACGATGATGGCCGCAGTCGTCGGCTTGCTAATCCCGCCCAAATATACCGCTGTAGCCCAGCTCATCGTTCAGCCGCCGGCCGGTATGCTCAATGAGCGTCCGCTGGACGCGGCAACAATGGACCAGAGCATCGACACTCACGTGACGCTGCTCGGCTCCCGCGATCACCTCCGGCGTGTCATCGAAAGCCTGTCAAAAGATTCCGACTCTCCGGCGCGGACGGACAGCCCGCCGAAGGGCGAGGCGACAGCTGCTTCGAGTTATGATGCGCGGCGATCGGTCATTGCGGATGAGCCCGCTGCTGCAACCGCGACCGAAACTACGCCCCTGAACGAGTTCAAGCATCACCTGATTCTGTGGATCAATGAGCTTCGCCCGAGCGGAAAGACAGATGTTCCGAGCCTCGAAGAATTCGAACGGAAAGCCCAGGTCAATCAAGAGCGCCGCTCGCGAATCATTTCCGTTGCCTTCACATCCGCGAGTCCCAAGAAGGCTGCTGCGTTCGCAAACCGCATCGTCCAGCGCTACGTCGACGACCTGATTAATCAGAAAGCGGCCTCAGCAAATGGTGAGACGGCTCGGCTGGAAGGACGGATAGCCGAGGTCAAATACGAGATGGAGAGCGCCGAGCTTGCGATGGAGACAGCGGTCCAACAGCGGTGGGGTAGCGAGCAGAGCGGGAATAACGAGGGACGGAACAATAACGGGCATCTGCATGAGCTCGAACGTCAAGTCGGTACCGCCGTGCAGCTCTATAATAGTCTTCTGCAACGGCAGAAGGCGATGCGCGAGCGGGAGGAGACCGTCTCGCCGGGCATAGAAATCCACGCGCTCGCTTCGGTCCCTCATCGACCGAGTTCCCTCAATCCTATCCTTTTCATTTTTCCGGCATTCGTTGTCTTTGCAATTGCCGGAAGTTGGCTCGCCATCGTTCTGGAGCAGCTTGATCGAGGATTGCGAAGCGCGAGAGAGATCAGCGAAGCGCTTGGCATTGGCTGCATCGGCTTGGTGCCCCTGCTTGCGGCCAGATTTGTGGCTCGGCCCGATCAGTATCTCGGAAAAAAATCATTTTCACCGTATACCGAAGCGATACGGTCTGCCGCTGCGACATTGCAACTGGCACGCTGCGATCCGGCATCCAAGGTGGTTCTGATCACGTCGAGCGTTCCGCGGGAAGGCAAAACCACCCTGGCCCTGAGCCTCGCAGCATGTGTCGCCCAGCTTGGGCGAAGTGTGCTGTTGCTCGATCTTGATTTTCGACAACGGTCTCCGTTTGGTGGTTTCATCATCACCAGCGAAGGTCCGGTCGCGGTACCGCGACTGCAGAAGCCGCCGACCGCACAGGCCATCCAGCGCGTCGCAGAGGTTGGGTTCGACTACCTTCCGATGCCGCGCAGCCGGTTCGATGCGTTGGCGTCTTTCTCTGGCGAACAGATATCGAGTTTCATGCGCCAGCTACGCGAAAGGTATGATTGTGTGATAATTGACGGTCCGCCGCTGCTTGGCGTCGCCGAGGCGCGGTTGCTTCCTTCAATTGCCGACAAGCTGCTCTTCGTCGTGAAATGGGGAAGCACGAGGCGGGATATCGTGCAAAACGCTCTCAATCTCGTTCGCGATACTTGCTCCGCAGAAGAGAATTGGAACGGCAGGCAATTCGCTATCGTGACCCAAGTCAATTTGGAAAAGCACGCCCAATATCAGTACGGCGATGTGGCGGAGTGTCTTGTGAGACACAACAAATATTTTAACCACTTCATCGAGGCGTAGCCATGCTGCGAACGACTGCAATCGAGCGAGGCGATTCTGCGCCGGACAACAGCCTGGATCGCAACTGCGCCGAAATCAAATCCATAAATGCAACGCATGACAAATCGAGCAGATCACCCGCCGAGGCACCAATTCTGCCGAGGCTGGTGGCCGTCCTGCAAGAATTTCATCGGCATGGAATTGCTTACTGTTATTGGAAGAGCAGCCGGTGTCTTCAAGCGGTGTTCGCCGGAGAGGGAGATGTCGATTTACTCATCGCGAGAGAAGATCAGCATCGCGCCCAGGCGATTCTGTTTGAACAGGATTTCAAACGGTTTCCATCCGTGGTGCGGCACGATCCCCCAGCAATTCTGAGCTTTCTCGGTTATGACGAGCCGAGCGGCCAACTGATTCATCTTCATCTGTATTTCCGATTGCTGGTCGGCGAGCGGCTGCTCCCGAATTACCGCCTTCCCTGGGAAGGGGTGATTCTGGCCCGGGCGATTCACCATCCGACCCTGCCCATCCGGACACTTGATTCGACAGCCGAGGCGGTTCTGTTGGTCGTGCGCGCGTGCCTTGAGTTGCGAAGATCGGATCCGATCGCGGTTCGAGGCTGGGGGACGATCACGCGCAAATTTGCGCTTGATCGCGCCGAACTTGCCGCACGAGTCGGCCGCGCAGCGGTTCATAAACTCGCCGCCGAGTTATTAAATGAAACCCTGGCCGATTGCGTCGTGGATGCACTTTATGGCGAGCGGCCGCTGGAGCTTCAGGTGCGAATTCGGCGGCACATCAGGAGGTACTGTGCGGCATATCGGTCTTACGGCGGTTTCGAGGTGCGTGCACGCAGTATTATGCGGGCGGGGCTCTGGATTGCCGGCAACCTGAACAAGCATTTTCTCCATTTGCCTCGACCATGGAATCGGAGCGCCTCCGGCGGCGGGTGCATGGTGGCGATCATAGGCGTCGACGGAAGCGGCAAGAGCACTTCGGTGGCAACGATGCGAGCCTGGCTTGGCTCGAAGATCGACGTCCTGCCAATTTACTTCGGCACCGGCGACGGCCGGCCGTCGCTGCTGCTATGGCCGCTCAAGCTGGCGCTGCCCTTGATGACACGTATGTTCAAGAACAAACCCAACGTAGCATCACACGGCAAGATGTCGGGCCATGCTCCGGGTCTATTTTACAGCGGGCTGATGATATTTTGGGCCATAGCTGTTGCTCTGGACAAACGTGCGAAGCTCACGGCAGCCCTCCGCGGCACCAACCAGGGACTCGTCGTCCTCACTGACCGATACCCTCAGGACCAAATCCTTCGCTTCAACGACGGGCCTTTGCTGGCGCGTGTACCTGTGGCGCCCGGATGGCTTCGCCGGATTGAAGCCGCCGTCTATGCGCGTGCACGCCGCTTCCCGCCGGACCTCGTCATCAAGCTCACCGTTTCGCCCGAGACCGCCGCAAAGCGCGAACCGAGCATGGATCCAATGGTCATCCGGGAACGCGTTGCAGCTCTGGAGCATCTCGTGTTTCCCAGAGCTCGTGTCGTCTGCGTGGACGCTGAGCAGCCCTTGCCGGACGTGATCCGTGCCGTCAAACGCGAAATCTGGCGCCTGCTTTAGACACCGAAACCAAGAGTCCAGCATGATCATCGAGGTGTACGGTCCGCCTGGAGCAGGAAAAACCACTTTCGCGCGCGCGCTTGCGGCCCGGCTGCACGAACGCGGTAATATTACGGCAATCAGGCTCAGCTACCGGCCGGCCGAGCAGCCGGCCGGTCTCAATGCTTGCGCGGCAACCGGAAAGCGAAAGCAGAATCCGGTGATCCAGCGCGTGCTCCTACCAATTGTTGAGATGCTCGAGATGGCGCGTCATCCTGTTGCGAATTCATACCACGTCATGACGGCATTGCATCTCCTAAGGCTTTTGCCTCCGGCAAAGTTCTTCTCTTCGATCAAGGAATTGCAATACCTGTCGCGGCTGTCCCACTCCTGGCATCTGCAATTCGGCTTCGGGCACCTTGTGTTGTTCGATCAGGCATTCGTCCAGGCCGTGATCTCTTTGGCCCTGCTGGCTGGTACCGAAGATGACGCGCTGATCGCAAACGCTCTCGATTATGCGCCCAGATCCGACGTATTGATTCGATTGGATGCGCCTTTGGAACTTTTGGAGGCCCGCCTCAACAACCGCAAGCGCCTCCAAGGCACGATCGAACAGCTGTTCGAGACTGACCTGAAGACAAACGTCGCATCGACCGCGATCATCGACCGCGTGCACTATCTGCTGCTGGAACGAGGTCGAGCCGTGCTACGCGCCTCCTCTCTCGATCAGTGTTCGCTCGACAAAAGCGTCGAGATGGTGGCGCAGAATGTCATTTCCAAGTTCAAAGCCGAATTTAGAGGAACCGCGTGATGGAGGCGTACAAATCCGCCCTATCGCGCTTGTTCACCGCCGTGCGTGTCGGCGGCTCATTGAAGCTGCCTGCGGTACGCGGCGGCGAGGCGCTGGGCCGGGTGGCCCGCGGCGGCATTGCGGCGCTTTTTATTTACAGCGCCGGTGTCGGATTGACGTATTTCTCACAACTTGCCATCGCGCGCATTCTCGGAGTCGACACTTACGGTGTATATGCCTACGTCTTCGCCTGGATGGTCGTGTTGGCCTACTTCTCGGCACTCGGCTTCGATGTAGCCCTCTTGCGCTTTGTGCCAGCTTACGAAGTGCAGCGCGCCTGGCCTCTGCTCAAGGGCGTGATCCAATATGCACAACAACGTGCGATAGCCGTCGGATTTGCCGTCATATTGATTGGCGCCATCATTGTTATGGCTTGGGCGTCGTCACCCGAGATCAGGAATGCCTTTCTTGTCGGATTCGTGTTGGTCCCGGTTTTGGCGCTCGTGCGAATTCGCTGCTCCGTGGTGCGTGCGCTTGGCGGAGTGATTTCGGCGCTGGCGCCCGATCGCATAGTGCGGGACGGTCTGCTGATCGGCCTCCTCGGCATCGCAAGCTTGGGTCTGGGTTGGACGATCGATGCCTCATCGGTGATGCTGGCTACGCTCGTCAGCGCGGCGGCGGGGCTCGGCTCTACAGTCCTCGCCCTGCGCCGGCACTGTCCGCCGGCCATGGCCGATGTCCTGCCGGCATACGACGCAGCGGCTTGGCGTCAAGCCGCGCTCCCGCTGGTTATCGCCGGGGCTACCGAGGTCCTGATGAACCGCACGGGAGTGATGTTGCTGGGCTGGATCGCCACCACGAAAGACGCGGGAATTTATAGCCTGGCCTTCAATATCGCGCTTGTGGTGACGTTACCGCGCGTTGCGGTCAATACTTTATTCGCTCCGGCGATATCGGAGCTTTATACGCGTAATGACAAGGTGATGATGCAGGTCCTTGTCACCAAAACGGCATTATGGACACTTTGTGCGGGAATTGGCATTGCGGTCGTGCTCTTTTTGCTCACCGATCCCCTTCTTGCCTGGTTCGGCCCTGGCTATCAGGCTGGCGAACCTGCTTTGCGTATCCTTCTCTTCAGTCAGGTGGTCGCCGCCGGCGGGGGCGCCCAGTTATATGTCATGACCATGACAGGTCACGAAAGCAGTGCCGCGATGCTACTCGTGTCGATCGCGATCGCCAACGCTATCATGACCGCCATACTCATCATCCCATTGGGGTTGGTCGGCGCAGCCGTTGCCGCAGGAGCAACTCTTGTCATCTGGAATGCCGCAATGGCGTTGTTCCTCTGGCGTCGCCTGCAATTGGTGCCAGGTGTGCTCGCGATGTTTCGATTGTCCATAGTGAATACGGCTTGAGTGGAAATGGGCTATGAGCCTGTCCCCGCAGCGCGAGCGTGGCCTGCATGGCATCTACCGATTGTCATACTTCTGATTTCGCATTCTGCCATGGACTGTGTTTATGGCGACATTTAACTTTGTCCCTACATACTCGCGAGCTTATCGACCCCGTTCGTGGTAATCGACCATTAGAGGAAGTATCATTCGCAAAACGGAGGATTTAACGGTCAGCCACGCAAAGGCCACGTTGGAGAGACCGGATACGCCACACAGTTCCTGGATGCCGCTCTCCAATAATTCGCCCGGCTTTTCCGGGAGATGTCTCCGTGGGCGAGAGAGGCCTAGACGCCATGAAATGTGCGAAACCAAGCAACGAATTTCTCGATGCCGACTGCAATCGGCGTGTCGGGGACGAATCCGACCGCTTTCCTTAGCGCTTCAACATCGGCGCACGTTTCCCAAACGTCGCCGGGCTGCATCGGCATCGGCCTCCGAATGGCCCTCTTGCCTAGCGCCGTCTCAAGCAAGCGTACCACCTCGACAAGATCGACGGCAGTGTGATTGCCAATGTTGTACACCGCCCAAGGCGCACGACTCGTTGCCGGATCCGGCTTGTTGCCCGACCACGTGGAATTTCTCTGCGCCACATGGTCGATAAGCTTGACGACGGCGATCGCCACATCGTCAACATATGTGAAATCCCGCCGCATGTCGCCGCCGTTGAACAGCGTAATCGGCTGACCTTTAAGGATCGCGGCCGTGAACAGCCACATTGCCATATCGGGTCGGCCCCAAGGACCGTACACGGTGAAAAAGCGCAAGCCTGTGGTCGGCACGTCGAAAAGATGCGCATAAGCGTGCGCCATCAGTTCGTTTGCCTTTTTTGACGCGCCGTAAAGGCTGAGCGGGTGATCGACATTCTGCCCAACGGCGAACGGCAGCGTCGTGTTAGCGCCGTAAACTGAGGAAGATGAAGCGTAGAGAAGATGCCGGGTGCGCGCATGCCGACAGCCCTCCAGCACGTTCAGGAACCCGGAAATGTTGGAATCGATGTAGTCGTGTGGCGCCGAGAGAGAATGGCGCACGCCCGCCTGGGCCGCGAGATGGATCACTTGGGCAAAGCCGTGATCCGCGAACAACGCCGCTACGCCCTGACGATCGCTGAGATCAAGCCTGTAAAACCGGAATGTGCTGTAGCGCGCGAGCACCGCGAGGCGTGCCTCCTTGAGCTTGGGATCGTAATAGGCATTGAGGTTGTCGATTCCAATAACCTCGCGGCCATCCCCCAACAGGCGCTGCGCAACGTGAAAACCGATAAATCCCGCCGCACCAGTGACCAGAATTGGCGGAACCGGCATTGTCTCAAATCCTTATTTCGTTCGTGGGCAGGACCTAGCCACGCAATCGCGCGTATGATGTCGAAGTTTTTTCATATCGACTCATATGACATGTGATTGGTTTCAGTGAGACAACGAATATTTACGAGTGCGAATGGCTCAGCTGTATCGCCAGCCCATTTTTGACGATGAATTGCTCCAATCGACCGCATCCATCTGGAGTGTACCGGCTGTTCGAAAACTCCTGATATGGGCAATATGAATTCATCACCGCTAGCGGCCATCGAAATTGCTTGGCGCGAGTTTGTTATAGCGCGTGGCCCGTGTCTGAAATAGCTCGATGACGTTGCGGCGCCTATAGCGCTCGCTCATGGCGCCGAATGCGCTCCTCTCGATGAGGAGCTTACTCTTCCCACTCTTTCGGGCCTCCGCTGCCAACGTCGAGGTGGCGGATCAGGTATCCGGCGGCAGGCCAATGACGACTACGGCCGTGCCGCCATCAGATCAATCATTGATGAGATTGCCGACCAATTCCGGAGTAGACCGCCGCTGCACCGTCACCGAGAATAGCTTCGATGCGACCTCTCGCCTGGCATGCCGTCCCGTTCTTCTCGATCGAGTTGCATTCGATGCGGGCCCGGCAGCCTCGCGCGGCTGAGCCAAGGGACACAGGAGCAAGCAGGACGAGTCCCAGTTGCCGGTCCTTACCGTGCCGGCTGTCGTTCGCCAGGAAAGCGGCTTGGGCGGAAGAGAGTGGGAGTCGAACCCACCAAGGGCCGGCAGGCGGTCCTTTCCCGGATTTGAAGTCCGGACGCCCCACCAGGGACGTTTCTCTTCCTTTGCTAGTATTATGGTGCTCCGATCATCGGCAAGAGTGCCCGGCCGAGCGACTAGGCCGCGTCCTCGCGAAGAGTTCAACCATCGTCTTCGCCAGAATCAGCTAGAGTATGGGAACCCGACCGTAGAAGGGAGATGGACGGTCGGCAGGGAGGGGTAACGTGAGTGTAGAACAGTTCCGGCGAAGCGCCGACGAGTGCCGTCGCCTTGCGGCTGAGGCGCAAAATGCAGCCGATAAGAGTTTTTGGTTAGGCCTGGTGGAACGATGGCAGGCGCTGGAAAGGCAGAGTGTCGAGCGGCCCATACGGGACAAATCTCGCCTTCGGCGACAGTCCGCACCATCGGCGGTTGTCGACGTCGACTGACTACGCCGGAAAAGCAAAGAGCCCCGATCAGGTATGGGATGGAGGGGACCTGATCGGGGCTTTCGCCACCCAGCGACACCACGATGCATAGCGCTTCCGAGCCCCGCGGCACAGACACGAATCTTGTAGGATTGTTGCGGATTGCGGCCGAGGCCCACCCCGTTGAGCCCAAGGCCCACGCCAGATAGCCCAGAAGGCGCCCGCGGGGCGGCTCTCTCGCAGAGATGGCGGGCATGCCGGAGCCGGCCGCGATCATTCGAGATGCATATCTTTTTTGGCAGGCGCTGAGGATCTCGCTCCTCGGGTTTACTTGACCCCGGGGTTTACTTAGACGCGGCTGTTTTCGCGATTATCCGGTTTACACGGGAAATCGAACCGCCAAAGTCTGTTCTGCCGAGATCGGTTCCATCCTGCGTCGCCGCCTGTACTTGACCCAGCAGTCCAAGTATCCGGACAAACCGTCATAACGCCAATGAGGCTGAAGGTGACAGGTAAACAGGTGTTAATCTCATCGGGAAATGCTCTAATGGAGAAGGCCGAATGGAGGATCTGAATCGCGATGTTTTCTAGCGCCTGGGATGAAAGGTTTATGTTGCTGGCGCATCAGATCGCCCGCTGGAGCAAGGAAAAAGGTCGCCGCGTCGGAGCGGTGGTCGTGGGGCCGGACAAGGAGATCAGATCCACAGGCTTCAACGGTTTTCCGCGCGGGGTGCGCGATGACGTCGAGGCGAGGCACTGTCGCGAAACTGGCGCTAAGTACCTTTGGAGCTCTCATGCCGAGCGCAATGCCATTTACAACGCCGCCCGGATCGGCGTCTCGCTCAAGGGCTGCGTCATGTATGTTCCGTGGTTTCCCTGCGTCGAATGCGCCAAGGCGATCATCCAATCCGGCATCAGCGAACTTGTCGCGTATGAACCAGATTTCTCCGAGCCGAAGTGGGGGATCGAATTCCAAGTGGTGCAGGAAATGTTTGCCGAAGCTGACCTTAAGGTGCGCTATATGGCGAGGCTTGAGGACCTCTCGGTCGGCTCGTGAGATGAGCCCCGTTACCTCAAAACACCAGTCAGGCAGGCCCGACTTCGGTCCGGGCTCTCAGGATGAGGTCCTTGATCGCCTGACACACGCTCAGATTACCCCCTTCGCCCGCAAAGCGGCCAGTTTCATGGCGTCGAAACCGAGGCGTTCCGACAGCACCTCGTCCGTATGCTGGCCGAGCAGCGGCGGCGGCAAGCGGTAGTCGGGCGGTGTTTCGGAAAGTCGCACCGGATTGGCGATGACGTCAACGCCGTTCGGCGTTGCGGCGTGAGCCATGTGGACGACCACGCCGCGGGCACGGGCCTGCGCATCAGCGAACACGTCACGCAGCGTGTTGATCGGTCCACAGCCTATCTTTAATGCTTCAAGCCGCTCCACCCATTCGCCAGTTGTCCTGGTTTTCATCACCGGCGTGAGCATGTCGGTTACGAGTTGGCGATTTTCGACCCGCGCCGCGTTGGTGGCGAAGCGCGAGTCCGAAAGCAGATCGCCGAGTCCAAAATTCTCGCAGAACCGCTTGAAGGTCGGATCATTTCCAATCGACAGCACCACGTATCCGTCACTGGTAGGAAATACCTGATAGGGCACGATGTTCGGGTGCTGATTGCCGAGCCGGGGTGGGTTCTCGCCAGTGGCGAGGTAGTTCATTCCTTGGTTCGCCAGCCACGCGACATGGGCGTCGAGCATGCCGATGTCGATTTGCTGCCCCTGGCCGGTGGCATCCCGGTGGCGCAACGCCGCCAATATCCCGATGCAGCCATAGAGCCCGGCAAACAAGTCAGCGAGTGGAATTCCGACCTTCTGGGGCTGTCCATCCGGCTCACCTGTGAGACTCATGACGCCGCCCATTGCCTGGATCAGGCTGTCGTAACCGGGTCGCTCCGCATAAGGTCCGGTCTGTCCAAAGCCGGTGATCGAGCAATAAATCAACCCGGGAAACCTCTCGTGCAACTGGTCATAGCCGAGACCATATTTCGCCAGCGCCCCGACTTTGAAATTTTCGACCAGAATATCGCTCTGGGCGATCAAGCGCAGAGCAATGTCCTGGCCCTCCGGCTTGGCTATGTCGAGGGTGACCGACCGCTTATTGCGGTTGGCTCCCACGAAATAAGCACTCTCCTTGGTGCCCGGCATGAAAGGCGGCGCGAAGCCGCGCGTGTCGTCCCCTGAACCGGGCTTTTCGATTTTGATGACATCGGCGCCAAGGTCCGCGAGCATCTGCACACAAGTCGGACCTGCGAGCACGCGGGTAAGATCAAAAACTTTGATGTCCTTGAGTGGTCCGGTCGATGCACTCATCGGCACCCCTTTTCAGATCGAATGTTGAATCGCAAGGCGACGGGCCGAGCGTTGTCGATATCGTGATCGTGCGGCAGAAGGAAGCGCGACCTGGGACGAACGTCCCCGTTGCAGCGGAACGGAATCCGTGGCAGCCTCAGTTTTGCCAAATGTAGCACTCATCCTAAGTCGGCACTTGCGACTGAAGCAGGTGTCAAGATTGGGAGTAAACAAGGCTTGTAGAATCAAGGCTTGTAGAGTCAGGACTTGAGCCAGAGCAAGACCTGAGCGAACCCGGCCTGAACCAGCGGCTTGGTCGAAAATTGAGCAATCTGGTGTTGAGGCAGCAAGGCTTGAGGACACAAGAAGGGGGGCGAGCACAACTGGGGCTATAGGGGCTTAAAAAAAGGAGTTCCTTGCCATGTGTGACTACAGCCTACAAGGCGTCGCGTCACGCCCTGCGGCGGTCGGCGACAAGCTTACGACCAGAAACTTCGGTACCGGAACACGGGGCTTCAGCGCTCCCGAAGATCGTAACACGGCCGTGTGCCTGCTACCCGGAACCGAAATCGCGTTTGCCGGAGAGGTTGCGATTGAATCGCCGAGATTCTTCGGGCAAAGCGTAAAGAGCCTCAAGCACGCGACGGCGATCTTCCGCCAGATCGATAAGGAAACGCCGCACGTGCATCACGACGCGTTGGAGTTTCCGGACGGACAGATCGTCCTCCTGACCGCCCTTCGCGAGGGCCAGGAAGCGACCGTCCTGCAGCTTCCGGCGCGCCCGACAACCGCGCGCGAACACGAAGAGCAACGCCGCGCCGCCTACACGGGCTGACGCCGGCATATAACGGGCATCTGCCTGTAAACTCGGGCCGCCCTCCATGGGCGGCCTTTTATGCGGCCGGCAGTCCGCGCATGATCAGGCGGTTGAGCCGCGCGGTGAAGGCGGCGGGGTCCTCCGGTAGCTCGCCATCGAGAATTTGTGCCTCCTCAAGCAGCAATGCGGATAGATCCGCGATATCGGTTTCCCGCTCTTCCGTCTTTGCCTGCGCCAGCGCCTTCACCAAAATGTGACGCATGTTGAGTTCCAGTATGGGCTTGGTGCCCTGGCTGCGGTTGTGGCGGACAAGGAGCCGCTCCAACTCGCGATCGGGTCCTTGTCCGCCAGCCACCAGACAGGCCGCACTTTCGGTCAATCGCTGGGAGGCGCGCACATCGGAGACGCGCTCACCCAGTGCAAGCTTCACGGCCGCAACGATCGTGGCGTCGTCGATGGTGGCTTTGTCGGCTGCACTCGGCTTCGTTTCCTGATCGATAGGTGGCACCAAGCTGAAATCCACCTCGCCCTGGCTCAACGATTTAAGCGGCTTGCCTTCGAAATCGAGCGGCATCGCAGACCAGAACGCATCGACCGGGTCGGTCAGCAGCAGCACCTCGATTCCCCTTGCGCGCGCCGCCTCAAGCTTGGGATTGGATTTCAGACGCTCGATGCTGTCGCCGACGAGATAATAGATTTCAGTCTGGTTTGGCTTGAGGTCCGCGATGTATTGTTTCAGCGATCGCTCGCTGCCGGTCGTGGTGGTGAAACGTGCCAGCGCCAGTAGCTGAGCTCGCCGCTCGAAGTCCTCGTAAATGCCCTCCTTGAGGACAGGCCCGAACGCTTCCCAAATTTTCTTATATGGCCTTGCGTCATCGCCGCCCGATCCCTCCTTGGCGGCAAGCTGTTCCAATTCCGCAATGACGCGACCGGTGAGGGCCTTCCTGATCTGCGCGACCTGCGGGTTGTTCTGCAGCATCTCGCGCGAAATGTTGAGCGGCAGATCCTCGCTGTCGACCACGCCGCGCATGAAACGTAGATAAGTGGGCAGCAACTCCGCTTCCTCGGTGATGAAGACGCGGCGGACATAGAGTTTTATATGGCCTTTGCGGTTGCGATCGAACAGGTCAAAGGGCGCGACCGAAGGTGCAAACAGCAGCACCGCATAGGATTGACGGCCCTCCGCGCGATAATGGAGCGTCATGGCGGGCTCATCGAACATGCCGGTGATCGAGCGATAGGCCTGGGTGTAATCCTCTGCCGTGAGTTCAGACCTCGACCGCTGCCACAGCGCACTGGCGGTATTGATCTGGCGCGGTTCCCCTTTCTCGCTCAGGAGTTCTATGGGAAACAGGATGTGATCCGAGTAGGTGTGGACGACGCGTTCGATCTCGTGGGCCTCAAGATAGCGCTTGGCCTCGGGCTTGAGATGGAGCACGATCTCGGTGCCCCGGGGAACGCGCGCGGCCTGCACTTCGTTTGCCGGCGCGATCTCGAATCCCGCGCCGCCCGACGAGGTCCACACCCAGGCTTCGCCAGCGCCGGCCCGTCGGCTCGTCACCTCGATGCGGTCGGCCACCATGAAGGCCGAATAGAAGCCAACCCCGAACTGGCCGATCAGCCCTGCGCCGTCCTTGGTCTCGGTGAGACGCTCGATGAAGGCGCGGGTGCCCGAGCGGGCCACCGTCCCGAGGTTGTCGATCAGCTCCTGGCGGTCCATGCCGATCCCGGTGTCCTCCACCGTCAAGGTGCCGGCTGTGGCGTCGGGCTTGATGCGGATCGCCAGCGCGCCGCCATTGGCGAGCAGTTCCGGTTTGGCAATCGCCTCATAGCGCAGCTTATCGCAAGCGTCGGACCCGTTGGAGACAAGCTCCCGCAGGAAAATGTCGGTCTCGGAATAGACCGAGTGCACCATGAGCCGCAGCAGTTCGGCTACCTCGGCTTGAAACGGATGGGTCTGAGCAATGGTTTCGGCTTCGGTGCTCATGCCGCTCACTCCCGCAATGGTGTTGATTTCCGACCCGATATAGCGGCGGTGGGAAGCTGCGCAAGAGGCGGACGATTTCTGTCCCAAAAAGGCCGCGGAAATTAAGAACTCGTTAACCGACACATTGAACATTGGGGCAACCCGGTTCGTGTCGATCAAGCGCGGAGCCCCGATGAAAAACCTGCCTGCCCGATCTCCAGCTACGCGACCGTTGGAGGAACATACATTCGTTCCCGAGGAACTGATCGGTCGCTTGCACCGCGCGACCGATGCCACGATTCTCGATCTCATGGCGAAATTCACTGCAAAGGAGCGCGCCAGCCTGGCGATGTTCTGTTATCAAAAGAACCACCTTCGCCGCATCGGCCTCGCGATCGCGGCAACATGCGATCGGCCATCACTGGTGCAGCAGTTGGGAACGGTTCTCGGCGACGCCATTTTCACGCAATCGCGCGAGGGTATCGCCGGCGCTGACGCGTCGCGCGCTGCGCACAGGGCCAAGGTCACTCTGGCGCGTTCGGCGGGTGGAGTGCGACCACCCCTCATCGACGTCGATGACGAGCCGAAATCGGCGTGAGGGAGCCGCACGGCAGCATAGGTAGGGTGGGCGAAAATCGCACTGTACAGCCTAGGAAAATGGCGCGATCGCCCCCGCGATTTTTGCCCACGCTGTTGGACGAGCAACGCCCCGGCCGCGCGGGCATCGCGCGCCGCAGCATGTAAGTAGGCGCGATGTCCTACCATACCGTAGTCCCGCTTCGCCATTGACTGATAGGCCCTGTGCCGTAATTGTCCGGCATGGGTATCGCTCAGAACGTCACAACGGCAGCGGCGAAGCCGCTGTTCTCGTATCGCCCGTATTGGGCGCACCGGTTCGGCACGGCGCCGTTCCTGCCGATGTCGCGCGCGGAAATGGACGCGCTCGGCTGGGACGCTTGCGACGTCGTCCTGGTCACGGGCGACGCCTACGTGGACCATCCGAGTTTCGGTATGGCGATCATCGGTCGCCTGCTCGAAGCGCAAGGATTCCGCGTCGGCATCATCGCGCAGCCGGACTGGCGAGGCGCCGAGCCCTTCACGGCACTAGGCGCGCCGACGCTGTTCTTCGGCATCACCGGCGGAAACATGGACTCCATGGTCAACCGCTATACGGCCGACCGGCGCCTGCGCCACAACGACAGCTACACGCCGGGCGGCGAGGGCGGCAAACGCCCCGACCGTGCCGTGATCGTCTATGCGCAGCGCTGCCGCGAGGCGTTTCGCGATGTGCCGATCGTGCTTGGCGGCATCGAGAGTTCGCTGCGCCGCATCGCCCATTACGATTACTGGTCGGACAAGGTGCGCCGCTCGATTCTGGCCGACGCTAAGGGCGACATCCTGCTCTACGGCAATGCGGAGCGCGCGGTCGTCGAGGTCGCACACCGGCTCGCGAAAGGCGCCGCGGTCGCCGAGCTCGATGACATCCGCGGCGTGGCGCTGTTCAAGAGCAAAGTGCCGGATGGCTGGACCGAGCTTCGCGCTGACGATCTCGACACCGCGGACGAAGGTGCGCGGATCGGGAGTGACAAGACTGTCATTCGCCTGCCGGGCTTCGAGCAGGTCGAGACAGATCGCGAGGCCTATGCCCGCGCGTCCCGCGTTCTGCATCGCGAGAGCAATCCCGGCAATGCCCGCGCCCTGGTGCAGCGCCATGGCGACCGCGAGCTGTGGCTGACGCCGCCGCCGATCCCGCTGACCACCCACGAGATGGATGCGGTCTACGACCTGCCTTACGCCCGGGCGCCGCATCCCTCCTATAGCGACGCCAAAATCCCCGCCTGGGACATGATCAAATTCTCGGTGACCATCATGCGCGGCTGCTTCGGCGGCTGCACCTTCTGCTCGATCACCGAGCACGAGGGCCGCATCATCCAGAACCGTTCCGAAGCCTCGGTAGTGCGGGAGATCGAGACCATCCGGGACAAGACGCCGGGCTTTACGGGAATGATTTCGGATATCGGCGGGCCCACCGCCAACATGTACCGCATGGCCTGCAAGGATCCGAAGATCGAAGCGGCCTGCCGCCGGCCCTCCTGCGTATTTCCGGGCATCTGCCCCAACCTCGACACGTCCCACGATGCGCTGATCGGGCTCTACCGCAAGGCGCGCGCAGTGCCGGGCGTCAAGAAGGTCATGGTGGCTTCGGGCGTACGCTACGATCTCGCGGTGGAAAGCCCGGAATACGTGAAGGAACTCGTCACCCACCATGTCGGCGGCTACCTCAAGATCGCGCCGGAGCACACCGAGGACAGGCCGCTTGCCAAGATGATGAAGCCCGGCATCGGCGCCTATGACCGTTTCAAGCAATTGTTCGACGCGGCGGCGAAGAAAGCCGGCAAGCAGTATTTCCTCATCCCGTATTTCATCGCAGCCCACCCGGGCACGACCGACGAGGACATGCTCAACCTCGCGCTCTGGCTCAAGAAGAACCGCTATCGCGCAGACCAGGTGCAAACCTTCCTGCCGTCCCCCATGGCAGTCGCGACAGCCATGTACCACACGGGCGTCAGCCCGCTGCGGGGCGTGCGGCGCGGCGGCTCGGAGGCGGTGGAGACCGTCAAGGGCCTGCGCCAGCGGCGCCTCCACAAGGCATTCCTGCGCTACCATGACCCCGAGAACTGGCCGTTGCTGCGCGAGACGCTAAAGCGCATGGGCCGCGCCGACCTGATCGGCCCCGGCAAGCACCAGCTTGTGCCGAACTGGCAGCCGGCCGGCACCGGGAAAGGCGGCGGCGAGGGGCGCCGCGTCGGGCGAAAGCACGGAGCGCAGAAGTTTTTGACCAAGGGCGTCTATCCGACGCGCGCGAAGACACGGTAGCGTGGGTCGGTAGGCGACCGCGGCCGCGTGGAGCACGCCATGGCTCACGATCTCGTTCGTATCCCCATGCTCACCGGCAGCCGCAGAACTGTCCCGGCCCTCAAGAGTATTTTGTCGAGGCTGTAAATCGCCGCAGCATGATGATTGGCGGCGACCGCCAAGTGAAGAGCGTCACCGGCGCGCAAGCCGGTTTCAGGATTCCTGAGATACTGCCTCGCCAAGGTGAAATCGCCAGCCGTCGGAAGCAGGATCGTGAACGAGGCCTCCACCATCTCCCCAAACCGGGCATCGGCCCGCATCGCCGCTGCGCCATCGAGTCGGCCCATGCGAACTTCCCGGGCGATCAGCGACGAAAACTCGACCAACGTCCAATGGCTGACCGTGAACGCGTCGGCCGCCAAGGTGCGGAAAAACGCTGTGATCTTGCTGCTGGTCGCCTCCGGCAGAATAAGCGGCACCAGGAGGCTGGTATCGAAATAGAGCACGCGCCCACCGCCTCAAGGGCCCTCGTCCCGGAGCTCCCGAAGCAGTTCGGCGCTGGGCCGCTGCAACCCGGGCATTGTTGCGCGAAAGGCAGCCAACTCCTCGAGCATCAGCGGCTGCTTCGGGCGCGACGCAGCGTGGAGACGAGCGACCGCGCGCCCATGACGGGTGATGATCACGTCTTCTCCGGCCTCGACCTTGTCCAGCAATTCGCTCAGGTGAGCTTTGGCTTGAGCCAGATTTACCGTAACCATGACCTGCCTGCTGATGACCAGAAAGTTGGTCATCTTTAGCCGCTTCCGGCAGCAGCGGCAAGAGTGGGATTCTGACCGGAGCTAGACTCGGCACAACCGCCGCAGATCAGGATGCCCAGCGCGATCCGGGGCAGCGACATCGCAGGCTGGGTGAAGGCCCCTCCTTCGACACCATGACGCTCCCCCTTCCGCGCCTGCCGGAACCTCTGACGCCACCGAAACCCCTAACTCCTTGACGCGAAGACGAGATTTTGCCAGAAAACAGCGTGTTTTTTGCGCTCTTGCGGTATTTTTATCTATGAAGCGCGACGAAGTTCTGAAGAAGCTAAAAGAGGCAGAGGCCGTCCTGCGCAAGCAGGGCGTGAAACACGCTGCCTTGTTCGGTTCGGTTGCGCGGGGCGATGACCGTCCCGACAGCGACATCGATATCGTGGTTGCTCTTGACCCCAAAATCGTGGTGACTGTTTTTGACTACGTCGGCGTAAAAGATTTTATCTGCGAGATGTTCGGCAGTTCGGTGGATGTTGTGAGCCTCGAAGGGCTGAAACCCCTCATGCGACCACGCGTGACCGCTGACGCGATCTATGCTTTCTGACCTTGGTCGCGCCAGCCTGTCCGATATCCTTTTCAATATCGATCTTGCCAACCAATTCGCTGACGGGTTCGACTACGACCGTTTCGTCGCTGACATGCGAACGTTTTACGCGATCACACGTTGCCTTGAGATCATCTCCGAGGCGTCGCGCCGGCTGTCTCCCGAATTGAAAGCACGCCATCACGGCATCCCTTGGCGGCGCATCGCGGGGGCAGGAAACGTCTATCGGCACGACTACGAAGACATCGTGCATCGCCTTGTATGGGCCACCGTGCATGAGTTTTTGCCGTCGCTGCGAGCAATCGCCGAGGCCGAGCTTTCCCTGCACGAGTAACCGCCAAGACGATCTGGCGCACGACGCAGTAGCGGCATGGCCGACGGGCTCATAAGCTCAGGCGATCAGCCCAAAGGCGACTGATTACGCTCGGGCACGCACGGACGCGTGCCCGAGCTTCATCCAGCTACAGGCCCTCACTTCTCCGGCAGTGCGAACACCCACAGCGTCGAGCCGCCGTCCGGGTTTTTCATTTCGGGGACAAGCGTCGACAGTGACCGTCCCAAGCCCGATCCGCTGCCGGTGGCGACCGCCACGTACTGCTTGCCGTTGACGCTGTAGGTGATCGGGAATGAGTTCACCATGTTGTTGGTGCGCACCTGCCACAGCACCTTCCCGGTCGCGTCGTCGAAGGCCTTGAAGTAGCGGTCGATGTCGCCGGAGAATACGAGGCCGCCGCCGGTCGGCAACACGGCGCTGGTGTTGGGGGCATGCTGCCGGTGCGACCACACCTGCGAGCGGTCGGCGAGCTTGATGGCATCAACGCGCCCGATATTGCCGTCACTGTTCGGCACTTTCGTACGCGCGAACACCGCGCGACCGCCCCCCGTATAGGCCTGGCCCGGATCGAGCGGCGTCGG
>Ga0070734_10001429_pt1 | contig 34897 bp, 34 predicted proteins | sample Coa_R1_8_FD_66444 | JGI IMG/M metagenome (GOLD analysis project Ga0070734, IMG submission 66444) | Surface soil microbial communities from Centralia Pennsylvania, which are recovering from an underground coalmine fire - Coalmine... | ecosystem: Environmental > Terrestrial > Soil > Unclassified ...
CATGTGCCGGCCGGGCTGATCGACGATAAGGTCGCGATCGCGGTGAGGATTTCTTTCAAGCGCGACGGCACCCTTGCGTCACAGCCCAAGCTCCTGGCCGCATCACTGTCGCCGGATGCGGGGCTACTTTTGAGTGCCGCCGTCGCCGCGCTCGAAACGTGCCAGCCCTTTGCCGAATTGCCGGCGGACAAATACAGCAAATGGAAAACGCTCGACCTCGTCCTCTCTCCGATCGCTCTTTCCGCCCAGTCACTCGACTGACTGCGCCCCTTGTGCGGGTGCCCACACCTGCTTGCCTCGCAATGTCCTGAGCCGGCGTGAAAACGAGGCAATGCCCCGCGTCTGCGCGCTCACTGACATCGATTCCACTGCGGCGGAGCTGAAAGCAAGCGGCGCGACATGTTTGCCGAGCCCATCGACGAAGAACGCCACGACGTGCAGTAGATAAAAATAAATAAACGCCCATAAATTTCCTGTTTACAATTCGTAAATATTACATTTGTTCTTTACGATATATAAACATACCCGTAAAAATCGTATTGTAGAGGAGGATTTATTTGTCGTAATCTTTGATCGTCAAAATAATGCAATCGTAGAGTTGCAGAGGAAGATGACACCAAAAGGAGATGACATGCGTGAACTCACTATTTCTGCTGCTGCCTTGATTGTCGCGGCGACGTTCTTCTCGGCTCCCGCCAGTGCCGATATGAACTATGGCCCGGTGCAGAATGCGAGCCAGTGTTGGACGTTAAGTGGTGGCGGAAGTTCGACGAACGGTTTTGGCTACTGGGGTGCATGCGCACACGCCGCAAGCGCACCGGTCGCGCAGAGGACCCGCAAACACAGAAACCATTGATACAGGCCGGAGCGTTGCCGCTCGAATCTATCGAGGTGTGCGCTCCCCGCGTAGCCCCGGCCCTCGGTCCATCTTATCCCGAGGGTCCGGGGGTCGCGGTGCGAGCGACGCCCTGGCAACGGCGTTCAATGACATTTATCTTCGTGTGCGAGGTGACACGTCGGATAGGAGGGGCCGGACAAGGCTGATTACCGTGTATGACGCGGTGACTGTCACCGGCTCGAAGCAACCGCTGTACCAGTCATCACTTGTCATGACGATGCCGCTCAACAACGGTTGCTCCGGGATGATCGGCCGGCCAGCCTGCGCAGTGCGCCCGCTCATGCCGCCTGATATCAGCCGTCACATCTTTGGTGATGAACCCTTCCGTCTTAAGCTCAGGCACATAGCCAACTGAGCTGGGACCGGATACCCAGACCTCGCACTTCACCTTCCGTGATCCCTCCAAGATGAAGCGGGCACAGCCGCCAATCCACCTTGTGTCCGCGGATGCATTGGCATAGCGCCGGCAATGTCGCTGCACCTCCGCATAACTCAGCACGTGCTCTATCACCGGCAGTGGCGGTGGAACGTCATATTGTTGCGGCGGCATCAACATCACCTACCCCATTTCAGCTATGACCATGAATAGAGCACAGGACGGCCCAACGCACCTGTGTTGTGTTCATTTCGTTCGTCTCTTCAAATCACTGTTCCGGGGCGACGCGGGGAACGTCGAAAATGGAAAGCTCGTTGAGGCGGGGCGGCCCCACTCCGGAATCTGCGGAATGGCGCCAACCACGGCGACGCCGCTCGCTGCCGAGCAGGAGACCGCGCTGGGACCAGCTCGCCACGACTGCCAAACCCGGAATTGGTCGCGCTGAAGGCGATCAGGGCGCGACGGTCACTCGTCCTCGACTGACCTTGGATTGGTCATTGAGCTCGAGGCATACCTGCTCGCCTTAACCCTCGATTCAACGTCGGTGGGAGTCAGCCCGGAAAGGTATGATCCAACGTTCGATCCGAGGATTATCCCACTGGCAAGGCTTTGGGCCAATTGGGACATGACGGGCCGAAAATTGGGCGACACGGCGCCTATGCCTGCGCCCAGGCCTGCCGCGACGGCGGCAGCGGTCAATGTTGATTTCATGGGGGGCACTCGACACGTTAAAGGTGCCGAAGAGGAGCGTGCTTTCAAATTCTGACAAGAATATGAAGGGCCTCCCGCTTTGCGGAAATTTTTTCGACTGGGGCGGCCACCTCACGAAGGGCGCTCCATGAAAGGCTTCGCCCTGTAAACCGCCGCTCGTGATCAGTCGATGGGCGGAAATAGTGGCGGCTTCAGCCGATTTTTTGAGACGCCACTACCGGGACAGACGAAGCGGGCTGCGACTGGTAGTAATGTATGATCATACCTGCCAGCCACCCCGCGAGCATGATGAATACCAGATAGGCAAGGTGGCGATTCATTGCCAAGTTATTTCCGCCCTGTCTCCTGCCAGTCAAGCAACTGCCGCGTGCGCGACGGGCGGTTTTCGCCTGTGCGAGTCCGCAACTCCTGCATGGCGAATTGAAGCGCATCTTCAGTGTTCTTGGTCGGGCGGCTCATTTCGATTGTCCGCCAGCGCTTCGCGAAGTCATGGTCGGGCCACGATCGCGAGGGCGCCCGCGCCGTCGTGACGGCGTCAGGCGTGCTGAATCCAAGCGTGCCGCAGGCAGAGTATCAAAGAACGCCGTGCCCGGACGCCACCTCGCGGGAAATGTGCCGAGATCGTCGACAATGCGGAGCGGCCCGCCGCGAGGGCGCGTTAGGGAATTCCACGCGGCGGGCCTCACCTCACTCATAGGGATTATCGTCCCGGCTGAGTGAGGGAATCGAATCGTACGGAACATCCGGAGAAAGCGTTATCAGGGCAAACACCCAGGCGCATGCTGTGCGGGGTTGCGGGGCTCCACCAGGCGAGTCTGGCGCGCCGTTGTCGTGGATAGCTTAGGCATCTTCCTTTCGCGTTTTGACGCGGCTGTGGTCCACGCCTATTCCCGGCGAGTGGAACGCGATTATCCTGCGAAGACGGCGGCGGAGCAGCCCCACCTGTCGCCGCGCTATGGGCTCCGGCGCCCTTTATCCCCTATCACCCATGAAGGGCGCCGGGGTTCTTAGCCCCAACGTCTTCGGGTGGCGTGCGGCACCGCTTGTGAGGCGAGACGGCCGACGACCGAGAGATCACGGTCAGTTGCCAGAAGGTGCGACCGTAAGCGGCTGGTGGGGTGAGAGCAAAACGGTCGATAGGGCTCACCTTTTTTCACAATCGTTACGGACAGGCGTGGTCCCGACTGAGAACTTCGGACGGACCTGGCGGCCAGCGCCAAGTGCCGGCTTCTTGGGTACGGCTTTTTTCAAGCTTGCACAGCGTGCCATCGTCCAGAAATTTCACCCGATCATCTGTCTTGAAATCCGATGCAGAATAGCGCTAGCGAGTTCGTGCTGCTGCCAACTCACCCGTTCAACCCTTTCGCTGAGAACTGGTCTCAGCGATTGGGGTTTCCGGGTGTTGCTTAGTTTCCAGTTCAGCTGCGATGCGCAGCGCGCTGGTCGCCAATCCACGTAAAGTTCCCTGTACCCGATGGTCCAGCGCTCTGCCAGCTGCTTCGATCAAGATTTGTGCTTTTTCACGATAATTATTGGCAGCGTCATCACACATATCGCGCCTCACGACGCTTCAAGCCAACGCGAAAACCAAAGCGATGTCCCAAGCCTGCGTTGACCGGGTTCAAAAATTTTGAGCCTGCCGTCTAACACCCCGGCTTGCATTTGCGACGCATGTGTGTCGAATTTTCGACGTCTGCGAAAAGCAGTTCAAAGCATTGCCGATTCTCGCTGTCGCGAACGTCAATTCGCCAGGAGCGAGTTAGCGTTTCACGATGCTTCATGAGTTCGAGTGCGACCAGCCGGGCGTGCTCTCGCGCCGATGCCTCATCTGGCAACTCTGTACCGTGCGGATCGGGGATTTCCTCGCTCTCGGTCTTGAGGTTGAACAAATAGATCGACATCAACAGCCCCCGTTAAACGATATTAGAACGAAGGCTATTTCCTTTCTTCCTGCCCCACACTCGCGCGTTCGCAAACCAATCCTGGTTTCGTTGGTCATCGCTCGCCCCCTTCGCTGGCCATTTGCCGCCGAAGTAAACGACCGCCCGGTGGCCCCGCCAGGTCACCTTCGCCGGTCCGCAGCGTTGTATCAGAACATTATGGTTTTGTGACAGAGGGAGGGACACTCATGCCGCCAAAGAGCGGCTGCTCCCGGAGCTTGAAGGAGCGAGTTTGTCTGTGGATCCGTCGAGAACTCGACGGACGGTATGCCGGCTCGGTTGCTCTGGTGCGACCGCCGACGCTGATTCTTGTCGGGAGGAGTCCAGGAGCCGACCGACAGTAAACTCGTATGGTGCTTTGTGATCAGCGCTGACGCTATCGCATCCTCCCACACCTGCACTGGCATCAGTCGTGATCGACCCCCGGCGCATTTCCCCCTCTCCGTGCCGGGGGTCAACGACGAATTTTGTTCTGAAGTTCATTGCTCGGGTGGCGGAAGCTTTCGAGCAACCAAGGCCAACTGCGCTCGATGATGTCGCGTATCTCGTCATCCATGAGTGCGGTGTTGTCTCAGCCTTCCTCAATCTCCGGTGGGGCAATGCGAGTTCGTTGTGGCCGAGACGTGACCGTGTAGCACTTTCCGCTGGCACGCAGACGCAACGGGCGACGTCAAACTGAGGTTCCTACCAGTGCCACAGGGCAGCAACTAGGTTCTCCGGCCGTCGCGTTGTTCAGCTCGATAGCTCGCCCAGCCGATGCCGAGGGCCTTTGCGATGTCAGTGGCCCCGAACCTTGCGCCTTGATCTCGCGCGCCAAAAAAAAACGGCCCCGACGGGATTAGGGGCCAGTTTTCCGAGACCTCCAGCCCCCACAAAATAGATAAGTTCGGCAACGACGCTCGAGCGGGAGATGCAATTTAGTGCTCGGCAGCGTCGCAAAGGTTCGATCAGTGTGCAAGATTTTTTGCCCGCCTCGCGCGCGGATGCTCTAAAAAAAAATGGCCCCGCAGCAAGCAGGGCCAGTTCGGATGGAAACCCCTCCCGCGCGATCGCGACACCGCGCGGGAGATGGAGCTTTAGTGCTGATCGGCGAGGTGGAGGTTCGACGCCGATGCGAATTTTTTCGCATGGCTATCGCGCCGATGAGGCCGCTTAAGGAATGCGCCAACAGCGCATGTCCGACAGTCCTCTCTCCCTCTGGCGAGGGCGCGGCGACCTCGACCAGCGTTTGCGATTTACGCAGGTCGGGGCCGGTCGCCGTCAGCTTACAGTTCGGCCGACAGCGAACCTCGGCGACAAAAATAAAGGCCCTGCTTTGGCAGGGCCAAGTCTGGTGGAAGCCCTAACCCCCCTTGGAGGAGGAGGGGTAGGCGATGCGTTTGTGTTGCGCGGCGGGACCGAGGTTCGATCGAAATCATAAAAAAGAGCGCCGGGTCACATGAATGTCTAAAGCCCCTAGCTAACCCGCCTGCCGTCTCCCCCCAGCTGGAGCTTTGTTCCCGGGCGCGGCAAGGAAGAACAAGGCATAAATACCGATGCCTATGTGCAACACTTCCTTGACAATCGAGCGCGCGGCCACGGTTTTGCCCTGGGGTCGCCTCCTTGATCCTTGGTTATATTCTTGCATTCCGCTGGAGGTCCTAAAGCTTCCAGGGAACGCGAACCCTCGCGCGGGTCAGCACGGCCCCGACCTTTGGGCGGATGGGGCTTAGGTCGGGGCCGTCGCTCGGATCTCAACGAAAACGAGCGGCGGCCTAACCTATGTTTCTTGGGGGACGGAATTACAGCGCGCCGATGTTTGAAGGTAGATTTCCGTTTATACTAGTTTGCAGAAAATCGTTCCTGATCCGGCTGGCGCTGGTGACAATGCCGGTCATTTAGTCGCTAAGCCAAGTCGGTATCGTGTTGGAGGACACGGTGTTTCATCTAAGTCGAATGAAGTTGTTTCTCGTGTTGTCGTGTCTGCTCGCGTTGTCGTGTCTGAGCGTAGAGACCGCGGCCGCCGCTCCGGCACCACTTATAAACAAAACCATCATCCTCTCGTGGACCCGCGAAGTCTCCGAAAAAAGGGCGGATGGAATGATCATCAACGTTCGCCGCAACGACACGCGGCAGATCTACGTGAGCACGGCCGGCCGATTGTTCATTCGTTCAAGCGGACAAGTGAACCGCCTGTCGCGCACGAGGGACGTGGTCCCCGGCGACAATAGCACGCCGGAAGGGCCGCGGGACGCGCATTTCGAAGGCAACCGGCTTGTTCTTACGCGCGCACACTATAGCGGAGCGACGCGGGTGACCATTGATTTTGATCCGGGCTTCACAACTTGTGCAATGAAGTTTGTTGCCGGCAAAGAGGGCGGAGCCCCAATCGTCTGGAGAGGCTTAAACGGCGCGACCTACGAACTCATCTCGAACACGGTCACATCATCATCCTGCGAGATCAGGGACGGCAATCTTTTCGCGGGGCAGTGAGTCTCGCTCGCGCATCCGCCAGAAATCCTCGAACCGGGATCATTGCCGGGCAGTGCAATTTCGGCCTCGCCTTGGCGTCGAGATCACCGCACACTTGGTACGCCGCACCAGTCGCCCGAGGCGAGGGCACCGGAACCTCATCCGGCCAGCGTCGGGATTGACCGCGGTCCGATGCTGACAGGTGAGACACGTTGCCAATCGTTAACCAGAGTTTGACGCAGAGAAGCTATCCCGGTCTCTGAGGGGCCCGAAGCTTTGTTGACCGCGAGGGGCCCGATGTGCTGACGTGACCCGGTAGAGCGCACTCGACGATGACAGACGAATGGCAACCAATTGAGACAGCGCCGAAAGACGGCACAGACGTGCTGCTGTTCCTGCCGGAGGCCGAGCCGCCAATCCGAATTGGCCATTACCTGAATGGCCAACTCATCCAGGATGGCGAGGTGGTGAGCAGCCTTCAGTATTGGTGTTCCTATGACGGGGCAGTTCGCATGCGTCGGAAAATAACGCCTTCGCATTGGATGCCGCTTCCGCCGCCGCCGCTATGGTGATTAGCGTCCGCCATTCGCGACGGAGTGGTGCTGTCATCGCTTCCCCACCTTACGCTTTGCGACCGGCCGGCATCGAACTGAGGGCGCGCCCGGTGCTTGGTCGTTATCGCACTTTGTCGTTATCGCACTTTCCGGCTCGCGTAGTGCACCATCATCGAGCCATCGACCAATCATGCCTCCGAAATCTGGCGTGCTCGCAGGTCAAGTCGATGCGCCACTGCCAAGTCGAGTCGTTCGGTGCCTTGCGGTGAGCTTGCTCTCAGAGACTTGGTCCTCCTGGCGTTGTCCAGCCTCCAGTTCACCTGCTATACGCAGCGCGCTGGTCGCCAATCCAAGCAAAGTTGCCCGCACTCTCTGGTCCAGCGCTGTGTCAGCTGCCTCGATGAACAATTGTGCTTGTTCTCGGTAGTTGGGATCAGCATCGCACATGCACGCCTCGCAATGCTCCGGGCCGGCGTGGAAAACTAAAGCGAGTCCCGAGTCAGCGCTGATCGGGATCAAAAATGTTGAGCATTGCGTGTGGGTAGTAGCTCGCGCAGAAAGCCACCAATGTGGCGGCCTGTCGTTCGGAAACCCGACATTTCTCCAAAAAATTGGCGTGCCGCAGGGTGTGGAGGTCTATTGGCCACCTTTCGGCATCCGCGTGGAAGAGGCTAAGGCCAATGCCGGCTTGCATCTACGCGGAATGAAAGTCGAATTTTCACAGGTTGCAAAAAGCAGTTCAAAACATTGCCCGTTCTCGTCGTCACGGACGTCAATTCGCCACGAGCGGGTTAGCGTCTCACGGTGCTTCATTAGCTCAAGCGCGACCAGCCGAGCGTGCTCCCAGGCTGATTCCTCATCCGGCAACTCCGTTCCCTCAGGATCGGGGATATCCAGGCTCGCGGTCTTGAGATTGAAGAAATAGATCGGCATGGGTACTCCGCCCTCCGCCCCCCAAGAAGGTACGAAACGGTATACGCTTTACCCTGTGCTTTTGTGTTTGCCAGACGACACAAGGACTTTCCCACAAGCTTAGTGAGTTCCCCACAAGATGATTGGGAGACAGGAGCAGGCTGCCGCTGCACTGAGATTAACTTGCTGGCATCATCTTGAATCTCTCGGCTGCCTTTTCGAAGGCGTCGCGTTGGTCGGCTGCTTCAACGGCGCCAACTGTGGTTGCCTTAAGCGCCGCGCCGTCAGCCTGTTGGCCACGACCGCTCCCGGATCGGTTGAAGGTGCGATTTCTGCCTGTGGATTGTCGGAAACGCGACCGACAAACAGACCTGTCAGGTTACGCTTGCGACTCAGGCTGACGCCGATGGATGCGGCGCGATCAGCCTTCGGCCCCGGCGCATTCCCAGCCACTCTCTTGCGCCGGGGCCAGCCACCATTTCCGCACACCGCCGATGCCGGCTCAATCCCGCCATAAGCACGTCACGGGCTCTGAGCCTGTCGAACACGCGTCGGCCCCCCGAATGCTTGGTCGCCCATGGCAGCGGTTCGCTGGCCGCGACGTCGGCCCAGTCGCGCACGAAGAACAGGTCAAGGCGATTGGCGGCATTAGCGATCAGCGCGCCCTCATCCGCGTTGGTCTTGCGGAGGACGCACAAGGTCGAAATGTCCTGGCAAATGCAAACCACCAGCATTCGGATCGGCGCAGACACGCGATGGAAGAGCTCGCCGATCAGGATTCCATGCTATGCCCAGGACTCAAATATCAACGGATCGTCGTGCTCGGAACGGCCGATGTTGACCTTGCCGGGGGGGACCAAGGCCCGCGCTTGGTCAAGCGTTTCCAAGACGTAGAGCACGTTCGTACGCCGGCCCGATCCGTCTCCGAGGATCTCGCACGCGCGCAAGACCCAGGACTCGGGGTATTCTTTCGGCTGGCGATAGATCGTGTAGATAGCGTGCCCGGAATCACGGCTATCGGTAGGCAAGTTGAGCATGGCCCTGCGTATCGGGGGAGGTGGCGACCTAGACCAGAGCGACGGAGGGCCGTTAGGTGAAGGCCGCCGACTTGGACTCGAAGCCCAAGTGTTGAGGATCGTAAAAATCAGCCCGCCTCGGAATCAATTGTGATAAATCACAGGTCTATAAATCTCCGGACAAGCGCGAACCCGATGCCTGAGTGAGACGTGTTTGCCGATCGATGTCGCTTGCGATGGGAGAGCAAAGGAACTCGTTCGGCCGGCAAGACCACGCCGGGGCAAGAATGCGGCCTCACCGGGGCGAGAACGGGAGGACGCCATCCCGTCTCGCAGTCCGGCGCCGGTCCATGGCCGGGAGCGGTTGAGCGGGCGATTTTTTAAGAAGCGGGTCGGGAATCCGACCGACAAAGAGCCCTCGCGGTGCTTTCTTACCGGAGTTGACGCTGTCTCCTGCAGTCGACGCCTTGCCGGCTCGCCCTTTCGCCATCCGGCGTGCTCCGGGCCGCGATTATTTTGAGCGGAGGAGCCCCGGTCCCAGGGCTGGGGGGCTTAGGGGTAAAGGGACCGGGGCCGTGCCACAGCAGCATGACGAATGCCGCAGCACGGGGAACCCAACGCGAGAGATCGTGAAGGGTTCCCGCGTGAGCGGCTGTTATTTGTCCGACACCCGCGAGCATCGCCATGTCGCGAGCTCAGTCAACCGCTTCAACGGGCGACGTTAAAAAACCGGATCCCAGATGACGAAGGCGCCGACGGCGGGTTCACCGCAGCGGCGACTCGCGCGGACAGGACGACCCGGATCGCGGTGTGGAAAGGGCACGTCCGAGCCGCCCCGCGCAGGGGGAGACCCCCAGCAGCGAAATCGTAAGAGCGATCTGGAAGCCGGATTCAACTGTGAAAAATCCACCTGGATTGACCCGGTCCGCGTAAGGACCCGCGGGTCTAGCCCAGGATCGCAGGCAAAAGGTGGAACGGCTTCACCGGAAACACGCTCTGAACAGCCCTTGATATCGCCGGGTGCGCGTCTAGTCTTCGAGGCGCGGAGGCAGGTCGATTTTTCCTTCGCCCGCTTCAGCGTTTGCAATCAGACTGAGCGTCGAGGCGCCGGAGGGAATGCGGGAGGGCCGTCCATGAATCCGCTGCGCTGGAGTCGGGAGCATCAGGTCGCTTGGATTGCGTTCTGTATGGCCGGGGGAATGGCCGGACTGCTCTTCGCTTGGACGGAATCACCAGTTCGTACGATGGCCAACTACACAATGGACGGCAATCCCTCGCTGATGTTCCTTCTTTGGCTCTTGCGTCCATCACGCTACTGGCAGTGGCCGCTTTTCGGCGTCGTCTTTGTCGGCCTGACTTTCTACGCAGCGATGTTGGTCAGAGCGCGAAAATAAGATCTCGTTCGCCGTCGCAACGCCATCGCGGGGGGCGGCGTGTGCGGGCATATCAGACGGCGACCTCATCGATGAGTGTCGGGTCGTCGTCGCCAACGCCCGAGCGGTTGACCCGCCGCGAGACCGGCCACATCCGCAGGAGACCGTCGGCGGCGGGCCTGAGCAGTTCCGGGCCGGCGGCGCCGGTCAGCCAGGGCTTGATGTCGGCCGTGTCAAGCACCACCGGCATGCGATCGTGAATCGTGCGCGTGAACGGGTTCGCGTCTGTGACGATGATGGTGCACGACACCACCGACTCGCCCGCTTCGGGGTTTTTCCAGCTGTCCCAAAGGCCGGCGAAGCTCAGCACGCCGCCATCCGCCGCGCTGATGAAGTAAGGCTGCCTGCCGTCCGCCGCGGCCTTCCATTCGTAATAACCAGACGCCGGAATGACGCACCGCCGGCGCTCGAAAGCATCCCGGAACATGGGCTTGTCAGCCACCGTTTCCGCCCGCGCGTTGAAGCTCGGTGGTAAGTCCTTCAAGCGATTCTTCCACCACCACGGAATGAGCCCCCACCGCATTGGCACAAGTTGATTGGCGCCGTCGCGCGCGGATCTCACGACCTCGACGGTGTCGGTCGGCGCGATGTTGTAGTGGGCTTGCAGATTGCGAGCGGCGCCAAAAAGGCCGTACAGGTCGTTGATGTCCTGCCACGTGTAGCGCTGCGTGAAACGTCCGCACATGAGATGCCTGGAGCGTACCCCGGTGAAGTTGATCTGCCTGTTTGCTTGCCACTCGCAGGCTTGGCTCGCGGGCGATATCGGCCTTCCTGTCCCCAACCGCAAGCGGGGTAGAGGGGGGAGATGGATCGGCAAGTCAAGCCCGGCCGTGGCCTGACCGGAATCCGGTCTAAGTCGGGTCCATGGCGCATTGAGCAAGCGCGCCGTGTGCAGCGCGCGACACAGCCGGGGGTGAAAATCGCAAGGGCTCTTGCGATCACCAAATTCAATTCTACTTTCAATCCGCTTGCCAGGGAGGGGCGGGAAGGAGAGCGCCAGATGAAACCCTCGATCATGCCCCTGGTGGTAGCGACATTTGTGCTGGCTGGAACGATTGCGGCGCAGGCCCAACCTGCAGAAGCCCAATCAACGCAGGCACAATCCAAGGAAGACGGAGATTCCTCCACGAACGTGTCTTCAACCGACCAGCCTGCCCGGAGCCGCCGTACACGGGGACGAGCCGAGCGCGCAACTGGCGCCGCCAGTGCGAGGGACATCGAGGGGCTCCTCAGCCTTCCGAGCGTGTTCAGAAACTGCTGGGAGCCGCTGCCTTGGTATTGTGCAAAGCCGGCAGGTTCGTTGTGGTTCGGCTCGCCGGCGACGCTCCACCACTACCGCTGCCGCACCGTTTCGTTCCGGATCCGTCAGGGGCGTGTGTGCGGGTGAAGCCGTCCGAGAAGGAGTCAAGACGCAAAGAGGCTTCAGTTGTCGCTTCGGGAAGATGCCGTCGGGCATATGGTGCTGCGATCGCGCGGGAGCACAAGTGACGTTTCGGCGGCAGCGTCGGATCGCGGTCAGCCTGGCGAAGCCGCTCTTTGCGCGCGCCCATCGTCCGTGTATCCTCATCTGCCGCGGTGTCCATCGCCACGAGGCAACCCGTGGATGCCGCCGAGGAGGATCGTCATGGTGTACCGGAGCTCAATTGGGGCTTTTGTATTCGGTGCCGCGCTGATGATGGCACTGGGTGGCGCCCAGGCGGCCGATAGCCCGAAATATCCCGATTGGTCGGGTCAATGGACGAGATTTCCTGTTCGGCTTCCCACCCAGCCATCTCACGACCAGACCAAGCCATGGGGCTTAGGCCAGCAAGCGCCATTGACCCCGGAGTACCAGAAGGTTCTCGAGGACAGTATCGCGGATCAAGCTATCGGCGGATTGGGTAATTTCCCGACCACACTGGGTCGCGCAGCCGGCATGCCGCACATGATGATGGGATTCGGGCCGCTAGAAATGGTGGTGACACCCGAAACCACCTACATCCTGATCGGCTGGTATGATCATTACCGCAGAATTTTCACTGACGGACGTGACTGGCCTGCAGAAATCGAGCCGACCTTTGCAGGCTATTCCATCGGCAAGTGGATCGATACCGATGGCGACGGGGTCTATGACACGCTGGAGGTCGAAACGCGGGGCTTCAAGGGACCGCGCGCCTATGACGAAGCCGGGCTGCCTCTGCACTTCGACAATCAATCGATCTTCATCGAACGCTTCTATCGCGACAAGGCCGATGCGAACATCCTCCACGACGAGATCACCACGATCGATCATGCCTTGACACGCCCGTGGACTGTCGACAAGCGGTACGTGCGTAGTCCGAATCAATATCCGGACTGGCCGGAATATTACGTGACCGAGGGCAACGGCCAGATTGCGATCGGCAAGGAAAACTATTTCCTGAGCGGGGACGGGCTCTTGATGCCTGCCAAGAAAAATCAGGCGCCTCCCGACCTGCGGTATTTCAAGCAGGCCGGCAAGTGACAAGTAGGTAAGCGGCTGGAGCCGATTTCGATCGTTGACATCGCCTAGGGACGTCGTCGCCGGGTTTGTCCCAGCGACCCCGAATGTGAAAGCAAAAAACATCAATGATCGGGGTGGCCGGGACAAGCCCGGCCACGAGTCCGGAGGCCTGAGGCGTCAATCAGCCATCCGGCACTCGATCCCAGGATCGACTACGCAGACTGTTGCCATCGGCCGCAGTTGCGCGAAGTCGACCACGTCGCTATTCGGGGGCAAGCCGTTCGGGGGAATTTCAGTCTGATCGCAAGCGTGTCCGCCCCGTGATGCTTTGGGCGGGCGATTGCGCCATCCGCAGTGAGCGACATGCTCTTTCAAAGCCAAATTTTTGTGCTCGCGTTCTTGCCGCTTGCGGTCGTCAGTTACTATGCCGGCGCGCACTCCCGCAGTTGGCGCGAATGGGCCCTTATTACAGCGTCGCTCATCTTTTATGGCTGGTGGGATGTGCGTTTTATTCCGCTGCTGCTTGGGCAGATCGGCATTACTTGGGTGCTCGCCAACCTTCACGACCGGACGAAATCGAAGTGGCCGCTCATTGCGGGCATCGTGGTCAACCTTGCTTCGCTTGGCACGTTCAAATACCTGAATTTTTTTCTCACCTTCGTGATGACGGAAATCGGCGCCCCGTCGGATCGCCTCAACATTGTGCTGCCGATCGGCATCAGCTTCTTCACGTTTCAGCTGATCTCCTATCTCGTCGACCGGCTGCGCCACGACGCGCCGATCTATCCGTTTCGCCGTTTCGCGCTGTTCGTCCTGTTTTTTCCGCATCTGATTGCCGGGCCGATCGTTCGTCACAACGAACTCATTCCGCAATTTGACGGCGATCCCCTGCGGGCAGGCTGCGACCAACGCATCGGAATGGGTCTCATCCTGTTTTCGATCGGATTCGCCAAGAAGGTGCTTCTCGCCGATCGCCTGGCGGAAGTCGTAAACCCCATCTTCGCCAGCGCCTCTGCCGGGGCAGCGCTCTCGTTCGGACAGAGCTGGACCGCCATGCTGGGCTTTTCGCTGCAGATCTTTCTGGACTTCTCGGCCTACACCGATATGGCGATCGGAATCGCGCTGCTGTTCGGGCTGGTGCTGCCTGAAAATTTTCGCAGGCCCTACCTTGCCACGAATATTCGCGACTTCTGGCGGCGCTGGCACATATCGCTGTCGCGATTTCTGCGTGACTATCTCTACATCCCGCTTGGCGGCAGCCGGAATGGGACGGCAAGATTTATCGTCGCCACGGTTGTTACCATGGCCTTGTGCGGACTTTGGCACGGAGCGGGGTGGATGTTCATAGCCTGGGGGCTATGGCATGGCGTTGGTCTCCTCGTTTGCCGTGGCTGGCAAAGCCTGTCGGTGCCGCTTCCAGCGCCCATCGGATGGCTGTTGACCATGATGTTCGTCGTGGTCGGGTGGGCACTGTTTCGCGCGCCTGATCTCGCGACATTCGTTTCGATTTTCGACTCGCTGGTCGGTCTCGGCGGATTCGGCGGTTCGCTTGAACGCAGAGATATCCTCTTGGAAGCCATTCCGGCTTGCCTGTTAATTCCCTCCAGCCACGAGATCCTCGAGATGCTCAAAGTCCACCGGCCAAGACCCGCCGTCATCGTGCCGATTGCCCTGCTGGCGGCCTACTGCGTGTTGGAGGTGGGCAAGGGCGCGCCGGCGGAATTCATCTATTTCAGGTTCTGAAGCACCACATGAGCCACTGGTACGCCCGCGCTACAACCAACGCTGCCATGCAGGCCACAAGTTGGCGCGCCGCCAATCGAATTTTCCTCGCGACGTTTGTGGGCCTGCTCACGACGGTTGGCGTCTTCATTCTGCTGGTCGACCCTTATGGCGTGGTGCCGTTTTCGTTGCCGTTTGAGCGCCCCATTAGCAGCTCTCAGCGCCAGATGTATCCGCAGATCGTGCGCACCGGCCGCTACGACTCGATCGTGGTCGGCACATCGACATCGCGGCTCCTCGACCCGGCGGCGCTGGATCGCGCTTTGGGAGGACATTTTGCAAGCTTCGCGATGCCGTCCATGACGGCTTGGGAGCAGGTCCAGGTCATCGATTATTTCCGTCGAACGGTTGCAGCCCCAAAGGCTGTGCTCATCGGTCTTGATCATGAATGGTGCGGCCGCAACAGTGACTCCGCCGTCCGCGAGTTGGAATTCCCCTACTGGGCGTATGACGAGAACCGGTGGAACGACTTCCTCTATTTGCTGAACAATCCAACGCTCGAGGTGGCGGGCCGCACCATTGGTCGCCTCCTCAGGCTGATCCCCGAGAAGCTCCGTGAGGATGGATTTGAAGTTTTTGTGCCGCCTGAGTCCACGTACGATCTTGCGCGCGCCCAATACAACATATGGGGCCCTACAGGTCCCCACGCATCCGGTCCGGCTCGGCCGCCGCTGCAATTGAGCGAGGCCGAGCGGAGCGCGATGGTTTTTCCGACTTTGGCGTGGCTTGATGAGGGCTTGGCCGGCCTTCCGGAGGCGACAAAGAAGTTGCTGGTGTTCCCTCCGGTTCACGTGAACGCGATGCCGTCTGCCGGCTCTTATAGCGAGGCCTTGCAGGCCGAGTGCAAGACGAGGATCGCGACGATCGCGCGCCGACGCGGCGCCATGCTGATCGATTGGCGAATTGCCTCAGCGCTGACGACCGAGGACTCGAATTTCTGGGACGCGATCCACTACCGGCTCCCGATCGCCTATCGCCTGATCGATGATCTCGGTCATATCGTCGAGGACGGACGAGTATCGCCGGACGGGAGTTACCGCATACTGGTGCGTTGAATAGAGCTCGTAGGGTGGGCAAAGTCGCTTGGCACCGCCGATGATATGGCGCACCTGCCTCGCGCGACTTTGCCCACGCGGTCAGATTTAGGAGCTTGGACCGCGTGGGCAAAGGCGCACGAACGACTGCGCAGGCTGCGCGGCTCGGGAATGCGCCTTTGCCCACCCTAGGGTGCTGTAGGATGGGGGTTGTAGGGGCGACCCTTGTGGTCGCCCCCGTTGGCACGCCCAGCCCCGTGGCAAGAGGGCGACCACAAGGGTCGCCCCTGCACCATGCGATGCGGGGGACCAAAATTAATACCGGTAATCCTCGATCTTGAGCAGCGGGAACGCGCTGAACACGTGCGGCGTCGTCACCGACGGCGCCGGGTGCAGATAGGACCGGTCAAGCCCGGCAAAATTTGTCACACCGAGGAGCCCGAGGCAGCGTTGCACCTCGTCTTCGAGGATTTCGAGCATGCGCACCAGCGCCTTTTCGCCGCCCGCCGCGAGAGCGTAGCATTGCATGCGGCCAAGCCCGACCAGGTTGGCACCGGCCGCGATTGCCTTGACGATATCGCTGCCACGCGCAAAGCCTCCGTCTACGATGATCCCGGCCTGCCCTCCAACCGCCTCGACGATCTCGGGCAACACCTCCATAGAGCCGCGGCCGTGGTCGAGCTGCCGGCCGCCGTGATTGGAGACATAGATCCAGTTTACGCCGTGATCGAGCGCGATGCGGGCATCCTCCGCAGTCGCAATGCCTTTGAGGGCGAGTGGGATATCGAACTTGCTCTTGATGCGCTTGACGGTGCGCCAATCGAGTGCCGCCTGGAATTCGCGGCCCGACGCGCGCCGGCGGCCCGCCACCACATGGCGCTTGGCGAGGTCACGTTCGCGACGGCTGTAGATCGCCGTATCGATTGTGATGCAGAACGCCGCATAGCCGCAGGCGATCGCGCGGGCGACATGATCGTCGACCCAGGCGTCGTCGCCGCGCACATAGAGCTGGAAAATCCGTGTGGCATCCGGTGCCGCTTCCGCCACCTTCTCCAGGCCCGGGTCGCACACGGAGCTGAGCATATGAGCCACGCCGAACCGGTGCGCCGCCCGCACCACCGAAGCCGCCGCGCCGTCGTGAAAGCTTTCCAGCGAGCCCACCGGCGCCAGAACGACCGGCAGCCGCAGCCGGCGTCCGAGTGCCGTCACGGTGGCGTCGACACGTGAGACATCGCGCAGTACGCTGGGCCGAAATGCGAGGGAATCAAGTGCGAGCCGGTTGCGGCGCAGCGTGGTTTCGGTCTCGGTCCCGCCGACGATGTAGTCCCAGTCGTTCTGGTTGAGGTTCTGCCTTGCCTTCGCGATGATCTCGTGCAGGACCTGGAAATCGGGCTCGGCCCAGGCCAGGCGCGGGTCCGCGATCGGTTCGGGATTGTCATCTTGCATGGGGGCTCGCTGATGTTCGTGGATGTGGCTGGATTGAGCATAGCGAAATCCGCGATCGGATTTGCAATATTAGGCTTGGCGATTGATCAACACCCGCCCCGGATTTCGCTGCGCTCAATCCGGGCTATGGGCTGAGACAATCTCACTCTACCTTTATCACCAGTTTGAGCGACAGCGCGAGCGCGGCTGCGGCGAGGAGAATGCCAGCCATGGCGAGGAGCCCCGCTTCGAACGAACCCGTGTAGTCTCTCAGCCACCCCATCAGATAGGGTCCCGCGAAACCTCCGATGGTGCCGATGGAGTTGATGAAGGCGAGGCCCGCGGCGGCGCCGACGCCGCTCAGGAAGCGGGTCGGAATCGGCCAGAAGATCGCGCGTGCCGAGGTGATGCCGACCAGCGCCACCGTCAACGCTGTGAGCCCCATGAACAGATTGCCGGTCATCACCGAGGCGACGAGTCCGGCCATTCCAACCGCGAGCGCGATGGTGAGATTGCCGATCTTCTTGCCGGTGCGATCGACGCGCCAGGACCACCACAGCATGCCGGCGGAAGCAAATACGTAGGGCACGGCCGACAGAAAGCTCGATGCGAGGTTCGTCAGGCCAAAGCCCTTGATGATCTGCGGCAGGAAAATGCCGATTCCATAGGAGCCGAGCGTGAACCCGAACTGGATGACCGCAAGCATGACGACACGGGTGTCGCTAAGCGCCGCCAGAAGGTTCGATTTCGGCCGCTCGCGATGCTCGGCGGCCAGCATGTCGGCCAGTATCTGTCGTTCCTTGTCGTTGAGCCACGGCGCGGTCTCGGGGCGATCGGCGAGCACGTAGAGCGTCATGATGCCGAGGATGACTGCGGGCAGCCCCTCGACGATGAAGAGCCACTTCCACCCCTCCAGACCCAGCACGCCGTTCATTTCGAGCAGCAATCCCGAGATCGGACCGCCGACAACGGAGGACAGCGGGATCGCAACCAGGAACCACGCCAGCATGCGGGTGCGGTACTGGGTCGGAAACCAGGCCGCGAAGTAGTACGCGACGCCGGGGAAGAATCCGGCTTCGGCCACACCGAGCGCCAAGCGGGCCGCATAATAGGAATTGGCGCCAGAGACCCAGGCGGTCGCAATCGACACGGCGCCCCAGGTCATCATGATCCGCGCGATCCATCGCCGCGCCCCGACGCTGTACAACACGAGGTTCGAGGGAATCTCGAAAACCGTGTAACCGAGGAAAAAAATTCCCGCACCGAGGCCGTACTGGGTCGCGGTGAGCCCGAGATCCTTGTTCATGGTCAGGGATGCGACCCCGATATTGGTACGGTCGAGGTAGTTGATGACGTAGGCAAGCGTCAGGAACGGCACCACGCGCCAGGCGATCTTCTTGAGCACCGCTTCCTGCTGCGGATCCATCGGGCGTCCCCCAAATCGCGTTTAAGTATATGTTCGGGTTGATATGATCCCGGAAAGAAACGCGACACAAGCGACGAACAGACCCGTTTGCGCGGGCGTGTCGTCGCACCTGGCCGGGGCGGGTCATCGCGGAGTCGCTTTCACTCCAACCGGGCCAGGGGACAAGCCCGGCCACGACACAGAACAGACGTGCCGCGCTTCAACCTGAGGCGAATCCGTTCTAGCTTGCGGCCACCCTCCGTCGGCGCAACGAGGACTCGATGGCCGCCAAAAAGCTGAACTATCGTTTACCCGCAGTGACTGAAGACAAGCTCGACGATGCGCAGCGCGCATTGCTCGAATCGCTGCGCGCTGGGCCGCGCGGCGACCGCGTCAAGCTCGGCGGCCCGTTCGGCGTCTATATGCATGCGCCGCAATACGGGGAACTGACCCAGCAGCTCGGCGCCTTCCTGCGCTTCAAGACCTCCCTTGAGCCGCGGCTGTCGGAATTCGCGATTCTGTGTACGGCCCGGATGTGGCGCGCCCAGTACGAATGGCATGCCCATGCGCCTATCGCCGAGAAGGCCGGCGTGAAGGCTGAGGCGATCCGCGACGTCAGGGCCGGTCGCGTGCCGAAAAAGGCCGCCGCGGATGAGCGTGCGATCTTCGATTTCGTCCAGGAACTCTACAAGAAACGCCGGGTGAGCGAACGCACCTACCGGCGCGTGCAAGGCTTCCTGGGCGATAGGGGTACCGTCGAACTGGTCGGAATTCTCGGCTATTACACCGGGGTTTCGATGGTCCTTAACGTGTTTAACGTGCCCCTCCCGGAGGGCGCGACGCCGTATTTCGCCGAACCGAAATAGGTGGGGAATGCCGTCCCGTACGGTCGGTGCCGGGAAGCGGCGGTTCCGCTGGCGGGTGGCGCCCGCGGCGGCCACTTGGCCGGTCCGGCAGCACAATGAAAATCGCCAAATGAGGCCCATATGACACCGCAAGGGGGCGATGTGACCGGGCCTAGGGCCCGGGTCAATTTGCCGCTCGGACCAACGTCCGTTACGATCACAAAAGTTCGGGTCGCGCGGCAATTACGTCGCCCGAGATACCGGAAACATGATAACGTCCGCTTCGTTGCCTATTCGGGCCGGCTGTCGTGTGCCGCCGCGAGGCCTAAATGAAATCGCAAGAGCCCCAGCGGAACCAGGAGAAAGGCCGCATCCTTTTGTTCCGGCCGCGTGTTCCGCGCGCCCGCAATGACAATTTACGACGCCCCAATCGGCTGCGCTCGCCCATTGACGACCTCAGCAAATACGAGCAGCGCCGCGACGAGGAAAGCTACCGGCATCGCATGGTGAACAATCTGCTCGCCTTCGCGGTGCTGAGCCTGATCGTTTATTGCGGCATCTGGCTCGCCAACACGATGGCGCAGTTGCGCACCCAGCAGGACTGCGCCCTCACCGGGCGAACCAACTGCGCCCCGATCAAGATACCTCTCGATCGGCGTTGAGGCACGGCGCCGTAGTGCGGAACAAAAGCGACATATGGAAAAGCCTCGCCGCAGCCGCGGAGAGATAGGGAGAGATAGCCCCTCCATGTCCCTGCGTTCCATCCGGACTACGGTGCAAATAGGATCGCCGGGATGTTGCCACCCCGGCGATCAGTACTCCGTCAATATGACGCGATCAACGCGCCACGCAATTACGACCGCTTGAACGAGTTGTAGACCTGCTTCGCGAAGTTAGCGGCGGCCTGATCGTTGTCGGCCCAGGTCTTGTCGAGATCGGCGAGCGGCTTGGCGGCGACCACCTCGGCCTCGGTCTTGCCCTCGTTGACGAGCTTCTCGATCCGCTCGCGCGCGGCCTTCACCATCGCGTTGTACTCGGCAACGTTCGCCTTGTTGGCGAGACCACCATGGCCGACGACGATCTTGGTGTTGTCGTTCGCGATCTTCAGCCAGTCGTTGGTGGCGCGGATCATGCCACGGATGTCGCCGCCGTTGGCAAAGTCAACCTGCTGATAGCGGTGGCGGTTGTTCATGACGTCGCCGGTGCAGATCACGTTGGCGTCCGGGAAATAGACCCAGGTGTCGCCGTCGGTGTGGGCGTTATAAACGTGATGCAATTCGGCCTTGCGGCCGCCGACCTCGATGGTCTTGACGCCGCCGAAATAGGTCTCCTTTGGAATCGCATCGCCCGACACGGGCGCAGTTTTGTTGCCGGTCGTGCCATTGGTGGTGCCGGCGATCAGGCGGATCCGGATGTTGTCCTGCGCTATGACGGTGGCGCCGTCCTTCTGGAAATTCGCGTTTCCACCGGTGTGGTCGCCGTGGAAGTGCGTGTTGATGATGTATTTGATCGGCAGCGGCGAGATTGCCTTGATGGCGGCCTTGATCTTGTCGGACAGCGGCGCGAATTGCGTGTCCACCATGATGATGCCGTCGGTGCCGACCGCAATGGTGATGTTGCCGCCTTGGCCTTCGAGCATATAGGTCTTGTTGCCGAGGTCGGTGGTCTTGATCTGCACCTTGTCCCAATCGACCTGCTGCTGAGCCATTGCGGTGCCGGCGAACAGCACTGTGGTGGCCGCGAGAGCGGTAAGTGTCGTCTTGTACATACTTCCTCCTTGGGCTTTGGATCGATAGTCCGAGTCAATTGGCTCGATTTGTTACGCCAGTTAGTGTTCACCAGCTTAGAGCGCGTCCCACTGGCGTCCCTCCAACGTCATGCCGGGCTTGTCCCGGCAATGACGCCCCCTCCCTACCCGCCCCGAGCAGGGGGAGGGTGGGGAGGGGGAGATGGACCCGCGGGTCAAGCCAAGTCAAGCCCGCGGGTGACGCGCAAGAGGGGAATGGATTGGATCGAGACACGCTCTAACCCGACGACGACCGCGGGCCGGAAGCAGGCTGGCGGCGCGATCGTCATCTTCAGCACAGCAATATTACGACCGCTTGAACGAGTTGTAGACCATGCGGAGCCAGTTCTGAGCCTGCTGCTCGTTTGCAGCCCACTTGGCGTCAAGGTCCGCAAGTGGCTTTGCGGCGAGCACTTCCTGCTCGGTCTTGCCCTCATTGAACAGCTTCTGGATACGGTCTCGCGACGTGACCAGCATCTCGCGCCACGCGATCAGGGTGGCCTTGTTGGCGAGTTCGCCATGTCCGGGCACCACCTTGGTCTGGTCGTTTGACACCTTGATGTAGGCGTCGGCGGCGCGGATCAGGCCCCGGATGTCGCCTCCGTTGGCAAAGTCGATCGTGTTGTAGCGGCCGGTGTTGCCGAAGGTATCGCCGGTGTCGAGCACGTTGGCGTCGTCGAAGAACACCCAGGTGTCGCCGTCGGTGTGCGAATTATAGACGTGGGTCAGCAGCGCCTTGCGGCCACCCACTTGCACGGTCTTGCTGCCGCCGAAGTAGGTCTCGGTCGGCACGCCCTCGGCCGGCGCCGGCGGGGTCTTATTGCCGGTAAGGCCGTTGGTGGTGCCGGCGATGAGGCGGGCTCGGATATTGTCCTGCGCCACCACCGTCGCGCCGTCCTTGTGGAACGCGGCGTTACCGCCGGTATGGTCGCCGTGGTAATGGGTGTTGATCAGATATTTGATTGGAAGCGGCGAGATTTTCTCAATGGCGGCTTTGAGCTTGTCGTGCATCGGGGCGAACTGGCTGTCCACCATGATGATGCCGTCGGTGCCGACCGCGACCGTGACGTTGCCGCCTGCGCCCTGCAGCATGTAGGTCTTGTTGCCGAGATCGGTGGTTTTGACCTCGACCTTTGAGAAATCGATGTTCTGCTGAGCGAGGGCCGGGTTGGCGAACAGTGCCGTGGTGGCTGCCAGCGCAGCAAATAGGTTCCTGGACATTTTGGATCTCCTCCTGTGGTGACGAGCCGCTTTAGCCCGACGGATCGGCCAGTAGGCCTTGACCTGTCCGTCGCCCCCTACGAATTGGACCCGCCTTCCGGGCGGGAGAATGCTCTTTTCCTGTGGCACCGGCAAGGGCGGATCGTGTCGCCGGGCGACAACGTCGAAGGGAAACGAAGCCGCGCGCCGCTCGCCTCGCCCGGTTAACTTCCTTCTAACCCTAAGCCTTTATGGCTTTGGCAGCGACGTTTGTAGTGTTCCGGCCGCTGTGATCCGACTTGGCTCCGGGCCCGGACAATCGTCGTACGACGATTGCACGGTTGGAAATGAGAGTAATGCGTCCCGCCCATTCGGCCGACCGGATTTCCAGTTGCGCGATTCTTCTGGCCGGAGCAGTCGGCGGCATCTTGGTATTCGTGGTGGCGCTGCCGTTGGCGCTCTCAAGCCCATTCCCGACGCCCAGGCAGGGCGCGTGGGTGCTGCAGGATTCTCCTTTCGACCGCCCCTCGCCGTTCCGGCCCCCACTGATGGTGTTGCCTCCTATGGAACCATTGGAGGTCGACCCGATGACAACGTCCGGATTGGGCGATCCCGAAGTCCGACCTCAGCCGATCACATTTGCCGAAAGGTGGAGCCTTGCGGTCCCGCAAGCAGCATCGCCCGCGCCGGTTCTGAACGAGGTCCCCCCAGTCGAGGTGCCAGTCGAAGCGACGCGGTTGGCGCCACGCGACAAAGCCACCGTGCCGGCGCCCAAGCGCCCAAGCGTCAGCGCCTCGGACCCCGTCGACCGCTACTTATGGGAGGTCTACCAACGTAAGCCCATCAAGGCGGATTCGACCGGCGACTTCACCTGGAAAGATCCGGCCGCCGCAAAGCGGCTCGGCATGTCGCTGAAGGCCTATGTGATCGGGGGCATGGACCCCGACTTCCGAGAGCAGCTTTACCATGCCGGCCGCGCCATGGATGCAGATGGAATCCAGTGGTCGATGCTCAGCGCGTTTCGCGACGATTATCGCCAAGGCCTGGCGGCGGGCTACAAGGCGCATGGCGGGAATTCCCAGCACGGCGGCAGCAACGCAACGGGCGGCTACGGCCACGGCCGCGCGATCGACATCTCCAGCGCGGAGGGCGATGCAAGCGCGGTCTGGCATTGGATCGATGCCCATGGCGCGAAGTTCGGGTTGCGCCGCCCGATGCCGAGCACCGATCCGGCCCACATCCAGCCGCGAAACTCGTTTCATGACCTCGCCCGCCAGTTACGGGAGGCTCGCCTGCGGTTGGATAACAAGCTGGGCTCGGCGCACAAGGAGGCGATCTCCGCAAAAACGAAAGTCGCCGTCCGGACCGATGAGGCGAGCGAAGGCCACGTTTCCCGGCGCTGAGTCGCCGTCAGCAAGCCGGGCCTAGGCTTGCCGGTTCTTGCCTATCAATCCGCCGCGCTCTTCGATGAATGCCGCCACGACATCGACGCCGTCGCCGGCGCGCACATTCGTGAATACGAAGGGCCGTGCGCCGCGCATACGCTTGGCGTCGCGCTCCATCACGGCAAGCGAGGCGCCGACATGCGGGGCGAGATCGACTTTGTTGATGACCAGCAGATCGGAACGCGTGATGCCGGGGCCGCCTTTGGACGGAATTTTGTCGCCGGCCGCAACGTCGATCACATAGATGGTGAGGTCGGCGAGTTCGGGCGAAAAGGTAGCGGCCAGGTTGTCGCCGCCGGACTCGATCAGGACGAGATCGAGCGCCGGGAATTTCGCCTGCATCTCGGCGACAGCCGCGAGATTCATCGACGCGTCCTCGCGGATCGCGGTGTGCGGGCAGCCGCCGGTTTCGACTCCTGCGATACGCTCGGGCGGCAGCGCGCCGGAACGCACCAGGTATTCGGCGTCCCATTTGGTGTAAATGTCGTTGGTGATCGCCGCGATCTCATAGTGCTCGCGCAGGCGCTGGCACAGCGCGTCCATCAGCGCGGTCTTGCCGGAGCCGACCGGACCGCCGATGCCCACACGCAGTGGGCCGTGAGGATTGCCGGTCATGACCGGAACAGCCGCGTGTACTGCGTCTCGTGCCGCATGCAGGCCATGTCGGCGCGAGGCGCCGTCGACCCGATGTCGTCGAGAGCGGTTGCGGGCGCGCGCTCGGCGGTCTGCGCGATCGCAGCCTCGAGCGTCGCCAGTACGCGCTGGCCGTCGGTCTGGCCAAGCGGAATAAGCCGCATGCCGGCCGAGACCAGGTTGGACACGACGCCATGCAGGAAGGCATGCAGTGCCGGGACGAGCGCTATTCCGTGACCCGCGCACGCAACGCCGACCGCGACCGGGTAGGCGAGGGGGCCATCCCACGCCGCGGCAAGCTGATCGAGAGCTGGTGTTGCCCACGCCGACTGCGTGATCTGCAGGAAGGCTTGGCCTTGCGCGGTCGTTTCCAGGAAGCGTTCCTTGGAACCAATGAGCGCCGCTGCAAGCTCGGCCGTCGCGGCGAGCGCTTGACGGTCGGCGCATTCGGACGCGCGGTGCGCATGGCAGAAAATCGCGGCGTCGCAGAACACGCTGCCATGGCGGATCATGGTCGCAAGCCAACAGGTCAGTGTGTCAGCATCGCGAATATCGCCGGCCTCGACCGCCCATTCGAGGCCGCCGGAATATGAGAACGCGCCGACCGGATAGGCAGGCGACATCCAGGTCATCAGGCGATAGAGCGCAGGGTTGAGGAGTTCCTGCGTTACACCTCCCCCTGGAGGGGGGAGAGTCTGCCCCCGACTTGATCGGAGGTCGGCCCGCGTTAGCGGGCCGGGAGGGGGTGACAGCCTTTCCGCACATGCTGCGTCGCCGTGATCCATCGCACGCGTGTCACCCCACCCCGGATTGCCTTCGGCAATCCGACCCTCCCCCTGCAGGGGAGGGTGGGCGCGTGCGGCACGCCGCCTATTGATAACGCCGCTCCTAGCCACGGCCGCCCCACTCGCCCCCGTGTCCGTGCCGATAAGCTCCGCGTTCCGGCTCGAACGGTGCTTCGATCGGCGTTACGGCTGCACCGAGGCCTGTCAGCATTTCCTCCAGCACGTGGTCGCGCCGCATCCGCAGCCTGTCGCCGACGATCTGCACTTCGGTGTGACGATTGCCGAGATGCCAGGCGAGTCGCGCCATGATGGTGGCCTCTGCAGCGGTTTCCACGGCCGCGATTTCGACGAGCGGCTCAGGCTTGGCAACCACCATGATCGCTTTGCCGTCTTCGCATATCAGCCCGTCGCCGTCGTGCAGCGCCGTCACTGCCGGCAGGTCGAGCAGAAATTTCGTGCCAGTTTCGCCGGTGAGCACGACCCGCCGCCGATAGCGTTCATCGGCGTCGAGCACGACCCGGTCGGCCGCATCGGCGGAGCGCCAGGTGCCCGCGCGCAGGATTTGCGAGACCCGCTTCACGGCGCGTATGCGCGCGAGGACCTCGGGGTTCATCAGAATAGAAAATACCTCTGTGCCATCGGCAGCACCTCGGCCGGCGCGCAAGTGAGCAACTCGCCGTCTGCCCTCACCTCGTAGGTTTCCGGATCGACCTCGATGCTGGGCAGCGCGCCATTGTGCACCATGCTCTTCTTGGCGATATCGCGCGTATGCTCGACCGCGACCAACTGCTTTTCCACGCCAAGCTTCTCGCGCAGGCCTGCTTTCACGGCCGCCTTGGAGACGAACACCAGCGCGCTCGCGGTGAGCGCCTTGCCGAAGGCGCCGAACATCGGACGGTAGTGGACCGGCTGCGGCGTCGGGATCGAGGCATTGGGATCCCCCATCGGAGCCGCCACGATCGTGCCGCCCTTGATGACGAGATCGGGTTTCACGCCGAAGAAGGCCGGCGACCACAGGACGAGGTCGGCAAGCTTGCCTTTCTCCACCGAGCCGATGTGCTTCGACACGCCATGCGCGATGGCCGGATTGATGGTGTATTTCGCGACATAACGCTTCACGCGCGCATTGTCGTTGTCGCCCTTCTCCTGCGCGAGCCGGCCGCGCTGCTTCTTCATCTTGTCGGCGGTTTGCCAGGTGCGGATGATGACCTCGCCGATGCGGCCCATCGCCTGGCTGTCCGACGACATCATCGAAAGCGCGCCGAGGTCGTGCAGGATATCTTCGGCCGCGATGGTCTCCTTGCGGATGCGGCTTTCCGCGAAAGCCAAATCTTCCGCGATCGACGGGTCGAGATGATGGCACACCATCAGCATGTCGAGATGCTCGTCGATGGTGTTGCGGGTAAAGGGCCGCGTCGGATTGGTGGAGGAAGGCAGCACGTTCTTCAAGCCCGCCACCTTGATGATGTCGGGCGCGTGGCCGCCGCCGGCGCCCTCGGTGTGGAAGGCATGGATGGTACGGCCCTTGAAGGCCTTGATGGTATCCTCGACGAACCCCGACTCGTTAAGCGTATCGGTGTGGATCATCACCTGGACATCGTGGTCGTCGGCGACCGACAGGCAGCAGTCGATCGCGGCCGGCGTGGTGCCCCAGTCCTCGTGCAGCTTGAGCGCGCAGGCGCCGGCCTTGATCTGCTCTTCAAGCGCGGCGGGCCGGGACGCATTGCCCTTGCCGGCGAAGCCGAGATTCATGGGAAACGCATCGGCGGCCTGGATCATGCGGGCTATGTGCCACGGGCCTGGCGTGCACGTGGTGGCGTTGGTGCCGGCGGCCGGTCCGGTGCCGCCGCCCAGCATGGAGGTGATGCCGGACATCAGCGCTTCTTCGATCTGCTGCGGGCAGATGAAATGGATGTGGGTATCGAAGCCGCCCGCGGTGAGGATTTTTCCCTCGCCGGCGATCACCTCGGTGCCGGGGCCGATCACGATCGTGACGTCCGGCTGGATGTCGGGATTCCCGGCCTTGCCGATTGCGGAAATCCTGCCTTCCTTGAGACCGATGTCGGCTTTCACGATGCCCCAGTGATCGAGGATCAGCGCGTTGGTAATGACGGTGTCGACCGCGCCCTTGCGGTTGGTGACCTGGCTCTGCCCCATGCCGTCGCGGATCACCTTGCCGCCGCCGAACTTCACCTCCTCGCCATAGACGGTGAAATCCTGCTCCACCTCGATGATGAGATCGGTGTCGGCGAGCCGCACCCGGTCGCCCGTGGTGGGCCCGAACATGTCGGCATAGGCGGCGCGGGAAATTTTGGTTGCCATTTGTTGCCCCAAATCAGCTTGAAAAAGTCACGCCTCTCTCTGTATGGGCTCTGGCTGGCCACGACGCGCAGATGAATTTCAAGAGACCAGCGCAAAAGCCGGGCTCGATGTTGCCCGTTCGTCGAACGTATAGGTCGGTGCGGCGCCGGCCTCGCGATTGAGCGCGGCAATAAGATAGTCCGCGAAATCGGCGCTCCCGTCATGGTACCATTGAAGGGCCGTCATCACGGCGCTACGTCCCTCGATGTCCAACTCGATGCGCGACAGCAGGCCTTCCACGGCTGCAATCAAAGCGACCTTGTCGATTCGGTAGCGACGAAGGAGCGTCCAGGCAAGTTCAGCAAGCACGATAACGGAAACGCGAACCGATGCAGGAGGGACGTTCGAAAGCAACTTGAGTGCCGCCTTGACCTGATCCGGATCATCGCGAACGCACAATCTGACCAGAACATTGGTGTCTATGCCGATCAAGTGCCGGCCCTCTTGTTCCGCGTCCGCTTCCACTCCTCGAACTCATGGCGCTCCTTCCATTCGCGGCTGATGCGCTCGTGCTTTTCGGCCAGATGATCGCCTATCGCCTCGTCGATCTCTGCCTGCGTAGCGGGGCGCCCGACGGGAGGGAGCTTAAGTTCCTCCAGATGGTCGAAAACGCTTCTATTCCTGACCAACATCCGAACCGAACGTCCGGTGCCGTCGAAATAAAAATCGACGATGTCCCCGGTCTTTAGATCGAAATGTTCACGTACGGCCGACGGTATCGTGAGCTGGCCCTTCGAGGACATTTTGGCCTGATAATGCGGCATATGTTTTTTCCTTACTTCCCGCGCCACAGTCCATAATGTGCCGAGAAGTAAGGAAAGTCAAAGTTTTCCCATCACCTCTCGCCGGAATCCGTGAACCGTGCGCGACCCCGCTAGCGCCACCAGCGTCACCTCGCGGGTCTGTCCGGGCTCGAACCGCACCGCGGTGCCGGCCGCGATGTCGAGCCGCATGCCGCGCGCCTTCTTGCGATCGAATTTCAGCGCCGGGTTGGTCTCGAAGAAATGATAGTGGCTGCCGACCTGGATCGGCCGGTCGCCGGTGTTGGCGACCGTGAGCGTTACGGTCTTGCGACCGTGGTTAAGCTCGATGTCGCCGGGCCGGGTGAAGATTTCGCCGGGGATCATGGGGATGTGCTCACGCCATCATTCATCTGATCGGCTCATGGACGGTGACGAGCTTCGTTCCATCAGGGAACGTCGCTTCGATCTGGATTTCCGGGATCATTTCCGCGATGCCGTCCATCACCTGCTGGCGCGTGATGACGTGGGCGCCGGCCTGCATCAGCTCGGCGACGGTCTTGCCGTCCCGCGCGCCCTCCATGATGAAATCGCTGATGAGCGCGACCGCCTCGGGGTGGTTGAGCTTGACGCCGCGTTCCAGCCGCCGGCGCGCCACCATGGCGGCCATGGCGATCATGAGCTTGTCCTTTTCGCGCGGTGTCAGGTGCATGGCGGCAGCATCGCGGTTCGATTGGGGCGGAGTGGAAATGACCGGATCAGTTTAGCCAGATTCGCGGCAGAGCGGTTCGGCCAAGTACGGACAAAAGCGTAACAACGTCGCGACGCAGCGCTGCGCCGTCGGGCGCTGCCAGTCGGGCGAGTGCGAGGCCGTTCCAGGTCGAGATGCCGACCTCCCCGCAGAACCGGCCATAACCGGCGCATACCGCCGCCACCGCATCGTCCTCTCCCGGCACCATCAGCATTGTGCCAAGCGCGGTGCAGCCGCGCGCAACGGCGGCCTCGTTCAGGCGAGCCGCGATGGCGCCTTCAAGGCGAATGTTCTCGGCAAAAATCAGACGGTCGCCGCACCGAACGCGCCAGCGATCCGTGAAGCTGCCCTCGTGTACGGTCTCGCCCATGGCAGTGCGCCCGAACACGACGGTTTCGGCCAACAGGAGCTTTGCGCTCGGCGCCAGGGCGACCGTGATGGTGCGGGCGAGGCGGGCGCGATCGAACAGGATGGTTTCCTGCGGCAACCAGGTGAGTTCCGCGCCATCCGCAAGCGTCGCGGAGACATCGACACGTGAATCTGGACCAGGCGAACGATAGACTTTTTCTGCCGCGGTCGTGGTCACCACGACCCTTGCGCCCGGGCCGAGCGCAACATCGACCGCGAAATGGTCGCCCCCCGCGATTCCTCCCGCGGTGTTCACGAGAACGGCCTCGGGCGGCCCGGCGCAGGCGGCCGGAAATCGCACGCGCAGCGAGCCTTCCTCGCGCGTGGCAGTGCGGCGCGTGCCAAGGGAGGTCGCGGCAAGCGCCAGGGAAACGCGGCCATAAGCGCGGTTGGCGGCGAAATTGGCGTGGCTTTTCTCGTGCAGCGTGGCGCCGTCGGAAGTTGCCCGGGAGCGGTTATCACCTCCCCCTGGAGGGGGGAGAGCCCGCCCCCGACTTGATCGGGGGGCGGCCCGTGCCAGCGGGCCGGGAGGGGGTGACAGCGTTTCCGCACACGTTGCATCGCCGCCATCCGCCGCACGGCGACCACCCCACCCCGGATCGCCTTCGGCGATCCGACCCTCCCCCTTCAGGGGAGGGTGAGAAAGCGCGATTGGCCCGGCTTTACGGGCGGAGTGTTCCGAATGTGCTCGCCGCCCCATCGTGCTTATGTTCAAATCGCGAGCGCGCGCTTGAGCGCCTTCTCGTCGATGTCGGCGCGCGTGCTCGCATAGACCACCTGGCCGCGGTCCAGCACCGCGAAGTAGTCGCCGAGTTCGCGGGCGAAGTCGAGATACTGTTCCACCAGCACAATCGCCATTTCGCCGAGCCCGCGCAAATACGTGATGGCGCGGCCGATATCCTTGATGATCGAAGGCTGGATGCCTTCGGTCGGCTCATCGAGCAGCAAGAGCCGTGGCCGCATGACAAGGGCGCGTCCGATCGCGAGCTGCTGCTGCTGGCCGCCGGAAAGATCGCCGCCGCGCCGACGCAGCATGCCGTCGAGCACCGGAAACAGCGAAAACACCACGTCCGGAATGGTGCGGTCATCGCGTTTGAGCGGCGCGAAGCCGGTCTGCAGATTTTCCTCCACGGTGAGCAGCGGGAAAATCTCGCGGCCCTGCGGCACATACGCGATGCCCCGGCGCGCCCGCTCGGACGGCCGCAGCGTGGTGATGTCTTGGCCTTCCCACGTGATGGTGCCGCGGCTCACCGGATGCTGCCCGACCAGCGCCCGCAGCAGGCTGCTCTTGCCGACGCCATTGCGCCCCAGCACGCAGGTGACGGTGCCGGGCGCAGCCTTGAGCGAAATGCCGCGCAGCGCCTGGGCGGCGCCGTAGTGCAGGTCGATGCCGTTTACGTCGAGCATGTGTGCCAACTTCGCTGTTCCGATGCTCAATCCATATCGATCTCATCCTGAGCAGCCGTGCGCAGCACGGCGTCTCGAAGGATGGCAACAGGCTGGGCCGCGCATGCCATCCTTCGAGACGCGCCGCAAAGCTGGGGCGCTCCTCAGGATGAGGACTGAGATCTGCGGTGCTCCGCCGCGGACGCGAGACACCAAGTTCACCTCCCCAAATAAACCTCGATGACGCGCTCGTTTTCCGAAACCTGATCGATCGAGCCCTCGGCAATGACCGAGCCCTCATGCAGCACCGTCACCTTGACGCCGAGTTCGCGAACGAACGTCATGTCGTGCTCCACCACCACGACGGTGCGGTGGCGGTTGATCTCGCGGAGCAGTTCCGCGGTCTGGTGCGTCTCCGCATCCGTCATGCCGGCGACCGGCTCGTCGACCAGGAGGAGCTTCGGTTCCTGGGCGAGCAGCATGCCGATCTCGAGCCATTGCTTCTGCCCGTGGGAAAGGCTGCCCGCGAGCCGCGAGCGCAGTGCACCGAGCCGGATGGTCTCGAACAGGCGATCGATGCGGGTTTCCTCATCAAGGCTCTCGCGCCACATCAACGCGGCGCGGGCGCGGCGATCGGCCTTGAGGGCAAGGCGCAGGTTGTCTTCGACCGTATGGCTCTCAAACACGGTCGGCTTCTGAAACTTGCGGCCGATGCCGAGCTCGGCGATCTCGCTCTCGTCGAGATCGGTTAGGCGATGGAGGCCGTCGAACAGCACGTCGCCCTTTTGAGGCCGCGTCTTGCCGGTGACGACGTCCATCATGGTGGTCTTGCCGGCGCCGTTGGGGCCGATGATGGCGCGCATTTCGCCCGGGTCGACGGTGAACGACAGTTCGTTGAGCGCCAGGAAGCCGTCGAACGACACGGACACGCCGTCGAGATACAACAGGGCCGAGGTCTCGCGCGCATCCATTGCGATCACTCCGCCGGCGCCGGCGCGCCGACCGGCTGCGGATCGGGATCGGGTGTTTCGGGCTTGCGGCGGTTCGCCCACAGGTGCTGGACGGTGCCGACGATGCCGCGCGGCAGCAGCAGGGTGACGCCGACGAACAGGCCGCCGAGCACGAACAGCCAGTAGGGCGCGAGCGCGCCCGAGGTGAAGTAGGTCTTGCCGTAATTGACCACGACGGCGCCAAGGATCGCGCCCGTCAGCGTGCCGCGGCCGCCGACCGCGACCCAGATCACCTCTTCAATGGAATTGGCAGGTGCGAATTCGCTTGGGTTGATGATGCCGACCTGGGGCACGTAAAGCGCGCCGGCGACGCCCGCCATGCAGGCCGAAAGTGTGAACACCAGGAGCTTGTAGGACTCCACTTTGTAGCCGAGGAAGCGCGTGCGCGATTCGGCATCGCGGATGGCGATCAGCACCTTGCCGAACTTGGACGTGACGATGGCGCGGCACATTACCAGCGCCGCCGCCAGCACCACGCAGGTGATGGCAAACAGCGCGCAGCGCGTGCCGGCGGCCTGGACGTTGAAGCCGAGAATGTCCTTGAAGTCCGTGAGGCCGTTGTTGCCGCCAAAGCCGAAATTGTTGCGGAAGAAGCCGAGCATCAGCGCGAAGGTGAGCGCCTGGGTGATGATCGACAGATAGACGCCGGTGACGCGGCTGCGAAACGCAAACCAGCCGAACACGAAGGCCAGGAGTCCGGGCACCAGCAGCACCATCGCGGCCGCGTAGGGGAACCAGTTGAAGCCCCACCAGTAAAAGGGCAGATGGTCCCAGTTCAGGAACACCATGAAGTCGGGCAGGATCGGGTTGGCGTAGACGCCGCGGGTGCCGATCTGGCGCATCAGATACATGCCCATGGCGTAGCCGCCGAGCGCAAAGAACGCGCCATGCCCGAGCGAGAGGATGCCGCAATAGCCCCAGATCAGGTCGATGGACAGCGCCAGCAGCGCGTAGCTTGCATACTTGCCCCACAGCGACACGAGGTAGGTCGGCACGTAGAACGGCGATTCCGGCGGCAGCGCAAGATTGAGCACCGGCACCGCCACCGCAAGTCCGAGGATGACGACAATGAACGCGCCAATCCCCATTCCCACCCTGCCCGGCTGGCGGGGGACGGTGGGGAGGGTGCTTCGGGCGACGAGCGACGTCATGCTTCGACCGCCCGGCCCTTGAGCGCGAACAGTCCGCGCGGGCGCTTCTGAATGAAGAGGATGATAAGCACGAGAATGGCGATCTTGCCCAGCACCGCGCCCGCCACCGGCTCCAGGAACTTGTTGGCGATGCCGAGCGTCATGGCGCCGAGCAGCGTACCCCACAAATTGCCGACTCCGCCGAACACCACCACCATGAAGCTGTCGATGATGTAACCCTGGCCGAGATTGGGGCTCACATTATCGATCTGCGACAGCGCGACCCCCGCTATGCCGGCGATGCCGGAGCCGAGTCCGAACGTCAAGGCATCGATGCGGCCGGTGCGAATGCCCATCGCGGCCGCCATGGCGCGGTTTTGCGTCACGGCCCGCATTTCAAGGCCCAGCCGCGTCAGCCGCAGCATGCCGAGAAGGGCGACGAACAGCGCCAGCGTGAAGCAGATGATCCACAGCCGGTTGTAGGTGATATTGAGATGGCCGATTTCAAAAGTGCCGCTCATCCAGCTGGGATTGGAAACTTCCCGATTGGTCGGTCCGAACGACGTGCGCACCGCCTGCTGGAGAATGAGCGACAGGCCCCAGGTCGCAAGCAGCGTTTCGAGCGGACGCCCATAGAGAAATCGGATGATCCCGCGCTCGATCAGGATGCCGATCGACCCCGCGATGATGAATGCCGCCGGCACTGCGATGATGAGCGAATATTCGAGCAGCCCCGGATAGGCCGCGTAAGTGGTGCGCGCCAGCTCCTGGATCACGAACGTCGTGTAGGCGCCGATCATCACCATCTCGCCATGCGCCATGTTGATGACGCCCATGACCCCAAACGTGATCGCGAGCCCGATCGCCGCCAGCAACAGCACCGAGCCTAGCGAGAGCCCATACCAGGCGTTCTGCGCCAGGTCCCACAAGGCGAGCTCTCCCGCCATGGCGGTCGTGGCGCGCTTCGCTGCCGCCACCACGGCCTCCGGTGTCTCGGGCGGCAAGCCCTGCAGCAGCGCAACGGAATCCTGGTCGCCCCTGGCGCGGATCACCGCCACGGCGGCGAGCTTGTCGGCTTCGCTCGCGTCTTCCGCGTTGAGAATGATCGCCGCGCGCGCTTCGGTCAGCGCGCGTTTGATCCGAGAGTCGGTTTCCTTCTCGATCGCAGCCTCGATGGCCGGCAGCACATTGGCTTCGTGCGACTTGAACACCGCTTGGGCGGCGTCGTAGCGCCTGGCGCGATCGGGCGACATCAGCGTGAGGCCGCCGAGCGCGGCATCGATCGCGCGCCGCAGCCGGTTGTTGATTCCGACCGTATCCATGTCGGCCGGCCCGTCGCCCGCGACCGGCATCGCGGTCACGGCATCGAACAGCTTGCCGGCCGCGTCCTTGTAGAAGACCTTCTTCTGTTCGGCGCTGTAAAGCAGTCGTCCTTCCTGCAGCGCATCCAGGATCGAGGCGGCGCGGGGATCGCCGCTTTCCGCGACCGCCGTGATGCCGTCAGCGATCTCGCCGTAATCGTCGGTGGCGAAGTGGCCGAGCGCCTCTTCGAGGCCCGCGGCCCGCAGCGGCGCCACCGCGAGCGCCAACATGATGGCAAGCAGAACCGCGACCCAGCGACCCGGATGGAAGCCGCCTCTGTGGAAGTGCATCGCAAAATCGTCCCGGCTTTAAGAGACGGCCTTGCGGCCGTCCCCGCGCTTGGTGGTGCCCTCCCTTGCGGGGGAGGGCAAGAAAAGTGAGGCGGCTGTCTTAATCTTGGCCGTCGGCTCACAGTCCGAGTAAAGAAGCGTCGGCCGTTGCTACGTCGAGCCTCCGCACTTCTTTGTCACCTTGTTGTAGTTGCCGCACTTGAGCGTGACCCAGTCGGCCTCGAGATCCTTGGAGTCCGGCAGATAGTTCGACCACGCATCGCCGGGGACGAGGCCCGGAGTTTTCCACACGACGTTGAACTGCCCGTCGCCTCGCACTTCGCCGATGAAGACCGGCTTGGTGATGTGATGGTTGGCCAGCATCTTC
>Ga0070734_10001430_pt1 | contig 34814 bp, 28 predicted proteins | sample Coa_R1_8_FD_66444 | JGI IMG/M metagenome (GOLD analysis project Ga0070734, IMG submission 66444) | Surface soil microbial communities from Centralia Pennsylvania, which are recovering from an underground coalmine fire - Coalmine... | ecosystem: Environmental > Terrestrial > Soil > Unclassified ...
CGGGACCGTGACGCGGCTCACCTTCCGAGTTAAACCGAGTGGGGTTACTCTCTTGAGCGCCACCCAGATCGCGTCCGGCTACCTGATCCGCACTGATCCCGCTGCGCTCGTGATCGGCCCGACCGGGCTCGCCTACGACTGGCAAACGGGTAAGCTCTACGTCGCCTCGACCGGAGACAACGCGATCTTCTCCATTCCCAATGCGGCCACCCGAAAAACCGATGATGGCATGGGCAGCCTGGTCTATCAGGACGACGCTCACCTGCGCGGGCCTTTGGGCCTGGTGCTCGCGCCCAACGGCGACCTGATCACCACCAATGGCGACGCCGTAAATGGAGATCCGAACTTCCCCAGCGAGATGGTCGAGTTTACGCCGAGCGGTACATTTGTGGCGCAGACCCCGGTAAACTCCACGGGGCAGGGAGGTGCGTTCGGCCTCACCCTGGTCGGAAGTGACGATTACATGCTACTCATTGCAGTAGATGACATCGCCAACGCGCTCAATATCTGGTCTGTCGTCCTTCCCGATTCTCGCTGAGAGGGGCTAACAACATCGCATCCTCCCCCTCTCCTTCACCAGGAGAGGGGGAGAACCGGTAGCTAAAACCCGCCGCCGGGGCGATTCGATGCTACGATCCAGAAGTAGTTCCAGGTGTAGTTCAGGTCCACGCTTTTGCCGGGATCGAGCCTGACATTCCAGGCGATGCGTCCTACACTGTTGAAATGGCTCCACCAGGCGGGCCAGCTATACCAACTCCACCAGTTGGGCGTTTCCGCGCGGGCGCCATAGTCATCCTCCTCAAAGAGGTTGATCATGGTGGGCTTGCCATCGTGATCGGCCTTGAGGACATTGCCGAGCACATTGCGGGTCACCTCGATTTCGACCGACTGGGTGAGGTAGTTGCTCAGCGTGATCTTGCCCGCCAGATCTACCTTCAAGAACTGCGCGTTCTCCCACTTCTCCGCGTTCGGCGTCCGTGCCGTCTCATTGTCCGTCTTCTTTATCTTGATGTCCACGGCCGTCGTCAGCGTCAGATCCTCCTCCCCTCCGATGGAGGCATAGGTCATCATCCCCTGTGCGAGCACCTTCCCATCGCTCAGAATGAGGGCGGGCGCGGTGGTCAGGGGATATTTGCCGGCGTTCGTGATCCGGATCTTATGCAGGGCTTTGGGTGCATTTTGCAGGCGCAGCGCTTCCAGTTGCTGTTCGTTGATGTTGACGTTCTGGCGCATCTCGCGGGGCGGGGCGAACGCCAGGTCCACCGTATAAACGTCCTTGTATTTGAGGGTCATTTCCGATACGGGCAGCACCATCCGCTGGCCTTTTTTGAGCGTGATGTGCTTCACGGTGAAGACGAACATGTCCTCGTTCTTGCCGGAGCCGGCGACATCCGGACCGATGTTGGCAGGAGCTTCGCCAGGAGCGACCCGCTCCCCTCCGCGCCCTCCTGGCCCGCCTCCGAAACCTCCTCCGCCCTGCCCACCAACCTGGCTCATCATCGCGTTGGACATGGCGTAGTTTGTTTGCGAACCAGGCTGGAAATAGGAGGAGAGCTGCGCGAACGTCTGCTGCAGGCCGATGGGGTCCGGCGTGTCCTGGAAGGAGAAGGAAGGGACGCCGATCACAAGATTGGCCGTCACGTCCTCCAGATCCGTCATTTCGTTGATCAGTGTCGCTTCCAACGCGATCATCGCATTGCCTTTGCCGTCCAGCGATACCTTATAAGAGGGGATCCAGCGGATGCCTTTCTGCAGATAGACCATGCCGACATCGGCGCTTTTGGCCGCTTTGCCTCCCGGCCATTCCAGTTTGAGCGTGAGCAGATTGCGGAACTCCTCCCGGGCCAGCGTGCGCTTATAGGCTCCCATAAAGGTCAATTCCTGGATAGCATCCCTGGGCAGAACCGTGGTACTGCTGCCTATTTTGAGGAGCAGCACCGAACCCGCTTCGGGCAGTTTCTCTCCGGAGTTCGGAGGGCTGGTTTTCTCCTGCTCTTCGCTGCTCCGCTCCGGCACGCCGACGATCTGGGCGGTGTAGGATTTGCCGTTGCGCTCGGTGATGTGGACTTCCGCGCCGGGATTGGCGTCGATCAACTCCTGCTGATTCAGCGCCGTATGCTCGATTTTGACGAGGCGCGGGCTGGCGGTCACCGCGGAGAGTTTGACGTTCTTATCCGCCGAATAGGGCCAGAAGGTGCCGATAACGGGCATTGGGAGATAGTCCATCTGGACGTTGCCTGCGGCGTCCGTTGGCATCTTGCCCGCGTGCAGCACAAACGCATGGCCATCCTTGAAGACCGTGATCTCTTTGACGGGCATCTTCGCCAGCGCGCCCTGATCCGCGACGACATCGGCAGAGGCGGAGGTTGCCCATACGCACAACGCGCCAAACAGCGGCAACAGGTGAACTTTCGACATGGAAGCACTCCTTCAAGAAGCAGAATGTCTATTGGACGCGCTGTCGCTACAAAACGTTACCCCATCGCCGCACCGGGAAGACGCCTCTATATGGGGAAGCCGAAGTCAGGATAGACAACGTGACTACCCCGATCCCCCTTTGGGTGCTTCGTGGAGTTCTATCGGATTTCCGTCCGGGTCTTCGATCAGAATTTGTGTGCCTCCAGGCCCCGCCTCGACAGTATTCCTAAAGTGGACGCCCGCCTTCTTTAACTGTTCGATGTGGGTGGAGAGGTTATCAATATAGACCACAATCCGGTTCCACCCGCCGGGTGTTTGCCGCTGGCCGTTCGGCATCGGTCGGGAGCCGGAGGCGCCAGGGCCGCTGAGGATCAGGGTTAGTTTGCCCCGCGAGACGCTGGCGAAGGGCCCGGTTTGTTGTTCGAGAGTGAAGCCCAGTTGCTTCGTGTAAAAGGCGATGGCCCTCTTAACGTCGGCCACTTGATAGCGCACTGCCGCTGTGTCGGTGGAAGGCCGGGGGGTTGGTCCCCCCTGAGCCAACCCGACAACGGCCAGTCCCATACAGCACAACGCCTGAAAAATCCATTCATATCGCCTGTCTTTTCTCATAGTCCTATCTCCTCTATCGAGGTTTGGCTACCTCGGTTTGGTGATAGTATAATGGGGAAAGGAGGGCGAGTATTGGATAAAATTGACCCTCTAAGGCAACGCTACATGATTGTCCTTCACATACGCGTTCAGGTGGCGCAGATACTCAGCGGGGGTGAATCCCGAAAATGCCTGGAAATCCCGGATCATATGCGACTGATCGAAGTACCCACAATCCTGCGCCAGATCTCCCCAGTTCGGTGCCGGGTTTTGTCTGGCAAGCTCCAACGCGCGTTGAAACCGGTGTACGCGACGGAACAGCTTCGGCGTCATTCCTACCTCTGCAGCGAATACCTCGATGAACCGCCGATCGCTTAAGCCGAGCACGCCGGCGATTTCCCGTATAGAAGCGGTACTTTGCCCAAGACAATGAAGCGCATGCCGCACCGCGCTTCGGCGCTCTAATGGCCGAAACAGGTGGGACAGCAGTGCCTGCTCAAGGATCTGGAACCGCAGCGCAACGTTCGAAGCCATGCAGAGGCGCTCCCGCAGGGTCTTTGCATGGGCGCCCCAGAGCGTCTCCAAATCCACGTGCATGTCGGCCAATTCGCTCGCTCTGCTCCCGAGAAACGGAAACGCACCTCCCGGCTTGAAATGCACCCCCATGATCGAGGTATGCTCCAGAGTATCGATCACAAAGAAACTTCGATAGGCGCCGGAAACCACAGCCCCGGAGAAGCGCTGATAACGATCTAAATGCACGGGGTCGTAGATCCGTATCTCGTCCTCGTGCAGGTTGATTACGAGTTCGATGGTTCCGCTTGGTAGGATACGCTCCCTCGCATGAGGCGCCGCATCCCCGAACATCCAGAGGCTGTCAACGAAATCGCCAAGCGGCGGCCCTGGTTTACGTGATACGTTGAACACGATTCCTGCCCTTCCCTTGTTAACAGTGGCGATGTGCCCGTTTAGTAGTGTGTCGTCTATGGCTTGTTACGGTTAGCGTGTCGAGACGGATGCTGTGCTACGTTTGTTCCAATACGTTCGATGTGATAGCCAATAGCGCCATGCTTGCGACGCTGCAATTCCCGATTCACGGGTTTGGATTAGCGCAGACGCTGCATCAACTGCGTCATAAAGCGGAGGTTGTGGAGGGTGGCGAGGCGGAAGTAGAGCGTTTCGCCGCACTTGTGCAGATGGCGCAGGTAGCCGACTGAGTAGCGGGTGCAGGCGAGACAGTCGCAGCCCGGCGATATCGGTCGGTCGCTCTTGATGTGCTTGTCGTCGTCAATGTAGAGGGTACGAAACCAGTTCTCCGTGAAATAGAAATCCGGTGCAGAAGGATCGGACGGGAAGGTGTAGAGGCGTCCAGTGCGGGCATCGCGCGTCGGGAGGGCGCAGTCGAAGATCCCATAACCCATGCGGACGCAGGCGACGACGCTCTCCGGATGCCCGACCCCCAGAGCATGCATGGGATATTCGGGCGGAATGAGGGCGCGGGTCGCCTCCAGCACTTCCGTCAACAGCTTGCCCTGCCCATCGAGCGGCCAGCCTCCATAGCCGTAGCCGTCGAAACCGATCTGGAGAAGCGCTTCGGCGCACTGGCGGCGCAGCGCGAGATCTCCGCCCCCCTGAACGATCCCGAACAGCAGAGGCCGTATCGCGTTTGCATCGATCTTACGCTGGCGCAGCAGTCGCACAAACTCCGCTTTGCAGCGCTTCGCCCAGCTTATGGTGCGCTCGACCGAGAGCTTTTGCGCCGCTGGCGTGTCGTCCACATGGGTACAATCATCGAGGCAGAGGACGATGTCTGCGCCGTAGGCCAACTGCAGTTGCACGCTCTTCTCCGGCGTCAACTGGAACTCACGCTCCCCGCCCTCCGGCTTGAACCGGATCCCCGCATCGCTCAGCTTGCCGAATTTGGAGTTCTGCCGGATCAGCGAGTAGGCCTGAAAGCCGCCGGAATCGGTGACGATGGGATGCGGCCACCCTGCCATCTTGTGCAGTCCGCCCAAGGCGGCAATGGTGGAGGAGCCGGGCTTCTGCATCAGGTGGAAGACGTTCATTACTACCGCATCGATGCCTATGGACTCCAGATCCGTGGCATCCAGGCTGCGTACCACGCCCAGGGTGGCGTCCGGTAGGAAGGCGGGCAGCGGCAGGTCGCCATGGACGAGGGAGAGCGTCGTGGGGAGATCAGTCATCTATGTCGCCTTCGTCCTCTTCCGGTTCCGCGTCGGCGGCTCCCTTCTCGGCTCCGGCAATCACCAGAATGTACTCGCCCTTCAGCGCCTTCCCCGAGACGGCTGCCAGAAGCGCCGAGAGCGAAGCGCGCTGCATATTTTCGAACTTCTTGGTCAGGTCGTTGGCAAGCGCGGCGGGGCGGTCTCCGTAGACTTCGAGGGCGTCACGCAGACAGGCTTCTACGCGATAGGGACTTTCGTAGAAGATGAGGGTATGGGGGGAGCGCAGATCCACGGCGAAAAAGCGTTTGCGGGGGCCGGGTTTGCGGGGCGGAAAGCCCCGAAACGTGAAGGCATGAACCGGGAGGCCGGAGAGCACCAGCGCCATAACAAACCCGGTTGGGCCGGGGATGAGAGTGAACTCCTCTCCGGCGGCAAGCGCCCTCCGCACGATGCTGAACCCCGGATCGGCGATCCCCGGTGTTCCTGCGTCCGTCACGACGGCCACCGTTTTGCCCTCCGCCAGCAGGCTCATAATGCGCTCCCCGGCGCGCGCCTCGTTGTGTTCGTGGAAGGAGATCTGCGGTTTCTCTATCTCAAAACGCTTGAGCATCAGCCCGGTTTTGCGCGTGTCCTCGCTGGCGATGATATCGGCGGCGCGCAACGTCTCCAGGGCGCGCAGCGTAATATCGCCCAGATTGCCGATAGGGGTTGCGACGAGGTAGAGCATAGATCTCCTACGGGGCGGGCTCCGGTCGGTATTGCATCCAGCGATGGGGCTCGGCCAACTCCTGAAAGCCGACCGAACGATAGACCTCGTGCGCATCGCGGGTCGCCAACACCCAGCGCTTCACTTCGCGGAGGTCGGGATGCTCCATGGCGAAGCGCAGCATCGCCTTCGCCACCCCTTTTCCACGATGCGCCTCCTCCACAAAGACGTCGCAGACCCACGCAAATCGGGTGGTATCCGAAACGACCCGCAAGAACCCGACCTGGGTCCCCTGGTGGTACACTCCCACCGCCAGCGCCGAATGCTGTGCGCCCCGCTCTACCGTCTCCCGCTCAATGCCGGGGCTCCAGTATGTGGTCGTAAGCCAACCATGTACGCGTTCGAAGTCCAGACGCTCTTGCGCGTCGTCTAATTCGTAGTCTCCGTGCAGTCGTATCAATCGTCTCCTCAACAATCCGGAATAAAGAAAGCCTCTGCTCGTGTTAATGCAGAGGCACATCGAGTCAAGCCACTCCCTGAAAGGGTTTCGCCCTCCGTTGTCAGGGCCGGAACCGGGTGTGCTGCCGTCACACCCTCCGGAAACAGCGCACACAGTATACCATAGGTGGTCCACGATTCAAGTCAGAATTTCCATGCGAGCGGTGTGCAAAAAGCAGGAATCTCTGTTCACGGCATGGAAAAACACGTCGCGCCCATTTGTCGTCTAAATCTGCAGGGGCGTTTCGGATCTTCCATCCATACGCATGCGTAGTACCGAAAGCTGGATTGAAGCCATGAACGCCGTTGCCAATCAGGCAGTGATCCCAATTCGCTACGAAGGGAATATGGTTCGATGCGTGTGATACAGGCAGGTGTGGGCGGCTTCGGTACAAGCTGGCTCTACGCGGTGAAAGAGTGTGAGGGATTTGAACATGTCGCGCTGGTAGATCCCAGCCAGGAGGCCCTGGCCTCCGCAGGTCAGATCACGGGCGTGCCGCAGGAGCGGCAGTTTGCCCGCTTGGAGGACGCTCTGGCGACCGTCGAGGCAGACGGCTTGATAGACGTCACCCCGGCGTTCTGCCATGAGTCTACCACGGTCGCCGCGATGGAGGCCGGACTGCATGCCCTGGTGGAGAAGCCCCTCTCCGATTCTCTGGCAAGTGCGCAAAGGATGGTGCGGGCGGCGGCGCAGACCAGGCGCACTTTAATGGTCACCCAGCAATTTCGCTACCAGGATCAGCCCCGCTATATGCGCCACCTCATCACGGAGGGCGCTATCGGCGAGGTGGATCACATGTCGGTGGAGTTTCAGCTTCAGGGTCTGCTCTTCGGCTGGCGGCAGACGATGGCGCATCCGTTTCTCATGGACATGGCGATCCATCATTTCGATCTGATGCGCTATCTGTTGGGCCGCAATGCGCTCCGGGTCACGGCGCATACCTGGAACCCACCCTTCAGCAATACAAAGGGCGATATGAGCGCCTTTGTCTGGATAGAGTTTGCGGGGGGAGCGCGGGTCAACTACACCGGCTCGTTTGGCGCGCCGGGCCAGGATACAGGCTGGAATGGGCGCTGGGTCATCACGGGCTCGCGCGGTTCTCTGGTCTGGAACCCTCGGGATGACTGGGGGCCCGTTCGGCTGTTTCGTCAGAATGCCGACCTTACTCAGTATCAGGAGCAGCACTTCTTCACGCCGCTGCCCGACCCCTGGGGCGAACCGGTTTCGGCGCCCTCCATCGGGCCGACCGGCCACCACTATGACCTCTATCACTGGCGAGCGTGTATCGAGAGCGGCCTGGAGCCGGAGACGAGCGGGCGCGACAACTTACATACGCTAGCGCTGACCTTCTCCGCGATCCAGGCAGCGGATACCGGGCGCGCTGTGGAGATCCCGCCGGATATCGAGCCGTAATACACTCTCTTTCGGAGCCATGGGTTTAAATATCGGGGAAATGTGATCTTATGAACGTTCTCGCGATCACCGCGCATCCGGACGATGCCGAACTCCTCTGCGGAGGGACGCTGGCGAAGTTTGCTGCCCAGGGACATACCGTCACCATCTGCCACTGCTGCAATGGCGACCTGGGTCACTTCGAGATTCCCCGTGCGGAGTTGGCGCGTATCCGGGCCGAAGAGGCCCGGCAGGGAGGCGCCGTCATCGGCGCGACGGTCCTCAACCTCCCTGTATCCGACCTGGACATCCATCCGGACCGTGAAACGCGCGCCCTGGTCGCCGATGCTATCCGCCAGTCGAAACCCGATCTCATTTTAACGCATCCTCCCAACGACTACATGCCCGACCATACCATTGTATCGGAACTGGTCTTTGCGGCCAGTTTCTGCGCAACATTGCCCCAATTGCAGGGCGCATTCCCGTTCCATCCCAAGGTCACTCCGATCTACTATATGGATACCCTTGCGGGCATGGACTTCCTCCCTGAAGAGTATGTGGACGTCACCGACTTTTTCGACACGAAAACCCGGATGCTCTCCTGCCATCAGAGCCAGTTGACCTGGATGCGGGATCACGACGGCATCGATTTTGTTGAATTTATGCAGGCGCACACCCGCTTCCGAGGTCTGCAGGCAGGAGTGCGTTACGCGGAGGGGTTCCGGCGGTGCGCTACTTGGCCACGTCAACCTGTAACCCGCTTGCTTCCCTGATACGGTGCACGACGAACGAATACACAGCTTTTTCCTCCAGATGTTCGGGGAAGAAGGTTTTTTTATTTTTTTCTTGAATTACCCTGTTGAAGCGGTAAAGATCTTCCGACAATAATCAAAGAACGATGATGCCAAAGGCAAACCCACAGAAATGTGGGGACGCAAAACCATGGGCCTAATAGGAAATACGGCCTGTGCGTATTCAAAGTCGAATACACACTTCCTTCTCGCAGTGTATTTCCTGATGGTTGCCAGGCTGCCGTCCTCGATGTAATCCGTGTTTTCATGACATGGCATTTACTCACAGGAGGCAAATAGTAATGAAAATCTCTGTTGAAGAGGTCAACCGGCTGATAGCCATGGCTCCCATGGAGCGCGGAAGCAATCGGTATGGAACAGGTTCCTCGTTTCAAGCACAGGCGCAGGCCTCAGAGGGGCGGCCAGCGGCCGTCGTGGACATCTCGACGAGTGCGCAAGAAATACAACAGGTTAAACAAGTGGTCAATCAGTTGCCCGACGTTCGCGAAGAGCGGGTACGCGCGCTGAAGGCGCAGGTCGAAAATGGAACTTACCACGTAAGTGGCGAGGATATTGCCGATTTGATCATCCGTCGCGCTCTGGCGGACAATACGGCGCTCTAACTCTTCTTCAGAAGAATTTCAAAAGGCCGGAGAGGCTATGCAGCCTCTCCGGCCTTTTGATGTGTCAGGATGTGGTATCATCGGGTCAACCGGGTATAATGCGGGATGAGAGTGCTCATACCATATCAAGATGAATAGTGAGATTTTGTCTACCTATGCGAATCGTTACTTACAACACGCGGGGATGCCTAGGCATGGATGACGTTCGCTCCCCCGAACGTATCGCCGATGTCCTTCGTCCCCTCTCTCCGGATATAATCTGTTTTCAGGAGATCCACCAGAAGATGTTCGTCAGCGGCCGTGTGGATCAGCCGGATGTCCTGTCTATGCTTCTGTCCCGCCCTTTCTATTTTCACCGCACCCTTCGGATCGGTTTGGGGAATTATGGCATCGGTATAGCCACCCGAGCTACCATCGTAGCGAGGAAAGAGCATCTGCTCCCCTCCGGCAAAGAGCAACGTGGAGCACTGGAACTTCTATTGGGCAATATCGACGGCTGGAGACGCCTCACCGTCTTCTGCACGCACTGGGGGTTGGATCCGGCGGAACGCATGGATCAGGCTAAGGAGTTGACGTTACTGGTCAACGCTGCCCCGCGCCCGGTTGTTGTCTGCGGCGATCTGAATGAAGGCCCGGAGGGTGAAGGAGTGCAATGGCTCTTGTCCCATACCAATCTGCTCGATGCCGATGCAAGCCGGAATCGGCTGACATACGACGCGGATAATCCCTCCGTTCGGATCGACTATTGCCTCTACTCTGCCGAATTGAGCCTGCAAAACTGTGAGATCATCTCAAGCGATGCCTCGGATCATCTTCCGGTTCTGGCGGACCTGGAGAGGAGTTCCTGAAAGTCACACGTGTGACCTCGTCGGTGCATTGTCACACGTGTGACTTTCAGGAGAGGTGCGACCTTGTTCGCGACCTCTTCTCCCGGCGGAGGCAAGCGAGAGAGCGGGTGGGAGAGGCGCTGTTCGGATCATTTAGGGGAGATGCCGGCAGGAAACATAAGTTCTACAATGCGCTCCAGGTCTTCCGGAGAGTAGAATTCGATCTCGATACGCCCGGAGCCGCCCGTGCCATGACGTAGAGTGACCTTGGTCTGCAGTACGCTCTGAAGCTGGTTCAAATAGTACGCCGCATTGGGGTCCTGAAGGGCAGTGTCCATAGAGGCCGACTGACGAACCGAGGGTGAGGGAGTCGTATTTCCCGTCGGAGCGGCAGCAGGCGCAGATGCAGGCGAACGGACCTCTCTTGACAGTTTCTCCGTCTCTCGAACCGAAAGTCCCTTTTTCACCACCAATTCCCATGTGCGCAGCAGCGCGAAGGGATCTCGGATCGTTTTTAACGCCCGTGCGTGTCCCTCAGAAATCTCACCACGCTCAATGCTCTCCTGAACCGTCTCAGGAAGATCCAACAGGCCGAGGCTATTCGTGATGGCAGTGCGGCTCTTCCCAACACGCTGCGCGATGGTCTCCTGGGTCATCCCGAACTCTTCCGACATACGCTTATAAGCACGCGCAGCCTCCATCGCACCGATGTCTTCACGCTGGACATTCTCCACTATGGCGATCTCAAGCTGCTCACTATCCGTACACTCTTTTATCAGGGCTGGAATGGTAGCCAATCCTGAGGCCTGCGTGGCGCGAAAACGGCGCTCCCCGGCGACCAGTTGATAACGCTCATGGCCGACCCGACGCAGCAGCACAGGCTGGAGGACGCCATGCTGCCGAATGGAGGCGACCAACTCCTCCTGCTTGAGGGGATCGAAGAGAGTACGCGGCTGAAAAGGGTTTGCAACGATCTGATCGAGGGGGATCTCCTGAACGTGAGGCTGCGTATCTTCCGACAGAGTGTCGGAAATGAGTGCCGCCAGTCCTCTACCGAGACCTCTCTTTTCCATATTTCAACACCTCCTGGGCAATCTCTCGATACGCAAGAGCGCCGCGTGACTTGGGATCGTATAGCGCAATGGGCACGCCATGGCTGGGAGCCTCCGAAAGGCGAACATTCCGAGGTATCAGAGTCGCGGCTACTTTCTCCCGAAAGAACTTGCGAACCTCCTCCACCACCTGGTTGGCAAGCCGAATACGATTGTCGTACATGGTCATGATGACCCTGGCTACCGTGAGAGACGGATTGAGCTGCCGCTTGACGAGCTCGATGGTCTTCAGAAGTTGGCTGATGCCTTCCAGTGCGTAGAATTCCGTCTGGATCGGGATGATAATGGCATCACTGGCGACCAGGGCGTTCAAGGTCAGCAGACCCAGGGAGGGAGGGCAGTCAATGAGAATGATATCGAATGTCTCTCGGATCGGCTCTAGAGCCAGCTTGAGAAACCCCTCCCGCGATATCTTGGGCATCAGCTCGATCTCGGCGCCGGCGAGATCCAGGGTCGCAGGGAGCAGAGAGAGGCCCGAAATACGCACAGGGAGAATGGCCTCGATGACCGGTTGCCCATCGAGCAGGACGTCGTAAACGGAGAGCTTCACGCTGCCACGATCAACCCCCAGTCCACTGGTCGCATTCCCCTGAGGATCGAGATCGATCAGCAGCGTTTTGGCGCCCGCCATCGCCAGATAGGCCGCAAGATTGAATGCCGTCGTGGTCTTGCCAACGCCCCCTTTCTGGTTCACAACCGAATAGACGGTACCCATCGCTCTCCTTTCAATGCCAACTAACGGCACAACACAAGCAACATTGGGATAGTCTAATGTTTGTCATGAACAGGCAAATATCCTTCTGTAGACGAACTTCTGGTATAAACAGAGCAAGCAAACGCGCTCTGAACAAAACGGCACATCGCAGGGCTGGCGCATCTTAATTACGCCCGCCCATGAATGAGCGGTCTGCCTCGTGACCAAGCCCGGTGAACCGGGCTGGCGCTTCCATAATCGGTACAACTCGCCTTTTCAGCCCACCTGGCGGCGGTGCAGCCGCGTTCACGCGGCTTCCTCGACGCAACAGCCAGGTCGTTCACGGCCTGGGAAGAGGCAGCGATGCCCAGAGAATTTAAGATGCGCAGGCCCTGCGGCACATCGGAAGAGAAGGAAAAACCTCGCCTCTTGTCGGGTACTCTATAGAGAGGCATCCCGTCAGATCCCGCAAGGAGCAAGCAGACGCTATTGACACATGCATTCACCCCCAACCAAAAACAGGCGATTGAAACCGCTGACCACGATTTATGCGTCGCAGCGGGCGCCGGATCGGGCAAAACCGGCGTTCTGGTGGAACGATTTGTGCGCCTGGTGGCCCAGCGCCAGAGTGCCGCGATCCCTCCTGAGCAGCGCGTCAACGTAGAAGATATTCTGGTCATCACCTTCACAGAGAAAGCTACAAAAGAGATGAAGGCGCGGATCGTGGCGGAACTGAACCGCCTGGGGATGATCCAGGAGCGCAGGCAGGTGGAGACCGCCTATATCAGCACCATCCATGGCTTCTGCTCCCGCCTGTTGCAGGAGAACCCATTCGAGGCGGGAGTGGACCCGAAATTCGGCGTTCTGGACGAGACGCAGGCGCGGCGCCTGCTGAGGCAGGTTACCGAAAAGACCATCGCTCACTCCTACGCCCAGCGCATGACCGGCTCGAAGGGGCTGTTTCAAGAGGGGGAGAGCGGCAAACAGTTCGGAGAGGAGGGGCGCGATATCCAGGCTGCGGTCACCATCGCGCTGGGGCAGACCCTCCAGCGAATGCGCGGGGCAGGCGTCCGTGTCACCGATCTGGAGGCGCACTGGCAACAGGGTCCGGAAGCGATGGCCCAATGGGCGGACGGCCCCGTATGGATGATCCTGGAACCCATCCTGGCCGAGATCGCAGCCTGTGCGCTGAGCCTGGAGGCTCTACGTATAGGCATTATGGGAACGCTGGAGATCGCCTGTCAGGCCATTCGCGAGAGTGCATCCCGCCTGATCCCCCGCCAGACTTCGGTGGTGGACACACTGAGTACCCTCGAAGAGACCTACAAATCCCTCTCACGCGCCAGGGCGCGCCAGATGAACGCGCCTCCCCAGGAGATTCGGATCGCCCAGTTGTTGGCGCGGGTAAAAGTCGCGAGCGAAGAGGCTAGAGGGCTCTTCGGAGCCCTCGCCTCGCGCGAAGAGCGGGCATGCCAGGTCACCTACGAGTACTGGGGCTTGCTGATCGCGGTCTGGAAAGCCTACACTGCCGAAAAACGTCGCCTGGGGAAATTGGATTCAGACGACTTGCAAGCCGAAGGCGTGCGACTGCTGGAGGAAGCGCCCGGCGTGCGGGAGCGCTATCGCCGGCGCTTCCGGCATATCATGGTGGATGAGTTTCAGGATACCAACCCGATGCAGATGCGTCTGATCGAACTGCTCCGGGTAAAAGAGGCCGATCACCCCCGCCGCAACTATCTCTTTGTAGTGGGCGACGTTCAACAGAGCATCTATGCCTTCCGCAATGCCGATCCTACCCTCTTTCGCGACCTGGAGCGCCGATTTCGAGAGGGGAGCGAGGGCCAGCACGTCCAACTGGCGGATAATTTTCGCTCACGGGATGAGATCCTGAGAGTGATCGAACAGATCTTCCAACAGGTATGGCGCGATGCAAGGACGCCCTTTGTCCCTCTGCGCTGCGGTGCGGCCTTCGAGCCACGCGAGACGCCGAGCCTGGAGGTGCTGCTGACCCAGGATATACCGCGCCGGGACTATGTGCGCCTGGAGGCCGACGCCCTGGCCGTACGTATCCAGCACATGGTGGAGGGCGGAGAGATGCGCTTGACCGGGCAGAGAGAGAGCCGGTATGGACAGCCCGTGCGCTATGGAGACATCGCGATCCTGCTGCGCAGCCTGACCGATATTCAGAAGTATGAGGAGGCGTTTGCGCGGCGCGGTGTGCCCTACTATATCGTGGGCGGGGGGCGCGGCTACTATGCGCGCCCGGAGATACGCGACCTGCTGAACCTATTGACCGTGCTGGAGACGCCCCTCGACGATGTGGCGCTGGCGGCAACGCTGCGCTCCCCGATGGTGGGTATCGACATCGAGACGCTCTACCGACTGAAACAACAGGCGCGGCAATCCCGGAACGCCAGGCCGAAAGCAATTCGGCAGCGGAGTGCGGATCAGGACCCGCTCTATCCAGCCATCGCCGCGCTGCTGGCGACCGAAACGCTGCCTTCCGCCGAGGCGGAGAAACTCACCTCCTTCCTGCAGACCATGGAGACCCTACGGGCGCAGGAGGACCGCATGCCCGTCGGGCACCTACTGGAGCGCCTGATCGTACACACTCAGTACGACGTTCGTCTCCTATGTCGCCCCGGGGGACGGCGCAGATTGGCGAATGTCCGCAAATTGCTCCAGATGGCAAATGCCGATTCGGTGATCGGAACGCGGGAGTTTATTCGCCGCTTGCGCACCCTGGAGCGCCTGTCGGAGCGCGAGGGCGACGCCCCAACCGAAGAGGAGGCCGCCGATGTGGTGCGCTTTCTGACGATTCATAGCGCCAAGGGATTGGAGTTTCCGGTCGTAGTCGTGGCAGACTTATCGCGCGGTCTGCTGGTTCCGGAGAAGGGACTGTTCGTCTGCGATCCACAGCACTATGCCCTGGGAACCCGCCTGGGAGGGGAGCCGAATACGGTCTATAAAGCCATTGTGAAGCGGAAAGAGACGGCGGAGCGCGAGGAATCCAGCCGCCTGCTCTATGTGGCCATGACCCGCGCCCGCGAATATCTGATCCTGTGCGGCAATGTCGGTCGCAATGCGGGGTACAACTGGGCCGACAACCTCTTCAGCGTGTTGGGCATCACCAACGCGCCCGCACAGCCAGAGATCCAGACACTCATCGGCAGCATCACAGCGCAGGTTGCGCCGCTCGCCCACTATGTCCACACCCCCCTTGTCAAGGCGCCCGGAGCGCATCTGGCGAGCCGTCGCCATGCGGAAGAGGAAGCCGACCAAATGGCCCGCGCGATCCTGGAAGTTACCCCTCAGCGTATGCCAACAGAGGATACCTGACTTGCCCTGCGGTTGAACTCTTCATTTCGCGCGGGCAGTATTAACGGCATGTGGCCTCGCTACTGCAGACATTGGGGTTCCGTCCACGATGGGCATCAAATCGCAATCGGCATCAAAAAAGCCGGGTACGCTTCCGTACCCGGCTTTTTTGCAGATTTCGATGGCAGGTTCTATTCGCGTTCGGCAGTCATGCCGGAGAAGAGAATGCCCAGGCCGACCAGCACGTTCGAGCCGATCCAGGGCAACATCTGCCAGACGTCGACCTCCGCTCCGAACGGAGCCGTACCGCGCAGGAATTCCCAACCCAGGTGCATGGTCATGCCCAGCGCCATCCAGCCCAGCAGGCGCTTCTCGGACTTCTCCGCCCCCATGATCAACAGCGCGCCGGGAATGAGGACGCTATGGCCGATCAGATTGTAGTGGGAGCTGAGGCCCGCGAAGTGAGTCAGCCAATCCGGGAAGAGCAGGCCGAAGGAGAGCGCCGCCGTTCCCCAGAACGGGAAGGGGTTTCGCTCCCCGGCCTTCTGGCGCATCTTGCCGATAAAGTAGCAGCCGGTGAACAGGCAGACCACGATCCAGAACCGGGAGATGCCGTCGTCATAGACGCTCTTGGCGAGCCGTACCGCCGCGGCGGCATCCACAATGCCCGCGCCGTACTTATTGGCGGGACCCTTCTTCTGGGCGGAGCGCTGCAGGATGTCTTTGATGTCATCCGGGTTCTTGACGCCCGCCGAAGCGACCAGCGCGGCGACCGCCGCGACGTGCGGGGAGGCCATCGAGGTGCCCTGGAAGGCGAAGTAGTCGTCGGTCAGCTTGCCGTTTTCGTCCGGATAGACGGTATTCTGGAGGATGCCGCCCGCTTCGCCGCCGTCCTGCTTGTCGCCGCCCGGTGCGGCGATGGCGACCTGCTTGCCCCAACTGGAGTAGAAGGCGAGGTTGCCCGAAGGCCCGACCGAAGAGACTGCGACGCAGTCTTTGTAAGCGGCGGGATAGCCCACGCCTTCGCGGCCCGAGTTGCCCGCGGCGCAGACGATGATGACGCCCTTCTTATGCGCATACTCGCAGGCTGACTGCATGACCGAATCGGGATACGGCCCGCCCAGGCTCATATTGATGACGTTGGCGTGGTGGTCCGCCGCCCAGCGGATCGCTTCGGCGATGTCGCGGGTGGTGCCCGAACCGGTGCTGCTCAGCACTTTGAGCGGCATGATCTTGGCCTCGAAGGCCAGCCCCGCCACGCCCTCTTTGTTGTTGGTGCTCTCGGCGATGGTGCCGGAGACATGCGTGCCATGCCCCTGATCGTCGTTGGGGAACGCATCGCGATTGACGAAATCGTAGCCCTCGACAAACTGGGTGTCGCCGAAGTCGCGGGCGCGCTTGCCCTTGGCGGTGTCCTTGTACGCGACGCCGGTGTCGATGACGGCAACGATGACGCCCTTGCCCTTGGTGACCTCCCAGGCCTCTTCCGCCTTGACCATCCGGAAGTTCCACTGCTCGTTATAGCGTGGATCGTTGGGCTTCCAGCGGTTGGAGTTGTCCTGAGTGGTCGCGAGGAGGGTATCGGGGGTCTTGGTGATCTCGTCCTGCGGCTCCTGGTAGACATGGGCGAAGTCCGCGGCTTCCACATGGGAATCGGCGCGGAGCGTCGCCAGAATGGCGTCCGCGTCGCCGCCCGTCGGCACGGTGAGGTGCGCGTCCTCGGTCTCCGTCGCGGAGAAGTCGCCGTTCCAGTCGATCTGGGCGCCGACCTTTTGACTTAAGGCCGTCAGTACGCTCGCATCGGTGCCCTCGCGGAACTGGATGTCGATTTCACCGGCATGGATCCAGGCGGTATCGGCAGCGTCCTCCGCAACGGCAGGCTCCGCCTTGTCGCTCGACGTTCCGGAGGGCCAGAACAGCGGCACTGCGGCCATCGCCAGCAGACAGACCGCGATCCAGCGCCAGACGCTGGAGGAATTTTTTTCGCGCATCGCTCACCTCTTTCTGCACCGTCCGGCTTCTCTCTCCAACGGACGGAAGACTTTTCGACGGTCACCGCACCTACTTCGACTGCGGCAGCCAGTCCCGATGCTTGCTGAGAATATAATCGTAGCGGTCACGGGCCTTGCCGGTGCGCTCATCGAACAGCGGCGTGCCGCCCGCATACATGGTATCCTTGGGGTCTCCGAACTCGTTGAGCCCCTTCTGCTTGATCATGTCGTCCAGGTATTTCTTCTGGTCCTTGCTCAGATCGGCCATTCGTGTAAACCTCCCTATAGGGCGTAAGAAGCGTATCTAGCATTACAGACGCAGCAACCGGTACGGAAGTTTCATCCGAACGACCGCACGCCCCTCCATGCATTGTAACGAATCCTGCCGCACTTGTCAATCTTCGGCGATTTCCGCGCCAAAAATTCCCCATTCAGGAGAAACCTAGGCCACACCGCGCGGCAGGGAGAGCGGATCGACCCCCCGCAGCATCATGCCCTGCCCCCGCGATTCATGGACCTTCTTGGTCGGCGGGTCTTCCGGATCACGCATCTGGATGAGCAGGGTGGTGCGCGCCTCCTGGCTGGTGTTGATGCCGGAGCCGTGGATGGTCAGATAAGAGAAGAACAGAGCGTCGCCCGCCTTCGCCTCGCAGGGCACCGCTGAGGAGATAGGATACTCCGAGAAGGGCAGGTGCCAGCCCCCCTCGCTGCTGTGCTCCAGAATACCCAGCTTATGGCTGCCGGGCACGACCCGGACGCAGCCCTTCTCGATGGGCGCGTCGTCGAAATGGAGGATCACGGCGATCATGCTGTGGTTGTCATGCGGGAAGTAGGGGGCGTCCTGATGCATGGGGAAGGGCGATCCCTTCTCCGGCGGCTTGATAAACATCTTGGTGTGGTGCAACTGCACGTTCGGCGAGCCGATGATCTCCGAAGCGGCGTCCATCAGACGCTCGTTCACCAGCAGGCGGGTGAAGGCGGCGGAGTAGAACTGCACGTTATGGCAGTGCAAAATCTTGGTCTCCTTCGCCTCGGCCACCGCCGCGCGGGCTGCTCCCCAGGTCGCATCCATGTCCTCATGGTGGCTGAGGCGTTCGGCGAGGTCGTGGCACTCCCGACGATACAGCGCGGCTTCGTCCGGCGTCAGCAGTCCGCGCGCCAGCACATAGCCGTTCTCGCGGTAAAAATCCAACTGGTCGGTGGTAAGCATACTCTTCTCCCGATCTCACAATATAAAGGGACGTTCGATGAATAAACTGTTCCGGCTCTGGCCAGCGGCTAAAGTCGCGCCTGACAAAAGCACGAAGTTAGAGGTCGCCGCAAGCGGCAGTCCAAATCCTCCTATCCTACGGAGGATTTCCTGCGCGGACTGGAACAGTTATTTCGACAGGCGTCCCAAAGAATCGCGTTGCCGGCACATTCGCTCCCCGGCAAGGGGATTCCTGCGCGCATTTCCTACCCCGTCTACGCAGTAGTCCCCGAGGTCTGTTGATGCGTCACGAGAATGGGATACTCGGCCACCATGGTCCAGTTCTGATCGTTTTGCGCTTCGCGCAGGGAGAGCCGCAACTGATACTCGCCCGCCTGCCCGACCGGAAAGCCGGGCACGACGCCGAGGTTACGCTGGGTGCGATAGCCCATCTGGAACGTCGCCTGCACCTCCACCAGCGAGGTTCCGTCCGGCCCGATCAATTGCACGCGCTGTTCAAAGGTCCTGCCGACATCCTCCGGTATCTGATACCAGACGGTACTGATCTCCCAGGAGAGCGGTAGGGCGGCGTTGGGGGGCATCTCCCCCTCATTGATCTGCGCGGTGACGGTCTCGATGGTAGAGATCAGCGAGAAGGCGTTGTCCCGTTGGTCCAGAATGGTCTTCTGGCTGGGCATAAAGAGAAGCAACTTAGGCATGGTGTTCCTTACGGGTCCAAGATAGTTGGGGACGGCATCCCTGCCGCCCTTCAAGAGGATATTGGCGCTCCCGCATGCCTTTTCCTCCTTTTCCCCCTCACCCCCGGCTCTACCGCTTGCCTCCGCTTCGCGGCGCGGCAGAGAACACCCCACTTCTCCCCTTACCGCTCCTTCGTCGCTGGGGAGAGGGGAGTACACTGCCAGCCTTTTCTCTTTTTTGGAGTGTGTTCTCTCTTCACTTGGCAAGTGTAAGCCTCCGCAAGACTTCATGCAAGCGCGGGCGAAACGAACCCGACGCTCTCTGTGGCGCGGATGGAGTGAATGAAGCTTGAGGACGTGTTGAGGTGAAGGAATGAGGGGAAGAGAGTAGCGACTTCAGAGTACTCCCCTCTCCCCAGCGACGAAGGAGCGGTAAGGGGAGAAGTGGGGTGTTCTCTGCCGCGCCGCGAAGCGGAGGCAAGCGGTAGAGCCGGGGGTGAGGGGAAACTACCCAAGTTCCTGATCGGAGAGGGCGAACGTGACGGAAGCCTCCGCTTCTCGGAGGGTCATTCCATCTTTGATGAGGGTGAGGCGGATGGGGTACTGTCCATCCCCGGGAGTGTCTTGACGAATGTGGAGGGTAGTCATGCTGCGTATCGTCCTTTGACAGAATGAGAGAGCGTGTCCTTCCGCCCTATGGAATGTCCCGGATGAGTATCCTCTTACTCCTTCGCGCCGGCCTGCCGCAGCAGGGGGATCAGTTCGGTGCGGCCCTCTACGACAGCGATTTTGAGCGCGGTATCGCCGTTGTCGGATTTCGCGCGGACATCGGCTTTGCGGGCGATGAGCAGCCGCGCTACCGCCGTACGCCCTGCCAGGATGGCCTGCATCAGGATGGTGTGCTTGTCCTGCGTGGTTGCATTGATGTTCGCGCCCTTATCCAGCAGCAGGCGTACGGCATCCGTAGATCCATTGAGGGCCGCAAGGAGCAGGGCCGTGGCGCCATCGGTGCGTTTGGCGTTGGTCTCCGCTCCCTTGGCGAACAGGATTGCCAGGACAGCGGTCTGGCCTTTTTCGGCTGCGGCCATGACCGCCGTGCCGCCATAGTAGTCTGCGAGGTGCGGATCGGCGCCCCTGGCCAACAGGGCCTGGCAGGCATCCACGCGGCCCGATGCTGCCGCCGCCATCAGCGGGGTTTTACCGTCCGCGTTCTGGGCATTGGGGTTCGCTCCCTTGTCCAGGAGCATCCGGAGGGTCTTGGGATCGCTGCTCTGCGCGGCCAGGAAAAGGTCGGGATAGGGGCTGATAAAGACGATCTGGCTGGCGGAGGTGCGGATGGCGTAGGCGTTTTCGCCCCACTTCACCAGGCGGGTGGGGTCGCCCTGAAGACCGGGAACGTCCATCCATCCCAGGGAAACAAACGTGCGGGTATCGAACGCATGAAAGCGCCAGCCCTTCTCCGCCCGCTGCAGGTAGTAGACGCGGTTCGCTTTCGCCTCCGGGGCCACCAATCCGCCACCCCCAGAGCAGGTTCCCAACAGGGAGGGGTTTTCGAAGTCGTAGATCTTTCCGGAGGAAGCAAACAGTTTCCCCTGCTCATACTTGATGTCTGCACTGTTCTCCTCGGCATTATCTATGAACCTTTTCCCTTCGCCCGGCCCGGTCGCAGTGATTCCGCGCTTGCCGATGCCGGAACTACCCAGTTCGTTATAGATACCATAGAGGTTGTCGCCATCGGGAGTATTGATGAGGATATTCGGCCCCCACTGATAGAGGCCGATGGGCTTCCCGCTCACATAGAGCGTCCCGCCTCCATGGCGCGGGCTGAGGCCGGGGTTGAAGTTGGTGGTAACGACCCAATCGGGATGGCCGGAGGGAGCGATCATGTCTTCGATATGGATGTTTGCCGGAAAAGGGGTGTCGGGCTTGCGGAGGAGGGTGTTGAAGCGACAGAGGGCTTTCATTCCCTCCAGCATCACATAGAGCGTGCCGCCTTCCGGGCTCATGGCGATGCGCGTCGGTTCGGAGCCGACGAAGACGGATGCGCCCAGCACGCCGGTCAGGGGGTCTATGGCGGTAATGCTATTGGCTCTTCCCGACACATTGGGGCCGACGCTGGCGAAGATCCGCTGTGTCACCGGGTCGTAAGCGATGTCTCTGGCGTCCAATTTGAGATGCCGGACATAGAGTTTGATCGGAAAGGTATCCGGCCCATCGGCGCGCGTCCGGACTGCCGTTCCCGCCAGCAGAAGGAGGGTGAACAGGCTGCAGAAAAGGGCTTGTGTCCGTCCGAATCGGTGGGAAGTGTTTCGCATAAGAGGGTCTCGCTTTCCAACCAGGATGAGATCATCGGAAATAAAGCCGAGCATAATGCGAGGCTGTCCTCTTCTTTTCCACGCTCCCTGGCGGTATTCCTGCTGCAGGGGGTGCGTTTCACGCGCTCGGCAACCTTTGCCAACAGCGTTCCGGGGATTTTCAATCCCCAATGTGAGACACGAACCCGTGAAGAATGCCTGCCGTTTCTTATCCAGGACAGGTTTCCGAATGCTCTCTGTGGAATAGAGTGACAGTGTAGAGAGAAATGGGTGTTTGTCCTACAGGAGTGAGTAGCTTGAAGGTAAGGAGACGGCCATGCCATTTATTCGGGGAGATTTAGACGCATACGAGGAGACTGCCGAAGAGATTGCTCCTGAAGATCTTCCGCCTGGTTCCCTGCAGAACCTCCCCTCGGAGGAGTTTGTGTACGAGGCCGCTTCGGGTCGGTATGTCCCGGAGGAACTCAGCCCGGTTGCCCGCGTCATGCTGGAAGCCCTGACGGCTATGGGCGCTACAAGGTTTTATGTGCGCTACGACGGCGGGTGGGACGAGGGCTTCGCCTATCCTGATCTCCTCCTGTTCGACGAGAAAGCACACGTGGTGGCCGGAGTACTTTCGGATCTGGCCACAGCAGAACAGTGCGCTCGTTTCCGAGAGGCAGCGAGCCAGGATAGCCTCAGACACTACGCAATCGAATTCTACGCCAATGCCTCCCCGATGAAGGCGGCGACGGCAGCATTGGACGAACTGAGCATGGAACTGGCGATACCCCTCCTGGGCGACGGCTTCGGAACGGGGGAATACGAACTGTATGGCGCCTTTCTCGCCGATTTCCGAACAGGCGAGATTGTGGACGACCCCAAAGCCACCAGACGGATGGATTGAAGCGATGGCCCACCCTTATCATCACGCTCTCCGCTCCGCGAAACTCTTTGGCGGAAAGGCGGAGGATTACCAGGCGATTCACGACTGGTTCGACGAATCCAAGGCGCATCTGCCGGACTTCCGGCATCGCGCCCTGCGTCACCATTCGGAAGGGATTTTCCTGTGCGAGCGCCTATTTGGGGTCACGCTTCGCAATTCTGAGGGGAAGGACGTCCCTGTCCGCCTGGTGGGAGAGCAGCATGTCAAGGACGACTTAGGCTGGATTCCCACGGTGAAAGACTGGCTGGTAAACCTCAAGGTCGTACCCTGGATGGCACACACGCCTTTCCGCCCTAGCCGGGATGGGATTACGACAGAATTATCCGAAACAGATGCTGTGGTGCAGGAAGACGCATGATACCGAAAGGGAGAGGCGATTATGGATGTATCCTGTTTGCAGTACCGACTGACGGAGGAGGAGAGCCGGACCTTCAACGAGACCGGCATGCTTCAGATCGAGAATGTCCTGCCGCCGGAGCGGATCGCGGCCTTAACGGAGCTGACGGACCGCATCCACGCGGCCAAAGTGGCGCAGGGGCAGGACCCGGCCAAGGCCCTCTTCTATCCCAACTTCATTCCCGACGATCCGCAGTTCGCCGACCTGGTGGACTACGAGAGAATTCTGCCGAAAGTCTGGGGCCTGCTCAGCTGGAACATTTATCTTTATCACGCGCACCTCATCGTCACGCCGCCGTGCGGGCAGCCGCAGGATGACAAGACCTTCGGCTGGCACCAGGACAGCGGGCGGGTCAACGCCGAGATGGAGAGCCATCCGCGCCCGCGCCTCTCGCTCAAGGTCGCCTACTTCCTCTCCGATACCGGCGAGCCGGGGCGTGGCAACTTCTGGGTGATCCCCGGCAGCCATTGCGACGACACGCTGGAGCGCCCTGCAGAGGGGATCGGGCAGCCGAAGGGCGCGGTCCCGGTGCTGGCAAAGCCGGGCGCCGCCGTCTTCTTCGACCGGCGGCTCTGGCACACAGCCACGCCCAACTGGTCGGACATCACCCGCAAGGTGCTGTTCTACGGCTACGGCTACCGCTGGATCCGCACCAAGGACGACATGACGGTCCAGAGCCTCTGGGAAAGCAGCGATCCCATCCGCCGCCAGATGCTCGGCTGGGGCGTCAATGCCAACGGCTTCTACACGCCGACGGATGCGGACGTGCCGCTGCGGGTCTGGCTGCGCGAACATAGTCCGGATGAGGCGAATTAACCGCTCAAGGCAACAAAACAAATTACAAGGAGATCAAATAATGGCACTGACACAACGCACGCTGGGCCGAACCGGCCTGAGCGTAACGCAACTGGGCTATGGCGCGATGGAAGTTCGGGGTTCGCGTATCTGGGGCGGGCGGCCCGTGACCGAGGAGCAGGCCGACACGATCCTGAATGCCGTCCTGGACGCGGGGATCAATTTCATCGACACCTCCAACGACTACGGACGCAGCGAGGAGTTCATCGGGAAGTACCTGAGCGGACGGCGCGGCGAGTTCTCTCTCGCCACCAAGTGCGGCTGCACCGTGGTCCGCCGCGACGAGAATACAGACGACACGCCCCATGTCTGGACGAGAGAGAACCTGTTTCGCGGCCTGCACGAGAGCCTAGAGCGGATGAAAACGGACTACATCGACGTGATGCAACTGCACAATCCGAGCGTCGAGCAGGTCGAGGCGGGCGACCTGGTGGCGGCGCTGCAGGAGATGAAGCAGCAGGGCAAGGTCCGCTGGATCGGCTGCTCCTCTACCCTGCCCCACATCACCACCTATATCCAGTGGAATGTCTTCGATGTCTATCAGATCCCCTACTCCGCGCTGGAGCGGGCGCATGAGAATGTCATCACCCAGGCGGCGACGGCGGGAGCGGGCATCATCGACCGGGGCGGCGTGGCGCGCGGCGAGCCCGGCGTGGGCCTGGGCAATACGGACCGCTGGGCCAAGTTCGAGGCCGCAAAACTGGATGAACTCCGGGCGGAGGGCGAGACGCGCTCCGGCTTCCTGCTACGGTTCCTGCTGACGCACCCCGATATCCATACCACCATCGTCGGCACGCTGCACCCGGAACACCTGCACGAGAATGTCGCCATCGCGGAGAAGGGTCCGCTCGCGCCCGATGTGTATGCGGAGGCCAAGCGCCGCCTGGATGCCGCCGGGGAAGCACCGCAATAACTCCTCCCTCTGCCGGATCCCTGCCGCAAAATCGGAAAAATTTTGCTCCTTCCATCTATTTCTGACGGAATCTGCCAATAATTGCGCCCATACTTTCTGCCGCGCCCCCAAGGCGCGGCAAGATCCGTTGTCCCAAGAAGGCAGATTATGAAAAAATCGTCGCTTTACCTCCTGTGCAGCGGCCTGTTGTGCGGTGCGATAGGACTCACTCTCTGCCTGCTGCCGATCAGCGGCAGGCCACAAACGGCGGCTTCCGAAGCCCCCGATACTCCGGCATCACATATCTTGGAGGAGCCGATCCAGCCGATCCCACTGGAAATCAAACTCGATTCGCGCAAAGTCACTCTGGGCAATGCCCTCTTTCATGACAAGCGTCTCTCGCACGATGACACCATCGCCTGCGCCTCCTGCCACAGCCTGGATAAAGGCGGTACGGATCAGAAAGATCACTCCGTCGGCATCGGCGGCGCCATCGGCGGCATCAATGCCCCCAGCGTGCTCAACAGCGGTCTGAACTTCAAGCAGTTCTGGAACGGACGCGCGGAGACGCTGGAGGATCAGGTGGACGGACCTACCCAGCATCCAAAAGAGATGGGGTCGACCTGGCCCGAGATCCTGGATAAGCTGAAAAAAGACCCCAAGATCGCCGCCGATTTTGCCGCGATCTATCCCGATGGCGTGCAGCACGAGCATGTCAAAGAGGTCATCGCGACCTTCGAGCGCTCCCTGATCACGCCGAACTCCCGCTTCGATAAATTTCTGCGCGGCGACAGCCAGGCGCTTACGGAGGAGGAGAAGCGGGGTTACCTGCTATTCAAATCCAATGGGTGCGCCGCCTGCCACCAGGGCATCAATGTCGGCGGGAATATGTTCGCCAAGTTCGGGGTGATGGCCGACTATTTTGCCGCGCGCGGCAACATCACGGAGGCCGACTGGGGCCGCTATAACGTGACCAAGCAGGAGCAGGACCGTTATGTCTTCCGTGTCCCTTCGTTGCGTAATATCGCCCTGACGGCCCCCTACCTGCACGATGGATCGGCAGCCACCCTGGAAGATGCGATCCAGGCCATGGCGCGGTATCAACTGGGCCGCTTTCTGAGCCCCGATGAGACGGGAGCCATCGCCAAGTTCCTCCAGACCCTGACCGGCGAGTTGAAGGTGGAGAAGGGAGGGCAGCAATGATCGCCCGTATCCAACAGATCTTGCTGGCGCTCGGGGTCATCGGCGCTCTCGCCTTTCTGTTCGTCAAGACCCAGGCGACCCATATCGCGGAGCACAACCACATTGCGGAAAACCTGGGGCGCGCCAAGCAACTGGACGCCACGCTGACCGAGATCCTTCTGGAGTCGCGCTACGCGCTCTTGACCAACTATGATCCGCTGGTTCAGACGCTCTCGGACCTCAAAGCGCTGCAAGTCGGCAATCGCAAAGAGTTGCATGCGCTCTATCCGAAGGAAGTGAAAAACCTGGATGCGCAGTTGGATAGCTACGACGGAACGCTGGCACAGAAAGAGGACATCATCGAGGAGTTCAAATCGGAGAATGCGATCCTCAAGAACTCGCTCACCTATCTTCCTACCATCATCGGCCATGCGTTGCGGGAGATCTCGGCGGATGGACAGGGCCAGGCCGGCCCACAGCTCAGCGCCCTGCTGCACGATACGCTGATCTATAGCCAAAACAGCAATAAGCCGCTGCACGACTCGTTGACCGCGCAGCTCCAGGCGCTGGAACGGTATAATAGTGCGTATCGCTCCGAAACGCAGTCCGATTTCAATATGGCGCTGGCGCATGCGCGTACGGTCTTGCAGTACAAGGACACCCTGGACTCCCGTCTGGTCCAGTTCGTCTCGCTGCCGGGCGCAAAGCGGAGTGACGACATCTACCGCAACGAGCAGACGCTCTATCAACAAACATTGCAACAGGCCAACGGGTATCGCCTGGTGCTCGCTCTGTTCTGCGCCGCCCTCGTGATCGCCGTCGCCTATATCCTGCAGCGCCTGAAAAAGAGTGCCACCGCGCTGTATGAGGCCAATTCCAATCTGGAGGCGCGCGTCGCGGAGCGTACTGCCTCCCTGACGGAGGCAAACGCGATCCTGGATCAGACCCTCGATGAGTTCCGCCAATTGATCGAAGGCGTCACGGCCAGCGCGGATACCGTGGCAAGCACCAGTTCCGACCTCTCTCTGGCAGTCTCTAAGGCAGGCGCCGCCGCCCAGGAGGTCACGGCCAATATCCAGGATGTCGCCCGGGCCGCGGATCAGACCGCGCACACCAGTCAGGACATCGCCGTCGGCAATGAGAAGCAGGCCCACTCCGTGGACCGCGCGGCCCACGCCATGCAGCAACTCCAGGCGGCGCTGGCACAGGTGCAGACGGGAGACCGTCAGCAGCAGCACGCCGTAGAACAGGCCGATACCGGCATGCAGCAGGCTGCGACGGCCGTGGAAGCGGTGACTTCGCAGACCCTGGAGATGGCGCAGACCGCACAGCAAGCCGCAACGGTCGCGGCGACCGGCGGGCAAGCCGTTCAGCAGACCATCGCCAGCATGGACCGCATCCAGCAGCAGATGCAGACTTCCGCAGGCAAAGTACGCGAACTGGGTGAGAAGGGGCAGCAGATCGGTGAAATCGTGGAGACGATCAACCAGATTGCGGAGCAGACGAACCTGCTCGCCCTGAATGCCGCGATTGAAGCGGCCCGCGCCGGCGAACATGGACGCGGCTTCGCGGTCGTTGCCGACGAAGTCCGCAAACTGGCGGAGCGCGCAACCAGCGCGACCAGCGAGATCGGCAACCTGATCGGCAGCGTGCAGACCGGCGTAGAAGAGGTCGTGCGCACAATGGAGATCAGCAACCGGGAGGTCTCAGAGGGCGCGGCTCATAGCCAGAAGGCGGGCGGAGCGCTGCATGAGATCGTCGCAGCGGCGCAGTCTGTGGCTTCCAAGGTGGAGCGGGTCTCCGAAACGACCCAGATCATGGCGGAGGCCGTTCAGGCGGTGCGCACCTCGGTCGCGGCGGTGCGGCAGGTAACGGAGGGCAGCCGTCAGGCGGTCCTGGAAATGGCAACCGACGCACAACAGGTCGCGGAAGCATTGACGGGAGCGGCTACGATCACCGAAAAGACGGCAGCCGGAGCCGAAGAGATGAGTGCGACCGCAGAGGAAGTCTCCGCCAGCGCCCAGTATGTTGCGGGCGCCGTCACGACACAAACAACCAGCCTGGACGCGATTACGGCGTCCGCCGAAAATCTGCGTGATATGGCGAACCGGTTGCAGGAGCTCATTCATCGCTTCCAATCCGACGCGATCGCGCTTCCGGAACCGGAAATCGTCGCGCCGAAGCCGCGCCGGAAGATGCCCTTCCGCAAGGCCGCCTGACGCAGACGCTCTTGCGCTCTCTGCCGCCCTGGATTCCGGTTCGGGGCGGCATTTTTTATCCATCTTTCGCTCTTGACAAACCAACCCTCGGTCGGTTATAAAGAACCCCTACGGCAATGTCAAGTTTGTCGGCAATCCTCGCAGTCGAGACCAGATGCTCCCGATCCATGTGTGCGGGGCCAGGGGAACCCATATCATGCAGAATGCTTCCGGAAGCGCCCCATCCGCATCGAAACAGAGCCCACTCTCTCCACCGCGTATCGCCGTCCGCCCCTGGCGCACCCTCCTGGTAGGCGTCTTCGGCGTGATCTTCCTCTGCGCGCTCACGCCGTACAACGACTACCACCTCCATAACACGTTCCTTTATGGCAACCACCTGCCCATCGGCGGGCTCTTCCTCTTCGCCCTGCTGGCAATGGCCGTGAACCCGCTGTTAACGCGCTATGCCCGCCGCTGGGCCTTTCAACCCGGCGAGTTGCTCCTCATCTGGGCGATGCTCACCTGCGGCGCGGGCCTGGCCTCCTCGGGGCTCTGGAGGTACTTGGGTCCGATGGTCGTCGCTCCAGCGTACTTCGCCCGCTCCGGCAGCCCCTGGCTGAGCGGTTTCGCCCAGTGCCCGGATTGGCTCCTGCTGACACGTGATCCGAAGAGCGACGCGGCCCTCTGGTTCTATCAGGGCTTGCCGCCGGGGCAGTCCGTGCCGTGGGGGGTGTGGGGACATGTCGTGGTCGCCTGGGGGATCGCATTCGGAGGGATGGTCATGCTCTCCCTGGGCCTGGCGGCCCTCTTCCGCAAGCAGTGGGTTACCCATGAGCGGCTGACCTATCCGCTGGCGCAGTTGCCGCTCCGTATCGTGTCCGACAGTCAGGCGGCGCGCCCCCTGACCCGGCAGTATCTCTTCTGGGCCGGCTGTGTCACGGTCGTCGTACTGCATGGCTGGAGCACGGCTCATGCGTTTGCGCCGAGCATCCCCGATGCTCCGGACCGGATAGACCTGGCAGGCTGGCTTCAGGCCCCGCCCTGGAACGCGCTCGGCATCTCGATGGTGGTCCTCTATTTTGCCGTGGTGGGCATCGTCTACCTGCTGCCCGCCGATGTCTCGCTCACGCTCTGGACCACGTTTGTGGCACTGCATCTCTTCCGCGTCTTTCGGGTCACACGGGGGCTCGATCCGCTGGTGATCGGCCCGCTGAACCATGAGGGCGCGATGGGAACGGGAGCATTTCTGTTCTGGGCCGTGTGGTTGTGCCGCACCTCCAGCCGCCACTGGAAAGCTGTGTGGCAGGCAGTTCTCCATCCGCAATCCGCCTCCGATGAGGACGCGCCGCTCTCCGCACGCGCCGCGTTGGTAATGGTCGTGCTGGGCAGCGGCGGACTGCTGGCCTGGATGGCACTGGCAGGCATTCCCCTGCCGATGGCCGCGCTGCTGCTCCTGCTGATGGGCGTGATCCTGCTGGTGCTGGCCCGCATCATGGCGGAGGCGGGGCTGCTGTTTCTGATGACGCCGTTTATCCCCACGGACCTGATGGCCTTCTGGGGCACGCAGTACTACAACCCGACCTCCGCCTCGGTCGCGCTGTTGACCCAGGTGGTACTGATCCACGACCCGCGCGAGCATGTGATGCCGGCCATCACGAACGCCTATGCCCTGTCCGGATCGTCCGGGCTGAGGCCCCGCGCCTTTACCGCAGGCATCGCCCTGGCGATCCTGGTCGGGTTTGTGGTCTCCTTCTACGCCTTTGTGGGCCTCAACTATCGCTATGGCGCGATCACCCTGGATTCGTATGGGACCAGCGGCGCGCCCCACTGGTCGCTGGATCGGGCGGTTGCCTATGTACGGATGCCGCTGTCGGCCAACGCGGGAGACCTCCAGGCGCTGTCCGCAGGCGCGCTCCTGGCCGCGCTGTTTGTCTATCTGAAGTCACGCTACCTCTGGTGGCCCTTCGGGCCGATCGGGCTGGCGATGGGATCTACCTACGCTATGAACCGCATCTGGGGTTCTGTCTTTATAGGCTGGCTCTGCAAGGCCCTCACCGTCCGGCTCGGCGGGCTGCGCGCCTACCATAAGGCGCTGCCCTACTTTCTGGGCCTGGTGTTGGGCGAGGGGCTTTTCGCAGGTATCTCCGTGCTCTGGGGGATGTTGACGGGCGCGCCCACCCCTCAATTCCTCCCGAACTGAGACGAACCATTGGAAGGAGTTTCGTTATGGATGTCTTGGCTGTGCATAAAGAGACAGGTGTGGCCTGGAACGAGGTCGCCGACAGGTACTCGCACGGGAAGCGTGACGAAGCCGAAGTGATCGCGTTCCTCCAATCGGGAGGCAACTACCTGTTTGAGGCCGAGCGGCAGATTCTCGGCGATCTTAAGCCGTGGTGCCGGAGTGCGATCCACCTGCAGTGTTCCGGCGGGTTGGATGCTCTGTCTCTACTGCGCCAGGGGGCGGCAGAGGTGGTCGGGGTGGATATCAGCGAGCGTTTGCTGGCCTCCGCACGCCGCAAGGCGGAGGCGCTTGGCGCTCCCGCCTCCTGGTACGGTTGCGACATATTGCAGACGCCGGAGGTTCTCAACGGGACCGCCGACCTCGTGTATACCGGCAAAGGCGCGATCTGTTGGATGATGGACATCGCCGCGTGGGCGGCCGTGGTCGCACGCCTGCTCAAACCCGGTGGTCGGCTATTTCTTTACGAGGGACATCCCTTGAACGGGGTGTGGGACACGGAAGCGGGGAGCTATGTGCTCCATCCAGAGGATGGCAACTACTTCTCGGACCAGATCAAGGAGGGCTTGCCCATAGAAGGTTCTGCTGCCGTTGCGCGCCATCGCTACTGGACGCTGGGACAGGTCCTCAACAGCGTGTGCGGCGCAGGTCTGAAAATCGAGCGGTTCCAGGAGTATCCCGAACCTTTCTGGAACGAATTTCCGAATATGCCAGCGGAGACCCAGCACCGCCTACCGCACGCCTATGCGCTCCTCGCACGCAAACCCTGAAGGAAACTTTATCTGTCTTTGCTGCCTCACATAAACAGATGAAATCCGGAAGGATTGTTATTGTGGCAACGAGAATCTCGGCAGTAATTACTGCCGAGATTGCTAAATGTGGATTGTTTGGTTGGGATTATAGGCCATCCAAACTGAAACCATGTGGTAAAAGGTCGTCGAGAGTATACACACCTGCTCTATCTACGATTACAGTTGAGTTTGCATCGAAGAACTCCTTCATCACTTGTCTGCAGGCCCCGCAAGGCATCAGTGTGTTTGGTAACGCTAGATTGCCTGAGATGCATGAGACAGCAATTCTCGAAATGGTAGTGTTACCTGCGGCGACTGCGCTAAAGATCGCTACTCTTTCTGCACAGATTGAAAGGCCATAACTACCGTTCTCTATATTGCAGCCTTCATATATGTGACCATCACTAGCGAGAACAGCAGCACCTACAGCAAAGCGGGAATATGGACAATATGCACGGCGAGCGGCTTTTCGCGCTATAGTTAGCAATTCATCATTGCTAACGTTCAGATGGCTTAACGCTTTCTCCACTGTGTGTATTGACATACCTTTCTACTTGCTCCACCATGACCGCTGATTTGGTTGTCCAATCTATACGATCATTAGAGGAATCCGTGCGCACCAGAAGTCCTGGTGTTTGTGGATCAACTGGTCGCCATCCAGGCATCTGGTTAGATTGTTGCGTGAGTTTACGACTCATTGTAGCTCCTTTCAACTCTCCTATATACGATTTTCGGATCTCGTTCACCCATATTGACTGGTTTACATGCTAGAAGTTTGGCCTATCAATTGATCTGCCACCATTCCAGCAATCTCAGCAGCATGTTGCTGGATTTCTGTCTTGTCGAAATCTGCTAATATCTCCTCATCGCTATCAATGCTGAGTACGCCGATCACAGGATTATCTATCTTCGGTCTATTCTTATTAAACCTAGATGGATCAAAAATCGGCACGCACATCAACGACCTCAATCTTGGGCCGACCAGTGCTTGCTCATATTTTGTCAAACCATATTCATTTCGACGATTTGCTGCCTGAGACGGGTCGAACGCGCTTAGGTTGGCAATGACAAAATCGTGCTTTGTCCAACACTGGCCACAAGCTCCGCACCCTGAACTAAAAACAAGCGCATCATCCGCATCATCGTCCATGTTGTATGAATATCTAATCGCGAGGCGATCACCTTCCGTCGGCAGGCTAATATTCATGCGAAGATGAATATCTGGCTTATCCATTTTGTCTTTCAGCGTCCTAGCGTGAAACTCCAGCCTCTTAGTCATAGCAATAGGATCAGCCAAGCCAAATGAGCGTTTGAGCGTTTCGCGCGTAGCATCTTTGCCTAAGAGAAACGTTTTCTCACGCTGTGATCGGCTCATATCGAACTCAATAGCCGTTACATCAACTTTAAGAAAGACGACATGCAGATCAATAACCTGACGTGTCTCCAAGAATTGTGTTCCCGCAAAGATTGTGTTGAAGAGACCACGCGTAAAGGCCGTAAGTGATCCCATATCCGCATCGTCCGGATTTAACCGTTCAATTAGCTTGAACCCAAGTGTTGGAAATACTTTTTCGCCCCGTCGCTGCATGGCGATTCTTTCTTCGTCGAAAACCCAGGCCGGAAAATTCGACAACAAACCTCCATCAACAAACGAGGTATTGTACAATTTCTTCGGTTGAAATACATAGGGAATACTTACAGAGGCTGCAACCGCCTCAGACACGTAACAAGTCGGTGTTTGCAGATCGCCAAACAACTTAACAGTTTTGTTAGATAGATCTGTAGCGATAATCCTTAATTTTCTCTTCGTTTTTTTCTCTATGTCTTGGAACGTTACTTTGTAATTATCACTTGGTTGGACTTTTCGTTTTAAGAGCTTCTCCAGCCAATCTTCAAATGTCGTTGTATCGAAAACACCTAGCTTCGTTTGAAGCTTCGACATTACTGAACTATTTCGTAGCCAGAGTTGCAGGAAGTTCCATCCCGCAGTGCAGATATTTGGATTCGGTGGAAACTTCGCTAAATCCGCTTGAAACGTTTTGAATTGCCTCCACTCTTTCTCATCGCCTAATAGCGTAGTAAAATCCTGATCCAACACACCAGACGGATCGTAAATCGGACTATATAGCTCGCTCGCCTTATAGCCTGCTGCAATTAAAGCGGCTATAATTGAGCCCGCTGAGGTTCCTGCTACTCCAGCAAATTCTATGCCCATGTTTTCAAGTTCAGTCAGCGCTCCAACATGTGCCAGTCCCTTTGCGCCACCCCCTTGAAAGATACCAAATACAGTCTTCATCTATGTTTAATCCCACCGTATAGTCTTTTACTTCTTAAACGACTATATAAACCCGACGAACGGTACATTGCCGTTGTGGGTGAAATGCATTACCCGTACTCTGTGACAAACTCCGCATAAACAGTGCCTCATCCGTATTGCCACACTCCAAATGTATGGAGTTTTTTAGTCGGAGTCATTTGCTGAGAACTATTAATTTTATCGAAAGGTGCTGCGAATTGGTAGATAAGTCTGTCCATATCGGATGAATAGCACTGAACAACATGGCCGGGGTCACCATGTTACGATATCATGCATCTGCCTCAATAGGCTATTTAAGGTTCGCAGGTGCAAGCTCCAGCGGGATATGCTACATCGCACAAGCCGCGTAGTCGAGCTAGGTGTAAGTGTAGAATAATTTTAACAATTTGTCAAGAAGGTTGCCTGTTTGTTTTTCGCTTATTTGAGGGGAACGTCCATCATATCTACTCGCTGAGATTGGATAGTGTCGATGATCCCTTGATTGCCGATATCCAGACAACCAATCTTAATGCGTTCATTTAATAAAAATGAAAGAAGTCTTGACATGTGTACTATATTCTACCATTTTTTAGTAAGATCGTCAATGCATCTGTGAAAGACGCAGCCCGCTAATCGGTAAGTAAGTGGCGGACACGCCGCTGCTACCTGCACCAGTAAACTACAACCTGATGTCCGACATAAAAGCCATTGTTGAGAAGATCGCAAAAACATTGTGGGGCTATTCCAGACCGAGCCATTCTTCCCTCTCGTCAGTATCAAAGTAGATACCCACTTGTTTTGCCGAACGGATCGTTGAGCAAAAAACCTAAAAGTTGAAGGGAGAGAGGCTCAGGCGTGCAGGAGTAGCTCTTCCGGCGTCTCGCGGCTGAGGCCGAAGACAAAGACCTGCCCCTCGGAGAAGGGTTCCATCAGATCGAAGTTCTCGTAGGCCAGGCCGCCAGGGATCGGGACGTCACCGGCCCAGTAGACGCGCCGCCCGTTGACGCGGAGGCGCAGATCCTCCCTCCAGGTTCCGCGCGGCTTGCGCCAGTATTGGGTGAGGGGGAAACTGCCCCGATACTGCCACCACGGAGCACGAGGATCGGCGGGAACCGCGTGCGGGTCAGGCTCATCGGTGGTCGCACAGATAAGCAGGTCGCCCGATGCCGTTTTGGGTAGGAGGTGGGACGGAAAGAAAGCTTCCGCAGTAAATCCGTTCCCCTCATAGTGCGGCCAGAGATCCTTCGGTTGGACTACGTGGTCGCGTAGATGCAGGCGGCGGAGCCGCATGTAGTTGCCCATGGTAGCCGTCAGGACACAGAACTCTATCGGCACGCTGCCTGGCGCGGCATGGACCGTAAAGGCCACCTCGCCGGCGCGGTCGCTATGGAAGGCCAGATCTATGACCGGCCTGGCGCCGTTGTGGAAGGGTTCGACATGGATCGTGACGCTCAGCGTCTCCACCGCGCCGTGCTTCTCCATACGGCCCGGATCGAGCCCCTCCTGGTTTGGCTCTTTTTGACCGCTCCAGAAGTGTTTGCCCTGCTTTCCATCCTGGTCCGAAGGTTCCAACTCGCTGAAACCACGATGCCCCTGGACAATGGGCTCAACCGCTACAAAGTTGACAAGCCCCGGCGTCTTGCCCCCGTCTTTAATCGGATAGCCTATGCGGAACAGCCCGCGTGGCCCGCC
>Ga0070734_10001432_pt1 | contig 34791 bp, 28 predicted proteins | sample Coa_R1_8_FD_66444 | JGI IMG/M metagenome (GOLD analysis project Ga0070734, IMG submission 66444) | Surface soil microbial communities from Centralia Pennsylvania, which are recovering from an underground coalmine fire - Coalmine... | ecosystem: Environmental > Terrestrial > Soil > Unclassified ...
AAAGGCGCCATGCGTGATCGGAAACACCCGGGAGTTGGTCTTGCCGACCACGTAAACTGCGCCCGAAGCATCCACCGCAATGCCATTGCCCCGATCGAAGTTTTCCCCGCCGAGGTATGTGGAATAAAGCAACGTGGAACCGGTGGGATCCAGCTTGGCAACAAATGCATTCGAGGTGCCGCCTCCGTAGGTTGGCTCAATGGGGTTCGCGGTTGGAAAATCGGGGGACGTGGTGTCGCCCGTCACATACACATTGCCGGCGTTGTCCACGGCAATCGCATTGCCAAGATCATCCATGCTGCCGCCCAGGTAGGTGGAGTAGGCCAACACCGGATCGATGACGAGTATCCGCGAAGAATCGTACGTCCCCAATTGGAAGGCAACGTGATCTGGACCCTTGAGCACATAACTGGCTGCGATCCGTTGCCGGGACCCGTTGACGTCCTGGTAAACCGTGGGCTTGAGCTGCCGAACGACGCCCACCGCGGTCTGTAACAGGAGATCGCCCTCCGCGCCGATTTGCACTTGATCGGCCCCGTGGAAGCCCAAGGTGATCTTGCGCGGGTCGGCTCCGGGTTGCACGACAAAATCGTATTCCAACTGCTGTTGGTTGCCGTAGTAAACGAGATTGATGCCATTGTAGATTTCCGGATAATCGACCCTGGCATACGTCGGAATATCGGTGTGCCAATGTGCGGGGTCGTTGCCCAGGAAATAATTGACTTTGCCCGGCAGTTCCTGCTCGCCCACGGGCTGAGCGTTCGGATTGGCGCCGACTACCTGCATATCGAGTTCGCCGTTTCGGGTAGGCGTGGGCGCTGTGGCCGAGTCTGCGACCGCTTGCCGCAAGGACAGCACGGCTCCATTGCCGGTCAAGAACAACGTCGAGCCGCTCCCCGGCGAAAGGAACCGAACCGAGGCATCGGCTTGCCCCTGGTTCGCGTCGAAGTGTAACGGTAACTGGCCGAAGTTGCCCAGGACTTGCGATTGCTTCGCCAAGGCTAGTGGGGCTGCGTTTGGGCTAGTGCCTACTGGGCCTGGCAGATGGCCGGCCGTCTGCGGTGGCGGCAAAGGGGCTGAAACCGAGGCACCAGGATTGATGCTGATGCCAAGGCTATCCGCTGAATTCATGGCCGAGGCTCCGCCGATAAGCATTTGTGCAGCCGGGGTACCGGTCAGGGCGACTGGCGGGATGGTTGAAACGGCGTCGGGAACAGAATCCTGGTCACCCGGAAATGGAGTGAGAAAAAGTTTGTCACTTGCCAGGGCGAGATCCTCATTCTTCCAATCCACTGCGTCGAAAGCGGTGATGCGGGCGTCGGTCCACCGAAAGTTGGTGGACTCGGCATTCCCTTCGGAGGGAGTGCGGTCGGCAGGCCGCTCAACGAGCGCGATTTCGGAAGCCGGGGTGGGTTGAACCCATGAAGAAGGATTCACCGCAGCCGAAGGCCACAGCCCCTGGCGGATCACGACTCCCGGGGGAAGCCGGTGCTCCAATTGTTCCAAATGGGGATGATAGAAGTTCTGCCGATGTATCGAGAATCGTGTACCTGCTCGCAAAATACGCTTCAAGGCACGCTCCTCCAGGGGTAGGCACGGTAGATGAAACTGTTTACCGTCCTGTTGCGGTTCTGTTCCGTGGGCGTGAGATCCAGACTAACACGTTGGATAACCGGCTGTCAAAGTCGATGGACCTCATAAACCCTTCGATGGACGTGCCCAGGCAAACACCAGCAAGGAAACGGCCTGCCGCGGAAGGTCGATACGCAGCGTCGCTTTGCCGTTGGTCATCCGCAGCCATTCCGGCGCAGCAAAGAGCGCAAGCTGTCCCGATCGCTGCAGCTCGGCGTACTGTTGTGGCGTCGGCTTCTGCGGCGAACCCATGCGTTTCCACGCCTCGAAGGCGTTGCTGTGTTCCTGATCGATGCGATAGTGGTGGAGGAGGAGCGGAACGTCGTTCGTGGGCAGCCCAGTTAGCGACAATGCAACCGGGCTTGCTGGTCCGGGCAGGTCATCGTCACGGTAGTTCCACAACATAACACACAGCCGGCCGTCCTGGAAGCTCGCCAAGCCGGAGACATCCGATTGGCCACGGACCCCATGTTGGCGAATGAATTCCACGCCAGCGTCCGCGCTGCTCTCCACGGCCAAACGCCGCCCACCCATCAGGCCGAACATTCGGAAGACGTTGAGCACCGGGAGATCGATGCCGTTGCTGGAGAGGACGCGGAAGCCTGCGAAGTAGGGTTGGTCTTCGAATTCGAAGGCCCAGGTCAGGGCTCCCTCGAAATTGACGCTGTGTTTCTCAGCCAATTGATATTTCCGGGCAAAAGCGGCGGCGGTGTAACTGGCGTAAAGGGTACCATTGCGGTAGCCATATTGGGGGAAAACGTTGGCCGGGCAAGCCGCACAGCCGTCCGGATCCGATTCGCCAATGACGATGGGCTTCTGACGAAGTTCCGGATAGCCGGCAATGATCTCGAACCCGTGGTCGATGTCTTGCAGCTGGGCGCCAATTCCCATTTGCACATGGCCGTCGACAACCCGCGGCGCCCCTTTGGCGTGGAAGGAGATAAAGTCAAGGGGAGCACCCTGCCGCCCCGTTGCATAGTTCTTGCCGCGGAGACAGTGTTCCAGAAAATCGCGCAGGAACTTGGCGGCACGCGCTCCCCGAGGTCCCGTCGTTTCCGGTCCACCGACGCGGGCCGTGGGAAGGGCTCGCTTCACGGCATCGGCGGCGTGATCATAAAGCTGGAAATACTCTTGCGGGGTTCCCCTCCAGTAAAAAATATCGGGTTCGTTCCACACCTCCCAGTACCAACGTTCCACCTCCGCGCGGCCATATTTTTCAACGCAGTGGCGCACCCATTGATGCACCAGCTCGGCCCACTTGCCGTAATCCTTGGGAGGATAGGCCCAGCCGGTGGAGAGGGGGTTACGTTTGTCCGGCGCCCACTGGTGCTGATAGGGCACCGGCTTGGTCGACAGCGCCTCCGGCATGAAGCCAATTTGGACGTAAGGCCGGATCCGACGTTCACGGTACGTGTCGAAGATTCGGTCCAGGATAGTCCAATCGTACTGGGGATGTCCCTGGGCATCTTCGGAGTACACGCCGGTGGAGCCCCATTTGAGGGCGGGCGTGCCATCTCCCGAAGTGAGCAAATTGTGGGTGCGAACATAGACTGTGACCGGGCTCAACGTGGCCAGTTCGGAGAGCAGCTTCCTGCCATCTTTCATGTAGGTGTAGTTGGGCTCATCGTGGCCGAAGAAACGCCAGACCGGGCGCAGTTCGCCTTGGGGCTTGGTGGCGTCGATGTGAATCGTAACGCCTGATTCCACATTCTCAGACTTGGATTCGGGTTGGCCTGTGTCCGCCGCCGCAGCCATGATGCTGAACACTGCCAAAGCCGATACGGCCAGCATTTTTCGAAACGACCGCGTTTTCGAACGTGCAATCACCATTGGATGTCATCTGCTCCCAGTACATCGATGGGTTGGTAGAGGAATGCCCTTGGCGGACCAATTCCAACACGCTTTGCACGGGCATCCGGGTGCCAGCTATACAAGACTTGCCAAAATGGATTTGCGGGTTAACCGCAATTCGTAATTCCATGGTCGAGGGTTGACGGCATTCTGCAAAGGATCCAGGCGACACAGGAGTGCGATCCCTTTTTGTTTGACCATCATACTTGATTTGTGCGGGAAAAGCATTACCCTGATTTGTCACCTGATACAGGGGAGGACGAGTACCCCACTGAGCCAATGTCCTTGCCAACGGAGGAACCTCTCGATGCACGTAGACTGGAAAGGCATCTTCCCCGCGGTTACCACGCAGTTCAAAGCGGACCAAAGCCTGGATGTGGCGGGGACCACCAAGCATCTCGGCCGTCTGCTCGATGCCGGTATGGATGGATTGATCATGCTCGGCACGGTGGGCGAGAACTGTTCGCTCGAGTACGGGGAAAAACAGGAAGTCCTGCGGGCTACCCTGAAATTCGTGGCCGGCCGGGTGCCGGTGCTGGCCGGGGTGGCGGAGTGCTCGACGGCCCTAGCGTGCCGATTCGCAGCCGATGCGGAACAACTCGGTGTCCATGGACTCATGGTGTTGCCAGCCATGGTTTACAAGTCGGATCCGCGGGAAACGATCGCGCATTTCCGGGCGGTGGCACGAACCAGCCGCTTGCCGGTCCTGTGCTACAACAACCCGGTTTCCTACGGCATCGATATCACTCCCGAGATGTTCGCACAACTCGCCGACGAGCCGACCCTGGTCGCCATCAAGGAGTCTTCCGACAACGTACGCCGCATCACCGACCTGGCCAATACGGTCGGCGATCGCTACCTGTTGTTCAACGGCGTCGACGACCTGGCGCTCGAAAGCGCAATGCTCGGGGCGGTCGGCTGGGTAGCCGGGTTGGTGAATGCTTTCCCGGAAGAAAGTCGGCTTCTGTGGGACCTCGCCACCACCGGCCGCTATGATGAGGCACTTCGGATCTATCGCTGGTTTACTCCGCTTTTGCACCTGGATACACACGTGAAACTCGTCCAGTACATCAAGCTGGCGACGGCGGAATGTGGCCTTGGGACGGAGACGGTTCGAGCCCCGCGTTTACCGCTGGAAGGCCGGGAACGCGAAACCGTGCTCGCCATCATTCGCCGTGCGATCGCTACGAAGCCGCGAAACGTGTCAGGTAGCGCCTGAGCCGCTCCGCCAGAATTACTGCTTGTTCGGTGCAGTCGTTGAGCGCCACACCGTGGTATGCATTGCCGCCGAGGAATAACCCCGGATATCGGGCCGCACGCTCTTCGATCCAGGCCACCCGGTCGAGATGGCCCAGGTGATACTGTGGAATCGCACGATCCCAGCGGACGATGTGATGAAACACGGGCTCGGCAGCAATCCCCATGGCCGAGTGGAGATCGGCCCGAACGGCCCGCAACAGCTGGGTATCGTCCCAATCGACGACCTCCGGCCGGTTCCAGCCGCCGCACATCCCGCGAAGCAAGACCCGGCCCGGCGGGGCCCGATCGGGAAAGATCGATGAGCACCACTGGACGCCGAGCAGGTCTCGTCGAGTCCGTTGCGGTACAATGAACCCGAAACCGTCGAGAGCGATCGGCACATCGGAATGGCGGTAGCCCAGGGCGATTACCGCGATTCGACAATAGGGAATGGCGGAGAGGGTGTGCGCCAATTCGCTGTCGAGGTCCGCAAGGACTGCGGCCTGCTGGGGAGTCGGGCAAGTCAACACCACAGCGTCGGCCAGCCAGCGGTCCTGGCCTTCGCCGATGACGGTCCAGACCGTGCCCTGACCGTCCGCGGCCGGGGCTCGTTGGAGGCGCTGAGCCGCCACGCCCAGGAGTGGTTTGTTCGGCAAGCGCTCGCAGAGTGTTTCGATTGCCAGGCGGAGGCCCTCGGCAAAGGACCACATCCTGCCAGCGCTGCGGTATCGTTCACCGCGAGCCGCGGCTTCGGCCCGGCGCTCGCGGGCCGCGCCGGACATGCCCTTGAGCACACTGCCGTACTGCTCTTCCAATGCCACCAGGCGCGGGAATGCCGCACGGACACTGAGCCGTGTCGGATCGCCGGCGTAGATTCCAGTGACCATAGCGTCGGCCAAGACTTCGGCTACTTCGTTCCCGGCACGGCGGCGAACGAAGGCATCGATCGATTCGTCGGAGGCTGCGCTCGGTCGGGGACGCCAACGCTCCAGGAGAATCGATAATTTGCCGCGCCAGCTGAGGAGATCGCTCCGAAGGAACGAGCCGATGCTATTCGGCAACCGCCGCAGTCGGCCATCCAGAAATAGGTAGCGATTGCGTTCGGCCGCTTCCGCGGCGGGCACCAGCCGATCCGCCAGGCCAAGGTCCCGGCACAACGCCAAGGTTGAGGGCTTGTTATCCAGGAAACCGTTTGGCCCAATCTCGACCTGGAACCCGTCGCGCTGCTCCGTCCAGATGGTACCACCCGGTCGGTTCTGTTGTTCGAGGATGGTGATCTGGGCGCTGGGAAGGAACTCGTTGAGCCGGTAGGCAAGGGCAAGTCCCGAGATGCCCGCGCCAACGATCACGACGCGCATGGGGATGTCCGATCGCCGCGAAACGGGCCGGTCCGAGCAGCCAAACGTGAGCGCTCATTCCGCGGACGTATGCCCGACCAAGGTCAAACCAATGCCCAGGCCGGCCGGCGCTGGCTGTCCCTGAATGGCAACCGGTTCCTTGAGCATCGCGACCCAATGGTCGTTCTCTTTCTGCACCAGACTTGGCTTGTCGACCGGCTTGTCATTGGGGAATAACAGCAGCACCGCTGGATGGCTGCCACCGATCGACTTGGCGCTCATTTCCTGGAGCCGTTTCGTTTCGATGAGTTCCGGCTTTGTGTCCGCATTCGCCGAGATCAGGAGGCAGAATTCCGAATACGGAGCTGTCCCCATGTGGTCGCCATCCATCGGCTGAAAACCGAGGCGGAGCGTGTATACTCCCGGTTTGATTTTGTGCTTGCGGTAATCTGTCCATTGTTGATCGAAACGCACCGCCCCGAGGAGCGTCGATTCCTCCAGATCCCGGTAGCTCAGCCCGTTCTTGACCTGCGCCGGCGTGGCCCGGACCGGCAGCTGTTTGCGTAGCCAAACTTCGCAAAACACAGCACCCTTGTTGTCGGTCAACTGGAGGGACTGGTCGCCGAGCAGCGTGCGAATGGGTTCGGCAAGCTCCTTGGGCGCCGGCGTCGTTGCGGCCTTGAGCGCGTATTTGGCATCCGCTGCGAAAACCGTCCCAGCGGAGAGCAACAGGCCCAAGGCGACCAACCGGGTGATGCAAGTCATGAAAGGATCCTCTCCGCTCTCCGATATCGAAATCATGCTTAGAACACGAAAAAAGTGTCTGGAACTCTACCATCGAGGTTCCAGACACCTTTTTTAGTGTTTCTTAGCGGATTTCAAAGGACCCCACGTAGGCCCCACGCCGCTGGCTGTCTTTCCAGGTTTCGTTGAACGCTGTGCCGGCGAAGCTGTGCTCGATGGCGACCGCGGCTTGAGCCTTCACGTCCTTGCTCAATGGCGGATAAAAGGCCGATTCGTTGCCGCACACCTTATCGTGGTGTCCATCCAGGCAGCGGGTTTCGATGCGGGCTTTCCCCGCTTCAAGGCGGGCGCAGCCACCGTCGGTGCAGGTCGATGCTTCGAACTCAATTTTCGAATTCTGAATGGCCACAACTTTGCCGACGAGGTCACCCGCTTGCCGTTTGGCCAGACCGATGAGGGCGGCCCGTTGCGCTGCACTGGCGCGGGAGTCCACGATCAGCACGCTCTTGGCTGGGCCGGTTTGCTCCAGGCCGAGCGTGTCGCTGGCCGACACAATGGCCACTACCGCAAGTCCGTCCAAGCGAACGTTGTCCAGGGCGCCTTGATCGACCTTCCAGGCCAAGACGGCATGCTTGCCATCCAGGCTCATGTCGGCGTTGGCGAAGCAAGGACCGGTCCAGACATCACAGGTGCGCGCTTCGATATATTGTCCCGAGATCCCTCCCGCTTGGGCCGGGACCACGATGACGACGGCGAACAAAAGAGCCAGGCTGAGCCAGCGATACATGGCAAAAAACCTCCTTTGGGGAAAGCGACGGCAAGTCCGGGATGAAGAACCCCGATCATGGCCATTGTTCAAAGGAAAACCGGTGGCGTCAAGGGGTGTTCGTGGAACTCGGGCACAGGGTCCCGGTGATTTTTTGGCTGCCGTGTGATACGTTGTCCCTAGCGCAGTTATCCGGCGCGACGATCGTGCCATGCTTGGAGGGGTTTGGGCTCGGGGGATATCATGGCCAAGAAAACGCTGGCGGATCTGCCAGCATTGCGTGGCAAGCGCGTGCTCATCCGGGTGGATTTCAATGTGCCGCTCGATGCCGATGGCACGATCACCAACGACCGCCGTATCCGCGCGGCTCTGCCCACGATCCGGCATGTTCTCGATGCCGGCGGCAGCGCCATTCTGATGAGCCATCTGGGCCGGCCCAAGGGCGATCCAAAGAAAGATGCTCCCTTCAAACTCAACCGGGTGGCCGAGCGCTTGCAGGAGCTGCTCCAGCGTCCCGTGCGCAAAATCGATGAAGTGGTCGGGCCGAATGCCCAGGCGGCCGCAAAGGCGCTGAAGCCGGGCGAGGTTTTGGTGCTGGAAAACCTCCGCTTCCATCCCGGCGAGCAGGCGGGGGACCCCCCGTTCGCCCAACAGCTCGCCAGTCTTGCCGACGTGTATGTGAACGATGCCTTTGGCACCTGCCACCGCAACGATGCATCCATGGTGGCCGTACCTCGAGCGATGGCGGGCAAACCGCGTGTGGTCGGCGACCTCGTGGCCAAGGAACTCGAAGTGCTGGATGAATTGCTCTCCACGCCGCGCCGGCCCTTCGTTTCCATCCTCGGCGGCGCCAAAGTCTCCGACAAGATCGGCTTCATCAAGAGTCTTCTGAATCGAGTGGACCAGGTCCTGGTCGGCGGCGCGATGAGCTATACCTTCATGAAGGCGCGTGGGCGAGGCACCGGGAACTCCAAGGTGGAAGCCGACAAATTGGATGTTGCCCGAGAGTTGTTACGGCTGGGCGATCAGAAAATTGTGTTGCCGCTGGACCACCTGGTTGTGCAACGCCTGGAGGAGTCGCAGCAGGCCCGGGTGGTCGAAGGCGATATTCCCGAGGGCTGGATGGGCGTCGATATCGGTCCCCGGACCATCCGTACTTATCAGGAGAAGATCGCGCCAGCCGGCACGGTCATCTGGAATGGCCCGCTCGGAAAGTATGAGGACGAGGCCTATAGCCACGGAACTCGTGCCATTGCCGAAGCGTTGGCCCATTCCGGCGCCGTGACCGTTGTCGGCGGCGGGGAAACGGCAGAGGCGGTCGAATCCTTCGGTCTTGCCGACAAGATGGCCCACGTGTCCACTGGGGGCGGCGCGTTCCTCGAATATGTGGAAGGGACACCGTTCGCCGCATTGGCCCAGATCGAGAACCGCAACAGCTCTTGACGCTTCGGGATGCTCGGGTTGTGATATCTAAATGACCGTGCGTAACCTTGCAGCGGTCAGGGTGGCATGCCCTGAGCCTGCGAAGGGCGTCGGCGGTCGAAGAGGGAGTATGGGTCCCAAGCACGCCCTTCGCAGGCTCAGGGCGTGTCATCCTGACCAGCGCGTGCTGCCGATTCACACACGCTGATTACAGGAATGCGGGCAACCATCCTTCTCGGATTCGCGGCAGTGCCACGAAACCGGGAATTGACCAGGGACGGCCGCGGGAGGAATCATGGAACACGGACTACGGACCATGGCAAAAAAACGCGGCGTGCCGGAGGGGCTATGGATCCGGTGCCCCCAATGCAAGGCCACCATCTTCCGCAAAGAAGCGGAGAGCCGATTCAACGTTTGTCCGGAGTGTCAGTATCACTTCTATTTGCCGGCCCGTGACCGCATTTGCCAGCTGCTGGACCAGGACAGTTTCGAGGAATGGTTCCAGGGGTTACGGCCGCTCGACGCCCTGGGTTTCCACGACCGTATTCCGTATGTCCAGCGGCTCGAACAGGAGCAGAAGAAGACAGGAATGCTCGATGCGGCGGTGGTGGGCAAAGGATACATCCGTGGCCGGCCTGTGGTTTTCGGCGTGACCGATTTTGCCTTCATGGCCGGCAGCATGGGCTCCGTGGTCGGAGAAAAACTGGTCCGGACCATCGAGGCGGCGACGGAACTGCAGCTGCCGCTGATCGTGGTCAGTGGTTCCGGCGGCGGCGCCCGCATGCAGGAAGGGATCCTCTCGCTGATGCAGATGGCCAAGGTCTCGGCTGCCTTGGGACGCTACGACCGGGCCGGCGGCCTGTACATTTCCGTTTTGACCAATCCGACGATGGGCGGGGTTGCGGCGAGCTTTGCCCTCCAGGGGGATATCACCTTGGCAGAGCCGGGCGCCTTGATCGGCTTTGCGGGCAAACGAACGATCTGGAACACGGTTCGCCTGGAATTACCCGAAGGCTTCCAGACCAGTGAATTCCTCTTGCGGCACGGTTTCGTCGACCGAATCGTCCCACGGAAGGATCTGCGGACGGAAGTGGCGAGGATCATCGATTACTGTGAACATTAATCCGTAGGGAATGGAGCGGCGGCGTACGCTGCCGTGAAGCGCCCTGCGGACCTGGTGGGTCATTACTGTGGGATTCTTTACAAGCCTGTTCTCTTCCAAGCCTCAAAGCAAGAAGCTGCCTGTTGTCGATGTCAAGAAGCGATTCGAGCTCCTGGGAAGGACCGGCCAGGGGAGCATGTCGAAGGTGTATCGGGCCCACGATCGGAAGCTCGGCCGTGTGGTTTGCTTGAAAATCCTGGATAAGGAAAAAACCGCCAAATTCGAAGCCCGCTTTCCGGGCCTGCACCGACCCATGGAAGGAGCGGTGTGCGCTTCGCTGCGCCACCGCAACGTGGTCCAGACCTTTGAGTATGGCCTGACAAAACAGAGCGAACAGTACCTGGTGATGGAATTCATCGAAGGCCTGGGATTCAACTTCCTGATCGAAACCCAGAGTCCGCACCTCAAGGGAAAGCGCGTCGAGTTCCTCAGCCAGCTGGCAACCGGCCTGGAGTACGTCCACCAACAAGGTTACCTGCATCGCGATATCTGTCCGCGCAACGCGATGGTGTCGCAAGAGGGGGTGTTGAAGATCATCGACTTTGGCTTGGCGATTCCGTACCGGCCCGAATTCTGCAAGCCGGGCAACCGTACCGGCACGCCCAACTACCTGGCCCCGGAGCTCATCAAACGCACCAACACGGACCACCGCGTGGATCTGTTTGCCCTGGGAGTGACGGCTTACGAATGCTTCACGAACCAGTTGCCGTGGGAGCGGTCGCAATCGCTGCAAACCTTGATGAGCCATATGAATAGTCCTGGGAAAAATCCCCGACTTTTTTGCCCGGAACTGGACGATGACGTGGTCGCGTTCCTGACGAAGGCCATTGAGCGCGATCCCAACAAACGCTTCCAGCACGCCGCGGCTTTTCGTGATGCACTCAAAGCGCTGCCCCGGCAGGATTATTGATGGGAGGGCATCGTGACACGCATCCGTTGGAAGCGGCAAGGGGCGTTCACCCTCCTCGAACTCTTGGTGGTGCTCGCTATCTTGGCCGTGCTGATCGGTCTGCTCTTGCCCGCCGTCCAAAAAGTCCGCGAGGCGGCCAATCGGATCCGCTGCTCGAATAACCTCAAGCAGCTTGGCCTGGCGCTGCACAACTACGCCGGCACGTATGGCCGTTTTCCCTCGGCTTACCAGGCCATGGATCTGAACCCGGGCTGGGGATGGGGCTCAGCTCTTCTACCGTTCGCGGACCAGGCCCCGCTCTACAATGCTGCCGGCGTCAGCACCAGCCGCTTCGGCGATGGACGCAATCCGGGCTTGCCCAATCTGTACACGCAGATGCCCTTATCCCTGTTCCGCTGTCCTTCGAATGCCACGCCCGATCTCAATGACTTACGCTTCAATTTCGGGATGTCCAACTACCGGGCGGTGGCCGGTCCCCAGGACTTGCAAACCGGGTTCCCGTACACGGCCGGCATGGACCTCGGCGGAGCCATGTTTCAGAACAGCAAGATTCGAATCATCGATATCACCGATGGCACGTCGAACACCCTGGCTGTGGGGGAGTGCGTCTTCGATAAGCCGAGCGGCAAGAAGGCGGCCGTCTGGCCGGGGATGAGCGGGACGACAGACGGGACGGTCTGGATCAGCGATGTGATGTGGTCGGTCAGCGACAATGACTCGCGGATCAACGGGACGGCTCCGCAGGCCTTCAGTAGCCGGCACCCCGGTGGTGCGTTTTTCGTCTTCTGTGATGGTTCGGTTCGGTTTTTCAGCGAAGGCGGAAATGTGCAAAATCTGCGGTGGCTGGCCGGCCGCAATGATGGGCATATCGTGGATAACGATTTCTAGATAGCGAAGGGGCCAAAAGTCGGAGGTTTTCTGCTTGGTCCCCTTGGAAAGGCGTGCTATTCTGGAGCGAAGCGCCGGCGACGGAGGGTTGTCCGCAGATCCTCGCCCGGACCAGTCCTTGCTTCAGGCTCTCGGCATCTCAGGGGGAGGGTACCGTGAAACGCATTCATTCGAAGCCGCACTCCGCGTTTACCCTGATCGAGCTCCTGGTGGTCATCGCCATCATCACGGTGCTGATCGGTTTGCTTCTGCCGGCGATCCAGAAAGTCCGTGAGGCCGCCAATCGGATCCAGTGCTCGAACAATCTCAAGCAGATTGGCTTGGCGCTTCACCTCTACGTCGATACCGTTGGGCGCTTTCCCTCCGGCTACGAAGCCATGAACACCAACCCAGGTTGGGGGTGGGGGTCGGCGATCTTACCTTTCGTGGAACAGGGCCCCCTGTACAACACAGTCGGCGTTCCGACCCGCCGCTTCGGCGATGGCCAAAATCCGGCCGCGCCGGATACCAATCCCCCGACGCAGACGCCGTTGCGGCTATTCCGCTGTCCATCCAACGCGGCCCCGGACCTCAATGATGTCCGGCTCAATTTCCCCATGTCCAACTACCGGGCCGTGGCCGGAGCGCTCGACTACCCGATTTTCTTCGCCAATATCGACATGGGCGGCGTCATGTTCCAGAACAGCAAGGTCCGCATCATGGATATTACCGACGGAACGTCCAATACCCTGATCATCGGTGAATGCGTGTTCGACAAGGTCGTGGACAAACGGGCAGCGATCTGGCCGGGAATGACCGGGCTTCGCGATGGCTCGGTTTGGATCAGCGACGTGATGTGGTGGGTGGACAATGACAGCGCGCGCATCAACGGGCCGGCCCCCCAGGCCTTCAGCAGCCGGCATCCCGGGGGGGCGTTTTTCGCGTTCTGTGACGGCTCGGTTCGGTTCTTCGTCGAGGGCGGGGACATTCAAAACCTGAAGTGGTTGGCCGGTCGCAACGATGGCCACATCGTGAATAACGATTTCTGATGCTCGCTCATGTTTCACGGCGGTTCGCAGAACCGTGCGGTGCTGCGAACCGCCACGAAGCTCACGTCACTGTCGGATCTGTGGCTTGATCAGCCGCTTGATGTTGACCTCCGGTTCGTTCAAGTCGATGAGCACCGGCTCCGGTGTCTGATCCACGCCAAGGTTGCCGGCCGCATCGCTGACCAGCATGCGCAGGTAGACCCGATAGGGAACTCCCTGGGTCAGCACCCATTGGTATCGGCCGGTGTTGGGCAGTTCCTTGGCAATGTTCTGCCAGGTTCCCTCGGGCCGTTCTGCGTATTGCAACGTAATCGGATTCGCAGCCAGGTTACGGTCGCTGGCATTCCAGGTGAGGATCAACGCATCGCGCCGGCTCGGGTCAGGTTGGGGCGGATTCAGCTTCGCAATGGGCGGCGTGATATCGACCTCGATGCGCATCTGAGGAGGTTCACCCGGCTGCGGCGGTTTCTTGGCCAGGCCCGCGCCGCTGGTGACGAGCAACCGCAAACCGAAGACCCCTTCCCCTGGAAGATTCACATTCAAGGGCGAACCGGGCCTCGGATGTACATCTTCGGTGTAGTGCTCCCAGCTCCGCCCTTCGTCCCGGGTCAAATAGAGCTCGACCTTGCTGACTCCCGACGGTCCCGTCCGCGTTACTTCATAATCGATCGTCGTCTGGGTGGAGTTGGTGATCTCCACCGGAGCGCTTGCCTCGACCGAGCCGCGCCCGCCACCCGTGAAGGCAGCCGGCGAAGCGGAGTAGCCCGCATTGACCACGGCCGGTTGATACCGATTCACAGGCTCAGGATTGGAACTCCGCGCGGGCGGATACGTGGATGGCGGATTGGATCCCCAAGTCCGCTCCGGCGTGCCCGGCGCGTCATTTCGCCGCACGCTGGTCGACTGCGCCGACGAAGCCGAATCCCATGCGGTCCCCGAGGACGGGGCCGGTCTCGTGTAAGATGCTGCCGGCGTGCTCGTAACATAGGAAGGTGCGGGCGAAGTTCCCCAGTTGCTATTCATTCCCGTCACTGGCGCGGGAACTGGAGTAGCCGGCGGAGCAACCGTGTTGCCTGGCGGCGGAACCGACGTGAGATTGGTCGCATAGGGGCTGGCCGCCGCGCTTCGAGCTCGGACTTCCAGCTGGCTCTCGCCGATGTTCCCGGCCTGGTCGGCCATCTGCATGTGGACCATCAGCGGGCCAAAGGTCGTTACACGAAAGCGGGCCTGGCCGCTCAGCGATGACGTGATGTTCACCGGGGTCCACAGCAAACTCGGCGTGTCGGACGTCCGGTATTCCAGCTTCAACGTTGCCAAATCGGGGCGTTCTTCCTGGATTTCCCAGGTGACCATAACTTCGTCGCCGTTCCGCTCTGCGGCCACGATGCGCAGGTTGGGCGGAAGCGTATCGACCAGGACTTTCTGCCGGGGCGCGGATTTGTAGATGTCCGGCGGCTCCCGGCGGCCTGAAGAATCGACCACGCAAATATTGAACCAGTACACGCCATCGCTGGGGGCGTAAAAAATGAACGCATCCTTGTCCGGCGGAGCCGCCGAGACCTGATTCCAGGTCACGCCTTCATCGGAGGAAGCGAACAGGATAAGTTCCTTGATCTTGCTGCGCTGTCCCTCAGCGATATGGATGGGAATTTGGAAATTGCGGCTGTTCATAGGCACCACATCTGGCGGAGCCGCAGCCGTGGTCAGTGCCAGCAAGGCCAGCGTCAGCGTTCCCGTCGGCATTACCGCATCCTCCCCTTTTTTGTCAGCCGGCACGACTTACCCAGTCCCCGGACCGATAGACTCATGAGCCTGGGAACGGGCCTGTGAATCGGGGCCGAAATTGCCGTGAATAGGGCTCAGTTGCTATGTATCGGCTGTAGGAGCGCGCAACTTGAGATTTTTTGGAAAAAAGCTCGGAATCATTAAAGAGTGGGCTACTTCCGCACAAAGCAGGTGTCCGTCCGGCCAACCGCGCAGCAGATAGGAGTCGGTGTCCAGCCGGCACCTTTCTAAATTAGCCGTCGGGCATGAGGAGTGAGTCCAGGCAAGTATCCAACCCCCCTCGTTGCCTCCAATCTTTCGGAGAGTCCGTCCGAACCGAGAATCTGCAAGGACTCGCCTTTTGCGAAACAAGAACGTTGTGCGCTGGAGTGTTGCAACACGCCAGCCCGGCAGAACTCCTGCCGAGCACTTCTGCACGCCCAAGGCTATGCGTCAACCTGATCACGTTTCACTGCGCGCCTCGCGATGGTTAGTCCAAGGAACGCCAAGACGATTCCGGTCACGCTTACCCATGCTTTGCGGTCAACGGCCATGAGATTCTGTTCGAGCAAAGCAGCACCGAGGAGGAGGCCGAGGCCGATCCCCATCAGTACACCGGCCCAGAAGCGCTGCCCCATCCCAGACCAGCCTCGCCAGCTAACAGGGAAGCCAAAGAATCGGGACCGGTTCGACGGGTTGTTCATAGGTGACTCCTGGGGCGAAAAAGTTTTGAGAGACCTATCGTTCGTTCGGCTCCTCTGACCAAGGCGCGGTCAGAACAGCTCCGGTGATTGCTGCTCGGGCAAGATTCAGGATACGCGATCCCACAGATGACGGTACGGTCGCACGTCGAAAATGAAACGCTGAAGCAGGAAAGAACCGTCCGGGAATCCCAATCGCCATCGCCAGAAGAATGGAGCATCTGGTGTCGACGCAGGCGGGTAAGGAAAGTGGGGCGCCTTGCCGACGCAAGGCACCCCGCTCCGCTCGGTTCTGGCATCCTTCCGTCACGAAATGTTGACGCTGGAGAAGCCGCTGTAGGTCACTTCACTGTCCAAGCCGCCAGGGAACGTCACAATTTCGGTCCCCGACGAGGGATTCGGCGTGGGGTCGCTGAACGTTCCACCGAACCCAGAGATGAACAGCGACGCAGGGGCAGGGCTGTTCCGGAAAGGATTGTTGGTCAGATTCAGGTTCAAACCGCTCTCGGCATCCAGGGTGACGACAACACTCAGTCCCACGGCGGACTCATCGCCGATGTCAATCCGGCTGGCGAAGGTAGCGCCCGGCGTGGACGCGGCAATGGCGTACGTGTTGGCCAGCTGGCCGGTGCCGAGCGCGAGTACTCCTGTGAGGCTGTAATGCACCACGACCGCGTTGTTGCCGAAGAGGCCGATGCCGGAGATAGTCGATTCGGTCACCAGCACGTTCTCCTGCGTCGTGTTGTTCCCGCTATCCAGCACGTACAACGTCCCTACGTTCTCAATGAATACGTCCCGCTTGATGCCGGACGTCACCGAGGAGGGGCCGAAGCTACTCCCCACGATGACGGAGGCCGAAGAAGTGCCATTGACAAACACGCGGCCCGAGTTCGCCGTCACGAACACTTCATCGAGCCCAGCCGCGACGACATTGGTGTCCACGGTGCTCGGCGTTGCGTTGATGTGCACGATTTGATTATCGCTGAACGTATCGATCACGAAGAAGTGCTCGCCGGCGGCAGCGGCGGCGGCGTTCAGGTTGGCGGTGGCATCGGTGCCGGACAGCTCCAAATTGACGAGGTTCTTGTTGCTGTAGCGAAGGAAGTCACCCGCACCGCCGTTAGCCAGGCCCGTGAGCGTCTGTGTTTTGCTGTCCTGGTTGAACATCGTCACGTTCGCGAAGTTGGCCGACGCCTTCACGACGAGGGGGGCTGTCGTCTTGACCTGGTCGATGACCGAACCGATGGTGTTACTGAATTCGTACGTAGAGCCGCCCAGCGTCAGCGACCCGCCCTGATCGCCCTCCCCCGCGGTGTACGTCTCGCCGCCGTTGATGGTGCGGGTACCCGTCAGGGTGAGCGAATTCGACTGGCCACTGCCGAAGATCGAGATATTGGTCCCGGCGACAAACGGTAAGACGTTGCTGTCATCGACGATCATGGAATCGAGGCCTTGGACGTTCACTTCCACGTTCTTGATCAACCTGGCGGCGAACTGCCCCAGCAAGGTGTTTCCGTCGAGCACGTCGAACTTCTTGGGCTGGCTCGCATCGACCTTGAACGTGATCTGACGGAACTCCGGGATGATGCCGATCGTGCCGTTACCGTGGACGATGGTAATAGTGCCGGGATCCGCCGTGACAAGCAGGGTCGAGCCGGACAGCGAGGCCGTGGACAGCACCGTACGTTGTTCCAATCCTTCCACCTGGAGGCTTGCACGGCGCGGCGCCCGCCGAGCGGAACGGGCCGCGTTGGTCGAACGGAAGTTACTCAGCAGTTTGTTCAAGAAACGTCGCATGGGAATCTCCTTGGCTCCTGCGGAGCAGTCTTGGGTTCTGGAAACTCAACCGGCGGTGATGGTGCTGGGTCACCCGGCCCCCACCCAAAGATCAGTGCGAAAACGAGCGTTGAGTTCCCCAACGGATTTTCAGTTTTTTTGCGCGCGGAGTCCCCAGTTGCATCCGGTGTTCCTGGGATTGGGCAGGCGCGAGGCGTAAGCTTGTCGCGGATCAGAAGTTAAGGAATGTGCGGCGATTGGATACGGGATGGCCGAGGGGGAAGAGGGGTCCGGACGGACACCAAAGCAGAGATGTCAGATCACGAGAACCTTTTGCGGATCGATCTCCTGCCCACGCCAGATCTGAAACCAACCACTGTCGCTGTTCATCTCCACGAACAAATATTGGCGCACCGGCTGACCGACCGGGTCGGTTGTGTCACGCCAGTAATCCCAGTATTCCAGGTTTTCCTTCTTTACCTCACCTTCGTCCACTTGCCCATCTTTGTTCTCGTCCTTCAGGATACTAAGCTTGGCTTTGTAGGAGGTCGTGACATTGTTGATGCGCCCGTACTCCTCGGTCACCTGGCCATTTTCGATCACCTGGAACAGCTTGGTGGTGTCAGTCACCACCTTGTAAAGGCCATCATCGTAAGCCATCTCATCGTACAGGCGGAGCAGCAGGGCGGTATGCGTCAGACCGGCGGCAGCCTCCGGATCGTCGACCGGGTTGAGGCGCAGCCGCAGCCAGACATCGTCGCCGTGGAGTGGCCGGGCCAGCAGCACGTAATCGACGAACAGGAATTGCTGGCCGTCGATCCATCGCTGGTATTGGCGGATTTCCTTGATGAAGAAGTTGTAATCGCGCAGGTCGATTTCGTTGATCATGATCGAGCTGCCGATTTTCGCCTTGAGCGGGTTGTAATAATGCAGCTCCACCGGGCCCTGCAACTTCGCCATCAGCATTTCCCACAGCGTCTTTCCCTTGGCCATGGCTCGAATCTCCTCGGGACCCTAACGGACCACGGTGGCAACGAGGTAGCAGACACCCAGGATAATCGCACCACAGACGACGGCCACCGCCACGTTTTGTTTTTCCGCCAATTCCTTCTGAATGTCCATGCGCGGCGTGATCCAATCGAAGACCTTGAAACCAAGGACTGCCAGGACGATGCCCGTTCCGCCGAACAACAGCGAGCTGATGAAGCCCTTCAAGAGATTTTCCCAATACTCATCCATCGCGTCCAATCCTTTCCAGTTCAGAGCCGAAACGCCTGTCGTGCCGCCGGGCCGTTTCAGTCACCGATACTTCCCCACCGCTTGTAAAACACCAACCAAATGGTCAGCGCAAGGAGCAGCATCACGACGAAGACCCACGCCATCGCGCGGGCTGTCGCTGCCGAGGAAACGCGCCAGCTGGGAATCGACGCAGGCGCCGAAGGCACGGCCGCGGAGGACCTCGTCGCCGGTTGCGGGTTGTAAATCGCATTCACATAGGGGTCGCTATACATCAGATCCGGATCGATGTGGTTCGGCCGATACGTGGGATCACGCGGGAGGTTTTGGGCTTCCATCTGTCGGAGCCGCGCTTCCAGGTTCGCATCGCGGGCCAGCAAGTCATGGTACCGCGCATCATCGATCCAGGGACGGTGGTAGTAGGCCCAGTAGGCGCGCTCATCGAGACTGCGGTCGAGCAGCCACCACCAGAAAAAGGAGCTGTACGGGTCGTGGTACACCACGACAGGGTAATGGTAGTAGGAACCGAAGAATTGCTGCTGTCGCTGTTGGCGATTCTGCCAGCGCTGGTAGTCCAGCTCACGGCGGAGGTATTCGATTTGGCGATCCTTCGGATCGATAGGATGTTGCACACCGCCCCGATCTGTGTAACTCTCCTTGGGCTGCGGTCCCGGCCGAGCCTTTTGAAAAGCGGTCCGGCTCTCCGCTATTTGTTGGTTTCGGGCGGCCAAGGTATCGAAAGAGCCGGTGGATGCTTTTGGGTTGCTGCTCGGGGTGGCGTAGCTCCTTCCGCCCATCGACACGTTGCCGGAGGAGTAACTTTTTCCCGCCGGGGAGCCGTTGCTGCTCGGCGGTATCGTCGGACCAGTCGGCGGCCGCGGAGAGGGCGGTTGGGCACCCGAGGAGTAGGATTTGCCGGCCGGCCGGTTAGGATTGGTGCTGCTCGGCGGCGAAGTCGGGCCGGTCTTGGTCGTGACCGCGGCCGGGTTGGAACGCCTCGGAGGGCTAACGGCCCGCGGCGGGCCTGAGCTACTGGTTATTTTGCTGGAACCGGAGGAATAGCTGCGGCTGCTATGGGAAGCGCCGCTGGAAAAACTACGGCCACCGCCGGAGCGACCACTGGAAAAGCTCCGGCCGCCGCCGAAACTGCCGCCACGGCCGGCCTCGGCGGTGTTGCTGGCCGCCCCGCTCCAGAGCAGACTGGCGCTGAGCGCCAGGGCGATCCAGAATTTCCTCATGGGCTTTCTCTTTTATGGTTAAGTCCACGTATCCCATCATGATACGCCCACTTTGGTTTACCGAGCAATTTTCTTTTGTGGCGCGGCTCCTTCTTAGGTTTCTTCGCCTAGAATGAGCGTATCTTGTGCCCGTCCAATAGACGGTCGCTGCAAACGAATGGGTAAAGAGAGGGCGCAGCCGCTCAGGCTGCGGCAGCATTTCCGCGGTCGATAGACCGCCCAGGAGAAAGGTCAGGTGTGGCGATGATCTTTGGCAAGCTCTGGCGCTCCCTCCAGGCGCAACTGAACAAGATTGCCAATCTTTTGTGGACAGCGGATCCCATTGCACAAATGCAATACGAATACGACCGAGCGGTGGATCAGCTCAAAGAGGGGCGCGTTGGCCTGGAGCAATACCGTGCCTTGGTCGAGCGGGTCACCCGGCAGGTCGCCAATAATCAGAAAACGGTTGCCAGCCTGGAAGCCCGCATCAAAGCCTACTTGCAAAGCGGCGACCGAGAGACGGCCGGCAAGTTTGCCCTCGAACTCCAAAAAGCCAAGAAAGAGCTCGAAGAAAACGAAGGCCAGCTCAAGATGCACGAACAAGCCTACAACAACAACCTCATGAAGATCAAACACGCCAGCGGCAAGCTGGCCGACCTTCGTACCAAGATCCAGAAATACGATGCCGATCTCAAAATGAGCCGGGCCGAGGCCGAGATGGCCAAGCTGGCCCAGGATTTTCATTTTGATGTGACCACCGATTTCGGCGAAATCGAACAGGTAGTCCAGGACAAAATTGGTCTGAATCGTGCCAAGGCACGCGTGGCCGCCGATCTGTCTGCCGAAGGTTTGGGCGACATCAAGCAGGAACAGGCCATGGAAAAGGTCCAGGCCGACCAGGCCCTACGGGACTTCGAAGTCCAAATGGGGCTCGTCACGCCGGAGACCGCCAAGGTCGGCGAGGCAACCAAGGAGCTGGGACCCGCCGCGCGGGCCAAGGAAAAGGTATGAACCCACTGTCTCAGTGGATGCTTTCGCTGTGATTCCTGAGCTTCCATCCTGGTATCCGCCCTGGGCCCGTGAGTTGGCCGAGCTGTATTTTTCGGGTACCACTTGCTTGTTTGTTTTGCACGGCAATGTCCATGATGTGCTCCGTTGCCCGGCCGACAACGAGGATCATTACTGCAATCTGCCCGAGTTCTTGGCCACGCAGGTATTCGGCTCCTGGGACATCGTTCTGCACTACGATCTCGGCCGGGGCTTACGTGCCTTGGCTGGCGGCGACAGCCAGCGACTCAAGGAGATGGCGCAGTACCTGAGCACCCGGCTGGGTGAGCCGGGCTCCTGGCCGCGCGACCCCGAATCGTTGCTCTTGATCCTGGACCGGTTCATCGAGCGCGGACTGCTGGATGAGCCGGCGGCCGGGGGCAAACGGATCGCCATCCTCCTCGATTACGCCCAATACCTCGTCCCTTCCGGGGACCTCGGCGCCCTGACGCGGGGCCAGGGGACCAATCTGGTCCGTTTTCTGAACTGGGCGCAAAACCCGTACATCAAACGGGCCAACGTCGCTTTCTGCCTCATCGCCGAGAAACTCACGGAGGTGAATGATCGCCTCGTTCAGAGCGCGCATGTGGCCGCCATCCGGATCCCATTGGCGGACCGGGCGGAACGAGAACGCTTTTGCCGCTGGTGGGGCCAACATGAGGAATTCGCCAAGGCGACCGAATTTTCCGAAGCCACCCTGGCCGAGCTGTCCAACGGCCTGAGCCTGACCAATCTGCAGGTCCTGCTCGCACAGGGGACCCACTCGGGCCGGCGCGTTGATGGCGAGCGCTTTCGGCAATTGAAGAAGGGGATGATCGAACGGCAATGTCAGGGACTTCTGGAATTCCTTGAGCCCGGCCACACGCTCGATCTGCTCGTCGGGCAGCAGGCAGCCAAGGAACGACTCCGCCAGGATGCAGAACTCATCACCCGTGGACAGCTGGATGCCGCTCCGATGGGATATCTGCTCTGCGGCCCCGTCGGCACGGGAAAATCCTTCCTGGCTGAGTGTTACGCCGGCTCCATCGGTATCCCCTGCGTGAAGCTGCGGAATTTCCGCTCGAAATACGTTGGCGAAACTGAGGGAAACCTGGAGCAAGTGCTCGGCGTGCTGCGCTCGCTCGGCCCGGTGGTGGTTATCATCGACGAGGCTGATGCTGCGCTTGGCACACGGCAAGCGGACGGGGATTCCGGCACGAGCAGCCGGGTCTTCGCCATGATCGCCAGCCAAATGGGCGATACGCGCTATCGGGGCAAGATTATCTGGATGCTGCTGACTTCACGTCCGGAGCTGTTGCCAGTCGATCTCAAACGGCAAGGCCGGGCCGAGGTGCATATTCCGATGTTTTATCCCCAGGACGAGGCCGAGGTCCGCGAGATGTTCCTGGTGATGGCGCGGAAGAACAAAGCCATTCTCACCGCGGAGGCGTTGCCTCCGGTCCGGACGCAGCGCTTCCTGAGCGGCTCCGACATCGAGAGCATCGTGCTGGCCGGCAAACGCCGCGCCCTTTCCGCCGGACGGTCGGAGCTGCAACGCGCGGACCTGGAAGAAGCCCTGAACGATTTCATTCCCTCGGCCCAAGGGCTCGAAAAAGAACTCCAAGAATTGGCGGCAGTGCTGGAGTGTACCCAGCTGAATTTCCTACCCGCCGATTGGCGGACCCGTGTGCTGGAACCCAACGGCCGGGCCCGACTCCAAGAGCGGTTCATGGAGATTCGGCAGCTCCTCGAGATCTGATTACCGACGATGGAGGATCTTGCGATGGCCAAGAAGAAAAGTAGCCCAACCGAACGCCTCAGCTGGTTTGATGAGAAAACACATGAACCGCTGATTGAACGCTACGCCCGGCAGCTCGACTCGTTTGTCGAAACCATGGCCGACGGCAAAGTCGAGCCTTCCGAGCTGTTGGCGCAGGAAGAACGGCTTGTGACGCTCATGAAGGAGATCGAGCCGCAGCTGGACGACGCGCTGCATGCCAAGATCACGCATCTGCTTTGCGAATTGACGGCGTATGATCTGATGCAGACGATCTCGGCCATGCAAGCGGTCCGGCCCAAGACTGCGTTCCGCGGGTGAGCCCAGCGCACAGGCAGTCGGGGCGGGCGGATGGTGGAAAAGTTTGAGCACACCCAGATTTTTCACAAGAGGCATTGCCGCGTCCCGCTCCGTGCTCTACAATTGTGGCTGACAATTTGGTGAGTATCTTATCGAGAGTGGCTGAGGGAAAGGGCCCGTTGAAGCCACAGCAACCGGTCGCCCGCAAGGGCGATGCTGGTGCTAAGTCCCCCCCGGTGCGGCCGGGAGAGATAAGATCGTGCTCCGCACGCCTCTTCTTCTCTACAGCCGGAAGAGGTTTTTTATTTCCTCTTCCGAGCCTTTCTCGACAAGACCCACCTGAACTCGGCAAGGGACCCAGGACAAAGGAACCGGAGCAATGCCAAATTCGGTACGTGGTCTGAAGTGTCGTCTGTGTGGCAAGCTGTATTCCAAGCAAGCGCTCAATTTCTGCACCGAGGATTTTGGCCCGCTGGAAGTGGATTACGATTACGACGCGATCCGGTCGGTCCTGGATCGTTCGAAAATCGAATCGCGGCCCAAGACCATGTGGCGCTTCCGGGAGCTCTTGCCGCTCGATGAAGCTCCGACGGTCGGTGTGCAGGTCGGCGGGACACCGTTGCTTCGGGCTGACCGTCTCGCCGCCGCGCTGGGAGTCGAACGCCTCTGGCTCAAGAACGATGCTGTCAATTTCCCAACGCTTTCCTTCAAGGACCGGGTCGTGGCGGTGGCACTGAGCAAGGCCCGAGAGTTGAACTTCCAAACGGTGGGGTGCGCCTCGACCGGCAATCTCGCAAACAGCGTCGCCGCCAATGCGGCCGCCGCTGGCTTAAAGAGCTACATTTTTGTCCCCGCCGACCTGGAACGGTCGAAGATCCTCGGTACGAGCATTTACGGGGCCAACGTGATCGGCGTCGCCGGCACCTACGACGAAGTGAACCGGCTGTGTACGCAGGTTGCCTTCAAATATGGCTGGGGCTTCGTGAACATCAATCTGCGGGCGTTCTACGCAGAAGGATCCAAGACAGTTGGTTTCGAGATCGCGGAGCAGCTCGGCTGGCGGACGCCGCAGCACATCGTCGTACCGATGGCCGGCGGCAGCTTGATCGGCAAAGTACAGAAGGCCTTTCAGGAGCTGGCCCGGATTGGCCTCATCGCGGACCCCGCCTGCAAGATCTACGGAGCCCAGGCGACCGGTTGCAGCCCTATCAGCAGCGCGGTCAAGAGCGGCTCCGACCGGCATCGCCCGGTGCGAAAACCCAATACGATTGCCAAGTCGTTGGCCATCGGCGATCCGGCGGACGGCTACTTTGCCAGCAAGGTGATCCGGGAATCGGGCGGCTGGGCGGAAGATGTCAGCGATGCCGAGATTGCCGAGGCGATGGTCCTCCTGGCCCGCACCGAGGGCGTGTTCGCGGAGACGGCCGGCGGCGTGACGGTCGCCGTGGCACGCAAATTGATCGAACAGGGGCGCATCCCGCCCGACGAAGAGATCGTCCTGTGCATCACGGGCAATGGGCTCAAAACGCAGGACGCCGTGGCCGAGCATCTGGAGCAGCCGGCGGTGATCCGGCCGTCGCTTGCCGCATTTGAGCAACTGGTTGAAGGAACTCGCGAAGCAGTACTTGTTTGATACGTCGTCGCGCGGCGGTTCGCAGAACCGCGCGGTTCTGCGAACCGCCGCGCAACCGAACGGGAATTTGCCAGGGGGACATCATGGCGGTGCGAATCCATATTCCCACGCCCATGCGGCAGCATACCGAGGGGCAGGCTGCAGTGGAGGCCAGCGGCGCGACCGTTCAGGCGGCGCTCGACGATCTGGGCCGGAAATATCCCGGCGTCCATCAGCGCATCTTCGAGAATGGCCAGGTCCGCCGCTTCATCAACGTTTACTTGAACGATGAAGACATCCGGTATCTCGATAACCTGTCCACGGCCGTCAAGGATGGCGATGAGCTGAGCATCATCCCTGCGGTAGCCGGAGGCTGAAATGGCCGAGGAAGCCGAGAACCCGGTGCCGGAAGGTGCGGCCGTCTTCCCGTTGATTCCTCCGGAGCTCGGCGTCCATCCGCTGCTGCTTGCAGTCCTCCACGCGATCGTCTTCCTGGAAGGCTCCGACGATCAGATCGTCGATCCGTCGGCCGCGGAAGAGGCCAGGCAGTATATCGCCGCTTACCTTCAGCGTCTCGACGGACCGCCGTTGCAGCAAATCCGGGAAGACATGAAATGTCTGGCCCAGTACGCGCGGCAATCCAAATGGCCAAAACAGGAGCTCCGTTTCCTCAAGGAATTCCTGGCCGATTACGGAGTGGAAGGAGAGACGCCATGACCGTTGACGGGTCGTTGGACCGCTACAGCCGGCAGATGCGATTTGCCGGCATTGGCGAAGCCGGGCAGCGGCGCTTGCTCAACAGTCATGTAACCCTGTGCGGCTGCGGGGCCCTCGGAACGGTGCTGGCCAACGCGCTGGTTCGGGGCGGCGTCGGGCACCTGCGCTTGATCGATCGGGACTTCATCGAGACCAACAATCTACAACGACAAGTGCTCTTCGATGAGCATGATGTGGCGGAGAATCTGCCCAAGGCGGAAGCGGCTGCCCGGAAGCTCAATGCCATCAATTCGTCCGTGCACGTGGAGCCGGTCGTCACCGACATCGATCGCACCAATATTGTGCAGCTCGTGGAAGATGCCGATTTGATCCTCGATGGTACCGACAATTTCGAAATCCGGTACCTGATCAATGACGTGGCCGTGAAGCTGGGCAAACCCTGGGTCTACGGCGGCTGCATTGGCAGTCATGGGCAAACGATGACGATCCTGCCAGATCAGACGCCGTGCCTTCGCTGCGTGTTCGAGGCCGCGCCGGCTCCGGGAGAGGCGGGGACTTGCGAAACCGCTGGCGTACTGTCGCCGATCGTGAACATCGTGGCCAGTTACCAGGTGGCCGAGGCGTTCAAGATTCTCACCGGCAAGCGAGAACAGATTAACCGTGAGCTGATTTACATCGATGTCTGGGAGAACACCCAGCGCCGCATCAAGATCGCTCCCCTTTTGGGCAAGGTGGATTGCCCGTGTTGCCGAAGGCGCCGCTTCGAATGGTTGGATGGCGAACAGGGCTCGCACACGACCAGTCTCTGTGGTCGAAATGCCGTGCAGGTGGCACACCGCTCGGCAGCCCACCTGAATTTTGAAGAGCTGGCCCGCCATCTGGGGAGGTTGGGCGACGTAAGTTACAACCGCTTCTTGCTGCGCTTCGATGCCGAAGGATATCAATTCACCGTGTTCCCCGATGGCCGGGCCATCATCAAGGGAACCAGCGATATCGATAAAGCACGGACGCTGTACGCCAAGTACATTGGTCATTGACCCGAGCACATGCCCGTCTCCCAGTGGTTCGCAGAACGGCCTGGCGCTTCACGCCGCTGCGCTACCGGACCTGGTTCCGCTCAGATCGAAAAGAGCGACTGTGCCGAACCGGGAAACGCTCGGCCAAGGAAGGGTAAGGTTTTGCTCATTTTTTGTTCCCCGCGGTTGCCGATCTATATCTAGCTCGCAACATCCACTCAACCATTGGGGGGGCCAAGGGCCGGCTTCGGCCTTCACGCCGGCAGCGGAGACGGGTGTGCTACGGCTTGCCTTTCGGCAGGCCTCGACGCATGGAAACAATTGCTGCAAAGGCACTTGCTTCACCCAGTGACCGGCACGGAAATTGCTATTGACAACAGCGACGCTTTTCCGAAAGAGATTGGCAACGAGGATTTGATTTATGGTGATCGATAATCGGCTTCTTCCGTCGGCAGCACGCTCATCTTCCGATGCCTATGAGACCTACTGGTCTTCCACCGAGGAAGGTACATCTGAGTATCCGAATGATCGCCTCTTCCCGTCTTCCAATTCGCTGTCGACCTGTCGGCCTGGCGAGGCTTACAGTGAATTGTGGCAGCTGTGGGATGCCCAGTGATCGTGCTGCCGATGCACAAAGGATTTACTTGGCGGGTCTCTTCAAGAACAACAGTTCCTCATTTTCATGCGCAATTTCCCAACCCGCCAAGCGGTGGAAAGAGCGCACCTGATTCCGGGCAATCAGGACGTAGTCCATAGCGGCCAGCCAAGAGCCGCCCTCCCCCTCTTCAAGCCAGGCTCGGACCTCTCCGATCCGCCGCCGGAACTGGGGCGTTTCACTCCAATGCCCGAAGTAAGGGCGCACGGCTGTATAGGTGGCGGAGAGGTAAGAAAGCTTGGCATCGGGGCTGAGCAAGACGCCGTCGAAGCCTTGGCTGTCGATCCATGTGAACATGTCGCGTTCGGCCGGGGTGAGAAAGAAGCCGGCCTCGGGCGAGTTCTGCCATTGATTTTGCCCTTGGCGAACAAGAAACGCGGCGTTATCAGAGACCGCCAGCATACCGAGACCGAGCAGGATCAGACGGAACGACTCTGGCGCCAAGCGGTGCCGTGCCCGCATGAGCACATTTTGCAGCGCCGGCAGGGCGAGCAGGCAGAGCGGCAGCCAGAGGTGGCCACGGGTGAAATGGAGCGGCTGCCGGGGGGCCATGAAGCATTCATGTTTGGCAAGCAAGAAGGAAACGGCAAAACTGACGATGAGGAAGCAATCACCCGCGTCCAGACGGCTCCGGGCCGTACAAACCCGAGAGGCGGCAATCGCAAAGATTGGTCCATAGCCTAGCACCAGCGCTGCCGAATCCAGCGTCCACGACAACGACCACGTCTCGCGCAGGGACCGGTGTTGCGGAAAAGACTCCAGGAAGATGAAATAGTATCCCAGGAACAGGGCGAGCAGCGCCACAACGGTCAACCAAAGGCCCAGGAGGTTCCCGGTCCGTTCACGCCACAGGAGGATGCTGAACCACGCAAGGAGGATCAAGAAGACTTGCAGCCCGGAGAAGGGATGCGTGGCCGCCAGCACGGCAGTGGCCGCCACCGCGAGCTTCCAGCGCCGGCTGAGCACGGCCAACCACACGCCCGCCACGAGGGCGTGGTAGACCGCCTCGGTCGGGAAGATCAGATTCCTGCCCCAGTTCTGAAACCACCATCCATCGAAGGGATCGTAGACGAACAGGGAATCGGCGGCGGGACGCCCCTGGAGCAGATTCTGCACGGCCCGGCCCAGACAATAAAGTCCGCCTCCCCACATCGTAAAGAGAAAAAGCGGGATTCGATCGCGGCCATCGGGCCGCCGGGTCTCGACGAGACGCAGGGTGAGATAGCTGCAAGCCAGGCTACCGACCACGCCAAGTGCTGCAAACAGCAACCCGGGGTCCAGGCCGAACTTCTTGATGCCATAACCCAGGATCCAGGTGAACCAATGGAAATAGATGACCGGAGCATCCGGATCGGGGTCATACGGGTTCGGATGAGCCCAGCCATTGCCGCGCTCGAAAACTGCTCGCCCATTGGCCGAGTAGTAGGGCATATCGCCGTGAATGAAGCCCGTGGGAACGCTGTGCGGGTTGGCGTAGTGTGCCAGGTACAGGCTGAGAAACGGTAGCGCAGCAAGGGCTGCCCAGAGAATTCGCGCCGCCACGGAAAATCGGTCGGATGCGCGGGAAGTTTCCACCGGTCGAATGCACTCCTCGTATCGTAAAATGGGACGACAAAGCCTAGCTCACAGATTCTGCCGAACGGATCGCATGCTATCCTTGAAAATACCGCAACCAATCCGAATCCCATTCAAGGAAGCGATCCCGTGTTCCGCTGCGTGAACTCTTACCTACTTCTCGCCGGCCTGGGATTGGTGTATTTCGGGGCGCTGCTCGTCCACCCGACTTGCGTCCTTTACTCGGATCACTCCGACCTCTTGGCGACCTTTCTCCCCGTCAAATGCTTTTTGGTACGCTCCTGGCAGGAGACCGGCGAGCTACCCCTGTGGTGTCCGTACAGTTTCGGGGGCATGCCGTTCGTCCACGATGTGCAGGTGGCGACCTTCTATCCGTTCCATTGGCCGCTCTACCTGCTGCCAGAAGATTGGCTTGGCCCGGCCATGAGCTGGCTCATCGTGATCCACGTCATCCTCGCGGGCTGGTGCATGCATGCCTATGCCCGCAGCCACGGACTCGATCAACCGGCCGCCCTGGTGGCTGCGATGGGCTACATGTTCGCGGGGAAATGGCTCCTCCATCTCCTGGAGGCTGGCCACTATGTGCTCATCCCCTTGGCCTGGCTCCCTCTGGTTCTTCTCTGGCTCGAACAGGCTCTCCGCTCGTACAGCCTGCTCCGCGCTACCTGGGCGGGTGCAGTTTTCGCCATGATCGTGCTTGGTACGCACCCGCAGATGACCTTCTTTGCCGGGTTGTTCATCGTGCTCTGGACGGCGGGGAGTGTGCGAGGGCGGGAGGCTCTCACCCGCTGGCTCATCGTCGGAAGCTGGACGGCAACGGTGGCCGTAGCGCTCAGCGCCGTGCAATTGCTGCCCGCCTTGGAAGCAGCACCAGAATCGACACGAGCAGCCGGGGTGGCTGCCAGCGACGCCGCGGCCGTTGCTCTGCCGGCGCTGATTGGGCTCACGGGCCCGGCATGGCACGGCAGTTGGGAGGACCGCGGCTGCCTGGGGCTGCTCTGGGTCGCCGCCGCGGCCGCTGCCCCATTCGTATGCGGCGGGCGTATCCGCTTTCAGGCTTGTGCTTGTCTCATTCTCGTTTTCTTTTCCGCGGGAGGCGCCGCCTTGCTTCAGTGGCTGCCGGGCTTCCACCTCTTCCAGCTCCCTGTGCGCATGCTCATGCTGCTAGCTTTGCCAGTCGCCCTCTTGGCCGGCCAGACAACACAAACCTTGCTTGCGGATTCCGCGGCACTCTCTCCGGCGCGAAACACTTGCCGGCGGGTATGGTTCCGTATTGTCGGTGCCGGCCTTATCCTGGCCGGGTTGGATTGGCTGCTTTACCGTGAGAACCACATTCCGGCTTACTGGGCTGTGCTGGCGATTGCGGCCCCGGTTGGAAGTTGGTTGCTGAGCGAGGCATGCCGCTTGCGCCGCCGAGCGTGGATAGGTGCATGGTGCGCCGTTCTGCTTGCCGATACATGGGCACTGACCTGGTCAAACGTTGGCGTGCGTCCTGCCGAGGAACTCTACGCTTCTTCGGATTGCGTGCGCGCTTTGGTCCAAGCGAGCCGACGCGCCCCCCACGATCACTGGCGCGTCTTCGACCGTGGCCTGGCCGGCCAACCATCGAGTGCTCCCCTTGGAGCGGCCTTACCCATGTTCGCCAGTGTCAAACTTGAGCCGGTGCTCGGGTACAACCCCTTCGATCTCCGCCGGTACAAGGAGTTCTTACAGTTCATCATGGACGGAGACCGTCCGGTTCGCCCTCATGAAGGGATCTTCGGCTATCCCATCGTGCAGGGATTTCCCATCATCAATAAGTCACTCCTGGACCTGCTGGGTACGCGCTACCTGTTGCACCCCGCAGACGCGTTGGGAGACTTTGACGCGGAGGGAGAGCCAGGCAGAGACCCGCGCTGGCAGAAGGTGGGACTGATGGACGCCCGTCCGACGGCCTATTCCTTTCTTGCAGGCGGCGTGCAGCAACTGCCACCTTACCAACTCTACGAAAACGTCGACGCCTTCCCGCGGGCTTTCGTCGTGCACCAAGGTGTGCCGCTGGCCGGCCGAGCACACGTCCTGGCTCAAATGAAGTCGACGAACTTTCATCGTGAGGTCTTGCTGGAAGATGCTAGTTCCACGGCGGATCGCAAGTCCACGTGGGTTTCTGATTCGCCGCAAAACGGTTGCGATGCGGCAACGATCCGTGAGTACTTGCCCAACCGCATCGCAGTGGAAGTGCGGAGCACGGAACCTGGTTACCTGGTTTTGACGGAGGTGTGGTTTCCAGGCTGGAGCTGCCTGGTGGATGGCCAACCGGTGCCGATTCACCGTGCCAACTACCTGTTTCGCGCAGTCCCGATTTCGGCCGGCAACCACGATGTGGTCTTTACCTTTGCGCCAGCCAGCTATCGCTGGGGCAAGGAGGTAAGCATCCTGGCCTTGCTCACCGTGGCCGGCTTCACTCTACGGTCGTGTTGCTTCCGGAAACCAGCGCGCTGATAGATTCGGAATCCCCCATCTCTACGCAATGGTGCATTCGACAGCGCGTGGTTGCAGCGGTGCACAGAACGGCCAGCATCAGGATCGTGGCCACGAATGCCCATTCAGTGGCCAGCAGCGAACCGCTCTCCTCCCGCCATAATTTGCAGAGCCATGAACCCACCGGTGGAACGCTCCCTTCGGCTGTGGCGAACCGTGTGGCTAGGGCGAGCCGGGTTCCAGTTGGGGAGTACTGGAACCCGGCTAAAAGAACGATCCGAGAGCCGTTTGATCCCATGCCCATGTTCGCTGCCGAGGGAGAATGCACAAGCTGTGCCGCGTCCGCGCTTTCGCAGGGGCGACTTCGTTCGCTGCCCACGCCCCGATCCGGGCATTTCCCAAGCACCTTGTACCCAGGGTGTTGCAACGAGCATCGGCACCAAACGAGAACGGCCCGGGCTTGGTAGCGGCAGCCACGAGACCTGCTGGCCGTATGGCGGTGCTAACGTCCGCGGCGCCTCCCTGTTAAATCTTGGAAGCGCTTCGATGCCTCTTGGATCTTGATCGACAATAAATATGGTTAACGGAGTGCTGGGAAGGTATGTGTCAATCTTCAAAGGAGTACCCCATGAAGAAAGAGGCAGGTGTGCTGTTAACGGGGACCGCCGTCCTGAGCCTGGCGATCGGGTTCATGGCTGCTGGCATCGGCGCGGCGGCGGATGACAAGGCAGATTTGCGCTCCGTGGTCCAAAAGATTGCCGATGCCCTGGAGAAGAACGATTCAGATCAGGCGAAAAAGCTGGCCCAAGAAGTGGCCAAGGGCCATGATGTGGAAGATGTCATGCACCTGATGTCCAAACGGGATCCGCAAGGGAAAGCGAAGGTATTCGGCGTCGGCAAGAAACCGGGCGCCATCTCCCCCGACGGTATCGAAGCGAAGATTCAAAACATGGGCAAAAAGCCCCTCCCCCCAACACAGATGGACAAGGAAGCGGCCGATCTCACCGAGATGGCGTACCGAGTTGCGGCCATCGCCGAGGTTGCGCATGCCAAGCCGCCGGAGAAAGATGAACCGAAGAAAAAAAAGAAGGATTGGCTGGACTGGTCGGACAGCATGAAGAAAAAGGCGCTGGCATTGGCGGAATCTACCAAGGCGAAGAAGCCGGCGGACGCCCGAAAAGCGGTGGCCGATCTGAATAGCACGTGCAATGAGTGCCACGGAGTTTTCCGTGATCAATAAGGAGCATGAACCCAAAGGTGTCTGGAACTCTTCCATCAAAGTTCCAGACACCTTTGAGTTCGTGGTTCTGAACTACTTCTCCCCGTACGGAAGGATCATCCTTCCTCGAGGAGACCGTTTCCTGTCGGAAGGGCGTTCTGCCCTTTCGAACCCCTCGCTTCCTGGCTCTGCGTTCTTTGCCTGAACCTCTTTGGGCCGACGCTCAGCGATCTCACCCCAGCCGACGTCACAATCGGCAGCTTCCCTCCAGTCCAGCTACTCGCTACGCCCGGTGTGCGAAACGGGAAATTCGGCCTCGCTTTGGACGAAGCAACTTGCGGCGCGACGGGGCATCGGCTACCGTTTGGGATGTGGAGTCTTTCCACACACGCATTCGAGGTAGTGGCTGAGCGACACTCGCGGTGAGTCGTCGCCTCGCGCTGGGAGCCACTACCTCGATTTTTTGCGCGCCACAGCAGGCAGAAGGGGGTCGCCTCCCTTGGGGCTTCTTCCTTCTGCCTTTTTTCGTTGCGATTCTGCGAACCGCCGCGAAGCAAAAACGGATAGCTTCAGCCGGATCGTGGATTAGGCAGCCAACGGAGTGCCAATGGCCGAACTCAACGGCTTGAATGCCTTCAGCACAAGGACATGGCCCATGAGGCGTTCCAGAACGGAGAGTGGGACAAAGCGGCAGAAGTGCGGGGTTTCGGCGCGGCGGAGATGGCGTTTGTGAATGCGATGCTCGATGAACCGTCCAAAGAGTCGGCGCAACTCACGACGACTGAACCGCATGAGTTGGACAGGCCGACCAGCGGTCGGCGAAGCGAGCCAGTGCCGCCAGGGGAAACACCAGCTGTTCCAGTAGTCCACATCGTAGCGTGCGGGCGTGACGGCCAAGACCTTGCCGCCCGGCTTGAGCACGCGGTAAATCTCGTCCACCACCGCATGCGGATCGCCCGCTTCGTGGAGCAAGCTACTCAGACAAACGACATCGATGGTGGCATTTTCCAGAGGCAACGAATCGAGCCGGGCGTGTAGAAACCGTCCGGTCAGACCCCGAAGCTCGAAATTACGGCGGATCAGGGCGAGCTGCTCGGCTGCCGGACTACAAGCGATGACTGCCGCGCCATGGCGGGCATACTGGAGCCAATCGGTTCCCAGGCCATTCCCCAGGCCGAGCAAAGTTTCACCGGGATGCTTGGCAAACTCCAGGAGACGAGGAATCCATCGACCTTGGCGACCGTGGCGTTGATTTTCGAGATGCAGGAACCATTGCAGAGTATAGGGTTCCGCGCCCTCGTCTGTTGGCGGCGGCGCTGCGGCGGGATTCAACGCCTCCCGGGCGTAGAGCTGGTCGGCATAGTGCACCCATTGCTGAGGACCGGGCAGCCCGCTTCCCTGGGCCGGCAGCGGTAGCTCTTGTACCGCCGTCGGAACCCATCCTTCCCAAACACGAAGCTTTCCGAGATACGGGCCGTCCATGCCATCCATCTCATTTTCCGCTGACCGCGCGATTCCCTTTGGGTCGACCGCAGAGAAGCGGCGCCAACTTGGGGCGAGATAGCCAATTTCCCAGACGCAGTCAAGCCATGTTCTCCTCACTTTTGCCATTTTGCCATTTGCCGTTTGGCACTTTCGCCCTCCGCGCGTCGGTCTGTCTTCTGGATGTATGTTCACATCTTCATTCTTCTGATGACCAAATCACGCGGAAAATCGTTGACAGCCACAGGGCCTGAGCGTCTAATGAGTTGCATTCGGCGGCCCACCCCCTGATCGATTCCGCCGTTGATGACCGCTTGTTTATCGCCCCAAGACAAGAGCGCCCGAACTCTTCCCCCCTGGCGGACGCTTGCTGGAGTCCCACCACACCATGAGTCGCGCTCTTTTCCGCATCTTGCGCCATCTGTTCCCTCGTGAATCCAAGCAGGGGCAACATGGTGCCATCAGGGCACGGTTGTGTTCCAGATATTGCGATCTGGAACTCTTGGAGGATCGCCTCGCGCCGGCCGTCTTCAACGTCAACAGTTTGGCCGACATCCTGAATCCCCCTTCCGGCACCGTTACCCTCCGCTCCGCCATCCAGGCTGCCAATGCAACTCCGGGCAACAACACGATTAACTTGACCATCCCCGGAACCTACAAGATCACCCTGAACGGATCCGGCGAAGATAAGAATGCCACCGGCGACTTCGATATCATTCCCAACTCGGCCAGCCCTCCAGGAAGCTCGTTGACGATCGTCAACACAAGTGGCCAAGCGGTCACTGTCGATGGCAACCATCTGGATCGGGTCTTCGATATCAATCCCGCCGATGCTTCGATCCCGGCAAACTTCACCGTGATCTTCGGTGGTCCGCAAGCCGCGCAGGGCTTCACCATCACCGGCGGGATGACGCCGGTTGCAGAATTTAACCTCGGTGGCGGCGGCGGTATCGAGGATCAAGGCAATGTCAATTTGACCCTCAGCAGCATGGTCGTCACGGGCAATTTCGCCAATGATGACGGTGGCGGGATTGCCATGTGGGACTTTGCCGATGCCTCGTGGACTCTGAGCCTGAACAGCAGCACGATCAGCAATAATAGCGCCAATGATGCCGGCGGCGGCGTGTTCTCCAATGGCACGGGTAAGATCCTCATCACGGCCGGCACAGTCATTACGGGCAATCTCGCGTTCAACCAGGGAGGGGGGATCTGGCTGGACTCCATCGGGCAGGATAGCGCCAACCTGACCATGGACGGCACACTGGTGAGCAACAAC
>Ga0070734_10001435_pt1 | contig 34700 bp, 38 predicted proteins | sample Coa_R1_8_FD_66444 | JGI IMG/M metagenome (GOLD analysis project Ga0070734, IMG submission 66444) | Surface soil microbial communities from Centralia Pennsylvania, which are recovering from an underground coalmine fire - Coalmine... | ecosystem: Environmental > Terrestrial > Soil > Unclassified ...
AAAATTTCCCTTACCAACAAGCCTCTCTACGCATCGATCCCGGGGATGTTTTCATCGCCTTCACTGACGGCATCAGCGAAGCCATGAATCAAGCCGATGAGGAGTGGGGCGAAGATGAACTCATCGCAACCGTTCAGCGATGTAATGGCGTCAGCCCAGCCGATATGATCCCCCGCATCATGCAAGCCGCCGACGCTTTCGTCTCCGGAGCCAAACAACACGACGATATGACCCTGGTCGTGCTGCGCGCCGTTGCAGGACAGCTATAATGATGTTTACCCAAGCGACATGAGCTTCCCCAACCAACAGGCTGTGCCGCCATCTTCTTCCAATCGTCCTTCATGGCTCACAAAAATTGACGGTTTCTGGCAGCGCGTCACCGACGGCCTCGAAATTGGCCAGCTTTGGAAACAATTCCATACCGACGCTCGCGCCAGTTTTCAACTTTATCGCCGCGATTCCGAAGCTCAATCCACCCCGGAGAGCCATGCCAGCGGTTGGTGGCATACGGCGAAGCAATTCGCATGGGCCATTCTCGATAAGCTCAGCCCGGCGCGCCGCGTCCTGCTTTTAATCGCGCTTTTGTTGCTGCTATTTGGCGGAGGTCAATTCAGCCATCGGAACGACGATGGCAACATCACCGTCATCACATGGCCCTTGCAATTCTACGGAGGCGCTCTTCTTTTCATTCTTCTCATGCTGGAAATCGCCGATCGTGTGGTGATGAAGCGCGACCTCGAAATCGCCCGTGACATTCAAGGCTGGCTGCTGCCCGCAACTCCTCCGACGGTCCCAGGATTGAACATCGCCTTCGCAACTCGCCCCGCCAACACTGTCGCGGGAGACTACTACGACGTATTCCAGCGCGCAGCGGACCAACCGCAATTTCTCATCGCGGTCGCCGACGTTGCCGGCAAAAGCATTCCAGCCGCGCTGTTGATGGCAACTTTTCAGGCAAGCTTGAAGACTCTCTCCGCAACGCCAACTTCTCTCGCTGATCTAGTTTCCGGGATGAATCGCTACGCCTGTACAAACAGTCAGAACGGCCTGAGATTTACCACTGCATTTCTGGCGGAGTACAACCCTGAGAACCGCAAACTGAACTACATCAATGCCGGGCACAACAATCCCATGCTGCTTCGCAGCAATGGTTCCATCGAACGCCTGACGGAAGGCGGCTTGCCGCTCGGCATTATGTCCGACAAAACATATGAATCCGGCGAAGTCGTTCTTTCCTCCGGCGATTGGCTCGTCATCTTCACCGACGGCCTCGTCGAGGCCGAGAATCAGCGGCAAGAGGAATACGGCGAAGCCCGCCTACAACAAGCCCTACAAGCCGGAAACACGACCACTCCGCAGGATCTTCTTCGCCGCATCATGACCGATCTGGATTACTTCGTTGGTGCCACTCCGCAACATGACGACGTGACCTGCCTGCTGATAAAAGCGGCATAGTTAGCGTAGCGGCAGGTGTCCTCACCTGCCGGGCCGTGCGAAGCACGGCAGAGTTCAGACGCCGATGTTAGGATGCCGAGCCGACGCTCAGCCGGCGGATGAGGCGTCCGCCCCTACGCAGGCTGCGACACCACTCCAACCACCTTGTCGTTCCGAATCCGCTTTAGCGGTGAGGAATCTGCTTTGGTAGTTGTCACTGGCCTTTCGACATCGCCTCTGCATACATCCGGTGAAAAGCGTGCACGCCAGTTTCCTGCTTCACGCTGTAGCGTCCGCGTTCATAGCTTCGTGAACCCAGATTCTTTTGCACGACTTCGCAGATGGCTACGTCTTCTTTCTGTATTTGATCACTGAATTCGACGGACGCCTTCGCCGCCGCGCTTCCCAAATCCTTCTCCGGCAAATACCACTCAAAAATCGCCAGGGAGCTCTCCGCTCCAGTCGGCACGACTATGTTCAGCGAAATATTGTCGGGATAGCAGTTCAACATCCAGTTGGGAAAAATCCAGAAATAGTCGGTCGTCAAATCTTCGCGGGATTCCTGATAGCGGCGCGGCGTCGCGTCCCCCGCCTGCGCCTCGCGTATCGGACTGAACTGCCGCACATGCCGCTCATACGGCTCAACCACGTAGGCATTGTAGTCCAGTTCGCGATTCAGCCCCGGATGCACGCTGGGCAGGTGATAGCCTTCAAGATAATTGTCCACGTAAGTCTTCCAGTTGCACTTCATCGCGTAAGTACGACGCTCGGACAATTTCATCCCGGCAAAAGGAAATTTCTCTGCCTGTTCAGGAAGCGCACCCAGGCTTTTCACCAACGGTTCAGCTTTGGGATCAAGATTTACGAATACAAAACCGAACCACTCTTCCGTCCGCACCGGGGCCAGCGAGAAATGCTCGCGGTCAAATTCTCGCAGCCCCTCAAACTCGGGCGCAGAGATAAGCTTCCCTTCCAAGTCATAAGTCCAGCCGTGATAACCGCAACGGAACAGCTTGCGTGACCCGCACCCTTCCGCCGGAGGACCCGCCCGGTGCCGGCATACGTTATAGAACCCGCGCAATTCGCCCGAACTTCCACGTACCAGCAGCAAAGGCTCGCCCGCCAACTCCGTCGTGAAGTAATCGCCAGGCTTCGCAACTTGATCTCGATGCCCCACCACTTGCCAGGTTCGGCGAAAAATCTTGTCCTTCTCGATTTCAAAAGCTTCTTGGGATGTGTAGTAGTTGGCCGGTGGCGTCCACGCCTTGCCAATCTCCGCGGCGATGTCCAGCTTCTCCAAGTTCATTTACGGTTCATCCTACCGCAAGTCAGGGATTGTACCGAGCTGCTACTTCCCTCCCAGCCCTAACCATCGTGTCATTCCGAACCCGCTTTAGCGGTGAGGAATCTGCTTTTCATCGCGGACGAGAGCTTCCCTGGGCGAAGTCGAATGGGATCTTGCGCGGAGCATCTGTGAAACCCTAACCACCTTGTCATTCCGAACCCGCTTTAGCGGTGAGGAATCTGCTTTTCATCGCGGACGCCTGCACAACGGCAGATTCCTCGTCGCTTCGCTCCTTGGAATGACAATATGGTGGGATCAATGGTGAACGTTTGGCCGCCTCCTTATCGGCTCCGCTACACCCTTCCCAAACTGACACAACTTGTTACCACCCTGACAAAATCTGGCTACGATTTGCTTTCGTTGTCCGCTCTCCAAACCCCGCTTTGGTTACCATGGGCACCCAAATCCTCAAAATCCAAGCACATACAAGCCTACCCCCCGTGACTTTGGTTACTGGAGCGATTGGTGGGCCAAGTGCGAACATACTGGCCATCAAGGTCTGCTGAGACCGAAATCTGATTCACGGAGAAAAGGGATAACACATGCGGAAACAAAAGGGTTTTTCACTGATCGAGTTGCTCATTGTGGTTGCGATCATTCTGATCATCGCTGCCATCGCCATTCCGAACTTGCTGCGTGCACGTATTGCAGCTAACGAGTCTTCTGCCGCGGCTTCCGTCCGCACCATCGGCACCGCGCAGGTTTCTTACACCACGTCGTTCCCGGCCACCGGCTACTCCGCCAACTTGGCGAGCCTTGGGCCTGGCGGCGCGACTTGCCCGGCTGCTGGTCCTTCGGCTGCAAACGCTTGCTTGATTGACAACGTTCTGGCTGGCGGCACCAAGAGCGGTTACAACTTCACCAGCGTGGGTTCAGTTCCGGTTGGTGGCGCGAACACTGCATTCTTGACGACTGCGGTGGCCGCAAACTTCAACATCACCGGCGTGAAGGGCTTCTGCGCGGTTGACGACAACGTCGTCCGCTACCTGACTCCGGACAACGGCGTGGTGCCTGCTTACGCAGCCTGCCAAGCCTGGACCGCGATGCAGTAAGACGAACTTGGCAACGTACCTCGGGGAGGGTACAAGCCAGAGCGCCGGATGGCAACATCCGGCGCTCTTCGTTTTTTTTGTATAGCACCATCTCTTTGTCGTCCGCGACAACCCCAAAAAACTTGTCATCCCGAATGCCCTTCAGGGCTGAGGAATCTGCTTTTATCCGAACCAACAGCGGATTCCTCCTCGATAACGCTCGTCGGAATGACAATATGGTGAGCGCGGGCGCCGGGAAAAACAGCCCTGCCCCGCCCAACCCTAGCCACCTTGTCATTCCGAATCCGCTTTAGCGGTGAGGAATCTGCTGTTCTCCACACTTAGACTGTGACCATGATCACAGCGCAATCCCGGCCTCCGGCATAGGCTTCACCCATGCGCACCAAGCGCTATTACGTCTATATCCTCGCCAGCAAGAGCCGCGTACTGTACGTGGGAGTGACCGGCTCACTGATGGGGCGCGTTCTCCAACATAAGGCTCATGAAACAACCGGATTCACTCGTCGCTATCAAGTAAACCGCTTGGTTTATTTCGAAGCATTTCAATACGTAAATCGAGCCATAGCCCGCGAAAGTGAGATCAAAAATTGGCGCCGCGAAAAGAAAGTCGGGCTGATTGAAGCGGATAACCCTACCTGGGAAGACTTAGCCGCAGATTGGGGCAGGCCCACGACAATGCAACAGCAGATTCCTCCTCGCTACGTTCGTTCGGAATGACAATATGGCAAGCGTGGGCGCGGGAAGAGCAGCCTGCCCCACCCCACCCTAACCACCTTGTCATTCCGAATCTGCTTTAGCGGTGAGGAATCTGCTTTTCTTAGTCCCATGCAACAGCAGATTCCTCCTCGCTGCGCTCGTCGGAATGACAATATGGTGAGCGCGGGCGCGGTAAAAGCAGCCTGCTCCACCCCGCCCTAACCGCCTTGTCATTCCGAATCCGCTTTAGCGGTGAGGAATCTGCTTTTCTTAGTCCCATGCAACAGCAGATTCCTCCTCGCTACGCTCGTCGGAATGACAATATGGCAAGCGTGAGCGCGGGAAGAGCAGCCTGCCCCGCCCAACCCTAACCACCTTGTCATTCCGAATCCGCTTTAGCGGTGAGGAATCTGCTTTTCCTACGACTTTCAGTAGTTCATAACTCCCAGAATCTACTAAGGTTTCCCCTTAGCCTGACAATTTTTGTCGTCTTTTTTTGGCAAGAGTCCGCAATTGGAAACCAATCTCCATCAAAATATTCATAAAATCATTGAAAAATCAGGCACTTACCCTCTGCACGCATGTCCTTCGCATTGGCCCGACGAGTGCAATCTATTTAACGCATCCATAAACATCCAAGGGGAAAAGCTCCGCAATGAAACAGCAAAAGGGATTTTCACTGATCGAGTTGCTGATCGTGGTCGCGATCATTCTCATCATCGCTGCCATCGCCATTCCAAACTTGCTGCGCGCACGTATCGCAGCTAACGAGTCTTCTGCTGCGGCTTCCGTCCGTACCATCGGTACCGCGCAAACTTCATACACGACTTCGTTCCCGGCCACTGGCTACTCCGCCAACTTGGCGAGCCTTGGGCCTGGCGGCGCGACTTGTCCGGCTGCTGGTCCTTCGGCTGCGAACGCCTGCTTGATTGACAACGTTCTGGCTGGCGGCACCAAGAGTGGTTACAACTTCACCAGCGTGGGTTCGATTCCGGTTGGCGGCGCAAACACGACCTTCCTGACAACTGCGGTGGCCGCAAACTTCAACGTCACCGGCGTGAAGGGTTTCTGCGCTGTGAGCGATAACGTGGTTCGTTATTTGACTCCTGACAACGGCGTAGTGCCCGCTTACGCGGCCTGCCAGGCTTGGACGGCATTGCAGTAAGCTTCAATCTGCAGATGACTTGAGAGCGTCGGCAACCCCGGCGCTCTTTTCGTTTTTTTGGCCCTTACGCGATTTCCACCCTGTCATTCCCAATGCCCTTTAGGGCTGGGGAATCTGTTTTTTCACGGCCCCCACGGAATTCTTCTCCACATCTTCCGCAAAAATCCCGTCCTGGAACGTTCTATACGATTGAGTTATGCTGTAAGTTATTGAAAAATGGCCTCAGTAAAGACAGTTCAAAGGCCGTGAACGTGCATATTTTCTCAGTTCTGTGTGAAGGAGCTACTCCATGAAGTTTCATAACATTAACCGCCAAAAGGGATTTTCCCTGATCGAGTTGCTGATCGTCGTCTCGATTATTTTGATTATCGCGGCCATCGCCATCCCCAACCTGTTGCGGGCCAAGATCTCCGCTAACGAGTCTTCCGCCGCGGCTTCCGTACGCACCATCGGAACCGCCCAGGTTTCCTACAGCACCTCTTTCCCCGCCAATGGATATGCCACCCAGTTGGCGTTCCTCGGGCCCGGTGCAGGAACCTCTTGCCCCGCTGCCGGCCCGTCTCCAGCCAATGCGTGCCTGATTGACAAAGTGCTCGCCAACGGCAATAAGAGCGGCTACAACTTCGCCAGTACCGGCCAAAATCCGGTCGGCGGAGCCAACACCGAGTTCTGGACCACTGCCGTTGCCTCCAACTTCAACGTCACCGGCGTGAAGGGCTTTTGCTCGACCGATGACAACGTCGTGCGTTATTTGACCCCTGACAATGGCACCGTACCCAACTACGCCACCTGCCAAAGCTGGACGGCAATGCAATAGTTCCTCAAGTAAAGCCAATCAGGGGGGTGCGTGGCTCTGATTGGCTTAGTAGTACCTTTCCCACTTGTGTAAGCCCCGAAAACTGCCAATTTGTGTCAAGTTCCGGCCAAATAATGCCGATACATTCCCTGACTTGCATAATTACGCACTAACAACGCTATATTTTTCAATCACTTACATACAAACCCTCGTCACTTGAAAGAGCCCGCTGACGGCCAGTGAAGTGCACATTCATGGGCGTGCGCTTGGGGTGCTGCGATGAAACGTCAAAACGGATTCTCGCTGATTGAATTGCTGATCGTGGTTGCGATCATTCTGGTCATCGCCGCGATTGCCATTCCCAATCTGTTGCGCGCACGAATATCGGCAAATGAATCTTCGGCTGCCGCCTCCGTTCGAAAAATAGCCACGGCGGAGGTCGCCTACACCACGACCTATCCGAACGTTGGGTACGCTGCAGCTATTGCGAATTTAGGTGGCGCGAATCCTTGCAGCCCAAACTCCGTAACGGCCTGCATTTTGGACGAAGTGCTGACTACTGGATTAAAAAGCGGGTATCAATTTAATGCCCTCAGCTTTGGCGGGCCACCAACGACGACGTTCGTGACTGGCGCGGCCCCGTCAAACTTCAACATCACCGGCGTCCGCGATTTCTGTATCACGACGGATGGGGTGCTGCGAACGAATCCGGGATTTGCCGGCGCGGCGCCTCCACCTGACGTCGCCACCTGCCAGGCTTACGCGCTGGCCCAATAAATCACCCTTACTTTTGTAATTTCCCCTGCCTCCCGCAACTGCATATAATCACGGCTGACGAGCCATGCCTGCCATTGAAATCCTGGGATTGGAAAAAACTTACAGCGTTGGCTTCTGGCGGAAACGGCCAAAGCGGGCCCTGCTGCCCTTGCATTTAAAGGTGGAAAAAGGCGAGGTTTTTGGCTTTCTTGGCCCCAACGGCGCGGGCAAAAGCACCACGCTCAAACTGCTCATGGGATTAGTGTTCCCGACCTCTGGCTCGGCCAAAATACTGGATATGGATCTCGATGATCCTAGAATGAAGGCCCGCATCGGGTTCCTGCCCGAACAGCCTTATTTCTACGACTACCTTACCGGACAGGAGCTTCTGAATTATTACGCCCAGCTTTCTGGCGTGCCAGGTAAAGAACGTTCACATAGAGTCGCAACCATGCTGGAACGGGTCGGGCTTAAAGACGCAGCCAATGTGCAGCTGCGCAAGTTTTCCAAAGGGATGTTGCAGCGCGTCGGCATCGCGCAGGCCATCTTGCATAATCCGGAAGTCGTTTTTCTGGATGAGCCTATGTCCGGCCTCGATCCTATGGGCCGCCGCGAAGTCCGCGAACTGATGGAGCAACTGAAGCACGAAGGTAAAACCGTATTTTTTTCGACACATATTTTGTCGGACGCAGAAGCGCTCTGTGATCGCGTCGCCGTCATCAACAAAGGCGAGTTGCGTGGAGTAGGCGCGATTAGCGAACTCACTTCCACCGTGCAAGGAAAAATTGAAATTGTATGGCGCGGCACTGCGATTCCGGCTGCATTGAAAAACATGAACGCCGAATTTTTTGTTTCAGGGGATTCCGTTCGCGCGATTCTTCCTGAACAGCAGCAGGAAGCTGCATTGGAAACCTTGCAACGCGAACGATTGCATTTGATTTCGCTGACGCCGCTGCGTACGTCGCTGGAGGAATATTACCTTCAGAAAGTACAGCAAGCTTCCGCGAACGCGACGCAAACCGCTGCCGGAGGCCGGGCATGAGCGCAAGAATCGCTTACATCGCCTCGAACACTTTCCGCGAAGCAGTCCGCGATCGCGTGCTTTATAACTTAATTGCTTTTGCGCTTCTCATGTCGGGAGCGGCGATTCTCGTGGGACAGGTTTCCTTTGGCATTGAACGCTTGGTTGTCGTTAATCTTGGCCTGAGCGCAGTTTCACTCTTCGGCATCGTCATCGCGATTTTCATTGGGATCGGTCTGGTTTCCAAAGAAATCGAAAAGCGCACGCTCTACACGGTGTTATCGCGTCCAGTGCAGCGCTGGGAGTTTATTGTCGGCAAGTTCTTCGGTTTGGCTGGAACATTGGCAGTCAATACGTTTCTAATGGCCATCGGCGTCTTCGCTGCGCTTCTCTATGTTTCACGTCAATTCCACGGAACGGACGGCTGGATTGCGGTGGCGCTCTACTTCAGCATCCTGCAATTCCTGATGATGACGGCGCTGGCATTGTTTTTCTCGTCGTTCGCTTCGCCGCTCATGGCGGCGGTCTTTGCTTTCGCTCTGTTTGTGATTGGTAACTTCTCAGAAGATTTACGCGGCTTCGCGGCCATGACGCATGGCTTGCAACGCTGGCTGGCAACCGGTGCAGCTTATCTGCTACCGAACTTCTCTGCGCTGAACATCATTACGTCGGTGGCTCATGAGCAGCCGGTTTCGAGCTCGCTGATTTTCTACAACACAATTTATGCGCTGGTCTACACCGCGATGGTGATGGCCGCGGGCGTACTCATCTTTCAACGGCGGAATTTGAAGTAGGGCTTCCATGACAAGGACAAAGCTGGTCACAATCTCGGCGGGCTTCATCCTTGTCGCCTGCATGTGCGCGTCAATCTTGTTGCTGAATCGCGTAGATCAACTGCGCCCGCAAGCCACGCTGGAAGAAGTTTTGTATTTGCCTTCGCCAAAAGTTTTGCGGCGAATGAGTCTTGGCTATGACGGTTTGCTGGCTGATATCTACTGGACTCGCGCTGTCCAATATTTCGGCGGACATCACGCTGTCGGGGCAATGCACTTCCAATTACTGGCGCCGCTGCTCAATATCGCCACTCAACTAGACCCGCATCTGGTAGTCGCGTACGACTTCGGAGCAAATTTTCTTTCTCCTCCGCCGCCCAACGGAGCGGGCCAACCGCAGGAAGCCGTTCGCCTGACGAACTTTGGTATTGAGAACAATCCCAACGAATGGCTGCTCTATTACAATCTCGGCTTTATTTATTACATGGAGCTGAAAAATTACGCCGGGGCAGCGGATGCCTTTTCTCGCGGATCGCAAATTCCCGGCGCGCATCCGTTCATGCGAATTTTGGCAGCTCAAATGGCCGAGCACGCGGGTGAGATCGAAACCGCACGTATGTTGTGGACCGCGACTTATCAGAACTCCAAAGACAAAAATATTCGTGCCAACGCTGCCGCTCATTTGCGCGCGTTAAGAGTGGACGATGACGTTGCTCATCTTGAAACGCTGGTGGATGAATTTCGGGAAAGAACTGGCCGCATCCCTTCGAGCTTCGCAGAATTGCAAATTCCCGGCCTGAATGGCGGAACGCCGGTTGATCCGCTGGGGAATCCCTACAAACTCACCCCGTACGGCCACATCGAAGTGCAGCATCCAGACGACTTCCCCTTCATTGTCAACGGAGCCCCACCCGGCTACATTCCACCCAAAGTGCCAAAGTTTTTACCCAGCGATTAGGTTGATTAATTTAAGCTTCACGAATTGCCATCCCAGCCATGCTGGGTCGTTTCGTGAGTATCCGCGCGAGGAATCCTTTGGTTTGTCGGTATTTCCTGACGGCCTCAATCGTGCTCTACTGATGCTTGCCAGATACTGCGCACAACTCTGAATTGAGGATCGTTCCCACGATTCGCGATTGGTGGCGAGCCGAGGTGGTCAAGAGTGGACACTTTCAAGCCAGCCTAAAATTCGCCGCCACGATTTTTGAATTTCTTCGCGACTCAACGCCATCACGCCGCCGCTCGCGTTATGGCGACATGGACTTCGACTGGGACCGCCGCGTAGATACCACCGGCGCAACCGTCAGCCATCGCGACCGCCTGTTCGGCATGTTTCACTCGCCCTACCAACCGACGGAGCCTTCACTGTTTCACGAGATGATGGAGGCGCTGGCGGGCGATTTTCATCTCGACTTCAGCCAATTTGTATTCATAGATATCGGCTCCGGCAAAGGGCGTGCTCTGCTGCTCGCGGCCGACTATCCCTTCAAGCGAATTATTGGAGTGGAGTTGTTGCCCGCGCTTCATCGTATGGCTGAAGAAAATATTGCCAAGTATCAGTCGGAATCACAGAAGTGCTTTGCGATTGAGAGTGTCTGCGCCGACGCGCGGGAGTTTTCCTTCCCCGCTGAACCGATGTTGCTCTATCTGTTCAATCCCCTGCCCGAAACGGCCTTGCGGCAAATGCTGGCAAATCTGGAAAGCTCATTGCTCGAACATCCCCGTCCGGCGTGTGTGCTTTACCACAACCCGTTGTTGGAGCAGGTTCTGGCGGATTCCTCGTTTCTCAAGAAAATCGGCGGGACCCATCAATACGCGATCTATTTGAGCTAGCAGTCGAAAACGATAAACTATCTCTGTGACCCTGCGCACGGCCTTTCTTCTGAACTGCATTTTCTCCTTAACCCTCCACTGCTCCGCATCCGACATCCACACCCTCGCCCAAGCGGTTGACGACCATTACAACCACCTCCGCTCCCTGCAAGCCGATTTCATCGAAACTTACCGCGGAAATGGGGCGAACCGGAGCGAATCCGGCGTGCTTTGGCTGAAAAAGCCCGGATTACAAAAACCCGGCAAGATGCGTTGGGAATATCGTTCTAGTGAAGTGCATCCTAGCGAAGTGCATCCTAACGAAGTGCATTCCAACGACGGGAAGGACTACGCCAAGTTGTTTGTAAGCGACGGCAAAGACGCCTGGTTTTATGTCCCCGGAGACCGGCAGGCGAGACGGTCTCCGGTCAAGCAGTTGGATGATTTGCGTTCTCCGATAAGTTTCTTACTGGGTAAAACCAAGCTGGAGAAAGAGTTACAAGGATTATCTCCAGCTCCGGATGTGGCTCCGATTGGAACGGGTAACGTGGTTTTGCGAGGCGTGCCGAAATATATGCAAGAGCGGGTCAGCCAGGTTCTGCTGGAAATCACCCCGTCGAACCAGATCGCCCGCATCGTAATTGAGGAAGCGGACGGAGCGACCACGGAATATCGCTTTACTAATCAGCGCGAAAACGTGGAAATTAGCGATGCCCAGTTCCACTTTGTGCCTCCGGCCGGTGTCGAAGTGATTAGCGGAGAGTTTGGCCAGTAGCGCTTTATGAAGTTTTAACATCTTTCGCGTTTGCAGCAAGTTAGGATGGATTTTTGGCATGGAGAAGGCCATTACCGGGGTCATCTCAACCATATTGCGATTCACGGCTTAGTAGTTTTGAAATGTTAGACTTGAAGGGGATGAAGAGCATTTCATCGCAGCGTTTTCATGGCTGAATTTCTAATCAAAGTCGCTGACGAGCAAGGCCACATGCTCGAGCAGGTGGAAAACGGCTACTCCGAGGCCGAGGTGCGCGACCGCTTTGCCGCACAGGGGTTTCTGGTTTATTGGGTCAAGCCGCGCGGAGTTTTGACCGGCGGCGGCATCAGTCTGAGGCGCCGTGGAAAAGTTAAGCAGAGCTCGTTCGTCATCTTCAACCAGCAATTCCTGACCCTGATCAAAGCCGGGCTCCCCGTTCTCAGTTCATTGGATTTGCTCATTAAGCGGCAAAAAGATGCGACCCTGCGCTCGGTCTTGCAGAACGTCCGCGACCGCGTGAAAGGTGGTGAGTTGCTATCGGACGCATTCGCTGCGCAAAGCATTTTTCCGAAGATCTACACCACCACCCTGATGGCCGGCGAAAAGAGCGGCAACATGGAAGAAGTGCTGGCCCGCTACATCAGCTTTCAGCGGCTGGCGTTGACCTTCAAGAAAAAGCTGGCGGTGTCGCTGGTCTATCCCGCTTTGCTGGTCACGGTTGTGTTTTTGATGATGATTTTTCTCGTGACCTACGTGGTCCCGCAATTTGCCACCCTCTACAAAGACATGGACGCGCAACTGCCGGCCATCACGATGTTCATGCTCGATCTCGGCACCCATGCACAAAGCTACTTACCGATCTTTGGGGTGGCAGTCGTTATCGCCATTGTGCTGTTTTTTCAATGGAAGAAAACCGACCGCGGCGCAGAGCAGTTGGATCGGGCAATACTCGGACTGCCCTTGCTCGGTGACATTTGGCTGAAGTATCAGGTGGCGAATTTCTCCCGCATGCTTTCGACTTTGCTCACTGGAGGACTCCCGCTGGTGCCTTCGCTCGAAACCGCCGGCGCTTCCATGAGCAGCCGCAGAATTCTCAATGGCGTTTCTGAAGCCGCCATCAGCGTGCGTGAGGGACAATCGCTGGCCAAAAGCCTGGAAGCGCAGAAGATGTTCCCCGACCTTTCGGTAGAAATGATTGAAGTCGGTGAGTCCACAGGCGCGCTGCCCGCGATGTTGAACTCGGTTGCGGAATTTTACGAAGAAGATGTGCAAACGGCTCTGGGTGCGGTTATGGCCCTAATTGAACCGATGATTCTCGTGTTTATGGCTGTGATTGTCGGCGGCATCCTGATTTCGCTGTATTTGCCGATATTCACGTTAGGTTCGACGATTCACTAAAACAGTTTCGAGTTTCAGGTTTCGAGAAAGACATAGGTAGCAAGATGGAAAAGAAATCAGTATTCGTAAACGGTGAGAATGGCGGACGCGTGGCGGTCCTCTCGCACGCCGAAGATCTCGAACGGGCACAGGACGTCGCCCGGCGCTATCGCTGCGAGTTCGTGGATTTGCAGAACTTCCAACTGCATCACGATCTGTTCCGGACGATTCCCGTCCATTTGATGTTCTCGCACAACTTTATTCCGCTAGAAGAAACCACCGACGGACGCCTCGCCATCGCCATCGCTGATCCCAGCCAGCTGATGATGATCGACGAAATTGGAATGTTGCTGCGCAAGCGCATCATCACCAAAGTCGCGACGCTGGCGCAGATTACGGAAATCCTCAAGAAGACCGAACAATCCAAGCGCGTTCTCGAAGACGCCAGCGAAGGCTTCACGCTGGATGTCATCCGTGAAGACGAGGGCGCGGCCGACGAAAGCATTTCCATTGACCGGCTCACTGCGAAAGACGACATGAGCCCGATTATCCGGCTCGTGGATACAACCATCTTCACCGCGCTACAGCGCAGAGCAAGCGATATTCACATCGAGACGCAAGACGACGCCGTGTGCATCAAATTCCGTATTGACGGCGTGCTGACCGAGGCAATGCCGCCGATTGCGAAAGAGCATCACTCCACCATCATTTCCCGTATCAAAGTCATGAGCGAACTGGATATCTCGGAACGCCGCGTGCCCCAGGACGGACGCTTTCGCGTGAAATACGGGCAGCCCGAACGCCCCATCGACTTCCGCGTTTCCATCATGCCTTCGATTCACGGCGAAGATGCCGTGCTCCGCGTGCTCGATAAAGAATCCATGAGCGAGAAATTCCGCAAGCTGACGCTCGATGTTGTCGGTTTTGCGGAAGACGATCTCAAGCGCTTCCGTCGCTTCATTCACGAACCTTACGGCATGGTGCTGGTCACTGGGCCTACGGGCAGCGGAAAGACAACCACGCTGTACGGGGCCATCAACGAAATCAAGACCGACGAAGACAAGATCATCACCATTGAAGACCCAGTCGAATATCAGTTGCGCGGCATCACGCAGATTCCCGTCAACGAAAAGAAGGGCCTGACCTTCGCCCGCGGACTGCGATCGATTTTGCGCCACGACCCGGACAAAATCATGGTCGGCGAAATTCGCGACGCGGAAACTGCGCAGATTGCCATCAACTCGGCGCTGACCGGCCACCTTGTCTTCACCACCGTCCACGCGAACAACGTCGTGGACGTGCTCGGCCGCTTCCTTAACATGGGCGTCGAGGCTTACAATTTCGTCTCCGCGTTGAACTGCATTCTGGCGCAGCGGCTGGTGCGCTTGATTTGCGAATCCTGCAAAGCTCCCACAACTTACGACGCAGCTACCCTTGAATCCAGCGGTTTGAATCCACAGGAGTGGGCGGGCGTTACTTTCTACGAAGGCACGGGATGTATCGAGTGCGCCGGTTCCGGATTCAAAGGTCGAACTGCCATTCACGAACTGCTGGAATTAAGCGACCGCATCCGCGAAATGATTCTGGCGAAAAAGCCGACTTCAGAAATCCGCCGCGCGGCGCGCGAAGAAGGCATGCGCTTCCTGCGTGAATCAGCGTTAAACAAGGTCCGCATCGGGCTGACCACATTGAAGGAAATCAACAAAGTTACCTTCATTGAAAGCTCGCGTTAAGACGGATTCCAACAACGCACGATAGTATGGAATTGAAGAAATAAAAATGGCTGTGAAATCAAAATCCGGGGCAAAGCCGAGGCTGGCGTGTGAAATCACGTCAAATGGCGTAATTGCCGGACGCGTCTCTGAAAAAGGCGGCCTGGTGGAAGCTTGCGCAGCACGTGATTTGGCTGCCGGCAGCCTCGTCCCTGATTTAATGGAAAACAACCTGCGGGAGCGCGGTGAAGTGCTCGCGGCTATTCGCGAGACCCTTAACCAAGTCGGTGGCCGTTCACGCGATTTGATCGCCGTCCTGCCCGACGCCGCCGTACGAGTCGTCTTACTGGACTTCGAAGCGTTACCTCAAAAGCCCGCAGAAGCGGAAGGTGTGATTCGCTTCCGACTGAAAAAATCCCTTCCCTTTGATGTGGACAAGGCCAAAGTCTCCTATCACGCGCAAACTACCGCCACGGGAGTCCGGGTCATTGCCGCAGTCGCATTGCAAAGCGTGCTCGATGACTACGAATCTACATTCCGCGAAGCTGGTTACATTCCCGGCATTGTTTTACCCTCCATGCTGGCCGCTTTGGGCGCGGCCACGACCGACCATCCAACGATGGTGGTCAAAGTGGACGACCGCACGGTGAGCCTTGCGATTCTTGATCAGCAACAACTATTGCTGTTCCGCACCATCGAAAATCCTTTTGGAGCGGCCATCACCGGCGAACAACTCGCGGAAGAAATTTACCCTTCCGTGGTCTTTTTCCAGGACACTTATCAACTCAACCTCGAACAGATTTTTGTCGCTGGATTGGGCGAGAACGCAGCCGCCTCTGCATTGCAGGCGCAAACCGGCGCGCGCGTCTCTGATTTGGTCAGCAGTTCGCAATTGGGTGCAAATACCGGCTACATTCCCCGCTGGAAATTGGCCGGCGTCACGGGGGCGCTGCTGGCGTAATTCCTAATTCATGCGCGTCAATATCAATCTCGCGTCGCAGCCGTATGAAGATGCGCGGCAATTCTGGTTCCGCTGGGGCGGAGCATTCATCGCCCTCGGCATCATCACGCTCGGCCTGATTTACATCACCGTTTCGGGATGGTTGAGCGCACGTAAAGATCAAGCCATGATCGAGCAGCGCCAGGCCCAGATCGCCGTCCGCGACAAAGAAAAAGCCGACGCTGCGGCCATGATGAACTTGCCGCAAAATCGCAGCACGCGCGACCGTTCGGAGTTCCTCAACGATCTCTTTCAACGCAAAGCTTTTTCCTGGACCCAGGCTTTTGAAGACCTCGAAAAGCTTATGCCGCCGCAGTTGCATGTGGTTTCGATTCATCCCGAGATGTCGCCGGACAATCAACTGGAAATTAAACTGACTGTCGCCGGGACCTCACGCGACCGCGCGCTGGAGCTGGTGCGCAAGATGGAAGGCTCGCAGCGCTTCCATGACACCGAAATTGACGAGGAAAAAATCTCTACCTCGCAGGGCGCTAACGAAGTTATTTTCAACATCACCGCGCTTTACATTCCGGGAGCAGATGCGCCTCCGGCTCCAACTCCATCTTCCGGAACCAAGCAAGGAGCCATGTAAATGCCCGATCTTCGCGAAACCCGCAAGAAGCTGAAAATCGGCATGGCGGCATTGGCGGCCGTGGACATCATTGCTTTGGCAATCTTCTTTTCGCCGATCGTTGGCTCGGAGACGTCGCGCCGCGATCAGCTTACCGCGCAGTGGAAAGAGTTACAGCTGAAGACGCGCGAAGTGGAGCCGCTCAAAGGACTGGATAAGAAAATCCCGGTGGCCCGAACGCAAATTGATCAATTTTACAAAGACCGTTTTAGTTCGCAGCAATCCGATGTCTCCGGCGATCTCGGCAAGCTGGCGCAGGAAAGCGGCGTAAAAATTACCGAAATCAAATACAAAGAAAAGCAGGATGAAGGCTCTGGCGCAAAGGAGATTCGCGGGATTGATCCTGCCGTAGTTGGCTTGCGCCAGGTGCAGATTGACGCTGGATTTGAAGGCAACTATTTGCAGCTCATCCGCTTTGTGAACGCGCTTGAGCGCAACAAGCTTTTCTTTTTAGTGGACAGCGTGGAACTCGGCGGCCAGGAATCCGGTGTCGTGCAACTCAAAATGAAGCTTGAGACTTATTTAAAAACGGGTGCAGCGTAAGTGAAACTGGGAGCGGAAAACAGGAACAAGACTATCGTTGCCGTCGCCCTCGCAGTCGTTGCGCTTGGCCTGGCGCTGAACTGGTTCTTCACTTTGCCCAGCGCGCAAAACGGAGCCAACGCGCCTGCCACTGTTGCTGATGCTCCATCCGCAGCAGCCTCCCACGCTAAGCCGACGAAAAAAACCAAGGCCGCGCCTTCACATTCGATTGACCCGACATTGCGCTATGACTGGCTCAAGACTAGCGAAGATACAAAGTACGCGGGCAACGGCAGAAATATTTTCCAGGACCAGGCGGAGATACCGGTTCCGATCTCCGATGGGCGCAAGGAAATCGCAAAAGGCCCCGTCGCACCCCCACCACCTCCACCGCCTCCGCCGATTAATCTGAAATTCTTCGGCTTCTCCAACAAGCCGGGGGAAGGCAAAAAAGTTTTCTTGTCCCAGGGTGAAGATGTCTTCATCGCGCATGAGGGCGATATCGTGGACCGCCGCTACAAAGTCGTCCACATCATGCCCACATCGGTCGAAATCGAAGATGTGCTCAACAACAACCGGCAGAGCATCCCGCTAGTTCAGGGATAAGAGTTCACTCGCTTCATTGGTATTCAATTCATGCCTGTTCGCACCGCAAAACGTAGATCATCAAAAAAATCCGAACAAGGGTATGTCCTCATCACCTTGATCTTCATGATCGCGGTGCTCATCATCATTGCGGCGGTGGCTGCTCCAAAAATCGAGTTTCAGGCCAAGCGTGACCGCGAAGAGGAAATGATTCATCGCGGCGTGCAATACTCGCGCGCCATCCGCGCCTTCGTCAAAAAAGTTGGGCGCTATCCTACGCGGCTGGAAGAACTCGACAATACCAATCAAATTAAGTTTCTGCGCCGGCACTACAAAGACCCGATTACAGGGAAAGACTTCCGCCTGCTGCATCAAGGCGAGGTTCAAATTTCTTTCGGGGCGGGTATCGCTGGAGCGGCGCAGCTCGGAGCGAATACATTGCAGGGCGCGCAGGCTGTGCAGCAACAAGCCGCAGGCCAAATCGCACAGGGCTTGGCAGCTGCGAATGGTGGATTTGGCAACACCGGCGGCTCTTCCTTTAACGGCCTGAACGCCAGCAACTCCAGTTCGAGTAATTCAAATAGCGACCAGAATGGAACACCGCAAAACGGACAGCCGGGAGCGCCCGACGCTAACGCGGCCACTGGAGACAACAGCAACAACGGCCAGCCGGGGCAAAATGCCGCAAATGGGAACTCGAATTCAAACAACGGCCCGAATGGTCAGGTTTTCGGCGGCGGCGCCATTGTCGGAGTGGCCAGCACCAGCAAAGCCAAGAGCATTCGCATTTTTAACAAGAAAGAGCATTACAACGAGTGGCAATTTATTTACGATCCTTCTACGGACCGTGGTGGATTGCTCAACACTCCCGCACAACCCGCATTGCAAGGCCAGGCGACTCAGCAGCCAGCAGGGCAAAATGGATTCCAGAATCCCAACACCACGCCCGGATCTTTCAACGGTTTGAGTGGAAATCCGAATAACGGAAACCAGAACAACAATAACAACAATAATCCGGTGACGTTCCAACCACAGAATCCGGGCCAGCTACCCGAACAGTAAAAACATCTGCAAAATACGAAAGCCTCATCGCCGAAACGATGAGGCTTTTCAAATTGTAAGGATTGTCGCAGCTTATACGCTAAACGACGATCCACAGCCGCAGGTGCTCTTCACGTTCGGGTTTTCAAACTTGAAGCCTGCGCCTTCGAGCGTTTCAACGTAATCCACGATGCAGCCATTCAGGTACATGATCGAGGTCGCGTCCACATAGACCTTGAGGCCGTCCATGTCGAATACTTTGTCCATCATTCCCGGCGCATTTTCGAAGGCCATGGAGTAGGAGAAGCCGGAGCATCCGCCGCCGACCACGCCCACGCGCAGCCCGGTTGGGACGGGGTTCTGTTGCGCCATAATTTCTTTCACTTTCCCAACCGCGTTCGGGGTAAGGCTAATGGGGGCAGTCTTAACTGCCGGCTTTACTTCCGGGGTAGCAGTCGGAGTCATTGTTGTGGCCATTGGCAATCTCCTTAAGAAAACTTACGAATATAAGTATAACAAACGGGTCAACATATTGATGCGCTTATAGATGGCTAGGTCGCAAGGGATTATCTAGCCAACTTTGCCATGTCTATCCAACCGTTGCGGAGCCGTGCAAACGGCTGGCATGTGGAAGGAGCCTGCTTCTCCTCTGCCCCCTCCATTATAAATAATCCTCTTCCCGCATTGACATTCGGGCCTATAATGCTGCGCATAAGTATTGCCCGGGTTCTTAACCTCGGGTAAATCCGTTAGCGAGGTGGATCTATGTCCCCGTCTCTGCTCGGACTGGTCATTACGTGGGGAGTTCTCACTGTAGCTCTGGTGATCCTCCTCATCTATCGCAGTACCCTCACCCGGCAAGAAGACGATCAACTCTTCCTTGACCCCGCCGAAGCCCACATGCAACAGGAACAAGCGGAGATCATGCACAAGGTCGAAAAGATCAATCCTTATGTGATGTGGCTGGGTGCGGCATCGGGTTTGCTGATTGTAGCGATCGCCAGTCTGGCGGCCTACGAACGGCTCACACAGGTGCAATAGATTTCAGAAGTGCCGAGCAGCACTCGGCGCAGTCAAGGATGCGAGCGCATCCTCAGCGATTCCTATTTTTCAACGTTTCTTCCGAAGTCGTCGCTGCATCTGATTGGCACCGCTGCTCTGTTAAACATGAGAGCGCAAAATTCGGGATTCGCTGAGCGCACTTCCTGCCGCAGGGTGAATGCTCCCGGACTGATCACATAAAATTAATCGACAAAGCACTTGATTGCCTTCTCCATTAGGCCCGAGCGAGATATTCCCGAAACCTAGTCAGTCCGAAAGAACCCCTACTCTAGTCCTTGCACACCCAGCTTCTTCAGCATGTTTACGCCGTTCTCGTTCGCGGGATTTAATTGCACTGACTTTTTGTAGTTCTGAATGGCGAGATCTTTATCGCCGTTGTCCATATATGCTTCGCCCAGACTGTCATAACTGTTGTACGACGTCGGATAAGTTTCGACACTGAGCTTGAATACTTCAATCGCGTCCTTGTATTTCTTCACGTGGATTAATTGGTAGCCGAGACCGACGAGTTCGCCCTCGCTGAAGTCATAGGCCTCGGGTTCCCGTTTTTTCAATTCGCGAAATTGCTCTATGGCCGCCCCGACATTTTTTTCTTCGATAGTCTTGGACATCACGGTGCCTATCGGTGTTCGGTTTGCCAATGCATCCACCGTTTTCAGCATGGCGTTAATTTCGGATTTCGATATAAATTTGCCGTCAAAAATGACTACGGAAATTTTTTCGGTATTCGCGATGTCGTCGAACGGGTTGGCTTCGAGCACCACCAAATCGGAAATCTTGCCCTCAGCTACCGTTCCAAAATCACCCTCTTTGCCCATGAAGCGCGCAGGATTCAGCGTCGCCGACTGAAGTGCCTCAAGAGGCGTTAGCCCGGACTGTACCAGCAATTTCAACTCATCATGCAAAGCGAACCCGGAAATGCAGAAAGGATTTCCCGTATCCGTGCCCGCCATGATTCTCACACCCGCCTTTTGCATCGCCCCAACCACCTTCTCGTCCGCCATAAAATCCTTCTGGCTTAATGCCGTATTGTCGGCGACGGACTCTTTAGCTGCTTCTGCCGGGTTCCATGACTCCCGCTCGCGCACCGGCACAAACTTCAGTCTGGGATCGTTGGTGAAGCCTGGATCAGTTAGTGAACTAAACATGCGCCAGAGGGTTAACGTCGGCACCTGCCAGGTCTCATTTTTCTTGAATACTTCGAACAGGGCTGCGGCTTTTTGGGGGCTATAGGAACCGATCATCTCTTCCCGCAATGCATGTTGTCTTGCGCCTTCAAAGAGTCGCGGTCCTCCCCGCAAATAGTCATCGAGGTCCGCCCTTCCGGCTGCATTCCATTTGTCGTTCAGCGTTGAGCAAGCAGGCAGAACGCCGGTAAGGTGCTCCACACTTTTTTGTCCTGCCTTTGCAGCCTCTTCGGCTGTCACCGCAATCGGAACGTGTCCCGCGAATGGAATCCCCTGTTTCTTCGCTTCGTCGGCGATGGCAAAATATTCTTCCCGCGTCAGGAATGAATAAACTTTCACAAAATCCACTCCAATCGCTTTCGCCCCATCAACTGCCTCCCGCGCCTCTGCTTCGTTGTGCACCGCAATGGAACCCGGCCAAAACGGCCTGGCGCCATCAATAATCGTGCTGGCGATAGTCATGCGCGGTCCAATTAGCAATCCTGCCTGTATATCTTTGCGCCACTCAAAATTCTCGGGATTGCCCCACATCACGCGGATTCCAGTCACCCCATTGGCGATGAACAGCGGTAAATAATCCCGGCCATGGGGATGGACGTGCATGTCCCACAACCCCGGAATCAGAAACTTCCCCGTTTCGTCGATGACTTGAGCATCCTTCGACATCCGTGGGCCGGTGCCATCCGTGATCGCGCCAATCCTGTTGCCGTGGATCGCGACAGTTCGATCAGGCAACAATTGTCCGGTTATGGTGTCGACGACGGTAATGTGAGTTAAGACAAGATCTACCGCCCTGGCACCGTCAGTCGCCTGTGCAGCTAAACGAACCATCACGATGAGCAAGAATATTGAAGAGATTTTTTTCATTCTTTCCAGCCTAAATATGCGCCGAATTATAGACTTTCTTGGCGCGCCCATAAAGGAGCGATTACCTTTCTTTCCCTTCTGGTCACGCTTTTCTGCAACCCGTGGAATCGCTTTAGGAAATCTGGAATCCCCTGAGTCTTTTGATCAGGAATAAGTTTGTGAAGATATCAACCCTCGCACCCAGGCCGCCATGCCACTGGTGTTATTCGAGACTTCTGGCGGCCTACGAACGGCCCACGCAGGTGCAATAAAAACTGGTAGTGCCGAGCGGTACTCGGCGCAGTGAGGGATGCGCCCGCATCCTAATCGATTTTTGTTTCTATAGCATTCATTGATTTTTTCGAAGAATACTGAATCACCGCTTCTCTAACCCTGCCAATGTTTTTCTTGCGTCGGCATCATCCGGTGTAAGGGTTAGCACGATGTGCAATTGTTTTTCTGCTTCACCGATATTCCCCTGTTGTTCGTAAAGCAAAGCAAAATTCTTATGCAAATGCGCGCTCTCCGGACAGCTCCCGCAAAGTTGAATCGCCTCATTCATTTCGTTCATGACACGCGGCCAATCTTTGGCTTTGGCCGCGAGCAAGGCCGAATTGCCCAGCTCAGATATGCGATCGGTGATGTCCTCACTCCTGCGTAAGGCATCGAAGCGCGCTTGATACTGCCGTGCCTCTGAATCCTGTGTTTGCTTTAGCGCCTTGGCCAGGTTGTACAAAGCCGGAGAATAGTTGGGGTCAGCCGCCACCGCGGCTTTCCAATGTTCGATGGCTCCAGAAGTATCGCCCTTGCGGTTGAGATTCTGCCCGAGCAGATATTGTGCGTCCGCGTTTTTTGGCTGCAACGCTATCACTTTCGCCAGAAGTTCAGTAGAGCGATCCAACTGGCTCTGCTGTTTCGCTACAACCGCGAGGTAATACAGCGCCCCCACATTATTCGGCTGCAATTGCAGCGCAGTATCAAGTTCTTTCTCCGCGTCTTCATATTGACCTGCATCTACATAGACCCGGCCCAGATTGTAGTGCGCCACCGCCAGCTTAGGGTCCAGTCGAATCCCTTCATTTAGCTCGTTGACTCCACTGGGGCGGTCGTACTGATCCACCAAAGCAATTCCTAATTCCAAGTGATTTTGCGCCGACTGCGGATCAAGCGTGATTGCCTGCCGCAAATCTTTAATTCCCTCCTCGCTACTGCCTCTATTCACCAACAATTTTCCCAACCCTTCATAGGCGTCAGAATTATTGGGATCAAGCGCAATGGCAGCCCGGAACTGCTTTTCCGCTTCATCGTTAGCTCCTCGATGGGAAAGTAGCAAACCCAAATCCACATACGGCTGCGCGGATTTCGGATCGGCCTTAATCGCCTGTCGAAACAACGATTCAGCCTCGGGCGTTTTGCCCTCCTGTCCGTAAAGCACCCCCAGATTCACAAGGGACTCAACAAATTTCGGATCGATGGCCAGAGTCTTTTTGAAGCGCAATTCAGCTTCACTTTTTTGGCCTTGTTCGAGCGCGAGAAGTCCCAGTTGGTTTTGTGCCACCGCGAGTCGCGGATCCAGTTCGACAGTTTTGAGCAGCTCTTGCCGTTCAGCCTCGAAGTCTCGAAGTTCGTACAATGCGACCGACAGGTTGTAGTGAAGTCTGGCTTCCCGAGGATTCAACTCAATAGCTTTGCGATAACTCTCTGCGGCTGCCGATGGATTACCGGAAGAAAGATATTGGTTCCCCTCCATTTGATACTTGGCGGACTCAGCAGCTCTTGGCAGTGAGGAAGTCGCGCCCGACGCGCTCTGTGGAAGTGGGAAAGCTCTATTTGCGAAGCAACCAGCGATCAGCAAGCCAAACAGAATCCGGCTGATTGTTTGCTTTCTCAAATTGCTTGATCGCAGTTTTCCCATTCCTCTCGAATTTCACTCAGATTTAAACGAAGATTTTTGAACGAAGAAATGTTATTTCCCACTAGAACCTGCACCCTGAATCTTCACCTGACTCACACCATGTATTTTGCTTTTATCGACTCCTTCGCCTTCGCGCAACACATAGTACTGATTCGCCGGAAGATTCGATAGCGTTTCCACCAACCCGCTTGGCCATCGAATGACGACTTTCTCCGCTTGCGCTGCTTTACCCAGACCAAAGTGAAGACGCAAATCGCTATGTGAAAGATAGCCATCCTGGCTGCGCACTTCTTTTGTGTGCTTATCTTCGCCTTGTTCCAGCGTAACCACCGCGCCGATGGCTGCGCGGTTAGACTTCATGCCTACCAACTGCAAGCTAATCCAGTTTCCAACTGCAGCGGTGTTGTAGTAAAGCGATGGCGGTTCGTTCATATTGTTTACCAACGCTTCCTCGTGCCCATCGTTGAACAAATCTCCTAACGCCATGCCACGGCCGGAGTGGAATTCACTTAACGCACCGCCTGTCCGCGAAGTAATGTTGGCAAATTTTCGGTCATGCAGGTTGTAATACGCGACTCGAGGCTCGCGATAACTCGTGCCCAACCCCTTACCTTCGATCTCCGGATAGACATGGCCATTCGCAACAAAAATCCCGGGCCAGCCACTGTTGTCGAAATCGTAAAACTGCACTCCCCAACCCAACCAGGTTCGAATTCGCCCCAACCCGGCCGCATACGTAATATCGTCAAAATTATTGTTGCCCTGATTGAGATACAAGGTCAGCGTATCGTCACTGAAGTTAGTTTTGATAATGTCTTGACGTCCACTATGGGTGAAATCGTCGGCAGAGATCCCCATGCCAGCCTGTTCCGAACCATCTTCGTTGTAGGCCACACCGGCGCTCCGACCAATTTCAGTAAATGTCCCATCATGGTTGTTGTGATAAAGCAGGCTGGCCGTGGAATCACAAGCGACATAAATATCCGTCCAGCCATCACTATCGAAGTCTCCGGTCAAAGAGGTGAATCCGTAGCAGGCGGAAGTCTTGGTCACTCCCGATTTTGCCGAGATATCCGCAAATGTCCCATCTCCTTTATTGCGATACAGAGCATTCACTCCTGCCTTGAGCCCGCGTGGGCCGCAGAAAATACTGACCCCTTTCCATTGGCACCATCTTCCTTCGCCAGGATGCGGCACGGAGTCGTAGCTGAAATCCACGTAGCGGACGAGGAAAATATCCACCTTGCCGTCGCGGTCATAATCCAGGAAGCTGCATCCCGTGCTCCACTCATCGCCGGATGTTTTCAATCCGGCTTTTTCAGTTACGTCACTGAATGTTCCATCGCCATTATTGTGATAAAGAACATTCTGTCCCCAATAGGTCACGAGCAAATCGAGGTTGCCGTCATTGTCATAATCGCCCACACAACCACCTTGGCCCCATCCGGGCTTCACCAGACCGGCGTGCTCGGTAACATCCGTAAATGTGCCGTCGCGATTGTTGTGATACAGGTGCCCGGTGGGAGCTTTCCCTTTCGCGAACCCCTCGACAGTTGATCCGTTGGGAAGAAAAATATCGGGCCAGCCATCGTTGTCGTAATCAAAAATGATGGCCCCGTTTCCCGTGGACTCTAAAATGTATTCTTTATGCGTATCGTTCCCATAGACATTGAGCGAGGTAAGTCCTGTCTGTGAGGCAATCTCAGCGAAGTGAACTTCCCCCGGCTGCACGCTCGCAGCTTTATTGGCGGTTTGCGGAGTCTGCGCGATCAGTAAGCTCGTGAGCCCAAATAGCGTGAGCATCCATGTTCTGGTGAATAGCCTTGCGCACGCCTTGCTTAGGCAAATTTTCATGAGTTCCAGTAGGTGAGTATGCTGGTGCCGGGAACAGGACTTGAACCTGCACGCCTTTAGGGCACTGGATCCTAAGTCCAGCGCGTCTGCCAATTCCGCCATCCCGGCACGTTTTAAAGTCAATAACTTACGGCAACAACAATGTCGGCAACGCCTCTTTGTGCTTGATTTGTACTTAAATTTTCAGCGCGGCTTTTGCCACATCCGAATCGTGCGCCGAATCGTAATCCTCGAAAATCTGCCGGGTTAGGTGCCCGGTTATTTTCATGGCGACCGCCGTGGGGATTCCCCGCTGGCGCATACGCCTTACAGCCGACCGTCGCAGGTCGTGAAACAACAGCCCCGGCACGCCAGCCGCCTTGGTTGACCGTTTCCACGCGGCGCGAAAATCTAAAATGCGGTCGCCGTTGGGCCACGTAAACAAATAGTCGTCGGCTTTCTTTCCCGACGCACTCCCCTCAAGAGCTATGCGCACGTCGTTCGGCAAAGCTACAGCTCTAGCCTTTCCGTTTTTCGTGGCCCCAGCGAATAGTCTAAGCCAACCAGATTCAAATTGCCTAACCAAAATGTTCTGTAATTCGCTCTTGCGAAAGCCCAGCCGATAGGCTGTAAGCACCATAGCCCGTAATCCGGGTTCGGGGAAGGCCGCGTGGAGCTTTTTGAAAGCGGCATCTTCTATGAATCCTGTGCGCGCTGATTCTGCCATTCGCTCCGGGAACTGCGGCAACTCCTGAACCATCTTCGGCTTTGTTTCATAGCCCAGCCGATACATGCGCCGCAACAATTGCAATTCACGATTGACGGTCGCGTGCTTGGCGCGGGCTTTCAAACGGGCGACCACGTATTCATCGAAATCGGCGCGTGTTAATGAGGACGCTTTGCAGCTACCGAATACCGGGAGCAAATGCTTTTTCCAGCGTCCTTCGGTTAACGCCAGCACCTTTTCAGCGCGCTCCAATCGCCATAGGCGCGTGGTCGCTGGCAAGTTTTCAGGAATTTTGCGCAATGATTCTGCACGTTGGTGTTTGAAAAGTGCGGCGGCCAAATCTTCAACTAGCGTCCGTCGCGCCTTTGGGCTGGGTAGTGTTCCCGCCTCATTTTCGCCTATGCGCTTGGCAAGAAGTTTTTGTGCTTTGGCTTCACTTCGCTCTTGATGGCATAGGCAGGCGCGGGCATTTTCCGCCCGCTGGACACCAGACTTATCGTAAAAACGAATCCACCATTCGCCCTTGGGGTGTTTCTTAGATTTTCGGAGCCACAGGCTACCAGTGCCGTAAAGGCGCGCCATGAACGGGAGCATACCAAATGACGGGCTTCATTGGCACTCCGCAAAAACCGTTGCTACTTCCCGGCTTTTGCTGGCCTTCGTTTGTTGAAGAGTTGTTGGTTTTGAAATCCCTCATAGAAAAGACAGTCAATCCAATTTTCAACCTGCGGTTCAGGTTGCCCTTGCTCGTGGTTAGTTGCGTGTTTAATGCCGCAGATGAATGCATCGTGCAGGTCTTGCTCCGTGTAGATTTTGTCAGCCATGATTCCCTCTGCCGCCAGTATCCGGCGCACGCCGGGCGCGGGCAAGGTTACGTCGGTCATGTCTTAATCGTGCGCTGCCCCGTAACATTTTTCGTGGCAGTTTGGTTCACTTTCAAAACCCAACTGAGCGGCGTTGAGCCGCCCACCAACCCAAGATGCCCCGGATGCCACCCCGCTGCCGGGGCATTTTGCTTTTTAATCCTAATAGTCATGCCCAAACGTTGCTGCGGGTTAAACGGACTGCGGTTTATACTGCGAACAAGCACTATGGGCCTCCTACCTACATTCGCCTTGAATTACGCACATAAGAACGTTGGGGAATCGCTAATCGTTCACGCCGATTGTTTTGAGTGGATGGGCCGTATCCCTGAGAACTCAATTCACGGAATCGTGACTGACCCGCCATACGGGGTTAAGGAATATGAGTTTGACCAGCTTGAAAAGCGGGCCAATGGTAATGGAGGAATCTGGCGAATACCTCCGTCCTTTGATGGTTCTGTGCGGCAGCCCCTACCACGGTTCACGGCCTTGAATCCTAAAGAACGCAAGCAGCTTGCGCAATTCTTCACCGAATGGGCCAAAGTTGCGGTGCACGCTCTGAGGCCGGGCGGCCATGTATTCATTGCTTGCAATTCTTTTCTTTGCCAAATGGTTTACGGAGCATTGGTCGAGGGTGGTCTCGAATTCAGAGGGCAATTGATTCGCGCAGTACAAACGCTCCGGGGAGGCGACCGGCCAAAGAATGCGGAGGAGGAATTTCCCGACGTTTGTTCGTTGCCGCGCGGAAGATATGAACCTTGGGGAATTCTTCGCAAGCCGCTGCCGTCCGGGATGAAAGTATCAGATTGTTTGCGTGAATACGAAACAGGAGGCCTACGCCGACTGCCCGAAAATTTACCGTTTACGGATTTGGTTTCCTTCGGGCGAACGCCCCGTGCGGAACGAGCCTTAGCAAAACATCCAAGTTTGAAACCTCAAGCTCTGCTGCGTGAGCTTGTCTACGCAGTATTGCCGCTCGGCAAGGGAATCGTGTTGGACAGTTTCATGGGAAGTGGTTCTACCGTGGCTGCTGGAATCTCAATAGGCGCAAAATGTATCGGCGTAGAAAAGCACAAAGAATATTTTGATGCGGCCCCGGATTCTATTAACAAACTCTCCAAAGTAGCGGTTCCGCGTGACCAATTAGAATTACTTGTTTCGTAGCTCTTTACATTTATAAATCCAATTTGCCATCATTTTGGCAGCCCCTTCTGGCTTTACACTCGCAGTAATTGTGCGGCGACTAGTTTCTGACCGTCCAGAGAATTGCCAATCCTTCTTTGAAAGCATTGCGCCTGCAACTAGCAAAAACTTGAATGCCTGTGTATTTTTGACTTTCGGCCCCTCCCTTCCGCTTTGAAAGACAAAGACCATGAGCCACACATCCTCGGCATTGTGCCCTTGCCACCCTTGTAAGTAGCGCGACGCTTTGATTTCGATTCCGTCGCTGCCAGCATGTTGTGCGGAATTGTTGGGATACTTACCCGCAGGCAACATATCGGGATGACCGTTGTGATACATATTCTTTACGACGGTAGGGCAATGCTTAGGAATCCGCGCGCCCATCATCTCCCCAACGAGGCTGCTAAAGTTTGCCTGCATCATCGTGTTCTCTAGGCTGGCCATATCCTTGCTATAAAGTTGTTTGTCAATCAATGTCAAAAACTCAATGAAATCGTGCATGGCAGCATGAACATGGGCGGTTGTGACCCCGAACGGAATCGTGGCCTTGGAATTGAATCCGTCTTTATCGGGCGGCTCAGGTAGTAAAAGGTCTGCCATTTAGGAAGGACAAGAATACCTCCCAGCCACAAATTTGGACAGCCAAAAAGTTATGTTCGCCGCGCCGTCGGCGTAAGCCCCGAAACACGCGCCGGGCATTGCGAGGAGAAACTCCAATGTCACAAATCTTTCCCAATTTTGAAACCAGCTCCCAGCTTGGCAGCAACGCTGCGCCCATTCAAACCAAGCGCGTGTCTTTCACTGGCACCGGCTCAGCGCAATCGGTCAGCCTGACGTGGGACGTTGCGTTTGCCGACACGAACTACACGGTTGTGTATTCAATCGAGGTCACGGCTGGAAACGCTATCACTTCGCAAGGAGTCCTGGTCAAATCTGCCAGCGGCATTCTGATTGACGACATCGTTGCGAATTCCGGCTATAGCTACGTGCTCCACGCGGTTGCTTTCCACGACTAAGAGGTAATCTCGCCCTGAGTTACCTAAGCTGTTCGAGATTCTCCTCGCCACCGGGTGGCTCTTGTGCCAGAGTCGCTCAGCTCGGAATCGCCGGGCAAGGGGACTCAAAATGAAATGGACGCAGGAACAACTTAGCGAGATTAGTTTGTTGCAGGAGAAGCACAATCTCACGCGCAAAAGCGCAGTCCAACGGTTGCGGCGCAACCTAAAGAAAGCGGCCCCGGTACAGGGCACGAAACCCGGCAAGCCGGAAAACAAGACGTGGGCGTAGCTCCACGGCGCACGCGCGGCCAGCATGTTCAAGGCTGGCAAGACCATTCCAGAAATTGCCGAGCATTTTGGCGATAGAAGCCGCCAGAATCGAGTCCGCAATGCGCTCAGTGCTTTGGGCCTGTATCGAATCAGACCCCGCCAGACCGCAAAGAAATCCCCAAAACGATAACGAGCCACACGCCGGGCGGATACCCGGCGCGCGGCCCTAACCACAATGCCACAGGAGGGCATCATGGCTGTTCACAATCATATTCGTCCAGTGTTTCACCACACGTTGCATGGGAAGATTCGCGGCGGGCACTTAACGCTTTCAATTACGCGCGCTGAGGCTGCCGCAATCATTAAGAAATGGTCTGCTGCGTTGAAACGGGCAAAGCGCGGGCATCGTACTTATTTTCTGATGCACGTTCACAAAGGCTTTGCGTATGACCGGCTCGTGGTTGAAACGCATCTGCACCGCGAGAGGAAGCGCAAAGAATCCGTCCCGCGTGCCCGCGCAGCACACGCCTAAGCGGAAATCAGGAAACCCAATCAGGCCCGGCCACAGTGCCGGGCTTTTGTTTTGCGCCAATCTTTGTAAAGGGGTTTGTAGCGAAAATCACGATGCAGCCCCATCTTTTTCAGATTCGTGCGCATCCCCTCATAATGAATTCCGAATTTCTTTGCCAGCGTTCGCGTCGTTTCCCCGGCTTCCAGCATGGCAGAGATTTCGGAGCGCGTGGTCTTGATGATTGGGTTGCCAGTAATCCGCTCCGGGTGTTTGAATTTTGGGCTGCGTTTCCCCACGTCATATCCCAGCCGCGAGGCCGTGCGCTTGAGATTGTGAAGCGTGGCTTTAACAACACTGCGCTTGATTCCGATTGCCGCTGCAACATCTTTTGTTCCCCAGCCCAGCCGCCACGCCCGGTACGCAATGCAACTTTGAAGCTGTAGATACGAGCCAGCGGCGCGCACGGCCTGCTTATGAGCTTGCGTTCGAGGCGTTGCTTTGAGGTTGAGGGCTTTTGCTGTTGCCCGCTTGTCTAATTGCTTCCAATCCGCTTCGGGGTCAAATCTTTTTTCAACATGCAAATATTGCCATGCACGCAGATACAAAACCGTTTTCAGTTTTTCATTGTCGTTTGCAAACGGCGGGACCCAGCAACAATGCGTGGCCGCAAGGGTGCGCAGCATCATGCCCTGCTCATACGAGCCACCATCTAGCCCAAGCACAGTGCCGTCGTCTTGGGTGAATTGCTGGCGGACATACGCCACTACTTTCATGGTTTTCGCCGCCCGCGACAGCCGCAGCTCTTGCTTGTGCCGTGCACAAGCTGATAGTGGTATACGGGTCTAGTTTCGCCGCAATCGCAACGGCACGTCCATTGGTGGGTTTTGTCGGCAGGACCCGTCACCGTCCAATGCCCAAATTTTTTGCCTATCGGCGGATTGCGTGGCCCATGTTGAATGGGCCGCTGGTAAAGCCCTTGGGAGCAAAGAAATTTAATAACACTCTTTGCGGTACTCCCGCATTCATCGGCAATCGCTTTTACGCTTTTTCCTTCGCGGCGCAGACGTTTAATGCGTTCGCCATACTCATTTTCAAACTGCTGCGTATCGCGCCTCTTGGCGGCGGGTTTGCGTTGGCTCAACGGCTCTGGCTTATAGCCGAGTGATTCCGCAATCTTCGCCATTTTGTAGCACATTTGCCGGACATGGGGCGGTTTCAATCCCAGCTCGTCCGCCGTAGCGACCGAATTAAATCCCATTCTGAAATACAAATGAATGACTCCGGCCAATTTCGCGGCGAGGCTGTCGTTCACAATTAGCTGTGTATCAAGATTTTCGATTTCGACCTGTAGGCTGCGCAACCGGGCTGCGTCGGGCTGCTGAGAATTTTTAATGGCGACATAAGTTTTGCTCAGACCGTCAAGAGTGGCTATAAGCATGGGTCGGCGTTGCGCGAGGAGCTTTTGCGCAGCTTCGAGCCGAGCATTGAGATTGCCAACGGCAGCGATGGTTTGCCGATTACGACTGCTGACGCGGGCCTCGACGTAACGGGTGATGATTTCGCGCAAGGCCAGGTCATTTAAAGCCCACGCAGGCGTAGCATAACGGCGGCCCGAATCGAGCTTGCGTGTGTGAGTGTACATGCGCTCGTAATCTTCATAAGAGAGGCCGGGCGACGACCACTCATCTTGCCCGTGAAATTCCGCTGCAACAGGAAAATGTGTTTGTTCAATCATTCAAAATTTAGGGAAAAGTGTTAGGCGCGCGTTGGTTGTGGCCTATTTTTGTAAACGAAAATTAAGAGCGGTGGGGTCGGCGGCGCGGGGTTTTCCCGCAGGATTGCCAAGCACACTTTGGTCAAAGGTTTGACGCCAACGCTTTTGCAAAATTCAAGATAGCTTTCGTAGGATGAGTGTTTCATTTGTAAGCCACCTTTAAAATTCGCGCCGCCAATTCCCGTTGGTCGGTTAACCAAAACAGGCGGCGGCGCGTTTCCACAATGAGCCTTGCAGAAATCGTTTAATCCAACGTAATTATTTCTGGATGCGGGTTTCCGTGCAGAGATTGCGTGCCAGCCTTGGCAGGTGGCGCAATCAATTCTGCATCGCCGCGTAGCAAAGCGGCAAGCGCGGTTTGAAAACCTGTCGCCAGCTCAACACCGGATTTCATGCGGATGCGGATTGGCTCCCAGCGATGCGGATAAGCGGCGCGAATTTTATTCGTCCAGCGCGCAACCTTGCCAGCCGCCTCGGCGCGGTCGGTGATTGATTTGTGGGCCGCTGGATTCTCGTGCTTGATTGTTGCCATTTCCACTTTGGACTGCATAGATTCCTCCGTTACAAAATTTTGGCCAGCCGCTCGGCCTTGGCTTTTAGCTCCGCCCACGTCAACTGCGGCGGTTTCATTGCGGCATCCAATTTCCGCAACATTTCGGCACGATAGGCCGCGTCAGAAACCGACAACGTATAATCCGCCGACCTTGCGTTGACGTTGGTGCCTTTGTCATAAGCTGGATAAGTGACGCAGGACACGTCATGCAGTTTGACGTTTCGCAACGTGCGTCGGATAAATCGCACGCCATCTTGCGCTGCCTCATCCCAGTCGTCACTGTCGTCATCAGGGCATGTGAATGCAAACGAGCATTGGTCAACAAGCCCGGCGTCAATTAGCGAGTGGACTTCGCGTGCGGTGTCGGATTTTGGATTGAGCACGCAGCGAAATTTCAGCCCGTAGCTGTCTTCTTCCAAGGAGAGGTTCACGCCGCTGCGGCCAAGAATTTTGCTTGCGTCATGGTTAAACAAACATTTGCAATCGCAGCCGGAGGCGAGCGAACGCTTAAACGCGCCCGGCGAAATGACCTCGCGGAAGCCACCCAAATCCTGCGATAGCGTATTGAAACTGGCCGCGTATCCCACCAGCGACATTTCGTCGCCTTGCGACTCCGCGCGCAACTGAGTGCCGCGCAGCGTTCGTTGCTGAATTCCTGTTGGTTTTTGAATGTTCATAATTTCCTCCTAATCAATCGCTCCAAGTATGTGGAGAAGTTCTTTTAAACAACCCGTGGTCTTTTCGGCCACGATTTGCGTCGGCCCGCAATATCCGATTAGCTCGGCGCGTTCGTAGTACGCTTGGTCACTTGCATTGCGTGCCAAAAATCCGACGTTCAGCGACGGAATCGGCAACGCCAGCAAATTCTTTTCGGCGCGGCTGAATGTCAATGTGCCGGGCATGTGTTACCCCTGCACTGGCAGCATGGCACGGCGAACCTCATACCATGCTTTTGAGGCTTCTTGCTCGGCGGCGTACGCCTCGTCGCAGGCATCTTGATGTTTGCGATAAAGCTCAACACCAACAAATTCGGCCACTGCTTTGTCATATTCACGGCCCGCGATATTTGCGGCAGTCCTCAAGCGACACGCTTCCACTTGCAAAACCGTTGCTTTGGTAATCAATTCTTCCTGAGTGTTTTCCATAAATTCTCCTTAGCCTCGTTGTGCGGCCCGGTCGTTCGGGCTGACGTTTTCAAACTTGGTAATCACGTCGTCGGGACAATCCGGGTACAGTTTCTTGATTTGCTCCCGCGTTCCCGTGATGAACTCGTCGCTGTTGTGCCAGCGGCGAATAATCGCATACCGACCGCTCGTCGGATGCGTTAAGCCAACAAAATATTTCGGCCCGGTTTGAATCGCGGGCGCAGGTTTTTCAACCCGGCTAAAAGATTCGGGAAACGCTTCTTGCAAAAGCTGCGCAACGCCGTCATCTATTCGCCAAAAAACTCGGCCCGTTGAATTAACGCGAATGTCTGCCATTGAATTAAACCTCCGCCAGTTCCGCGCAGGCGGCGCGTAATTCGGCGCGCAAATCCCGGCTGATTTCCGCGTTTATGGCGGAATGTACAAGATTGTCGTTTTCTTCCGGCGTTTCCAGTTTGGAAATTCGCTGACGAATACGCCAGATTTTCACGACGTGTTCTACAAAGATTTCGTAGATTGATTTCATTTCATCTCCTAGCCGCTGGGTGCGGCGCAAAAGGCTTGTGGCCTGCGTACAACAAAGCAAATAAGTGTTACGGGGTATCGCCGGAATAAAAGTCAGGAAGAAAGTCTGGTCAAACTTTTCAGCCAAAAGAGCGGAAGTCAAACGCGCCGAAAGTCAGGCAAAAGTCAGGCAAAAGTCTTGGATGCGGAATCGAAAGCCCGGTAATCGCGCCCTAAAGGCGCACTTATTGCGGGAGTTTCATTTCGCGGTTGTGTGTAAAAAAGTAGGCGCACGGTTGGCGGTGGACGCTGACAGCAGAATGAGAGGCCCATATCTCTCTGATAACTGGCGTCTTATGGTGTCACTGCCAAATGCTATGAGTCACTAGCAGCATTGCACTTGCACGGCACGTCGCAGGAAAGATGAGCGCGCGCCGGGCGGCTGGCAAGTAGAGCATGGCGGCTGCTCCCGATTCAGGTGGCGCATACGCCCGCATCTGCTTGTAAATGCAATATAGGCGTCGATGTTTTAGGTCGGTATTCCGGCGCGGCCAAGGCAATAGTCAGGGCACAGCCGGGGCGTGGCGGCGATTGCCGGGGCATATAGTCAAGCCCGTGGGTTAGTAGTGCTTGTTCGCTTGTGTTGGTGGGGTTGATTATTTCAGAATTTTTTCTGGCTTTGCGTTTGGGTCGCCAGTGCGGATTATTTCTGCCACGCGCGCATCCAACGCTTTCTGGTTGCACCCTTTGCCGCGTGCGTGCTGGTTTCCCATGCAATGTGAATAGCCATGCAACTTTGCGCTTTTTCTGATGCCTGCACGTTGGGCTTTTTTAAACGCGAGCGTTGCGGCTAATCGG
>Ga0070734_10001437_pt1 | contig 34656 bp, 31 predicted proteins | sample Coa_R1_8_FD_66444 | JGI IMG/M metagenome (GOLD analysis project Ga0070734, IMG submission 66444) | Surface soil microbial communities from Centralia Pennsylvania, which are recovering from an underground coalmine fire - Coalmine... | ecosystem: Environmental > Terrestrial > Soil > Unclassified ...
ATCAGTGACGTGCCGCTGGGACTGTTCCTCAGCGGCGGCCTTGATTCGAGCGCGATTACCGCTTTCGCGGCAAAGAACAGCCCGGATCAGGTTAAAACCTTCACCATCGGATTTAAGAACAGCAAGTTTTATGACGAGCAGCCGATTGCGAAACTCGTCGCCGAAAGATTCAACACGGAGCACCACATTTTGCAGGCAGACGAAGCCTGCGCAGCCTACATGACTGACGTGGTGCGGCACTTCGACGAACCGTTCGGCAATCCCACGGCAATTCTTGAATACATCATCACCAAACAGATGCGGAAGCACGTCACAGTAGCCATTTCTGGTGATGGCGGCGACGAACTCTTTGGCGGCTACGTGCGCTATGCCGGCGCTACCATGGCCCGACGCTACCGCCAACTGCCTCAGTTTTTGACGAAAGGCTTAGTATCACGACTGTCCGGGTTCATGAATGACGCCACCGATGGACGCCACGGCTTCCGTCGCGTGCGTGAGTTTGCACAGTCCGCCTGGCAGGCTGAAGAAGATATGTATATCGACTGGGTTGGATATTTCTCTGAGAGTGAGAAACAGGAGCTGTACACGCCTGATTTCTCCGCGTCCGTCGGCGGACGCAACTCGGGAGACTTCCTACGCCAGTTCTTCCACCGTGGTGCCAAGCTGGATCCAATGAGCCGGCTGGGCTACGTGGATTCCGCGTCATTCCTCTGCTGCAATTGCCTGGAGTATGCCGATCGCATGTCCATGGCGAATTCGCTCGAAGTGCGGGCGCCATTTACTGACTATCGGCTTCTTGAGTTTGCCATGCAGGTGCCGCAGCGCATGAAAGTTCGTAACATGACCACCAAGTGGATCACCCGGGAGGCGATGCGTGGCATCCTGCCGCGCGAGGTGCTCACAAAGAAAAAGATGGGCTTCAACCCGCCCTTGCCGCAGTGGATCAACGGCGAACTCAAGCCGGTGATCAGAGAATTTCTTTCGCCTTCTGCAATCGAGCGTCGCGGGCTGTTCCGTCCTGATGCGGTGCAGAGGCTTCTGCGCGACCACTCTGAAAATCGCCGAGACAACGCGCTGAAAATCTGGGCGCTCCTGATGATTGAAGTCTGGCAGCGCATGTATTTCGACAAACAGTCGCCAGAGTCCGTGCTGCATTCCGCCATGGGCAGGGCGAAGACGGACACAATGATTCAAGTTGGAGACGCACAGATCAGCAAGGCTGACGTGGTTTGTATTCGGTAAAAAAACAATGGTAGCGATTCTGATAAGCCAATTCGGAATGGGCGTAGCGAGCATAGCCAGAATAATCTTCTGGCTGGCTGCGTTCTTGTTGTTTTATGTCTACGCCGGCTACCCGCTTTTCTTAGCTTTGATTGGCCTGTTTGTGCGCCGCCCTCGTCCTGGTGTTGGTTATACACCTCGGATCTCTGTCCTTATCGCCGCCTATAACGAAGAAGAAGCCATCGAGCGAAAGATTCAGCAAACGCTGGCGCTGGAATATCCTGCCGACAAGATTGAAGTACTGGTGCTGTCAGATTGCTCCACGGACCGCACGGGTGAGATCGTAAAAGCATTTCCTGATAGCCGTGTGCGCCTGGTCAGAATGCCGGAGCGTCGCGGGAAAACCTTTGCGCAGAATGTCGGCGTGAAAGAAGCCAAAGGTGAGGTCATCATCTTTTCTGACGCCACGGCCATCTATCACGCAAAAGCTCTGTCATATTTGGCGTGCAATTATCAGGACGCTTCCGTCGGCGCTGTCAGCGGAAAGTATCAATATTTCGATCCCGGAGAGCAATCTCCCACCGGCTTGGGCAGTGTGGCTTTCTGGAACTATGAAAACCTGATCAAGAAATTGCAGTCGGGTATTCACACGATAACCGGCTGCTGCGGCTGCATCTATTCCGTCCGTAAAGAGGCATACACAGAATTGCCCGCCGATATCATCAGCGATCTGGTGCAGCCGTTGCAGGCCATCCGGAAGGGCTATCGCGTGGTATTTGAAGATCGCGCGCTTGCTTATGAAGAGACAACGCAATCCACAAGCGAAGAGTTTTCCATGCGCGTGCGAGTCGTAACCAGGGCCATGCGCGGATTGCTCAGCGTTTCTGACCTGCTCAAGCCATGGAAGTTTGCATGGCCGGCGTTCCAGCTCTGGTCACACAAGATTATGCGCTGGATGGTGCCGCTATTCCTCATCGTGATTTTCGCAGCCAACATGGCATTGATCGATTTTCGTTTCTATCGATTCACCCTGGCAGTGCAACTGTTTTTTTATGCTGCTGCGTTGTTGAATATGCTTCTTCCGCTGCACCGCCAATGGAAGCCTCTTGGCATCCCGCTTTTTTTCTGTACGCTTAACGCTGCGGCTCTGGTCAGCATGTTGGAGATTTGCCGCGGCCGCAAATATGTGACCTGGCAAACAGTGAGGGCCCGTAGATGAGAATTGAATTTTTGACCCAGGAAGACTCGCTGTACGTCTTGCCGTTCTTTGAGGAGTTTCTACGGCACTACGCCACGGAGTTTGAGATCACGCGAATCTCCTGTTGCCGGGCCATGGGCAAACGCTCCAGGTTGCAACTCTTGCAGGAACTCAAATGGCTTTATGGAGTAACGGGACTAGGCAAACTTCTGCTGCAAGCAGCCAAGGCTAAAGTGTTTTCATTGTTGCCAAGAAACCGGTCGTCACAAAACTTTTATTCCATCGCACAGCTTGCGCATGCCTACGGAATCCCTTACGAGCATGTCGAAAATCCGAATAAGCAGGAATTTACGGACGCATTGCAGCAGCGGTCGCCCGATCTTCTGATTTCCGTTGCCTGTCCATACATATTGAAGGAAAAGCTCTTGGGGATTCCGCCGCGCGGCTGCATCAACATTCATCATGCTCCTCTGCCCCGATATAAAGGTATGATGCCTACGTTTTGGCAGCTCTATCATGGCGAGCAGCAACTGGGCGTGACAATTCACTACATGGCCGCCAAGGTGGATGAAGGCGATGCACTCTTGCAGGAGTCTTTGCCGGTGACTCCCGGCGAGTCGCTGCATGACCTCATCCGGCGCAGCAAGCGTCATGGTGCTCACTGCATGGCCAAGGTAGTGCGCAGCCTGCAGGCGAATTCAGCAGTGGCAACACAGATGGACCACGCGCAGGGAAGCTACTTTACTTTTCCCCGTCGCGAAGAAGCGCGCGAATTTCGGCGGCGAGGGTTGCGCGCTATTTAAACGCAAGGACACACATGGCAAGCCCATTTAGCAGATCGTCGTTAAGGGCCCACGGAAAAGTTTTCTGGGCAGGCTTGCTGCGTGCTTCTGGCATGTTGTCGCTGGCGCGGAAGTGGGTGCAGCGGCATGGCTCCATTGTTCTCACATTCCATCGCGTCTTGACCGACTCAGAGCTGCAACAGACCGCGTCAATGGGCGGAATGATCGTCCGCGATCGGACGTTTGCCGATTTTTTGAACCACGCTTCCAGGCATTGTGAATTTGCCAATCCTGGTCAGGAACCCGACTGGAAGCCCTCCGGCAAACTCAAACTCGCTGTTACCTTTGACGATGGATGGGCGGATAATGCAGAATCGGTTTACCCAATTGCCGCCAAGTATTACGTTCCTTTTGTGATTTTCATTGTGCCGGGAAAAACTGGTACGGCGCTTCCGTTCTGGCCGGAACGGACCGCTGCGGCTCTTGATCGCATTCCCTCGGTCAATGGCTCCCGACGCGCTGCCTCCATTGGTAAGGCGATTGAGGAGATGAAAGGCCTGCCGGCGATGGAACGCGAAACTCGTATCGAGCAAATGACAGGTTCAGGCGGCGCTCTTGAGTCTTCTGCGACAGTGGACAAAACCATGACTTGGGACCAGATTGCTGACCTTCAGGCGCGCGGCGTGACGTTTGGTTCACACACCAGCACGCATGAGATCCTTACCACGATTCCCGCTGCCCAGGCGAAGCAGGAAATCGTCTCATCTCGCGAAGCGATTCAACAAAAACTGGGTAGTTCCTGCGAACTGTTTTCCTATCCCAACGGAGACTACTCTGATCAAGTGCGCGATCTAGTGGCGCAAGCCGGATATAAGTTTGCTTTCTTGAATCAAGAACCCGGCGTCTGGACCCGCAATTGCGATCCCTTACTGATTCCGCGAGTCAACGTATGCGAATATCACCTGGTCGACTCTAAAGGCAATTTTTCTCCGACGATCTTTAACTACGCTGTTGTCTGGAGCGCGGCCAGAGGTTTGTTATGGCACATGTTGTCAAACCGTATGAAGAAGCTTCAGAGAGGCAATCAAACCTCAAGCAAGACCAAGACATGGAAGCCAAACGAGAAGAAATCCCTGGGAAAATCGTCCTGAGAAATATTCTGCAGGCTTGCCATCACTTTTTATCTCTCTCCATCAGCAGATCGTGATAAACACCAATCAATTTCTGAATCATCACATCGGCGCTGAATCGCGTTTCTACTGAGGTGCGCCCGTTCTGTCCGATTTGCGCAGCCCGTTCAGGATGCTCGAGCAGTGTCAGCAGTTTCTCAGCAGCGGCGGCATCGTCCTCAACCGGAACCAGAAAGCCATTTTCGCCATCGGCAATCGCTTCAGGATTCCCGCCCACGCGCGTTACCACGGAAGGAACGCCGCATGCCATCGCTTCAAGCAGCGCATTAGAGAAACCTTCACTGCGGGAAAGCAGACAGAATGCGTCACTCATCTTGAGCAGCGGAACAGGATCGCCCACAAAGCCCAAAAGCCTCACATTTTTCTCCAGGCCGAGCTGGCGGATCATTGACTGCATTTCTTCTGAGTAGTCGCGCTCGTAAAGGCTGCCTGCAATTACGAAGACGGCATCGGGGAGTTCTTGGCAGACACGTTGTGCCGTCTGTATCAGTGTGTCTATGCCTTTCACCCTGCGAATATTGGCCAGGCAAGCGATGATATGCGAGGCGCCCGCCCAATCGGCATTTGCAAAGGGATTGTCATCTGAATTTTCAACGGCAATCTGCTTAATATCAACTCCGTTATAAATAACTGAAACTTTATCCGGATCTATCCGGTCAGCGTCAACACAGAATTTTTTCACTTCTTCTGATACGGCAAGCACGCGGTCGGAAAGATGGTTCACCAAACGATAAGCCAGCGCATACCTGGCTTTCCGCAGTATTCCCATGTCACGGCGGGAAGACAGCAATAACGCCCCGCTCAGCTTGGCCACCAGGCCACCCCACAAATTGGAAGTCTCAAAATATGTCTGAACAATATCTACTTTTTCTGTCCGGATCAGTTTGCGCAGCGCGATGACTGCTTTCCAGGCATCCAGATGAAAAAAGCGCTTCCAGGGAAAGACATAAACCGGGACCGAGATACTCTGGAGAATCTCAGGTTTGATACGAAAGGTAGCAATTGAGCAGCGAACCTTCTCCGGCGGCATCAACTGGACTACCTTCAGCAGGTTGGTTTCTCCGCCTCCCAAGGCCATTAAATGGTCGATAAGGAAGAGCACGTGTGGCCGCGCATTGGCGTCACCAATAGCCAACGCGTCAGACGCGTCTAGGGCGCCAGATGGGGCTTGTGAGGAGTCCAGCACGTGAGTTGAAAATTGTTGCATACCTTCCGTGGAACCCGCGAACGAAAATACCAAAGGCTCAAAACTTAAGACCTTAAGAGTGCAATTTGTCAGCCACAAAAGCTTAGATATGGCAAAAAGTGGTTTTCGTTCTGAGGTTAAGATTATCTTGTTTTTTCAATGACTTGAGCCCGTCAAGGCCAATTCTTGCGGCCTCTCTCCCGTTTCTGCTATCCCATCAATTGTGACATTGTGCTGCAAGCTTTTGCACATTAACTCAAAGTTTGCCTCATATCTCCTTGATTTTATGTGGATGGCTTTGGCACTGGCCGTGCACTTATCCATAGCAAATCATGAAAGCCAAACAGTGCGCGATGATGTAGCCCTTCCGGGGCGCGCACTGTCGCTTTTGTAATGACGAATTAACGGATTGGGCGGATTGAAGCATGGTGAAAAAGTTTACCTACTCTATGATCGGAATTTTATTATTTCTGCTCTCAGGAAGTTTGTTTTTGGGGGCCCTTGAATTCCACAATGTGATTGCTGATGGTGTGCAGCATTTTGAATCATTTCCTGAGTCCGCATGGCTGATTGTTCTGGGGTCACTCCTGATTTCAGGAGCAACCTTCCTGCGCCGCCGGCGCGCTGCCGCTCGCACCCGGTAGATATCTCAAGGAACAGCGCAATTGGTTCCCGCTGGTCCTTTAGAAAAAAACGAAGCCCTCCGCGAGGAGGGCTTTTGTTATGTCTAATGGCTTTTCATTTAACTAAGCACCCGCTTTTGCCGTGTACCTGTAGTATCCATTCTCCGGTGTTTCTTCAGCAGCATTGAAAACCACTCCCGTAATTTTGCGCGGATCTACCTGGGCCAGCACCTTGGCCAATGACTCCCGGGGTGTCTTGCGGGCACGCGCTACCACCATCACACTCTCGCAAGAAGCGGCGATCAATTCAAAGTCGGCAAGGTTCAACGCCGGAGGCGAGTCCACAAGGACGAGGCGGAAAGATTCGGTCGCCCAGCCCATGAACTCTTTCCATTTTTGGCCGGAAAACAGCTCAGATGGCGAAGCGCTGGTTTCGCCGGCCGGCAGAATGTGGAGCCCCGGAATGTCAGTCCGGAGTATGGCGGATTGATAAGAGCAGTCCCTTTCCAGGATCTCAGCCAGACCGGGTGATTCCGGATCGCCCGCCAAAATCGAAAGTCCGCGCGTGCGCAGGTCGGCGTCTACCACCAGCACGGGCCAGTTTTCGATCTTGGCATAGCAGATGGCGAGATTGAAGATCGTCAAGGTCTTGCCTTCACCCTGCGCGGAACTGGTTATGACCAGGGATCGCGCGCCGGTTCGGGTCTGCTGTTTTACCAGGCGGGTACGGAGCGTGCGGTAGGCTTCCACGGCGGCCTGCATCGCGGGATTGTATTGCGATACCAGAAAGGACCGCTCTTCCGTGCGTGGCAGCTTAATACTGCGGCAATTTTCCAGCCGGACAGCAGCAACCTGAGAAGCAACTTCATTCGATTCTTCCAGCGGTTGCAGCAAGTGCTGAAGATCAATTTGGCCGGAATGCGAAGCTGCGGCCCCGTTGCTTTCCATGTGCTCCTTCAGCGAACTGACAAGGTCCTGAATATTGACATTCGCCGTTGCTGGAACTGAATCTGTTTTTCTTACGGTGCGAGTTTCGTTAAAGAATTTGCTCATGCCGTCTTTGTTCCTGTCTGAATTTATTTCAAATTGTTATTGCTTTCTTTGACCCTAAGAAGCTGTCTTTGCCATACTTTCCGGCGATGCTACAGGCGCGGGCTGCTCCCAGCCCATTTCTTCGGCTGCTTCAAGCACTGCATCCACGCCAACTTTTTTTAGCTGACGCCGGAAACCGACGCCAAGAGTGTGGTCGCAAATCGAGTTGATCAGCCGAGGAACGCCATTGGTAAGGCGAAAAACTTCTTCCAGCGCCGATGTGTTAAACGGGCTTTCGCCGCGCAATCCGGCAACATACAGCCGTTCCGCAATGTACGCCCTGGTTTCGGTCAAAGTCAGCGCGCGAAGTTTGGTGACCACTGAGATCCGCTGCTTCAAAGCCGCTAATTCTGGCTTGGTCAATAGCGGAAGAAGTTCCGGCTGGCCGCAGAGAATGACTTGCAGGACATTGACGGGATAGTTATCCAGGTTCATCAGCAGGCGCACTTCCTCAATAAGTTCCGGCGGCATCAGGTGCGCTTCATCAATGATGACTACCACGGCTGTGTTGCTCTTGTGTGATGCCAGCAGCAACTCGTGGAGCGCGCGCAGGCGCGCTGGTTTGGTTGGCGCAGAAGCGTGAATTTCCAACTCATCAAACAAGGCTTCGAAGAGTTCGTCCGGGGTCAGCGTTGGATTCACCACAAAAGCTGAGCGCAGCGGCCGTTCGCGCGTAGCCTCATGAGAAAGGATATGCTGCAGGCAGTAAAGCAGCGTGGTCTTGCCGGTGCCGATGGGCCCAATAGCGACTTGCAGCCCCTTGCGTCCGACCACTCCTTCCACCATGGCGCGAAGCGTGTTGCGATGCGGCTCCGCAAGATGAAGGAAGCGAGGATCCGGCGTAAGCCGGAAAGGGTCTTGTTTTAAGCCGTAAAAATTTGAATACATTGCCTGCCCTAATGTGGACTTCCACCATTCTTAGCTTGGAAGGTCAACTACCTACTTATTGGCAAGTCTGCTGCCAAAGCATCTCAATAAATGCTGTTTATTTTCAATGGCTTGCAGGTAATTTGTGACATTCTGGCGAAGTTTATTTCATGCTTATATGCAATAGATTGCATATTTTGCAGCAGAATTTCCTTTAGGCTGGGCCAAGGGTGCTTTAGCGACCACCGGGCGCTGCGGTGGGGATGGCAGACGTGGAAGCAGTGCGCTTCGTTTCCCCCACCCAGGACGTCAGGTTCTCCACGCCTTGGCGCACCTGCTCGCAAATCCTGATGGTTGCAGCTTCATCAGCAAGATAAGGATCGGCAATATCGAGTGTTTCCGGCGTTCCAAAGAATCCGAGCAAGGTTGTGCGGTCCGCCATCCCCGAAAATTCCTGCCGCAGCCTATTGAGGTTTTCCAGGTCCATGGCAATTACCAGGTCAGCATTTGCCAATTTGTCATGTGTAATGCGCGCCGAGCGATGGAATGACAGATCGATCCCAAAAGACTTTCCGATTTTAAGGATCTTTTGCGGACAGCTTCGACCTGCCTGCTCGTGGAATCCTGCAGAATCAATTGTCACGCCGCTCAACCGTTTTTCTGCGAGCGCGGCTGCCAGCGGGCTCCTACAGATGTTGCCGTAACACAGAAAGAGAATCTTGCCTGGTCCACCTGCGGCTTTCAGCCGGCGCAACAATGCACGGTGGTGGCGCAATAATCTTCGTTTAATTTGCCATTCTTTGGACTTTCGGTAGGCCGGACGCAATTGGTCGGTCACTGCCACAGTCAGCACTCTGCGGGAAATCCCCAGATCACGCCAGTCAAAATGGTCCCAGCTTTCACGACCTGACAAGGGCCGTAGAAGCTCCAGAAAAGAAAACGCACGCGAGCGCGTATGTAACAAGGGATCGCGCCGGTCCGCCCGGATATTGCATTTGAGCCAGTCCACATCCGTGCGGAGGTCGCGCGTGTAATAAGGGACTTTGTACTTTGGTTGTGGAGCCGGTTGCTCACCTTTTGCAACCTGCAGCAGCCCCAGAGGAAAATCCACGCCGGCATCGATGGACAGTGCCAGCGATCCCCAGAGACGCGGATTAATCTCCATCAGCCAGTGTTGCCCTTTGGCGTCTATCTTGAATTCAACCATGGCCACGCCGTGCCAATTGAGTGCTGTTAAAAGTCTTTCGGCGTCATTAAGCATTGCTACAGATGGATCAATGGATCGGCGGTAAGAACTTGCTCCGCCGGTAAGCGGATACTCATGCACGCGTTCATGCGCGAAGTGCCACATTTTTCTGCCGCGGTTGAACAGAAATTCCACGCCAACACCGCGCCCGTGAATGTATTCCTGCTGCTGGACTGGGGTAAATGGAAGCCATCGCCGCAACTGCTCCTGCCGTTGGGATTCATTTTTCACCACAGCCACGGCGAGCGTCCGCAACGCACAATTGACCATCACTTTGCTATGCGTTGGCTTCAGCACCACGGGAAACTGCTGTGCCTGGCCGATTTCTGACAGACTTGAAAGTAGAATTCCACTCGGCGCGGGCACGCACAGTTGGTGCGCCAGTTGCCATGTCTTTTCTTTATCCAGCGCGATATCGAGCGCTTTATCGCCAGGAATGACGGCCTTGCGGCGAAAAGGATCGTTTTCATCCAGCTGCCGTAGCCCCAGAAGCGACGTTTCAGTGGCGGGCACAATCAATGTGTAATTGCGCAGCTTATCCTGCTCCCGCAGCCACGTCTGGAAGTCTGCCGCGGTCTCCTGAGACGCCTGCTGTAATTTGCGCGAGACGTACCGCGAGTGCATAGCCAGGCAGTCCTGCGCTTCAGCCGCCAGGTCCACCTCCACGCCGGTCCGACCCAGGCTCTGCAGGGTTTCCAAGGCTGCGCGGCTATGTCCGTCAAGAACCAGTACAGTCATTTCGCTCATGCTTCTGGCCTGTGCAGCCGCCATGCTGTCAGCGCGGCGCTTTCCGCGCTGGGGATGCGGGGCAATCGGTGAATGTCAAACGCCTTGCCGTCTTCTATTACGCCGCCTTCAGTAGTTACTGCCGCGCGATACGTTTTCTGGACTAGTTGATAAGCTCGCCTATCATAAGCGCCATTGGGATAGCAGAAGAACTCTATCTTCCGTTCCAGCCGCTGTTCCAGACATCGGCGGCTTTCCAGTATTTCCGCTTCGATTTCCTGACCGCTCAACTTAGTCAGAATGGGATGGCTCAGTGTATGCGATCCCACGGTGATCAGATTGCGATCAAGCGAACGCAGGTCATTCCAGTTCATGACGTCAAAAGCCTCCCGCTGAGCGGCGGTCGGCACGAAACTCGCAGTGGCTTGTCTTATAGTCACCTCGGCTTTGCGGCGTTGTTCCATCGGCAGAGTTTTCATCCACTCAACGATTGCGTCAACTGATATGCCGGGTGCCAGAAGTTTCATGCGCAGCTCAGCCAGGTCCGCCGCTGCAAGTGTTCGCAGACGGCAGCGCATTTCGTGATTCCAAAGCCACTCGCCGGATTCCACCAATGAAGGACATACAAACATCGTCGCGGGCAGCTGCAACTCGCGCAAGATGGGATAAACCACCGTCAGGTTATTGCGCAAACCATCATCGAAGGTCAAAACGATTTCATGTGCCAACGGATGGGAACCGTTCATTATCCGATCCAGCATCGTTTCCAGCGACACTACTTTGAAATGCCTGGCCAGATAACGTAACTGAGCTGCCAACTCTCCGGCGCCTTGCGGCGCAACGCCGTGGTACATAAGGATGCGTCCGCAGCCCTGGTGCCGCGCAATGACCGACGAGAGGCCGCTACGAAACGAGATGGCGTGCCCCAAGGATTTCAATTCAGTAGTGACCGACAAAAAGTTTGCTCCAATTTAGCGCCGGTGCCCAGGCGTGCGATTGCAAAAGCTCAACCAAGGGTGAGAGCAGTTAGCTTGCCGTTTATTGTCTTTTGAGACGAAGCAAGGAGTCATGCTGCCGGGGCGTCGTTGTCTTCGTGTTTCCACCAAGTTAGCCTCGATTTGCTGCTTCTCATCCGCAAGGGCGATCGTCTGAAAAGACAACCCGATTGCTCATCGTGTGCAATGTTTTTCACATCTGCTGAATTAGTTCTGAAAGTCCCAACGTAACCTGTTGCTTTCACAGCGACTTCCATGCGAGTTCAACGGCAGCTGCGTTGCACTATTCAAAGCAAACGGGGCAAGCCACGCCCAAAAAGCGCCCGAAAGGAATGAGGATAGTTGAGTAAGCAGGACCCAAAGCCGAAGCAAACCCATGTGCTCAGCGTGGACGTGGAGGACTATTTCCAGGTAGAAGCGTTTGCCGGATCAGTTGACCGCAAAGGATGGCACCGGTGGCCTTCCCGCGTGGTCGCGAACACTCACCGTGTGCTTGATCTCTTTGACCAGCACCATGCCAAGGGAACGTTTTTCTTTGTCGGCTGGGTAGCCGAACGATTTCCGCATCTGGTGCGCGAAGTACAATCGCGCGGGCATGAGCTTGCCTGCCATAGCTATTGGCATCGAACCGTATACAGCCTCACGCCGGACGAATTCCGCAAGGATACGCGGCAGGCCAAACACGCGATTGAAGACGCAACTGGGACGCCAATAGCCGGTTATCGCGCACCGAGCTGGTCGATTACCAAATCCTGCCTCTGGGCTCTCGACATTCTTGCCGAAGAGGGATTTACATATGATTCCAGCATTTATCCCATTCGTCATGATCTTTACGGAGTGCCGGGAGCACAAAGGTTTCCATACACGCATGATTGCGCGAACGGTTTAAAACTTCGGCAGTTTCCTCCGGCGACGCTCCGCTTTTTTGGGACAAATCTGCCAGCAGCCGGCGGAGGATATCTGCGAATCTTCCCATCGGTTTTTACCGAACTTGCGTTTCGCACATTTGAAAAGAAGTACGGCGAACGGGTGGTCGTGTATCTGCACCCGTGGGAGCTTGATCCGGAGCAGCCGCGCATCAGTGGGCCTCTGAAGTCGCGAGTGAGGCACTATACCAACCTCAAACACATGCACGCCAAGCTGAACACCGTCTTGAGCCGGCGCAAATTTCAGCCTTTCAAAGACGTACTGGCCGAGGAAGCCGCTGAAGCTGACGCGCAGCAGAGCGCGCGCCATTTGTCCGGCTTAGTGATCGATAAACACTCGCATGCACCGCTTCATGCCGCGGCGCATGTCGTAAAAGGCAGAAGATGATGCAGCCTTCTGATCGCAACATGGTTCTTGCCTATCACGAGGTGATGCCCGAGTCGAATTACGCTTACTGCGTGACGGCAGCTTCATTTGCTGAGCAACTCCGTGCGCTTGATTCACTGAAAAAGACAAAGTCACTCAGTGCCCAGATTACTTTCGATGATGGCGAGCAATCCCAATTTCACAACGCGGCGCCGTTGCTGGCTGAACACGGATTTAAAGCCACATACTTTGTCACGCCCGGCCTGATTGGCACAGCAGCAAAATTTCTGGGCTGGGATGATTTCAGGGCATTACAGGCAGCGGGACATTCAGTTCAGTCGCACGGCTGGTCGCACAAGTTTCTTACATTTTGTTCTGAAGCGGAACTGGCTCACGAGTTGCTCGCGTCAAAACAATCACTGGAAGATAATCTCGGCAGCGCCGTGGAGGAAATATCGGTTCCAGGCGGACGATGGGACCGGCGGGTGTTCCATGCGTGCACTGCCGCCGGGTACCGGCGCGTTTATGTTTCCCTTCCTTGGGTCGAAACAGAAATTGACGGAGTCGAGGTCATTGGCCGGTTCATGGTGCGGCGCAACACGACAATTGTTGAACTGGAAAAAATTGTGACAAAGAATCGCAGCGCACTGCGTAAATTGCGCTTGCGCTCGCAGATCAGAGAAGGCTTGGTAGGTGTTTTGGGCGATAGCTTGTACCACCGGCTCTGGTGCCGCTTGACTGGGTACAACGAGTTTGAAGCGGCCCGTCACCAGGATATGCATATTTGAGAGACAAGAAATGAATCGCGTGAAGGTACTACAACTCATTAGCAGCGGCGGCTATTACGGGGCGGAAAACATGCTGCTGAACCTCTGCGCGAGCCAGCAGAAAGCCGGCTGCGAGAACAGCCTGATGCTCTTTTACAACGTGCATGCGCCCAACGTTGAATTCTATGAACGTGCGCGGCGTCGTGGCTTGAGCGTGCGCATGGTCCATTGCCAGGGCCGCGCAGACTGGCGCGCCGTCCGCCAGATTGAAGAGTGCATTCAGGAAGACGGCATTGAACTGCTCCACACGCATGGATACAAGGCAGACCTTTATGGATACGTCGCTGCACGGCGCTCCGGCAAACCTATCGTCGCAACCTGCCATAACTGGGTGGGAGGCACCGCTGCTCTGGGCATCTACAATCATCTAGACCGTATGGCACTCAAGAGGTTTCACGGTCTTGCAGCCGTATCGGATTCGGTAGCGCAACGCCTGATCAACTCCGGCGTCGCCGTTAAAAAAATCAGGACAATAGCAAACGGTATCGATGTGGAAGCCTTTGGGCGTGCACGTCCTTTGCCTGTGTTCGACTTTGATGGGAACAAAGTTGTAAGTATGGTAGCCCGGCTTGATCTTCAGAAAGGTTTTGAGTATCTGCTGCGCGCCGCCCGTGAACTTTGCGGAGCTTTTCCAGGATTGAAAATTGTAATCGTGGGTGAAGGCCCTGATCGCCAGGCGATTGAGAGCATGATCCAAAGATTCGGATTGCAATCCAGCGTGATCCTGGCTGGTCAGCACTCCGATATGCCGGGCATTTATGCCGCCATGGATGTTTTTGTTTTACCGTCGCTGAATGAAGGATTGCCCATGACGATTCTCGAAGCCATGGCTGCTTCTCGGCCGGTGATCGCAACCAGAGTTGGCGCGATTCCGACGGTGATCAAAGATGGAGAAACCGGATTGCTCGTGGATCCAGGAGACGTTAATGGATTGCGAGATGCACTCGCGCGGTTGCTCGCAGATTCTGATCTCTGCCGACGCATCGGATCGGCTGGGCATGATTGGGTGAGCCGCAATTACACTTCTGAGGCCATGGCATTGAAATATCGCCAGATGTATGACGAAGTTCTGGGTACTCCCGCGATTGCTACTGTCCCCGCTCGAGCGATGGATAACAGGAACGTTGATGCGAGGCGCGCATGAGTTCACTCGAACAGGCCGTGCCGGCGACGAGCATCACACAACTTACGCCAGCCTCTGTTGTAAGTATTTCCATCATCATCCCAGCATTGAATGAGGAAAAGATGATCGGCCTATGCCTGGAGTCGCTCACAATGCTGGCCTTCGCTCGTGATCGATTTGAAGTTTTAATCGTAGACAACGGATCGCGCGATAGAACCCTGGCCATCGCGGAATCTTTCAAAGATCGCCTGAACCTGAAGGTCCTGCAACATGCGGGTGTTCGCATTTCCGCCCTGCGTAATCTGGGAGCTCGCGCAGCATCGGGCGATATCCTGGCGTTTCTGGATGCAGATTGCCTCGCCCTCCCGGACTGGCTTAATCGTATTTTTGCTTTAGCGCCTGGTAATGGCGCAGGCGTTCTGGGCGCCCATTACTTGCTTCCGGAAAATTCATCATGGGTAGGAAGAACATGGCATCGCTATCAGGAAGCACCCAAGTCCGGCGAAGTGTCGCATGTTCCAGCCGGTGACCTGATTATGCGCCGTGAAGACTTTCTAAAGCTGGGCGGCTTCGACGAAACGATTCAGACCAATGAAGACTATGAGCTTTGTGAGCGTGCCAGAAAAGCTGGCATGCATGTCCGTGCTTTTCCGCAGATCGGCGTGATTCATCTGGGGACGGCCCAGAGCCTGCGCATCTTCTTCCGCAAGCAAGCGTGGCATGGGACACATGTCATCAAGGTGTTCCTGCGCGATCCTCTGAAATCGCATAATCGCAAAGCTGTGTTATTTGCCGCATACACTTTGCTCAGCCTGCTGGCTGTCGCGGTCGGTGTTGTGTGGATGCTTGCGTGGCACGGGCCATGGCTATTGCCCGCGGCAGGATTTGTAACATTGTGCCTGCCCCCAACCGTGCTCGCGGCCAGGCATGTACTGAGCAGCCAGAGATACTCTGATTTTTTCCCTCTGTTCGCGCTCTATCTGACCTACGGAATTGCCCGCGCCAAAGCGCTCCTAAGCATCAAGAACTTTATCTGATCGGTGTCGTTTAGTGGACTGCGGCCCGCACGTTCGTGGGCGGATTTGGTCTGGTTGCGGTACCGGAGAAAAATTCATAAGCGCCAAGATCGTATCCTGCTCCCTGCGCGCGCAGCACCCCGTCTTTATCTGTATCAATGGTTGGACCAGGATTCGGTTCGAAAGGATTATTGGGCACGATCGTCAGGCCCGTGTTGATGGCCGGGCTGCCCGTGAGAATGTGGTAATCGCCAATCGTGCGATTCGCCAATAAAGGATCCGCATTGATGTTGTTGGTCGTTTGCGCAGGCCCTGAGCCAACTCCAAACCAGAGATTTTTGTCTCCGGTGATCTGGGCCAGGCTGCCGTCAATATAGATCTCCCCCGCCAGTTGGTAAGCGATGTTGTTGCGCAGGTGCATGATCAGTGTTGCCGGACCGCCTCCCACGCCAAATGCTCCGCGCGAGCCGCTGGCGTTTGCTGAGTTGTTGGCGGCACAGTCGGAAAGCGTATTGTTAAATACTTCCACCGAGCCGGTTCCGGCCACGCCATTATTTGTGATGCCGGCAACATAGATGCAGGAAAACGCCGCGCCCAGTTGCAGGGGATCCATGCGGCCCACGTTGTAAATGACATTGTTGTAAGCCTCCACCGGACCCTTTGACGGATCTACAGTGGCGAAGTTGATGCCGTTGCAGTTGTCGCCGTGAATCAGGTTGTCATGCACATGAAGATCGAACTGATCAAAGCCGGTGGTGTCTGTGGCGCCGCAGGCCGGAGTACAAAGTGGTGATGAATGGAATTGCAACGCGCGGCAGGTAAAGTTGTCGTGGATGTGGTTCCATCCTACGTCTACATGGTTGGAATCGGTGCTGAAATAAACCGCGTGATAGAACTTTGAGGACGTGGGATTGATGCCGGCGTTGTGCACGTCATTACCGTAAAACTTTGCCTGGTTGCCTTCGCTCATTTCAAAGCAACCCACCTGATCGTCAGCGCCGGGGCACTGCATTTCATTGCCGATAATCCGCCAGCCCGTGCCGCCAATGTCCATGGCCTGTGTGCCGCCCACAATGTGCAATTGAGAGATGACCCAATAGTCTTCATTCGTCCCGATGTTCGGCGTGCGGATTCCGTAATGCAGACCGCCCGCCACGCCCACCGTTACCGTCGCGTTAGGATATGCGATCAGGGCTTTCGGCGCAGCGGCGGTGCCGGAGTTGCTCGCCCCATTGTTGTCCATGCTCAGATAGGCCGTGAAATTATCCTGGGACGTTTGTGAAACCGCGTCCTCGATGTAGGCCGTATCGCCTGCGGCAATGGCGTTCTTGGCATGTGGAATTGTCTGCCAGGGGGACGTGAAACTGCCAGTGTTAGCGTCGTTGCCCGTAGTCGCGACAAAAAATATGTTGCCTGCCCGCACGGTGAACGGTAAGCCATTGCTGGAGCCGATTCCCGGCACATTCACGATAATGCTTCCCGTTTTTGCGGCGAGTCCTAGTTGAAAAATAATCTTGCCGTCGGACCAGAGAGGATAGCTCGCAACCGCGCCTCCGCCGACAGTCACCGTTGAGGTCCCTTGTGTGGCCCCAAACCCCTTGCCCCAGATTGTGACCCATACACCGTTATTGTTCTGGCCGCCCGTATTCGGTCCGCTTTCCAGATCAGAGAAAAAGATGCGCGGTGGAGCGGTTTGCCCGCTCATGAACGCAGCAGACAACAGCAAGGACAGCACTGAAACGACTTTTACAAATCTAAGCATTGCAACTCCAACTTCATAAACTTGGTAACGTGCAGAAATGGCCGCGGCCCGCTTAGGGCACCGGAATGGTCACGGCGACCTGTGCTGAAGCCGCGCTTTCTACACCGCTGGTATCAACAGAGGTGACCACGTAAAAGTACTGCTTGCCCGAAACGGGGGTGGAATCGGTAAAAAGCAGTGTCGAAGCCGCAACCGTCGGAGAGATTTTGCTGTAAGGACCGCCGCTCACCGTGCTCCGGTACACGTTGTATCCCTGCAGCGTCGCGGATGTGCTTGCGTCCCACGCGATATCGACTGAATGAGCGAGCGGAGTAAGGCCAGTGCCCGCAAGAGGAATGGAGAGCACCGTTGTCCCGTTACTCATCAGGACGAGGCTGCCGCTCACCGTTCCTGCCGCGGCCGGATTAAACACGACCGGAACATTCACGCTTTGCGCCGGATTCAGATTGATCGGCGTGGTGATGCCTACGGAGAATCCTGAGCCCACAATGCTGTCCTGTGTAATTGCGACAGCAACACTGCCTGTGTTCGTAATTTTTGTCGTCTGCGTTGTCGGAGTGTTCAGTACCTGTGAGCCAAATCCAAGGCTGCTGGGGGTCGCGGAAAGGCTGGCTGAAGAAGGCGCCGGCGTGGGAGTGGGCGAAGGAGCGGGTGATCCACCGGCGGACTGTGAGCCGCCTCCGCCGCAACCGATCGCGCTCACCATTGAGATGAGTAACACCAGAAAAATCCCGGCATGACCTGCATGATTCGTTTTGTTGCGCACAGTAACTCCTAAATCTGAAGAAAACTTTCAGGCGCTCTGCCAGCGCTTCTGAAACTCCTCCATCACTTCATCACTTCAATGGTTTACGTCTCAAGGGATAAGTGTCTGCAGTCGAATCGTTCGACCATGCACCACTCTTTGTGCGGTCCACTGTCTTCCAGTGACAACATTGCGCAGACTGCTCTTTATCTCTTGCTTAATGCTTGGCCAGAAAAAACCAAAGTTCCCGGAAGGAAAAAACTACGAGGGTACTGCTCAGTTGTGCAAAACGAATTGCAAGAATGTGGCCACAACTGCAGAAGTGCAGAAATGCTGGAATTTGGCGGGTGTTTAAGAGAAACGCGAAAAGAGGGGGAGGAATCAAAAGTGTAATTTGTTCCAGCGGTATGTGAACAAGATGTAAATTCGAGATCGGTAGTTTAGCTGATACAAGCAGTTGCGTAGTGTGCAAAAAAATTCACACTACGCCAGAACCTACGCGATGCGAGTCATTTCGAGCCGAAATACGCTTTGACCGAGATAGGAAAGAGCTTTGGGAATTGAGGTCAGTCTGGCGTACCGGAGCAGTTTGCCGCTGGCCCATGTGATATCTGGATTGCTAAAGCCGCAGCCGCTCAGTAATTTTGCCCAGAACTCCGGCTGCTGGTGTTTGAACCATTCGATATTGGGCGTCAATGGACTCCGCATTCCCAGGTCGCCAAAGACATTGTGTCGAGCGGCATCCATGATAATGAGTTTGCCTCCCGGCCTCATCATGGCGGCGATGTTTCGAAAAATATTCTGGTACTCGCGGACTGCATCCGGCGAATCAAGCAGGGCGATGCAGCTCTTTTCATCCAGATGGTTGATGGAAGCCACCGAAAGCACAACATCGAAATGGTTCTTGGGACCTTGAAAACCTTGAACGGTGAGCGGAAGAATTGTTGCCTGCGGCAAATCAAGTTTCTCCGCCATCAACTTAAAGGCTTTGTGGCATTCGCTGGAATCGTAACAACCTTCAGCCATTGGCTCCAGGCCGACCGTCTGCGCACCATGAAGAGCTGCCCACAGGCACAGCATGCCCTTGCCGCAGCCGATCTCAAGCATTGTCTTGCCACGGAAATCTATGTCACGAAAAAGTTGCGTTGCAAAACGCGCGAAATCAAAGCCGTGGTTCCATAACCCCATTTCCTGGCCCAGTTTTCTGAGGCGCTCAGCAGGAGAAATGGTCGTTGGCTCGGTTGGAACGCTTTGATAGATGGTTGACATGTTTTACTCCGATTGAAAGTTTTGCCGCGATGGTTTAGTCGCGTGAGCTCTTGCATTACCGCGCAAGGCAGCCACTACGCCCGCCGGGATCTTGCGTTTCAGCCATGCTTTGAGTCCGCGTTTTTGCTTTTGTACCTGAAGATAAAGTCGACCCAGCTTTGAAGGTCCGGCAATGAACAAGTTGAGATAGCTTTCCTGATGCGCTCCGAACTTCGATTTATACGGATCGGCTCCTCCCAGAAAGTCATAGCGCCTGGCGCCTGTCCGGATCATTTCCTCCAGAAAATGTGCTTTCAGTGCATAGCCAATCTTTTCTGCCGCGTATTTGGGATGAAAGCCTTCCTGCAAGAGTGAGACTGTATCGTTGTAACGAAAACAGAATTGAGCGCCAACGGTTTTGCCATTCAATTCCAGTTGCCAGAATTCAAGCCAGCCGCGCTGCAGGAACGCCGTTGCCATTCGATAGTAGAAATCACGCCGCGCATTGCCGGCGAATGCGCCAGTCTCACCGCGTCCGGTCCAGCGCATCTGATGCAGCTCAAACAGTGTTTGCAGCTGGGCTTTGAGATTTTCCACGTCTTCGCAGCGCGAGAATTTAACGGTGAACCGTGATTGAAGCCGCCTGGGGTAACGCGTAAGCAATGGACGGAAAGACGAGTCCAGAGAACTCACGTACTGCGGCCACGTCGAAGGCAAATCAATAATAAAGTTGGGTGTGAGCGTGGAATCGATCCTCATACCTGATGCTTGCGCTTCCCGGGAAAGACATTCCGCCAGCGGTGAATGTTGCGGCAGTGTCTCCAGTGCGCATACGTGCCATTCTTTCTGGGCTGCAAGCCAGGCGATAAATGCTTTTGCACAATCGCTGGCATGTCCCGGAGCAATAATGAAATCCAGACCGTCAGAGTCTCCTGATCCCGCACCCACCATTCGCAGGGTTGTTAAGGACAAGCCCAGCAAACGTGTCCGGTCGGCGTACAAGGGGACGATTCCGACGATGGCGCCAGTTGAGCCTGCAAACACCATGGCAACAAGATCTCTGTCCTGGCCATAAGCCTGCCACCAGGAAGCCAGCCATTCTGGCGTTTGAAAGATGGAAGACGCTGGATTTGCGCGCAACAGGCTGTTCCATCGCTCACGAAAGCCTTCCAGTTCTTCCCAGGTACGGCATATATGGACCGTGCATTTTTCTGCTCTAGGGCAGGATTCGAGCGGGAGCGCCGTTTCTGTCAGTCCAGCGAGCATGGATTTTCATAGAGAAATGCAAGCGGACTGCCAACCCATGCCAATATCACCGACTATAATGATAAGAAAATAAAGGGATTAATGTAGAAACCCCGGTAATCTCTGGGCAGCATTATGAAACTATTTGCATATTTATGACGAATCCGAATGCGTTAGTTGAAGGACCAAATTTTAGAATTTCCAATCTTTTTCCTTGCAAATAGTTTGCATACTGCTTATAGTACATTGTACTCAAGTACAGTAAGTTTATTGGCCAAGTGGACGATTGCTATTGGCCTCAGTGAGCCCCCTAGGGATGCTTTCCTGATAATTTCTGGAAAAGCCGCCCTTCGCACTGAAGATGATGGCATTTCGACGGAACGGACACCTGGAAGGGGTTACATATTGCAGAATCAACATATCTCAGTTGGCTGGTCTCGCATTGGCTTTGCGGTGCTGGTAAAACAGAGATCTTCCAGTCGGGCGCTTCCTGGCCTGCGCGTTATGCCATGCCGCAGTTTTCAGAAACGCCATTCGTTTCATCTTCACTATACAAATGTGCGGGTTTTATGCGCCAGCGCGTCCGAGAATTTTCTCATGTGCAAATTGAGGCATAGCCGCAATTAATTGGCTGCAACTCGCTGCACATAGTGATCGGGATCACACGGTTATTGGATGAAAACCTAATAGGATCACTTTTATCCAATTGTGATTCCTCTCGGCCTTGGGTGAGGGACCATTTCGCGCTTCAGGTAATGGGTATAAGGAATGATGGAAAAAGAACAAGTTAATACCGATGTCGAATGTCCGGTATGTCACAGCCTGAGTGCTACCGCATTGCATTTATCTCATTGCTCCAGTGAAGAAATAGTGGAGGTGATACCTCCTGAGCGGCGGAAACGGCAGTTGCGTTGCGGACATGAAGAAGTTGAGCCCTCGGCTTTTCCTCTGGTTTCCGCGGCGCACGAATTTAAAACTCCCCTGGTGGTTATGCTCGGATATACAGACCTTTTGCTCAACGGCCATCTGGGCGGGATCAACCAGAGACAGAAGCAGGTGCTGGGAGAAATTCAGGAAGGCGCGCAGCGTCTGCAAAAACTGATTCAGGACCTTTTACTGCTTCAGGAACTTAAAGCCGGTCGCATCGTTGCACAGAACCAGGAATCGACAAGCGTGGATGAAAGTGTCAGCGAGATTTTTAACTACTGGGCGCCTACGGCCACGCAGAAGCGCATCAGGTACCAATTTAATCCATCCGAAGGCAATGAAAGGGTCCGGGTTGAGCCGCTCAAGCTCCAGCATATTATTTCCAATCTGATCGAAAACGCGCTGAAGCATACACCTGCGCAAGGGCTGGTTACGGTCAGCGTTACGCCTTGTTTCTGGGAACGGCGGAAGGCGCAGAGCGAATTTTTGTTCAACATGGAGCGGAAAGAAACCCGCAAAGTAGAAAACGCTGTTCGCATTGACGTAAGTGATAACGGACGCGGCATCGCGCCCGAGCATCACGACGAAATTTTTGGGGACTTCGTGCAGTTGCCGGGCGGATCCGCTCGCGGCACCGGGTTAGGTCTGGCCATCGCCCGGCGTCTGGTGGAAGCGCACGGCGGGGTCATCTGGGTGGAAAGCGAAGTCGGCAAAGGAAGCAAGTTTTCATTGTTGTTGTCCCAGGCCAAACAGGAGGCCAATTGAGCGCGCCAAATATACTACTCGTCGACGATGAACCAAGTGTTCTTCGTTACACCAAGACTTTGCTCGAAATTGAAAATTACAATGTGGAAACCGCAGGCAGCGGTGAAGAGGCATTGCAGCGCATGACCCGGGGGCCTGCTCCAAATTTGATCGTTCTCGACATGGTGATGCCGGGAATGGACGGTCTGCAAACGCTGGAGAACTGCAAGAAACTCCATCCCGAGCAAAAAGTTGTGATGATCTCCTGTGTGAATGACACCAACCGAGTGGTGCAGGCGATTAAGCTGGGAGCGTCCGACTACGTTACCAAGCCATTTTTGTCACAGCAGTTTCAAGGCGCGATCCGCAAGGCACTGAATCCGGCTGTTTTGAATAATATGCAGCCTGCTGCTCCGGTAAAGGGCTCAGAACTGGTTGACGACCTGGACGATGATTTCTTTTTTCTGGCCGCAAGCCCTGCCATGAAGCAGATTCGAGCGCAGGCCGCGTTGATTGCCAAGGTGAATGTGCCCGTCCTTCTTCTGGGTGAGAGCGGCGTTGGCAAGGAAATCCTGGCGCGACTGATCCACAAAATGTCTATTCGAGCCCATCGCCCCATGGCAAAAGTGAATTGCGCTGCATTGCCTGCGGATCTGCTTGAAAGCGAGCTGTTTGGTTATGAAGCCGGAGCTTTCACCGGCGCCAACAAATCAAAGCCGGGTAAGTTTGAGATGGCGCACAAAGGCACGATCCTTCTGGATGAAATCGGGGAAATGAGCGCGCCGCTGCAAGCCAAGCTGCTGCATGTTTTGCAGGATGGCACATTCTCGCGCCTGGGTGGCCGCGCCAATGTCACAGTCGATGCGCGCGTTCTGGCGGCGACAAACATTGACGTGAAGAAAGCTATTGCCGAACGCAGACTACGTGAAGATCTTTACTATCGTTTAAACGCCTTTACCGTCACAGTGCCGCCCCTGCGCGAGCGGCGTGAAGAAATTCCGATCCTGCTGCGCTATTACATGAACAACTTTGCGCGACAGTTCGGCAAGAATGCCTTGCCTATTTCCGAAAAACTGATGCAGGAATGCATGCGCTATTCATGGCCCGGCAATCTGCGCGAACTGGGAAACCTGGTGAAACGCTATCTGGTGCTGGAAGATGAAAATCAGGTACTGGATGAGTTGCAGACCAAGAGCAAGGACGGAATTTTAGAAGATGGCACATCGTCATCCGGGCACGGCGGACTGAAGGCCCTGGTACGCAGCTTGAAAGACGATGCGGAAGCGCGGGAGATTCAGCGTGCACTGGATGACTCTAACTGGAACCGTAAAGTGGCCGCGGCGGATTTGAATATCAGCTACAAGGCGTTGTTATATAAGATTAAGCAGCATAGCTTATCGCCGGCAGGGAGCCGCGACTTGGGCCTGCGCGCCAAAGCTAATTAAAAATTCCCTGGTCACAGCGGAATCCCGCGGTTGACATGAGGTCCATATATCGATGGCGAAGTATCTGGTTACTGGCATTGCGGGGTTTATTGGGTCTTCCATAGGGCACGAGTTAGTTCGGCGTGGAGAAACGGTTAGAGGCCTGGATGATTTTTCCACGGGCAAGTGGCAGAACATTGCTGATATTGAGAATGACATCGACTTCCGAGAGGTAAGCCTGCTGGATAAGGCTGGGGTGGCCTCAGCCTGCGATGGAATTGATTTTGTCATTCACCAGGCAGCGCTGCCTTCGGTCCCCAAATCAGTGGTTGAGCCTGAGCTGACGCACGCGGTAAACGTAAACGGCACGCTCAACCTTCTGCTCGCCGCCCGTGATGCCGGAGTAAAGCGCGTGGTGTATGCCGCTTCTTCTTCAGCCTACGGAGAGAGCGAAGTTTTGCCCAAAAGGGAAGACATGCTTCCGCGGCCTATCTCGCCTTATGCGGTGCAGAAGCTTACCGGCGAATATTACTTGCAGACATTTTCAAAGGTATATGGGCTAGAGACTGTGAGCCTGCGTTACTTCAATATTTTTGGCCCGCGGCAGGACGCGAACTCGCAATATTCCGGCGTGCTGGCCAAGTTTATTACCCAAATGCAAATGGGCGAGTCGCCCACAATCTTTGGCGATGGCGAACAGAGCCGCGATTTCACTTTTGTAGCCAATGCCGTACAAGCCAATCTGAAAGCCTGCCTCGCCCCGGCCAACGAAGTGTCAGGCCGCGTTTTCAACATCGCCACAGGCACACGTTTTTCACTGAATCAGATTTTTGAAATGCTGGGCAGGATCATCGGCTTCAAGGGCGCGGCCAAATATGCCGAGCCCCGCACTGGTGACGTAAGGCATTCCCTGGCCGATATCACGCTGGCGCAAAAACACCTTGGCTATTCACCCGAGGTGGGTTTTGAAGAGGGACTGAAACGCACGGTGAAGTGGTATGAAGAACAACGTGCGATCACGACCAACACAAGTGTTCTTGCCGGACAACGCTAACTAGACCGCTGATCTTTCTAAGTTGGCTATTCGCCAGTGGAGCCGCCGCGCGACGCGATTTTCCGTGTTGCCCACTCCGGCGCATCACTCTCATCGGGGCCAACATAGCGCAGGAAATGCGGCTTACCGCGCCTTTGCCAGTAATTTGACTGGTAGGAAGAAACTTTCACCCCGGATCGCAAGGCGCTCAGAAATGTTGTCGCATCAGGATCGACCACAATCCCCACATGACCACGCCACACGATCAGGTCGCCGGGCCTGGGATGAGTCACGCGCTTAAATCCTTCCATTCCGTCGTAAAGCGTTCGGGAAGGCGCATAGCCGTAATACAGACCAGCTTGTTCATATAGATATTGCACGAAATGCGAGCAATCAAGCTCAGTTTCATGAATCTGCTGGCCAATGAGTAAAAGAAGACTCTTTGCGTCAGGCCGATTCTGTGGAAGATCAGGGTTATCAATGCTTGCGGAAAATTTGGTTAATGAGGGCCTGATTTCTTCTTGTGCATTTGCCAGCGTGGGCTTCCCGCAAAGACCGAGCGAGACAAGCAAAACCAACAACGCCGCTGGTGTGGGGGATCGACGCATAGCCGTACCGGTTTAGCGGTACCTATGTTTCGATGCGACCTTTACGTAATCCAGAGCTGGATTTCTTGAATGCCTTGATTTTTTCGCGGATGCAATCAAACGCGCGAAGGATGGCTGTTATTCTTTGAGTTCGGAAATTGAGCGATAGGCTTTATCAAATTCTGATTTCAAATATTCGTTTGGAGAGACAATGCCGGAAACCACTTGTCTTGCCCATTCAAAGTACTGCAGCTTTCTTTCCCGGCTCCAGCCCACGGGCGGGCTTGAAACGATGGCGCGGAGGTTTGAAATTTTATCGGCCAGTTTCAGTGTTTGCGCGCGCGGAGATTTATCGGGAGTATGCTCCACCTGTAACTGTTTCCTGGTCTCTTTCGGCAGAGATTTATCGTCTGTTACCTCCGCCACCAGATCCGCAACGTCTTTACCAAATCGCTGCTCCAGTTCCTGCAACGTGACGCCTGTGTCTTCCACTGTGTCATGCAGGAACGCCGCCATCATCAACTCCACATCCAGTTCACGATTGCTGGCAGCGATTAACTCAGCCACCTCCAGCAAATGATTGAAGTAAGGTTCCCCATTCTCACCTTTACGTTTTTGCTGGGCGTGCTTCTCCGCGGCAAAGCGGGCCGCGGCCATGATGCGCCGCACTGAATCGCTGCATTCGGAATTTGTCTTGTCTGTTGTCATGCGTAGCTTGTCTATCTTTATCTTTGCGCGACCACGACCTTTGCCGTTGTGATTGCCTGGCCTACGTGTCTCTGTGTGTGGTCTGCCACGTGAACAAGAAGACCTCCCACGGATGTAGGCAGCTGTTTTTTGCCGACATGCCGCTCTTCCTGCATCTGCTGTTCTGAGAAAGCGCGGATTCTTTTGCCGCTCTTGGCGACCGCGACCACCAATTCTGCCATGAGTTCATTTTTTCTGCCGCCAGGCTCCATCTCGGCCTTCATCGCAGAAATCTGCTCGGCGGAAAGCTGGTTGCCTTCAGCATAGGTGAGCAACCGATCCATGCTTCGCGCAATGTGGCGAAGATGAAATGCCACCGGCGCAATCCCTCCCGGACGGTCATGCAACTCTTCGTCGCTCAGTCCATCGCACCAGCGTTCCAGGTCTTCTCGCGCCAGTTCCAACGCGTGCAACACGGCCCTCTGAACGGCGGGCACTTCGTTCAAAGTGCCGCGCAGCCAGGGTTCAGGTAAATCGCTCTTTTGCATCCAGTCATTTCTCCCGTCACTTACTACGGTACAACAAAGCAGAGGACGATAGAGGATTTGCCGCTGAAATTGACTTCAAGGCGTTTGGTGGCTAGGCTGTGCGTGGGTTTGGAATAGGAATGAGCGATCAGGAAAAGCAATCCGGGGTTGCGGCAGTGGTGTTGGCCGCGGGAATGTCACGGCGCATGGGGACTCCTAAACAATTGCTGCGCATCGGCACCGAGACAATTCTGCAACGAACGCTCAAAAATGTGCGCGATTCCAATGTCAGTGAAATTATTCTGGTGCTCGGGCATGCAGCCGATGACGTGCAGAAGGCTATTGCAACGCAAGGCTTGAAGGTTGTGATCAATCCGGAGTATCAGCAAGGCATGGGAAGCTCACTGCGTAGCGGACTTGCGGCCGTGGATGCCGCAGCAAAAGCAGCGATCATTGTGCTGGCAGACCAGCCCTGGGTGAGGGCGGAAACGCTCAATCGTTTGATTGAGTGCCATCAGGAGCGCAAGCCGCAAATCATTGTTCCCACATATAGGGGGTTCCGGGGCAATCCAGTGCTGCTGGACCGTTCTGTCTTTGCCGAGGTGCAAGCGCTCAATGGTGATGTCGGCTGCCGGGCGATTTTCGGCGATCACACTGAAGGCATTGTGAAATTACCGGTCGATGATCCGGGTATTTTGCTCGATATCGACAGTCGAGATGATCTGGAAAATCTGAGTGGGGCTGCGGAGCGCGACGCATCAGGAAAGTCTAGCGAATCAGGTGTTGCTGTTCTGGAAGGCCGGGAGGGCATTGTTCCAGGAATGGCGGAGTTGGTGCTGGTGGGACGCGATGCGGTGGTACTGGCGCTGACCAAGTTTGGACGAGTCTTGAATTTTATTGTCACGGTAGTCGATCCGTTCCTCCGGCTTGCAGAATTGCCGGAAGCTGACCGCATACTACACGTGCTGGATTTTTCTCTGTCGCCGGCGGCAGCCGAGCGCTATGTGGTTGTTGCCAGCCGGGGACAGTTTGATGAAGAAGCCGTGCAGCAAGCGGTGCTTGCCGGCTTTTCTTATATAGCGCTGGTGGCCAATAAGAAGCGGGCGCAGGAAGTAATTCGAAGTCTTGGCGCGCAGTCTGTTCCACCAGAAAAGCTGGCCGCTGTGCGTGCTCCCGCAGGATTGCCGATAGGAGCAGAAAGCCCGGAAGAGATTGCGTTGAGCATCATGGCGGAAATTGTGGCAACGCGGCGGCAGGAGAAAGTGACATCATGAAAAATGTTTATGCACCAACACTGCTCTTGTTGGCTTGCTTTAGCACGTTTTTGGTGATCGCGTGCCCGGCGCAGAAACCCGCATCCAAAGCGGATGATTGGGCGCTTCAGAATGCCGGCATCGGCTCGGTTGAAATCGCTGCAGGTTCGTCCCGCCAGCTTCAGGTCACGTATCCCACGCCGGATGGCCCGTCGTTTCCGCTGAAGGCCAGTGTCACCTGGTCCATTGAACCGGCAGTGAAGGGCATTTCCATTGACAAGTCGGGAATGCTAAAAGTAGATGCAGACGTGCCGCATGGGACAACAGCGACGCTTCTTGCCGATGTGGAGCACGGAAGAAGGAAGTTATCGGGAAAAGTGTATGTCTACCATCCCGATGAGAACCCATTGATCGGGACCTGGCATGTGGACACGCGGGTGGCATGCGGCGATTCGCAGGAAATCAAAGCAGCAGCGGCAGGCCCGCTCAGCCTTCGCGGCTATAACTGGAGTTTTGAAGCCAGCCAGCAGTTCTGGGTGGGAAGGGCACAGAGTATCGCGGCGCGAACCATGCTGGCCGGCAGTTATAAGCTCGATGTGAAATTGGCGAAGATTGAGCTGACGCCCACGTGGCCCAAGAAGCCGGTATCCAACTGGAGTTATCTTTTCAAGGATGGAGGCAAGACATTAATCCTACAGCCGCTGGAACATCAGGACGATCTGGAAGCGGGCTGCGATTATATTCTTGTGCGGTAGAGCAAATCGTTATTCGGTTTTGCCGGCATCGCATTGGAGGATGACTTTATCGGAGACCGCGGACTTCTCCTTTGTTGGGTCAGTTTCAGCGATAACTTTCTCCTTCAGCGCAGCCACGCTGCCGCCGCGCCGCAATGCAACGATCTGGCTCATGATGCTTAAGGCAATCTCTTCCGGGCCAGCAGCGCCAAGATCAAGACCTGCGGGCGCCCAGACGCGCTCAACTTTTTCTTTCGCGACCCCTTCCGCGAGCAGATAATCCAGTACAAGGCGCGAGCGGTGAGCGCTGGCGATGAGCGCAACGTACGCGGCTTCGCCATCGAGCGCGCGTTGCAGCCATAGGTGATCGTTCTTGTGCAGCGTTGCGATTACCACGTACGTATTTTGGCCGAAAACGATTTCCGCGACATTGAAATCTTTATTGATAATGCGCTGAGCGTCAGGAAAATTCTCTTTCGCGGCGGATGGATCATGGACAGTGACGGAGAAGTCCATGAGATGCCCTAGCCGGGCCAATGTTTCCGCAATTCGTCCGTGGCCTGCGATTACCAGTTCCGGCTGCGGCAGAACAGGCTCAATGTAAACATCCATCATTCCTCCGCAGGGCATTCCCACGCCCAGGATTTCATCCTGCATGTCCAAGGTAATCAGCACAGGTTGTTCTGAACGCATGCAGCGGAGCGCTTCACTGCGGACAGCGCTTTCCGCGCAGCCTCCGCCTACCCAACCCATCAGGATATTGCCTTGTGAATCGATGAGCGCTTTGGATCCGCGGCGAGCGGAAGAAGATCCTTGCACACGCACGACCGTAGCGATGGCAAAAGGCTTGCGCTGTGCCGCGAGTTCCCCCGCTTTGGAATAGAGATCCATCTGGAGTCTGCCTAACGCGTATCATAGTCTCTGGGCTCTTCACAGTTCAATTGTGCGCAGATTCTATGGCGACGATTCGCGTGGAGAGACTTTCCCGCACATCGTTCGCTGTGATATAAGGGGACGCTTCCCCGAAGAGTCGCTTTACGCTGTTTGCTGAAGCAATAGTTTGATGTTGAAAGAGGTGGACCCATGATACCGCCAGCTTTCGAATATCTCCGGCCCAAGACGCTGCCTGAAGCTGTGGGCCTTCTGCAACAACACGGTGACGACGCCAAGATCCTGAGCGGCGGCCAAAGCCTTATACCCATGATGAAGCTGCGTCTGGCGCGGCCCAGCCACCTGATCGATATCAATAGGATTGCCGGTCTTTCTTATATTAAAGAGGATGGCGGCTTTCTGAAGATCGGTGGGCTCACGCGTGAAGCGGAGTTGGAAGCGTCTGAGCTGATCAGGACCAAATATCCCCTTTTGCTCGATACGGCCACAGTGATCGCCGACCCGCAGGTAAGAAATCTGGCGACTGTTGGCGGAAATCTTGCTCATGGCGATCCCGCAAACGATCATCCGGCCACAATGCTGGCGCTGGGCGCACAGATTATCGCGACGGGAACGAAGGGCGAGAGGGTGATTGCAATCGACGACTTCTTTGTGTCGCTGTTTACCACGTCGCTTAACCACGGCGAGATCCTCACGGAGATTCGCATTCCCATTCCGCCGGCAAAGAGCGGCGGAGCTTACTTCAAACTGGAGCGCAAAGTCGGTGATTTTGCCACGGCAGCGGTTGCCGTGCAGGTCACACTGGATGGCCAGGGCGCGGTGCAAAAGGCCGGGATTGGGCTGACGAACGTGGGAGGAACGCCGATCAGGGCGAAGAGCGCTGAAGATGCGCTGCGCGGCAAGAAGCTGGACGCCGCAACGATCGGCGCGGCGGCACAAGCGGCGGCCGATGCGGCTCAGCCGAGTTCTGATCTGCGTGGACCGGCAGCGTACAAAACAGGTCTTATTAAAGAGCTGACCAAGCGTGCTCTGGCACGCGCCGCTGAACGGGCGGGCAAGTAGCAGCAGGCGGACGGAGGGAAATTCGGATGGCGAAGAAAGAATTGATCAAGCTCAAGATCAACGGCGAGGAGCGCGAAGTTGCCGCTGAGTCCAGAATGTTGCTGGTGCACTTTATCCGTGAGCAACTGGGGCTCACGGGAACGCACGTGGGCTGCGACACCAGCAACTGCGGCGCGTGCACCGTCCTGATGAACGGAAAGACGGTGAAATCCTGCACGGTGTTTGCCGTCCAGGCAGATGGCGCGGAGATCATGACTGTGGAAGGACTGCCGAGCAACGGCGCTCTCCATCCTTTGCAGGAAGGATTTAAAGAAGAGCATGGACTGCAATGCGGTTTCTGCACGCCGGGAATGCTGATTTCCTCTTACGCGCTGCTGAAGAAGAACCCGAACCCGACTGAAGCCGAGATACGCTGGGGAATTTCCGGCAATCTCTGCCGCTGCACCGGATATCAAAACATAGTCAAGGCCGTACAGTTCGCCTCCAAGAAGATGGCGCAGGGAGGGAAGTGATGCACAAGACAAGCGCAGAAATCAGTGGCATGGGTCACAGCATGAAGCGCAAGGAAGACGGGCGCTTTATCCAGGGCAAGGGCAACTATGTTGACGACGTGATCCTGCCACACATGGTCTACGCGCAAATGGTGCGCAGCCCCTACGCACACGCCCGCATTAAGAGCATCAATACGGATGCGGCAAAAAAAGTTCCCGGCGTGCTGGCGATCATCACCGGAGAAGACCTGGCCAAAGCGAATCTGGCTTGGATGCCGACCCTTTCTTACGACAAACAGATGGTGCTGGCCACGGGCAAGGTGCTATTCCAGGCGCAGGAAGTTGCGTTCGTGGTGGCGGAAGACCGATACGCCGCTGCCGATGCCGCCGAACTGGTGGAAGTGGACTACGAAGAGCTGCCGGTGCTGGTGGACCCACACAAAGCGATGGATGCCGACGCGCCATTGCTGCGCGAAGACCGCACGGAAAAAAACAACAAGATATTCCACTGGGAAGTAGGCGACAAAGCAGCCACCGACAAAGCCTTCAAAGAGGCGGCGGTGATTTCCAAGGTGAATGCGCTTTCGCCGCGCTGCCATCCGGCGCCGCTGGAAACCTGCGGCTGCGTGGCTGATTTCAACAAGGCCACGGAAAAGCTTACGGTCTGGCTGACATCGCAGGCCCCGCACGCGCATCGCACGGTGTTTGCGCTGGTGGGCGGTATTCCGGAGCAGAACATCCGCATCATCGCGCCGGACATCGGCGGCGGGTTCGGCAACAAGGTGCCCGTGTATCCAGGCTATGTGTGCGCAGTGGTGGCATCGCTCACACTGGGGCGTCCGGTAAAGTGGATTGAGACGCGTTCAGAGAATTTGCAGTCCACTGGTTTTGCCCGCGACTACCACATGACAGCCGAAGTCGCTGCCGACAAAGACGGCAAGGTGAAGGCCATGCGGGTGAAAACGTTGGCCGATCACGGCGCGTTCAACGCCGCAGCACAGCCTACGAAGTTCCCAGCAGGACTGTTCAGCATCTGTACCGGCTCTTATGAGTTTCCCAATGCCTTCTGCGAAGTGGATGGCGTCTATACCAACAAAGCGCCGGGCGGCATTGCCTACCGCTGCTCATTCCGCGTGACGGAAGCGGCGTATCTCATTGAGCGCGTGATGGACGTGCTGGCTGATGACCTGAAGATGGACCCTGTGGAGCTGCGCCAGAAGAACTTTATTCCCGCAGCCAAGTTTCCCTACAAATCACCGCTGGGCTGGACCTATGACAGCGGCGACTACCACGCTGCGATGAAGCTGGCGCTTGACACAGTCGGTTATGACGCGTTGCTCAAAGAGCAGGCGGAAAAGCGCAAGAAGGGCGAGTTGATGGGCATCGGCATTTCCAGCTTCACGGAGATCGTGGGCGCCGGTCCGGCACATACGTTTGACATCCTGGGCATCAAGATGTTCGATAGCGCTGAGATCCGCATACATCCCACAGGCAAAGCTATCTGCCGCATGGGCACCAAGAGCCAGGGCCAAGGGCATGAGACCACGTATGCGCAGATCGTGGCGCAGGAACTGGGAATCCCGGCGAAAGATGTACAGGTGGAAGAGGGCGACACCGATACCGCTCCTTACGGGTTGGGAACGTACGCCAGCCGCAGCACGCCGACCTCCGGCGCGGCCACGGCGATGGCGGCAAGAAAGATCCGCGAGAAGGCGAAGAAGATCGCCGCGTTTCTGCTGGAAGCCAGCGAAGAGGACCTGGAATGGGAGCCGGGAAAATTCTTTGTGAAAGGCGCGCCGAGCAAGGCCAAGACCATTCAGGAAATTGCGTTTGCCGCTTACACAAATATTCCACCGGGGCTTGAGGCTGGATTGGAGGCGGTGAATTATTACGATCCGCCGAACCTGACTTTCCCGTTTGGTACGTATATCGCCGTGGTCGATATCGATAAAGGTACAGGCGAGATCAAAGTCCGCCGCTTTGTGGCCGTTGATGATTGCGGCAACATCATTAATCCGATGATTGTGGAAGGCCAGATCCATGGCGGCCTGACCGAAGGTTTTGCCATCGCTTTTATGCAGGAAATCGGATACGACGAAAGCGGCAACGTACAGGGCGGCACCTTTATGGATTACTTGATCCCGACCGCCGTGGAAACTCCGCACTGGGAGACAGGTAAAACCACAACGCCGTCACCGCATCATCCGTTTGGGGCCAAGGGAGTGGGCGAGTCACCCACTGTTGGATCGCCGGGCGCATTCGTGAACGCCGTGGTGGACGCGCTTTCGCATCTCGGCGTAAAGCACATTGAAATGCCCATTACGCCGTGGAAGGTGTGGAACATCCTGAAGGAGAAGGGAATCACGGGTTAGAGATGGCAATCAAGATCGAAAAGACGTTCCGGGTGGATGAGCCGGTGGAGAAAGTCTGGGCGTTTTTGAGCGATCCAAAGAAAGTTGGCGTGTGTGTCCCCGGAGCGCAGATCACGGAACAAGTAGACGAGCGCACATATAAAGGAGCCATCAAGGTCAAAGTCGGCCCGAGCGTTACCGACTACAAAGGCGAAGTACAGATCGTGCGCAAGGATGACGCGGCGCATGAGATAGAAATCCTGGGCAAGGGGCAGGATGTGCGCGGCAAGGGCAGCGCGTCCATGAAGATGACCGGGAAGTTGCGGGCCGTGGATGGTGGGACTGAAGTCATCAACATTTCTGAGCTTAACGTGGTGGGAATTCTGGCCCAGATGGGCGGACGGGTGATCACAGAAGTTTCAAACATTATGTTTGAGCAGTTCGTAAATAATTTCAAAAAGCAATTGCAGTCACCGGACGCGGTCGGACCCGACACGACTACGGCCGCAGCAAAACCGATCAGCGCCGTGGGCGTAGCTTTTTCTGCTTTGAAGGCTGCTGTTACCAGGCATTCGGGAAGCGAAGAGGCCAAGCCCGAACCGACGAAATCCCCAGGAGATCCCGGCGCAAAGTGATGCCGTCTCTCACCATCCATAAAGACAAAGCAGTGCACGATCCGCAAGAATTGGCGCGCCGCTTTGAGCAGCTCGGGTATATTACTGATCCGGCGCTAGCTACCTCAATTTATTTGGCGATAAGTCTGGCCAAGCCGCTATTGCTGGAAGGCCATGCAGGGCTGGGCAAGACCGAGGTTGCGAAGACCCTGGCGGCGATGCTGGATACGCGGCTGATTCGGCTGCAGTGCTATGAGGGGCTGGACGTCAACTCCGCCGTGTATGAATGGAACTATCAGAAGCAATTGCTGGCCATCAAGATTGAGGAGAGAACGAGCCTTTCCGTCGAGGAGAAAGAGAAGCATATTTTCAGCCGCGATTTTCTGATGGAGCGTCCGCTGCTGCAGGCGATCCAGGAAAAAGAGTTCTCGCCGGTGCTACTGGTGGATGAAGTGGACCGCGCCGACGAAGCGTTTGAGGCTTTCCTGTTGGAACTTCTCTCGGATTATCAGATCAGCATTCCCGAGCTGGGAACAGTGAAGGCGAAGCATCTGCCTCTGGTGATTCTTACGTCGAACCGAAGCCGCGAACTGGGTGACGCGCTGAAGCGCCGCTGCCTATACCACTGGATTGAATATCCCACTCTGGAAAAAGAGATGAAGATCGTTGCGGCGCGGCTGCCGGGAATTGGCGCGCAGTTTGAACGGCAGATTGTGGCATTTGTGCAGTCCGTGCGGCGGCTAACCCTGGCGAAAGCGCCGGGAGTGGCAGAAACGCTGGACTGGGCGCAGGCGCTGGCGTCGCTGGGTAAGAACAAGGTGGACCGAGAATCGGTAGAAGATACTCTGGGCTGTCTTTCCAAATCCATGGAAGACAGCGCGAGGATCAAGGCGGCAGGGATAGAAAAAATGCTGACGGAAGTTGGCTGAAGTATGGAAACGTCACA
>Ga0070734_10001439_pt1 | contig 34631 bp, 31 predicted proteins | sample Coa_R1_8_FD_66444 | JGI IMG/M metagenome (GOLD analysis project Ga0070734, IMG submission 66444) | Surface soil microbial communities from Centralia Pennsylvania, which are recovering from an underground coalmine fire - Coalmine... | ecosystem: Environmental > Terrestrial > Soil > Unclassified ...
GGCCCTGCGCATCGGTGATCTCGACCCGCTCGACGTCGCGCTCCGCGAGGAGGCGCTCGCCGATCGCGGCGACCCCGGCTGCGCTTCCGCGCGAAAGCGCCGAGCCGAGCTGCGCCTCAGTGACCTTGCTCACACTTTTACCGCGGGCCTCGAGCTCACTTTCGAGCTTCTGCTGCACGGTCGAGGTGGTGAGCCGGTCCAGATCGGCGGCATCGATGCGGTGCTGATAGTAGGCAAAACCGCCCAGCAGCAGCGCCAGGCCGCCGACCACTCCCAGGGTCAGCAGCAAATATTTGGCTTTGAGGCTCCGCGGCATTGACGAATGATACTCGTTCACACCCGGCCCCATAAGGGGCCGGTTACAATCGCCCGACATGGCCGCGAACGGTACGCGTGTGGATATTTTTTTCGACACGGTTTGCCCCTGGTGTTATCTGGGCAAGCGCCGTTTCGAGCTCGCGCTCGAGGCACGCCCGCAGTACGAGCCCGTCATCACCTGGCGGCCCTTCGAGCTCAACCCTGACCTGCCTCCGGACGGCGTGGAGCGTGCCGCGCACCTTGCGGCCTCGCTCGGCGATCCGGCCCGCATCGAGGAGATTCATGCCGCGCTCGTCGAGGCCGGTCACACGGTCGGGCTGGCATTCGATTTCGCGCGCATCGCGCGGCTGCCGAACACGCGCCGCTCGCACCTGCTCATCGCCCATGCGGCACGCCGCGGCGTGCAGGCGGAGGTGGTCGAGCGCGTGATGCAGGCCTATTTCGAGGAGGGCGCCGACGTCGGTGACGTCGAGGAGCTCGTGCGGCTCGGCGTGGAGGCGGGACTCGAGGAGCGCGATACGCGCGCCGCCGTGGTGCTGCGCGCAGGCCAGGACGGCATCGTCGCAGCGCAACGCCACGCCGCGGTCATCGGCATCAAGGGTGTGCCCACGTTTCTGTTCGATCGACAGTACACGCTGGCCGGGGCCCAGGACGTCGAGACGTTCATCGAGATCATCGACCGGGTGGTGGATCTGGCGGCGGCGCGCGAGGCCTCGTGAACCCGCTCGAGCTGACCGGACGGGTGCGCACGCATCTCGCGGCCGCGACCGAGGAAACACCCGCGCTGCACGTGCACGTCGTGCGGCCGTTCGAGAATCTTCGACGCGCGGCGCTCGCTGACGGGCTCGAGCTCGAGCCGGTGAGCGCCTTTCGGGACTTCGAGCGTCAGCTCGCCCTGTGGAATGCGAAGTGGCGCGGCGAGCGACCGCTCATCGATACCGCCGGCCGGCCGCTCGAGGCCGCGCTCCTCACTGCCACCGCGCGCATCGATGCGATCCTGCTGTGGTCCGCGCTTCCCGGCGCAAGCCGCCATCACTGGGGGAGCGATCTCGACATCATCGACCGGCGCGCACTCCCGGCGGGCTATCGGGTGCAGCTCACTCCAGGGGAATTCGCAGCCGGCGGTCCCTTCGCGCGGCTCGATCGCTGGCTCGAGCAACAGGCGCCCCGCTTCGGATTCTTTCGGCCGTTCCGCGGCGAGCGCTCCGGCGTGCAGGCCGAGCCCTGGCACATCTCCTTCGCTCCGGTCGCCGAGCCGGCGCGTCGCGCTTTGAGTGTGGAGGTGCTGCGCGAGGCACTCGAGAGCGCCCCGCTTGCGGGCGGCGCGCTCGTGCGCGACCGTCTTGCCGAGCTGCACGCGCGTTATGTCGCGAGCATCGACTGGCCGTAGCGCAAAGCGCAGTGGACCACCCCTCTTCGGCGCGCAACCCCGATCAGGCGGCCCAGATCGCCTTGAGGTGATTGACCATCAAGCCGCGCACCTGACCGAGCTGATTCTCCTGCCAAGTGAACAGCGGTGGATTTCGCCGCAACAGCGGCCAGCGCTCGGCGCGCAGCACGCGTTGCAGGTAGACGATGTTGCGATCGATGGCCCGCAGATACGGATTCTTGCCGCCGAACAGCGGCTCCAGGTAGCGGTACGCATGCTCGAACTCGCCCTCGAGACGCTGCTGGCGGGTGTCGCGCACGAACTGAGGAGTCTGGCGCAGAAGGTCGAGTCCTGAGCTGTAGCGGACCTGCAGCGCGCCGTCGCTGCCCGGCGCCGCGGCAATGCCGCCGAGCACGAACTCCGGATAAAGCCGGTCGCGGCACTTCTCGAGATAGCACCGATCCGCCATCTGGGCGATGAGGTCCGCGGTGCCGAGCAGGTGTCCGAGCTTGCGGTCCCGCCGATCGGCGAGCTGGATCTGGCTCAGCTTGATCTCGTAGCCGGTGAAATGCACGATGCGGGTCGAGACCGGCACCCACGATTCCATGCCGAGACTCGGCAGAAAGCGCGCAAGGAAGCGGGCACTGCGGGTGACATGATAGAGCGTGAACTCGGCGCCGTTGAGATGCTTCGAGTCGTCGAGCTCGCGGATGTAGCCCGCGTCGTGAAACAGCGAGGTGACGATCGCCATCACCGCCCGTTCCGCGCCGAAGCGCTCCAAAGGGTCGGCGCTTTGCTCATAACCGACGAGCAGGCGCGCCATCGCGAGCGTCATGTCGAGCGAATGCTGCCGGTCGTGATAGATGGTATCGACCCCGTGATAGCCGGGCATGCGGCCGGCGAACAGCCGGTCGAATTCCTCGAAAGCGACGGCCACTCGATTGAACGACTCGCCGGGCCACGCGCTCGCGAACAGCTCGCGCACCGCCGCCGTGACCGCGGCCGTGGAGCTCACCTGGATCGAGTTGGTGACGTCGTAGTCGTTACGGCGCAGGTCGAACATCGGGGGAGTTTAAGCCAGTGAATGCGAGGCCGCTACGTGCACGGTTCTCTGTTTGCGCCGCTCGATGTGTCAATAAATCTTGAGGCCGCCGTACTTCTGTCTAATGCGCCGCGCCAGCGTCGCGTAGCCTGCGCCGAAGCCCGCCAGGAGCGCCGCGCCCATCGCGGCCACCCAGCCGAGGGGGCGCATCGTGTGCATGGTGTGTGCCACCGGCGTGCCGGGGCGCGCCGCGCTCGACGCGAGCGCTTCACGCGCCGCAGCGAGCTCCGTGTCCTTCGCAGCGAGCTCCCCCTTCAACGCCTCGAGCTCGCTGCGCGCCGCCGCAGCGGCAAGCTCCGGTGTCGTCGCGCGGCGGCGGTCAAGCTCCTCCTCGAGCTGCCTCATGCGTACCGTCGCCGGAACGCGCGTGGTGAGGTAGGTCGATTTCACCCAGCCGATGCGCCCGTCGGCGAGGCGTACTTGCGTGAACTCACCGCTGCTGCCGCTCGCATCGAGCGTCTCGATGGCCGCGCCCGAGTGGAGCGTCGTCAGCCGCTGACCGGAGCCGTTGGGCTCGGCATAGACGCCGAGCACCAGATCATCGCTCACATAAGCGGTCGCGGCCGCTGCTCCGCCCGCCACCAGCAGGCCGGCGAGCGCCACCAGCCGCGGCGACCGTCGAGGGACGGTCGACTCGCGGAATGGGAGCGGCGGTGCGTCGACAGGCCCTGAGCGCGGCGCGCTCACGCGGCGATGCCCGTCTGCTTGAGCAGCGGGCGCACGTCGGGCGGCCGGCCGCGAAAGCCCACGAAGGCCTCCATCGCATCGACACTGCCGCCGCGCGCCAGGATGGACTCGCGGAAGCGCGCCGCGGTCGCAGGGTCGAACACGCCGGCCTGATCGAAGGCATCGAAGGCGTCGGCTGCGAGCACCTCGGCCCACTTGTAGCTGTAATAGCCCGCCGCGTAGCCGCCGGCAAAGATGTGGGCGAAGCTTGCCTGCACGCGATTGAAGGGCGCGACCGGCACGACGGCGACCCGTCGGCGCACGCTGGCGAGCGTTTCGGCGACGCGTCCGCCCATCACCGGATTGAAATGCGCATGCAGCTCGAAGTCGAACGTGGCGAGCTCGATCTGGCGCAGCGTGTCGAGCGCGGCGTTGAAGGTGCGCGTGCCGAGCAGGCGTCCGAGAACATCGAGGGGCAACGACGCACCGGTCTCGACATGCGAGGAAATGAGCGGCAGGACCTCAGGGCGCCAGACGAAGTTCTCCATGAACTGACTCGGCAGCTCGACCGCATCCCAGGCGACGCCGTTGATGCCGGCGATGCTCGGGTAGGACACGCGCGTGAGCATGTGGTGCAGGCCGTGACCGAACTCGTGGAACAGCGTGATTACCTCATCATGCGTGAGGAGCGAAGGCGAGGCGCCCACCGCCGCGGTGAAGTTGCATACGAGTTGAGCCACCGGCAGCGATCGACCCGAGGGCAAGGAGCGGGCGATGACCGCCTCGTCCATCCACGCGCCGCTGCGCTTCTCGGGCCGCGCATAGGGGTCGAGGTAGAAGCCGGCGAGCACGCTGCCGCTCACCGCATCGGCGAGATCGTAGTAGCGCACGGAGGGGTGCCATGCCGGGGCCGCCCGCTCGCGCACCTCGATGCCATAGAGGCGCCGGGTGAGCGTGAACAGCCCCTCGAGTACCTTGGGCAGCGGGAAATAAGGGCGCAGCGCCTCCTGCGAAACCTTGAATCGGCTCTCCTGCAGCCGCTCGCTGAAATAGGCGATGTCCCAGGGCTCGAGCTTGCGTCCCGCGAACTCCTCGAGGTCGGCGAGCTCGCGCCGGGCCGCCGGCGTGCAGCGGCGCGCCAGATCCTCGAGAAACTCGAGCACCTGGTCCGGGGTCCTCGCCATGCGGGTCGCGAGTGCGTAGTGCGCAAAGCTCGCAAAGCCGAGGATCTGCGCGAGCTCGTGCCGCAGCGGCAGGATCTCGGCGATCACCGGGTTGTTGTCGAAGCGGTGGGCGGACGGTCCCACATCGCTCGCGCGGGTCACCCAGGCCTCGTAAATGTCGCGGCGCAGCGGCTCGTGCGCCGCGCTCGTCATCACGGTCGTGTAGGTGGGCTGATCGAGCTTGAACAGCCAGCCGGGCTTCTGCGCCTCGCGCGCATGGGCACGCGCCCGCTCGACCACGTTCGCCGGCAGACCCTCGAGCTCGGCGCTGTCGGTGACGGCGCGCTGGTAATCGCGCGCCGCATCGAGCACGTTCTCGGAGAACTTGGTCGCAAGCTGCGCAAGCCGCTGCACGACCTCGCGGTAGCGTGTCTTGCGCCCTTCCGGCAGATCGACGCCGGCGAGCCGAAAGTCGCGCAGGGCATTTTCCAGGAGCTTGCGCTGGGCGGGGTCGAGCTGTGCGCCCTCCCGCTCGAGCACACGGGCATAGCCCGCGGCGAGCGCCGCGTTCTGCCCGAGCTCGGCGGTGTACGCGGTGAGGAGCGGCACGCATTCGTTGTAGGCGCGACGCATCTCCTCGGAGTTCGCAACCGCATTCAAGTGTCCGATCGGGCTCCAGACGCGGCTCAAGCGATACGCCAGCTCCTCGGCGGGCGCCACCAGCGAATCGAACGTGGGGGCCGCTTGCTCGGTGAGCTCGCGAAGACGTGCCCGATTCTCCTCGAGCACGCGCTCGAGAGCGGGACGCGCGTGCGCGGCCTCGATGCGATCGAAGGCCGGCAACCCGTCGAGTTGCAGCAAGGGATTGTCCATCGGTGAAAGTCTAGCCCGAGGCGTGCGTGATCAGCCAGACGATCGCCGCGCTGGCGGCGAGACTCCCCGCGAGGCCGACCGAGGCCTGGCGGCGCAGCCGCACGGCGAGCGATGCCCCGTCGGAGGCTGCGAGCAGAAAAGCGCGGCCATCCGCAGGCTTGGAGAGCAGGCCGAGCGAGGTGCCGCCCGTCCCGCCGGAGCCCGCCGCAGCGGCCGCTGCAGGCGCTGGTGTCATCATCTTTTCGACCACCTCGTGCCGCGCAGCGGCGCGCGCCGCCTCCCACTCCGCGGCATCGATCACCCCGTCGTGGTTCGCATCGAAGCGCTTGAGGAGCGCCGCCTGATCGTGCTTCCAATCGCGCAGCAGCTCGGCCACCGCCTCCTCCGGACGGTCGAGACCGCCGCTGATGCTTTGATAGGCGCCGAGCGCGCACACGGTCTCGTTCGGTCGCATGCGGTATTCCGTGTAGCGATAGCGGCCGCCCGACAGCAGCGCGTCGATGACCTTGCCGAACACCCCGCCCAGCGGCGGCAGGCGCACCTCGGGCCACTCGGTGTTGCCGTACCAGACGTCCTTCTCGGCCGGATAGACCTCGGCGCCGCGCGGATCGACCAGGCAGCGCCCCGTGCCGTCGTCGATGAGGAACGGTATCTCGCTCTCGCCGCGATCGACCGCGGTCCAGCGGCGCGAGCGACCGGAGCCGCCCTGTTCCTCGATCTTGTAGCGCCACCAGGTGCAGGGGCGACGCGACAGCGGAGCGGGATTTTCCCGGCCGTCGGGCATCAGGCCGTGGCCGATGATCTCGACATAGCCTTGCGCGGCGGAGCGGATGCGTGAAGTCGGCGTGTCGGCGACGAGGCGATTCTCGCGCCAGGCGCGAAACGTGTACCAGAGTGAGTAAAGCGCCAGCCCTGCGAGAGCCGCGAGGAGCAGCGCGTGCTTCAGCCGGTCGGGACTCGCCATGCCGCGCGTCTCAAGGTGACCGGCTCGAGATCAGGCGCGAAACAGCGCGCCCACGTCCACGTCCGCCTTCTCTTCGCTCGAGAACTCGAGCAGATGCGCGGGCCCGAAGCCGAACTGTTGCGCGATCAGCACGTCGGGAAAGGTCTTGACGCGGATGTTGTTGAGATTGACCTGGTCGTTGTAGAGCTCGCGCCGGTCGGCGATCGATTCCTCGAGCGCCGTGATGCGGCTTTGCAGCTGCTGAAAGTTCTCGTCGGACTTCAGCTGCGGGTAGCTCTCGGCCACCGCGAACAGGCGCGACATGCCGGCGCGCAGCTGCTGCTCGGCCGCGCCCACCGCAGCGACGTTACCGGAGGCGCTCGCCTCGCTCACCGAGGCGCGCGCGCGCATCACCTTCTCGAGCGTCTCCTGCTCGAATTGCATGTAGCGCTTGCAGGTCTCGATCAGCTTCGGCAGCTCGTCGTGACGCTGCTTGAGCAGCACGTCGAGATTCGCCCAGGCGACGCGGATGTTCTCGCGCAGGCTGACCAGTCCGTTGTAGATGCCAACGACATAGACCACGAGCGCGAGGGCAAGAACGAGAAACACGGCGAGTGCGATCACGACGACACCTCGATCCGGAAGAGCTCGACGGCCGAGTATATGATGGACGTCTCGGAGGCCTCTCGGATGGAGTTCACAGTGTCGACCGAATCGTTCGATCTCCTGTGCATCGGCGGCGGCAGCGGCGGTCTCGCCTGTGCGCAGCGTGCGGCGGAATATGGAGCCAAGGTCGTCGTCATCGAGGCGGGACGCCTCGGCGGCACCTGCGTGAACGTCGGCTGCGTGCCGAAGAAGGTCATGTGGAACGCGGCGGGTGTGGCGCTCGCGCTCGCCGATGCCGGCGAATACGGCTTCAACGCATCCCCGGGCGAGGAGCACGCGCCCGTGCTCGACTGGGGGCTGCTCAAGCGCAAGCGCGACGCCTACGTCGCGCGCTTGAACGCGATCTACGCAAAGAATCTCGCGGCCAAGGGGGTGAGGCACATCGAGGGCATGGCGCGATTCGTGGATGCGCGCAGCGTCGCGGTGGGCGACCGCAAGCTCACGGCTCGCCACATCGTCATCGCCACCGGCGGTGAGCCGACTCTGCCCGATCTGCCGGGCGCGTCCCTCGGCATCACCTCGGACGGCTTCTTCGAGCTAGCGGAGCAGCCCGCACGCGTTGCCGTGGTGGGCTCGGGTTACGTCGCCTGCGAGCTCGGCAGCGCCTTCCAGGAGCTCGGCAGCACGGTGGAGCTGTTCATCCGTCGCGACCATCCCCTCACGAGCTTCGATGTGATGCTCGGCAAGTCGTTGCTGCGCGAGATGAGCGCGCAGGGGATCACGATCCACCCGCACGTCGCGCCGGCCTCCCTGCGCGCGCAGGGAGGCAAAAAGAGGCTCATCGCCGAAGACGGCCGCGAATTCCCGGACTTCGACGTCGTGCTCTGGGCGGTGGGCCGCCACGCCCGTACGCAGGCGCTCGATCTGGCGGCCGCCGGACTCGCGGCCGATGCGCAAGGCTACATCGCGACCGACGATTTCCAGGACACCCAGGTCCCCGGTGTGCATGCGATCGGCGACGTCACGGGGCGTGCGGCGCTCACGCCCGTGGCAATCGCGGCCGGACGCCGCCTCGCCGACCGGCTGTTCGGGGGCCAGGCCGACCGGCACCTGGACTACCGCCTGATCCCGACCGTCATTTTCACGCATCCGCCGATCGGCACCATCGGCCTCACCGAGCGCGAAGCGCGGGCGCTGCACGGCGATGCGGTCAAGGTCTATGTCGCAGACTTCGTTCCGATGTATCACGCCGTGATGGCGCGCAAGAGCCGCACCGACATGAAGCTCGTTTGCGTCGGTCCGGAGGAGAAGATCGTCGGCTGCCACATCATCGGTGCCGGGGCGGAGGAGATGCTGCAGGGCTTTGCGGTGGCTCTGCGCATGGGGGCGACCAAGCGCGACCTCGACGATACGGTCGCGATCCATCCGACGAGCGCCGAGGAGCTGGTGACGATGCGCTAGGCCGGCCGCGGCCTGGCTAGAGCTGCTGCGCGAGCGCCTCGAGCACCGGTCCGGTGGCCGGCCGGATGCCCCGCCACAGCAGGAAGGACTCGGCGGCTTGCTCGACGAGCATGCCCCAGCCCTTGCTGGTGCGCCGCGCATGCAGCGCGCGGGCCCAGAGCGTGAACGGTGTGTGCCCCCGTCCATAGGCCATGTCGTAGCAGAACGTGTGCTCGTCCACGAGCCCCGCCGGCAGCTCCGGCATCTCCCCCGAAAGACTCGCCGAGGTCGCATTGATGATGAGGTCGAAGGGCGGTCCGACGAGCTCGGCGAAGGTGCACCCGCAGACGCTGCCCGCGTCGGCGAACTCCTCGGCGAGCTTGCGGGACTTGAAGGGCGTGCGATTGGCGATGGTGAGAGCGGCGAGATCGCGATCGAGGAGCGGGCCGACCACCCCGCGCGCCGCGCCTCCGGCGCCGAGGATCAGCACGCGCATGCCCGCCAGGGTGAGCTCGAGGTTGCGCTCGAGGTCGCACACCAGTCCCACGCCGTCGGTATTGTCGCCGACGAGCGTCTCCTCGAAGAAGGCGATGGTGTTGACCGCCTGCGCACGCGCCGCCCGCGGGGTGAGCTCGTTGACCAGCTCGGCCGCGGCCTGCTTGTGCGGCAGCGTCACGTTCAGGCCGCGCACGCCCGAGGTGAGCAGACGCAGCGTCTCCCGCCGGAACTCCTCGGGGCTCACATCGAACAGGCGGTAGACGATGTTCTGCGCGCTCGCTTTCGCGAACATGCCGTGGATGAACGGCGACCAGCTGTGAGCGACCGGATGGCCGACGACGCCGTACTGATCCGGCTCGCTCACCCGGGAGCCCCGCATCCGCCTATCCGGCCCACCCGACGGGCTCCTCGAGGCTCATCCCTCCAGCCACTCCGCGGCGCGTTTGGCGAAGTAGGTGAGAATGGCATCGGCGCCGGCGCGCTTGATCGAGAGCAGCGCCTCGAGCGCCACGGCGCGCTCATCGAGCCAGCCGTTCGAGGCGGCGGCCATGATCATCGAGTACTCACCGCTCACCTGATACACCAGGGTGGGCATGCCGAAGCGCTCCTTGACCCGCCGCACGATGTCCAGATAGGGCAATCCCGGCTTGATCATCACGAGGTCCGCGCCCTCGGCGATGTCGAGCTCCACCTCGCGCAGCGCCTCATCGGAGTTTGCCGGATCCATCTGGTAGGTGTGCTTGCCGCCCCCGCCGAGCGATGCCGCCGAGCCCACGGCCTCGCGGAAGGGGCCGTAGAAGCTCGAGGCGTACTTCGCCGCGTAGGCGAGGATCCGGGTGTGCACGAGGCCGGCGCTCTCGAAGGCGGCCCGAATTGCCGCAATGCGCCCGTCCATCATGTCGGAGGGCGCGACCAGGTCGGCGCCCGCGTCGGCGTGCGAGCGCGCCTGCCGCACGAGGGTCTCGACGGTCAGATCATTCTGCACGTAGCCCGACTCATCGAGCAGGCCGTCCTGACCGTGGGTGGTGAAGGGATCGAGAGCGACGTCCGTGATCACCCCCAGATGCGGGAACCCGCGTTTCACGGCGCGCACCGCTTGCTGGGCGATGCCCTCGGGATTCCAAGATTCGCGGGCGTCGAGCGATTTCTTCCCGCTTGGCACCACCGGAAAGAGGGCGATGGCGGGCACCTTGAGCTTGCTGAGCAGCTCGCACTCGCGCAGCAGCTCATCCACCGAGATGCGCTCGATGCCCGGCATCGAGCCGATCGGCTGGCGCTGGCGCTTGCCCTCGACCACGAACACCGGATAAATGAGCGCGTCCACCGTGAGTTGCGTCTCGCGCATCAGGCGGCGCGAGAACTCATCGCGGCGCATGCGCCTCAGGCGGGTGCTCGGAAATGAAGGATTGAAATTTCCGGTCATCTGCAAGTGACTCCTGCAATTGCGCACACGTTCGACTGGTGGCCTGCGGCTCATACCGCAGGGAGGGCGCGCGCGGCGCGAAAACGCTATCCTACGCCGGCCGGCGAGGCATACACAAAGACGCCAGTGGGCAAAGATGTGAAGCGCGAGCGCTTTCAGACGTTGTGTCAAACGCTGCGTCCCGACCTCCTGCGATTCGCATTCTGGCTGTGCCGCGACCCGGCCATCGCCGAGGATGTCGTCCAGGAGAGCATGCTGCGCGCGTGGAAGGCGCATGACTCCCTGCAAGACGAGGCCGCGGCGAAACCCTGGTTCCTCACCATCGTGCGGCGCGAGTTCGCGCGCACCTTCGAGCGCAAGCGCCTGCCGACGGTCGACCTCGACGAGATGGTCGCGCATGAGGAGCCCGCCCTCGGTACGGCGGGCGAATCCGAGCTCGAGGAGCTGCGCGCCGCGATCTTCAAGCTTCCGGACGATTATCGCGAGCCGCTGGTGCTGCAGGTGCTGATGGGCTACTCCACTGCCGAGATCGCCGCCGAGCTCGAGCTGACAACCGCGGCCGTCTTGACGCGCTTGTTCCGCGCCCGCAAGCAACTGCGGGCGCTGTGCGGCGAGGACACGACTCTGGACCCCGACGCATGATCGACTGCAGCGCTTTTCGCCGCGCCCTCCTGGCCGATCCCCACGATCCGCGCCCGGAGCTTGCCGAGCATCGGGCAAGCTGTGCCGAATGTGCGGGATATGCGCAGCGGGTACTGCTCTTCGAGGAGCGGCTGGAACGCGCCCTGCGCGTGACACCGCCCGCCCGCCAGCCGGCCAGCGGCGATATGCATGAAGGCGGGCGCGACCGGGCGACGACGGGCGCGGGTGCTGCGGGTGTTGCGGGCACCGCGGGCACTGCGGTTGCTGCGCGTGCTGCGGGCGCGCGCGCGGGCGGCCCAGCCGGTGCTCACGAGGCATCCCGGACGCTCCCTCTGCGCCGCCGCCGCGCTTTGCGGGTGCGCGGCGGCTGGCTCGCGGCGGCGGCGAGCGTGCTGATCGTCCTTGCCATGATGACGAGCCTGTGGCTCGCCGTGCCGCACGCGAGCCTCGCGGCCGACGTCGTTGCACACATGGCCGGCGAGCCTCAGGCCTGGACGCGAACCGGGACGCCCGTGCCAGCCGGACAGCTCGATCGGGTGCTGCGCGAGGCTCGCGTCTCGATCGCCCCGGGTGCTCCGATGGTGAGCTATGCGCAAAGCTGCTGGTTTCGCGGTCATCAGGTGCCGCATCTGGTGGTCCAGACCGAGCACGGCCCGGTGACCGTGATGGTGCTGGTGCACGAATCGGTGAAGCAGCCCGTGCGCTTCGATGAGGGGGGCTATCGCGGCGTGCTCCTGCCGGACGATGCGCACGGAAGCCTCGCCGTGCTGGCGCGGGACCGCGATGCAGATCTCGACGCGGTGCGCGCCACGGCTGTGCGCGTGCGCAACGCGCTCGTCTGGCAGGGCTGATCGCCCGGCCCCGTGAGGAGGCGCTGGGCTAGAGCCCGGCCTTGCCGAGCAGGTCGATGAGGCGACGGGTGCTCTCGGCCAGCGTCGGATGATCCGCCTCGAACTGCACCGCGAGGCGCTCGAGACGGCCGGGCATGCCCGGTGCTCTCCCCTCGCCCGGGTGTGCGACGCGGGTATCGGGCGCGCCACCCGCGCGCTGTGCGCCGCCCGCAGCGCTCGGCCGTGCGAGCAGTCGCTGGATGTCCTGGAGCACCTCGCTCAGCAGCTCGCTCGAGCGCGGATCGACCTCGCGGACCTGGCGCAGCTCCTCGTGCAGGCGGTTCAGGTGATCGCGCAGCAGCTCAGGGTCCATGATGAGTCCTCGTGTCGTGCATCGGCCGGCCGCGTTCGGGCGTCAACGGCTCGATCGCGACATAGCCCGCCCCAGGTGAGGCAAGCACATCGTGAAGGGCGCCATAGGCGCTGCGCAAGTGCTCCTCGAGCCCGTACGGCGCGTTGATGAGGAGCAGGCCGCTGCCCGCAAGGCCAAGGGCGGCATCATCGGGATGGATCGCGAGATCGGCGCTCAGCATCTTTGGGATGCCGAGGGCGCGAAATCGCGCGTGCACCTCGCGCCGCTGCGTGGCGTCGCGAATCGGATACCAGACGAGAAAGATGCCCGTCGGCCAGCGGCGCCACGCCTGTGCGAGCGCATTCACCAGCACCTCGATCTCGTCGATGCGCTCGTACGGCGGATCGATGAGCACCAGGCCGCGCCGCTCCCGCGGCGGCAGCTGGGCGCGCAGCGCCGCATAGCCGTCGCCCGTCTCGACTCGTACCCGACCCAGTGACTCCAGCCGGCGCGCGGCGGCGCGAGCCTCGGCCGGGTCGAGCTCGACCAGGACGGCCCGGTCCTGCGCGCGCAGGCCGCGGGCGATCAGGAGCGGTGAGCCCGCATAGAGCTGCAGCCGCTCACCGGCCGTGACCCGCAGCGCGCCGAAGTACGGGGCGAGAATCGCCGCGTGCGCAGGCCGGCTGTCGGCACGATCGATCAGGCGCTGCACGCCGCGCTCGGCCTCACCCGAGCGCAGCGCCTCACTCGAGCGCAGGTCGTACTCACCGCGTCCCGCATGCGTATCGAGCACGAAGAAGGCGCCTGGCTTGCGCCTGAGCGCCTCGAGGCATCCGATGAGCGCCACGTGCTTTGCGACGTCCGCAAAGTTTCCGGCATGATAGAGGTGCTTGTAATTCATCGCGCGAGCATTATGCCCCTTGGATCGCCGCGGCTTTCTGCCGTCCGTGATCGACCTGCGCGGTGCGGAATAGAGAAAATCCTGGGCCGCAAATTCCTCGGCTACGCAACCGAGCTGGGGCGGCTGGAGCCGTTCCGTGCGGGAAAGCCCGGTCGGCCCGGACCGTCTACGAGATCTCATGCCCCATCGCGAGGCGCCGCGCCACCTCGCGCGCCTGCGACTCGTCCATGGGCGCGGAGCCGGTGGTCGAATCGGCGAGCTCCTCGAGCACGGCATAGGCGAACAATGCAATGACGGCCGCGATTCCAAGCAGCAGTACGGGCAGCGTGCCCAGGGCGATGAGGAGATAGACGCCCCGCCGGGCTGCGCCTTGCAAGGAGAGCATCGTGTCGGCACCGGGTCCGTGGTGAGCGTTCCGTGAAGTCTACTGCAATTGATCGCTTGCGAGATCGATTGTCGCCCGTTCGCCGGTGAATCGAGCGGGTACGCGTCATGATGTTAAACGGGTGGACGCACTTCGTCCGATTTTCGAAAGAATCGGGCCCTGCCGCGGACGCGAAGCGCGCCGCGGCGACCTTGCGCTCGGGCGGACAATGCGCGCTGCCGGTGGTATCGTCGGCGCGCGGTATCGTCCGGCTCGCGAGCGGCGAGGTGAGTCATGCTCGAGCTCTACATCGCGAACAAGAACTACTCCTCCTGGTCGTTGCGCCCCTGGCTGCTGATGCGCGAGCTGGCCATTCCGTTCGAGGAGCACCTCCTGCCCTTCGGAGACGAGGCGCTGTGGCGCCCCTTTCGAGCGCGCGCGCCCGCCGGTAAGGTTCCCTGTCTTCTCGATGGCGAGACGCTGGTGTGGGATTCGCTCGCGATCGTCGAGTACCTCGCCGAGCGCCATGCGGGCGTCTGGCCGAGGGAGTCACCCGCGCGTGCCTGGGCGCGCAGTGCGGCCGCCGAGATGCACTCGGGCTTTGGTGAATTGCGCAACCGCTGCTCGATGAGCTGTGGGGTCAGGGTCCGGTTGTACGAGCATCCGGCTGCTCTTCGCAGCGACCTAGAGCGGCTGAGCGCACTCTGGAGCGAGGGCCTGCGCCGCTTCGGGGGTCCTCATCTCGCCGGCAGCGCCTTCACGGCGGTCGACGCCTTCTTCGCACCGGTGGCCTTCCGCGTGCAAAGCTACGCTCTCGAGCTCGACAGCACGGCGGGCGCCTACGTCCAGAGGCTGCTCGCGCTCGGAGCGATGCGCGACTGGTACGCGAGTGCGCTTGCGGAGCGCTTCCGCGACCCGCCGCACGAGCTCGAGATTGCCGCCGTGGGGCGCATCACCGAGGATCTGCGCGCAAGCTAGTGCAGTTTCACGGTCGGCGTCGGACGCGACTCGAGGAAACCACCGAGCGAGCGCCACAGCACGGCGCCGCCGCCGTGCAGGGCCGCCTGATGCATCTTGTAGAGCGAGCGATACATCAAGCGCGCGAACAACCCCTCGATCATCATGTTGCGTCCGAACAGCGCGCCCATCAGGTTGCCGACGGTGCTGTACTTTCCGAGCGAGACCAGCGAGCCGAAGTCGCGGTAGCGAAAAGGGCGCAATGGGCGGTGCTCGAGCCGCGCGCGCACCTGAGCCACCATGTGCGAGGCCATCTGATGCGCCGCCTGGGCGCGGGGCGGGATGGCGGAGCCGTCCGGGCGCAGGCAACAGGCGCAATCGCCGATCGCGAAGATGTTCGGATCAAGCGTCGTCTGCAACGTCTCCGTCACCATCAGCTGGTTGATACGGTTCACCTCGAGGCCGCCGAAATCGCGCAGAAAAGCCGGTGCCTTCACGCCCGCCGCCCACACCACCAGCTCGGCGGGTAGAAAGTCACCGTTCTCGAGGACGACCCCCTGCGCACGCACCTCGGCCACCTTCGAGCGTGCCCGAATCTCGACCCCGAGCTTCTCGAGGAGCCGGGCGGAGGCCTGTGAAATGCGCTCGGGCAGCGCCGGCAAAATCCGATCGGCGGCCTCGATGAGCACGATGTGCACGTTGTGCTCGGGATCGATCCGATCGAATCCATAGGCGAGCACGTCGCGCACCGTGCGGTGCAGCTCCGCGGCGAGCTCTGTGCCGGTGGCACCGGCCCCGATGATGGCCACGTGCAGCTGCCCGGGGCGCACCGGCTCGGGCTGTGCGTTGGCGCGCAGGAACGCATTGACCAGCCGGCGGTTGAAGCGGGTCGCCTGCTCCGGCGTGTCGAGCGGTACGGCGTAGCGCGCCGCGCCCGGAGTGCCGAAGTCGTTGGTGATGCTTCCCACCGCCATCACCAGCGTGTCGTAGGGCAGGCGGGTGAGGGGGGTGATCTCGCGCCCCTCCTCATCGCACATCGCCGCGAGCACGAGCTGTCGCTGCTCGCGCTCGACGCCGATCACCTCGCCGTAGCGGTAATTGAAATGGTGCCAGTGCGCCTGCGCCAGATAGTTGAGCTCGTGCTGCGAGCGGCGCAGGCTTCCGGCGGCCACCTCGTGCAGCAGCGGCTTCCACAGATGGGTGCGCGCACGCTCCGCAAGCGTGATGCGGGCAAGCCCGCGCCGGCCGAGCGTGTCGCCGAGCTTGGTCGCGAGCTCGAGCCCACCGGCGCCGCCCCCGGCAACGAGGACGCGATGGATCTTCGACTCACCCTGCGGCTCAACGCCCATCGAGCTCGCCGATGTAATCGCGTGGTTTCAAATACTCGTAAAGCCGCGCCTCGGGGGTGCCGGCCGCCGGATGCCAGTCGTACTCGAAGCGCACGAGGGGTGGCAGCGACATGAGGATGGATTCGGTGCGTCCACCCGACTGCAGTCCGAAGAGCGTGCCGCGGTCGTACAGCAGGTTGAACTCGACGTAGCGACCGCGCCGGTAGAGCTGGAAGTGCCGCTCGCGCTCGCCGAACGCCTGCTCGTGGCGGCGCTCGACGATGGGCAGGTAGGCGGGCAGGAAGTGATCGCCCACGCTTCTCAGCAAAGCGAAGCAGTGCTCGAAGCCTCCCTCGCTGAGATCGTCGAAGAAAAGACCGCCCACGCCGCGGGTCTCCCGCCGGTGCGGCAAGTAGAAATACCGATCGCACCATTGCTTGTAAGTCAGGTAGACAGTCGCACCGAATGGCTCGCACGCCGCGCGTGCGGTACGGTGCCAATGCAGCACATCCTCATCGAAGGGGTAGCAGGGGGTGAGGTCGAAACCTCCGCCGAACCACCAGACGGCCGGTGCACCCGCCGGCGTCGCGACGAAGAAGCGCACATTGCAATGGGTGGTCGGTGTGTAGGGGTTGCGGGGGTGGAACACGAGCGACAAGCCCATGGCCTGGAAGGGTGCTCCCGCGATCTCGGGGCGCTGATTCGAGGCCGACGGCGGCAGCTGCGCCCCCAGCACGTGCGAGAAGGAGACGCCCGCCCGCTCGAAGACGCTCCCTTCGGTGAGCACACGGCTCTCGCCGCCACCGCCCTCGGGCCGCTGCCAGGCATCGCGGCGGAAGCGCCCGCGGTCGATACTCTCGAGAGCCGTGGTGATGCGATCGTGTAGATCACGCAGATATCGCTCGACGGCGGCAGGATTCGCGGTATCAGCGTGTCCGCTCATCGGTCCATGATCTCAGGTTGACCTCAGTTTTTGGAGCGCGAGGTCCTCGGGCGGGCGCTCTTTTTCCTGGCCGGCGCTTTTTTAACCTGTGCGCCCGGCTTGGGCTCGATCTGCTCGGGCGCGCGCTTCCGGGCGCTCGCCTTCAGCCCCTTCGCAGCCAGCCGCGTGGTGCCGCGGGGTGGCACGGGGGGGGCGTGCGCGGGCCGGTGTGCGCCCGGGGCGCCTCGTGTCGGCGCGGCCTTGCCGATGGGCGCGGCGTTGCCGGTGGGCGCGGCGTTGCCGGTGGGCGCGGCGTTGCCGGTGGGCGCGGCGTTGCCGGTGGGCGCGGCCTTGCCGATGGGCGCCGCCTTGCCGACGCGCTCGATCCCCGCGCCCGCGGTCGGTGCGCTGCCGGCTCTCGGGGTCTTGGCGCCGCTCTTGCGGCCCCACTTGCGCACCGGTGCGGCGGCGAGCAGCGCCTGGCATTCCTCGAGAGTGAGACTCTTCGGGTCGCGGTCCTTCGGGATCTTGGCGTTGCGCGCCTTGTCGGTGATGTACGGTCCATAGCGACCGTTCAGCACCTGGATGCCGGCGTCGGGGAAATCGCGAATCAAGCGCTGGGCATCGGCGATCTCCTTCTCGCGAATCACCTCGAGGGCGCGCTCGAGCGTCACGGTGTACGGATCGTCCGGAGCCTTGAGCGAGACGTACTTCGAGCCGAAGCGCACGTACGGACCGAAGCGCCCGACGTTCGCCGTGATCTCCTCGCCGGCCGCCGTCGCCCCCAGCTTGCGCGGCAGCTTGAACAGCTCGAGCGCCTCGGCGTGCGTGATCGCGTCCATTTTTTGCCCGGGGCGCAATCCCGCAAAGCGCGGCTTGTCGGCATCGTCCTTGGTGCCGATCTGCACGAACGGGCCGAAGCGCCCCATGCGCACCGTCATCGGCTTGCCGCTCACCGGGTCGACGCCGAGCTCGCGCGCCTGGGCCACCTCCTCGCGACTCACGGTCTTCTCGGTGTGCTTCACGAGATGGATGAAGGGCTTCCAGAAGCGCTCGAGCAGCGGCACCCACTGCTCCTCGCCATTGGAGACCGCATCGAGCGAATCCTCCATCTTGGCCGTGAAGTCGTAGTCGACGTAGGTCGTGAAATACTGCGTGAGGAAGCGGCTGACGATCTTGCCGATGTCGGTGGCGGTGAAGCGCCGGCTCTCGATGTCGACGTACTGGCGGTCGCGCAGCGTGGAGATGATCGAGGCATAGGTCGAGGGACGTCCGATCCCGTACTCCTCGAGCGCCTTGACGAGCGAGGCCTCGGTGAAGCGCGGCGGCGGCTCGGTGAAGTGCTGCGAGGGCGTGACTGCGACCAGGGTCACCGGGTCGCCCTCCTGCATCGGCGGCAGGATGTGGTCCGAGTCGTCCTGGACGGCATCGTCCTGGCCTTCCTGATACACCGAGATGTAGCCGGGCTTGACCAGCGTCGAGCCGTTCGCGCGCAGCACGGTGCGCCGCGCCTCCTCGACCCGGCCGGGCTCGCCGGCGAGCAGATCGACCGCGACGGTGTCGAAAACCGCCGGCGCCATCTGGCAGGCGACCGTGCGCTTCCAGATGAGCGAATACAGGCGCATCTGGTCGGCATCGAGCTTGCTCTCGATGTCCCCGGGAAGGATCGCCGCCGAGGTCGGCCGGATCGCCTCGTGTGCCTCCTGCGCGTTCTTCGATTTCGTACGATAGACGCGCGGCTCCTCGGCGAGACCGGCCTCGCCGTAGAGCTTGACGATCACCTCGCGGATCTGCGCCACGGCCTCCTGCGCGAGGTTGAGCGAGTCGGTGCGCATGTAGGTGATGAGTCCGACGGCTCCCTCGCCGATATCGACGCCCTCGTAGAGCTGCTGCGCGACGCGCATCGTCTTCTGCGCGCTGAAGCCGAGCTTGCGCGCCGCCTCTTGCTGCAAGGTCGAGGTGGTGAAGGGCGGAGCGGGATTGCGCCGCCGCTGCTTACGCTCGACCGTGAGGACGGTGAGGCGGCCCTGCGCCGCACGGCGAATCTCCTGCTCGGCCTCGCCCGCCTGCGCGGCGGAGGTGAAGCTGAACTGCTCGACCTTGTTGCCGCGATATTCGATGAGCTTGCCGGGGAACCTTTGCTCGGAGTGCTCGAGCTCCGCATCGACCGTCCAGTACTCCTGAGCAACGAAGGCGGCAATCTCCTCCTCGCGCTCGACGATCAAGCGCAGCGCCGGGCTCTGCACCCGGCCTGCGGAGAGACCGGGGCGCACCTTCTTCCACAGGAGCGGCGAGAGGTTGAAGCCCACCAGGAAGTCGAGCGCGCGGCGCGCCTGCTGCGCGTTCACGAGGTCAATGGACAGATCGCGCGGCTCTCCCATGGCCGCCCGCACGGCATTGCGAGTGATCTCGTAGAAAACGACGCGCTGGACCTGCTTGCCCTTGAGCGCCCCCTCGGCTTTCAACAGCTCATACAGGTGCCAGGAGATCGCCTCACCCTCGCGATCCGGATCGGTCGCGAGATACAGCGCCGAGGCCTTCTTCAGCGCGCGCGATATGGCATCGAGATGCTTCTTGTTGCGCTCGACCACCTGATACTTCATGGCGAAGTGGTGCTTGGGGTCGACCGCGCCTTCCTTCGGCACGAGATCGCGTACGTGGCCGTAGGAGGCGAGAACCTCATACTCCTTGCCGAGATACTTCTTGAGGGTCTTCGCCTTGGCAGGCGACTCGACGATGACGAGATTGGCGCTCAAAGTCTGGGGATCGGCTGTCGGTGCGGGAGCGGCCGAAGGCCGCTCAATGCAGCGCCTCAGAACGCTCCTCGAACACGAGGTCTTCCATCTGCGCATAGGCCGATTGCTGGCCGGGCTGGCTGAACAGCACCATCAGCACCACCCATTTGACCTGCTCGATGTCGATCTCCTCGGCCTCGAGCGCGAGCAGCCGGTCGATCACGAGCTCGCGTTGCGCGCCGGAGAGAATACGGATGTTCTCCAGATACAGAAGATAGCCGCGCACGTCGGTGTCGAGTCGCAGCAGCTCCTGCCCGCTGAAGATGCGCACGGCGCGGGCAGTCGCCTGCGCAACCTGGCCGAGCGGCTCCGCCGAGAGGCCATCGAGCCACTCGAGCGATCGATCGATGTCGGGCTCGGCGAACCCGGCGCGCTCCAGCTCGACCTTGAGAATGGTCCGGTCGGGGCGCGGCTCGTCATCGGCGCTCATGTAATTCTCGAACAGATAGATGAGCAGATCGAGAACGTTCTCTTTCACCTCCGGCTCTCCTGTTGGCGCGGGAGTAGCGGCCCCCAGGGGCGGCCTGAACGTGGCCTTCGAGCTCGAGAATCAGCATCATCGAGGACACGGCTTCGGCCTTGAAGCCAGTGCGCACGACGAGCGTATCGATGTCCACGGCCTCAAAGCCGACGGCATCTAACAAGATTTTGTGGCCCTTGTCCATGCCCGTGCCGCAGAGCGCGGGCGCTGCGCTGCGCGCCCCGGGCTCGCCGCACGCGCCGAACAGAGGTGAAAAGCCGAGCGCGCTCAATATGTCATCGACCTCTTCGACGAGCCCGGCGCCCTGCCGGATGAGCTCGTGACAGCCACGGCTCAAGGGGCTGCGAATCGACCCGGGGATCGCAAATACTCTGCGTCCGAGCGTGCGCGCGGCGCGCGCCGTGATGAGCGAGCCGGAGCGGCTTGCGGCCTCGACCACCAGCGTCCCGCAAGCGAGGGCCGCCAGCAGACGGTTCCGCCGCGCAAAGTGCGCTCGTCGTGGCGGCGTGCCGGGGGGAAATTCGCTCACGAGCGCGCCACCGCGCTCGATCGCGGCTGCGAGCTGCGCGTTTCCCGGCGGATAGAGCACGTCGAGCCCGCTGGCGAGCACTGCGAGCGTGGTGCCCTGCGCGTCGAGTGCGCCGCGGTGCGCCGCCGCGTCGATGCCCTCGGCGAGCCCGCTCGCCACCGCCATGCCCCTGAGAGCGAGGCTCGCGGCGAACTCCCGGGCGATCTCCCGTCCCTGCGGCGTTGGATTGCGGCTGCCGACGATTGCGAGCTGTGGCTTGCCGAGCGCCGCCAGCGAGCCGCCGACGTAGAGCATGCGCGGACGGCCGGACACCGAGGCGAGCAGCGGCGGATAGCGCACGTCGGTGCACGGCAAAAGGTGATGCCCGGGATGCTCGAGCCAGCGCCGCTGCGCATCGTGCGCGGATGACATGGCGCGCATTGTGGGGGGCGGCGCGCACGCCCCGTGAGTCCTCGAGGCGGCGCTTACGTGCAGATTCGCGCGCTAGGGATTCGCGACGTAGTCCGCGACATGGATGATGTCGTTCGCTTCCATGATGAGCCCGAAGCTCATGCGCTCGTAGGTCTTGAACACCATGAAAGTGCCGGTGCGCTCGCTCGGCGGGCGCACGCGCTGCGCGAACAGGTTCGAGACCGCATGACTCGAGACGAATCCGCCCTTCGCATTGTCGATCACCTTGTCGGGGCGAGACAGCACGGCGAGCACGTTGCCGGGCGCGAGACCATCGCGTGCGCCGCGATTGATCGCGACGACCTCGTACTGGCCGATGACGACGGTGCCGTCCTGCACGGCGATGATGCGGCCTTGCACCTTGGTGCGCGGTGAGCTCGGGATGAAATCGAGCGGCACGTCGACTCCGCCGGGGAAGAGCTTGTCGCCCGGATAGGTCTCGCGGACCGACTCGGTCATGAGGAGCGAGGTCGGATCGCCCGAGCGGGTGACGTGACCCGAGCCGGTGTAGATGCCGTGATAGCCGATGACGCGGTTATCGTCCGGGTCGCGCAGCACGTCCCCGACGCGCATGAAGTTGTAGTGCATGCCGATGTCCGCATGCCCGCCGCTGAACCCGCGGGCGTACACCGTATCGTCGTCGGCCATCACGATGTGGCTGTCGCGGGTGGCGAGCACGTACGGCGCTTTCGAGATCTGCTCCTTGGTGAGCAAGCTCGGCTTCGACATGAAGGCGGCGATCTTCTCGTACGGGATCGTGGTGATCGCGGCCTCGAGCTCGGTGCTGCGCACGCGCGGAGTCACGCGGGCGCCGTTGCCCCGCTCCAGGCCGGGCTGCAGGAGGATGCGCGGCTGACCGTTGACGTAGACCAGTCGCAACGTGTCGCCCGGATAAATGCGGTGCGGATTCTGAACCTGCGGGTTCACCTGCCAGATCTCCGGCCAGTACCATGGGTCGCGCAGGAACAGCTTGGCGATCCCCCAGAGCGTGTCGCCGTGCTTGACGGTGTAGCTGTCGGGGGCATTCGGCGCGATGACCGGTCCCTGCGCCGCGGCCTCCCCGGGAGGCGGCGAGGCGGCGGATGCCGGTCGCGAGGAGCCCGAGTCGATCGCCGCTTCCATGGCCGTGCGCTCGTCGCCCACCGGCGTGCCTTGCACCGCCGTATCGGCGGCCGGCATCGCCTCCGGCGCGCCCTGCATGCGCTGCGACTGGCAGCTCGCCAGCAGTGCCGGGGCGAGGAGTGAGGCTATGAAAATTGGGCGTTGCATCGGTTCGACTCCCTTAACTGTCGCATCGACTTATGGTGCCGGGCCGGCTGGTATACTGCCGCCTGGACCTTTGAAAACCGGGACGTATTGCCCGCTTTTGCACGACCCCGCTGCGACCTCCGTTGCCGGCGCCGGGCATTAAGTTAAGCAGCGTCGGAACTTTACCAACTTAGTTCGGCCGAAAACTACGACCTTCATCCCAGTACGCTCATGAGCCGGCTCACCATCCTCGAATACCCCGACCCGCGCCTGCGCACCCGGGCCGCACCGATTGCGGCGGTCGATGAGGAGGTGCGAACTCTGGTCGATGACATGCTCGAGACCATGTACGCCGCCCACGGAGTCGGGCTGGCGGCGACCCAGGTCGATGTGCACCGGCGTCTGATCGTGATCGACGTCAGCGAGGAGCGCAACAATCCTCACGTCTTCATCAACCCGCAGATCATCCGCGCGGAGGGCCGAGCGCCGGTCGAGGAGGGCTGCCTGTCGCTGCCCGGCATCTACGACAAGCTGGCGCGGGCGACGCACATACGCGTTCGCGCCTTGGGGCGTGATGGGGCGCCGTTCGAGATGGATGCGGAAGGCCTGCTGGCGGTGTGTATCCAGCACGAGATGGATCATCTCGAGGGCAAGCTGTTCGTCGACTACCTCTCCGAGCTCAAGCGTCAGTTGATCCGCAGGCGGCTGGAGAAGGAGCGCAGGCAGCGCTCCACGGGCACCGAGACGCGCACCCGCACCACCGTCCCCGCCCTGTAGCGTGCAGCCGGGCTCGCTCACGGTGGGCTTCGCCGGCACACCGAGCTTTGCGCTGCCGGCGCTCGAGGCTCTCGCGCGCTCACACCACCGCATCGCTGCCGTGCTGACCCGACCCGACCGGCCGGCCGGCCGCGGACAGGCGCTCGTGGCGAGCCCGATCAAGCGGCGCGCGCTCGAGCTCGGTGTGGCGGTGCTGCAGCCCGCGAGCCTCACAATGCCCGCGGCGCTCGAGGCGCTGCGCGCCCTCGAGCTCGATGCGCTCATCGTCGTCGCGTACGGGCTGATCCTGCCGCGGGAGGCGCTCGCCAGCCCGCGGCTCGGCTGCCTCAACATTCACGCCTCGCTCCTGCCGCGCTGGCGCGGCGCCGCCCCGATCGAGCGGGCGATCCTCGCGGGGGATGCCCAGACCGGCGTGAGCATCATGCGCATGCAAGAGGGCCTCGATACCGGTCCGATTCTGGCGCAGCGGGTCGTCGCGATCGCACCGCTCGAGAGCGCCGGCGAGCTGCACGAGCGGCTGGCCCGGCTCGGCGCCGAGCTCATGATGGAGACGCTCGAGGCGGTCGGCCGGGGGACTGCGCGGGAGACTCCTCAGCCGGAGGCCGGCGTCACCTATGCGGCCAAGATCGAGAAGCGCGAGGCGCTCATCGACTGGTCCGAGGATGCGTCATCGATCCTGCGCCGCATCCGCGCCTTCAATCCCCGACCGGTCGCCGAGACACGGCTGGCGGGCGTGCAGCTGCGCATCTGGGAGGCAGCGCCCGCGGCTCCGAGCGGCTCCATCGCAGCGCCCGGGACCGTGCTCGCAGCCTCGGGCGAGGGCATCGAGGTGGCGTGCGGCCGGGGGACGCTTCGCCTCGAGCGTCTGCAGCTCGCGGGCCGCAAGCCGCTCGGCGCACGCGAGTTCCTGAACGCCCAATCGCTTGCGCACGCGCGCCTGGGCGCGACGTGAGCAGCGTGAGGAAGGAAATTGCCAGCGCGCGGGCGCTGGCGGCGAGGGCACTCGTGCGGGTGCTCGAGCGTGGCGAGACTCTGGAGGCGGCCCTGCGCAGCGTGCTCTCGGGCGAGGCGGGGACGGGCTATGCGCTGCGCCCGGCGGTGCGCTCGCTGAGCTTCGGCGCAACGCGCGGTTTTTATCGCCATCAGGCGCTGCTGCGACCGCTGCTTTCGCAGGCGGTCGGCACGCTCGAGACGCGGGTCCGGGCGCTCCTCTCGGTCGCCCTGTTCGAGCTCGAGGATGCGCGCACGCCCGAATATGCGGTGGTCGATGCGGCGGTGGAGAGCGCGCGCGAGCTCGGCGTGGGGCGCGCGACGGGGCTCGTGAATGCGGTGCTGCGCCGATATTTGCGTGAGCGGCGCGCACTCGAGGCCGATATCGCCCCTCATCCGGCCGCGCGCTTCGCCTTTCCCGATTGGCTGGCCGGGCGGGTGCGCGAGGATTGGCCGCTGCACTGGCAAGAGATCCTGGCGGCCTGCGATACGCAGGCGCCGCTCTGGCTGCGTGTCAACCGTCAGCGCAGCGCGGTCGAGGACTACCTGGAGCGGCTCAAGGCGCGGGACATCGAGGCACATGCCGAGCCGCGCGTGCCGTTCGCGATTGCGCTCGAGGTGCCGCGCGAGGTCGATGAGATACCCGGCTTCAGAAACGGAATGGTCTCGGTGCAGGACCTCGGGGCGCAGTGCGTCGGTCCGCTGCTCGCGCTTGCGCCGGGCCAGCGCGTGCTCGATGCATGCGCGGCGCCGGGCGGCAAGACCGCGCTCATGGCCGAAAGCGAGCCGGGACTCGCCGCGCTGACGGCGCTCGATGTGGATGCCGAACGGCTCGCGCGCGTCGGCGAGAATCTCGAGCGTTGCGCCCTCCAGGCCGAGCTCCAGGTGGGCGACGCGGGAGCCCCGGAAGAGTGGTGGGACGGGCGGCATTTCGATCGCATCCTGGTGGATGCTCCCTGCTCCGCCCTCGGGGTCATCCGCCGCCACCCGGATATCAGGCTGCGCCGCTCGGCCGCGGAGCTCGAGCGGCTGCCGCGGATGCAGGCGCGCCTGCTCGATGGGGCGTTTCGCATGCTGGCCCGCGGCGGGCGCCTCGTGTACGCAACCTGCACCTTCACCCACCGCGAGAACCGGGAGCTCATCGCCGCCTTCCTCGCGGCGAACCCGGACGCGCGGGCGCTGCCGCTCGATGCGTGGGCGGGATGGCCGGGGCTGGGCACGCCCGATGGGGTCGGTCGGCAGATTCTGCCCGGTGAGGCGGGTGCCGATGGCTTCTATTATGCTGCCCTGAGCAAACAATGACCTTGCGCGCGACATTGAGCCCGACCTCGGCCCTGTGGTTGATGGTCCTTAGCCTGAGCGGCCTTTGGCCCGGAGCGGCGCAGTCCGAGGGGCTCGAGGGCCGCTTCGAGGTGCGCTCCGCGGATCTCGACCTCGCCGAGGGGGTCTATCATCTCGACAGCCGGCTCGACTTGCCGGTGAGTGATGCGGTGATTCGCGGCCTGTCGGAAGGCGTGCCGCTCGCGCTCGAGCTCGACCTGGTGGTCGAGCGCGTGCGCCAGCTCTTGCCGAATTCCAAGGTGGCCGAGCTCACGCTGCGCTACCACCTGCAGTACAACGCCGTGAGCGCGCGCTACGTTCTGCGCAACGACAACAGCGGTCAGCAGGAATCCTTCGCCGGCGTCGATGCCGCGCTCGCGGAGCTTTCGGACGTGAGGAACGTGCCGGTGCTCGACCGAGCCCTCATATCCCCCAGCCGGCGCTACGAGGCGAGCGTGCGGGCCAAGCTCGACTACGGCACCGTGCCGTGGAGCCTGCGCGTGCTGATGTTCTGGGTGAGCGAATGGCATCGCGAGAGCGACTGGTACACATGGACGTTGCAGCCCTGATCCGCCGTCATGGCTCGACCGTGGCCGGCGCGCTCGGCGTCGCGCTCTGGCTGATTGCGCTCTACCTGCTCGCCTCGGCCGCGCAGAACTCCGAGAAGTTCGATCGCTGGCTGCCCTGGATCTTCCTCATCAACATCTCGGGCCTGCTCACGCTGCTCGTGCTGCTCGCCACGAAGATCTCGCGGCTGATTCGCGATTACCGCCGCCACGAGCCCGGATCGCGCTTGAAAGGGCGCACCGTGGCGGTCTTCAGCGCCCTCGCCGTCCTGCCGATCCTGGTCGTTTACTACTTCTCGCTGCAGTTCCTGAGCCGCGGCATCGACAGCTGGTTCGAGCTCGAGGTGAGCCAGGGACTCAAGGATACGCGCGAGCTGTCGCGCGCCGCGCTCGACGTCCGGGTGCGCGAATTTCGGGCACATACCGAGGTGGTCGCGCACGAGCTGTCGAGCCTCAAGGATTTCGAGCTGATTGCGCGCCTCGACCAGGAGCGCAGCGAAAGCAATGCCCTGGAGTTCACCGTGGTGAGCGGACAAAGCCAGATCATCGCGACCAGCTCGGGACGCCCGATCGACACGCTGCCGGCCGCCGCCACGAACGAGATGATGCTGCAGATGCGTCACGGCCATTCCTACGTCAGCCTGGACACCGATGCGGTCGGCGGTTACGTGATCCGCGCCGCGGCACCCCTGGAGCCGAACGCGAGCGCCGGGTCGCGCCTGCTGATTGCCCTGTATCCGGTGCCCGAGCAGCTGGGTCAACTCGCGGACACCGTGCAGCGTTCCTATTCGCAGTATGCGAATCTCGTGCAGCTGCGCAAACCGCTCAAGACGACCTTCGTTCTCATTCTGTCGTTCGTGGTGCTGCTGTCCCTTCTCGCGGCCGTCTATGGCGCCCTCTTCGCAGCGCAGCGGCTGGTGCAGCCCGTGCAGGACCTGATCGCCGGCACCCGGGCGGTCGCCGGGGGAAACTACGACACGCAGCTGCCGCTGCCTTCGCGCGATGAGCTCGGCTTCCTCGCCACCTCCTTCAACGACATGACCCGCCGGCTGGCCGCGGCGCGCGAGGAGACGCGGCGCAGCCAGCAGATCGTCGAGGCGGAGCGGGCCGGCCTCGCGGTGATCCTCGCACGGCTCTCGACCGGGGTGATCTCGCTCGGGCCCGATCTCACCGTGCGCACGGCCAATCAGGCCGCGAGCGCGATCCTCGGAGTCGACCTCGAGGCTGCGGTCGGGGCACCGTTCGATGAGTCGATCTCGGACGGGGCGCTCTTTCGCCACTTCCTCGCGACGGTGCGCAAAGCGGTGGCGGACGAGCAGCTCGACTGGCGCGAGCAGATGGAGCTCGCCTCCGATGCCGGCAAGCGGGTGCTGATGTGCGCCTGCACGGCCCTGCCGAGCGAGGTCGGCGAGGCTTCCGGGATGGTGCTGGTGTTCGACGACATCACCACGCTCCTGCAGGCGCAGCGCGATGCCGCCTGGGGCGAGGTCGCGCGGCGCCTCGCGCACGAGATCAAGAATCCGCTGACGCCGATCCAGCTGTCCGCCGAGCGCATGCAGCGCAAGTTTCTCGCCAGCATGAGCCCGGAGGACGCGCAGGTGCTCGAGCGCGCGACGCACACCATCGTCGCCCAGGTGGAGGCGATGAAGCAGATGGTGAACGCCTTCAGCGAGTATGCGCGGGCGCCCGACATGCATTTCTCGCGTTTCGATCTCAATCAGCTCATCATCGAGGTGGTCGACCTGTATCGCGCGCATGACAGCTCGGCCGAGATCAAGCTCGCATTGAGCACGGAGCTGCCGCTCATCTCAGCCGACCGGGTCCGCATCCGCCAGCTCCTGAGCAATCTGGTGACGAATTCGCTCGAGGCGCTCGAGGGGCGGCCGAGCGCCTGCATCGAGATCGAAACTCATCTCGTCGAGGATGGTCCGAAACAGGTGGAAATCGTGGTGCTGGACAACGGACCGGGCTTCCAACGGGACCTGATCGGGACGGTTTTCGACCCTTATGTCACCACCAAGCCCAAGGGCACGGGTCTCGGGCTCGCCATCGTGAAAAAGATCGTCGAGGAACACGGCGGGCGCATCGAGGCCGATAATCGGCGTATCGGAGGTGCGCGGGTCCGCATCCTGCTGCCGCTCGGCGATATCGCGCGCGGCGGCGGGCGCGAGCCACGCAAGGGCGAACAGAGGAGAGAGCGCGTCTAGCGCTCCTTGAACAGCGGCTCACAACATGACTTGAGACAGGCTCCCAACTATGAGTGCATCGAGAATTCTGGTCGTCGACGATGAAGCGGATATCCGTGGGCTCCTCAAGGAGATCCTCGCCGAGGAGGGCTACGAGGTCGAGGTGGCGGCGGACGCGACGCAGGCGCGAGCTTCGCGGGCTGCCCAGGTGCCCGATCTGGTGCTGCTCGACATCTGGATGCCCGACACCGACGGCATCACGCTCCTGCGCGAGTGGTCGGCGACGGACGGCTACAACTGTCCGGTCGTCATGATGTCCGGGCACGGCACGGTCGAGACCGCAGTCGAGGCGACCCGTCTCGGGGCCTTCGATTTCGTCGAGAAGCCCCTCTCGCTCACCAAGCTGCTGCGCACCGTCGAGCGCGCGCTCGATGCAGGCCGGCGCAAGCGCCTTTCCGAGCGTACCCAGAACTCGAGCATCGCCATTCCGATCGGCAAGAGCAAGCTCACGCAGGCTTTGCGCGAACAGGTGCAGCAGGCCGCCACGAGCGCCTCGCCGGTGCTGTTCGTGGGCGAGCTCGGCTCCGGGCGCGAGGCCTATGCGCGCTACCTGCATGCACAGAGCGCGCGCGCCGCGCGCCCCTTCGTGATCGTGCCGGCCGCGAGCCTGGGGACGGAGCCCGCGGAGGCGCTGCTCGGCAGCGAGCGCGACGGCAAGGTGATGCAGGGCGCCTTCGATCAAGCCGCCGGCGGCTCGCTCTATCTCAACGGGCTCGAGGATCTCACCGGTGAGGCGCAGCGCGCCCTCGTCGGGGCGATCGAGCAGGGCGCCTATACGCGGGTCGGCGGCCGCGAGCGCGTCGCGCTCAACGTGCGCTGGATCAGCTCGGCGCAGGAGGGGTTCGATCAACGGAACGCCGCGGAGCCGTTCCGGCGTGATCTGATGGCGCACCTCTCGGTGATCACGCTGCGTGTGCCGGCGCTGCGCGACTATGCGGAGGACGTGCCCGATCTGCTGCGCTACTACGTCGACCGGCTGGTCGACGATCAGCATCTGCCGCTGCGCCGTTTCGGGGTCGCGGCCCAGAATCGCCTGCGCAACTACCCCTGGCCCGGCAACCTGGGTGAGCTCAAGAACCTCGTGCAGCGCGTCCTGGTCCTGGGGGCGGGCGAGGAGATCCGCCTCGAGGAGATCGAGCGCGAGCTCGCCACCAAGATGGCGGTCGATGAGCCGCTGGTGAAGCAGGACCTGCTCGCACTGCCGCTGCGCGAGGCGCGCGAGCAGTTCGAGCGCGCCTATCTGCAGCAACAGCTCCTGCTCTGCAATGGCAAGGTCGGCCAACTGGCCAAGCGGGTGGGCATGGAGCGCACGCACCTGTACCGGAAGTTGCGGGCATTAGGCGTCGATTTTCGGCAATTGGGCGAGGATTAGCGCGGAACGTGCTCCGGACTTCGAGTCCGCGCATCCGCTGCCGCTGAAGCTCCGGCCGGTCGGAGTATTCCCCTGACCGTTGACATGGAATATTTGTGCCACCCACCCAAAGACCCAGCGCGAAGCAATCGTCACCGCCATCGAGGAATTCAACCGCCGCAAGCGCATGGCCGAGCTCACCCCGCACGCGGGAACCCACAGGGACCCGATGAGCGCCGAGGAGCTTTTACAGCAACGTCGCAAAGACTAGCTTGTCGTGATCCTGGTCGACTCCTCCTCCTGGATTCACATGCTTCGACCGGATGGGGACGCCGCTGTCCGAGACCGGGTGACGCGCGCACTCGATGCCGGTGAGGCCTGCTGGTGCCTCATCATCCGGTTGGAGTTATGGAATGGCGCGGGCGGCGATCGTGCGAGGAAGGTGCTCAGGGCTTTCGAACAGCGGCTGCCGGACTCGCCATCGACAACGCAGTTTGGGGTGCCGGAGTGAGCGCATTACCCGGCACCGATTTTTGGACGACCTCGAAGGCAGCTCGCGCGGCTGAACAGTAACAAGGAACAAGGAGCGCGTTCATGGAATCAATGACCCGCAGGAGCTTTCTGGGATCCATCGCAGCATCGGTGGCCCTGTCTGCCCAGGGGCAACTGACATTTTCCGAGGATGTGTCGGTTGCGGAACAGATGCGCGTTCGAGAGTCCTTGGCGGGGCGACTTGCAACCGACTTGCCATCGTTCGATGGCAGTTTTGTGTTCGACCAATCTGTTTGTCGGGCCATGGCCACCGACTACGGACACCATATTCACCACATGCCTCTGGGCGTCTTGTTTCCTAAATCCGCCAAGGATGTTCAGAAAGCCGTGGGTTACGCGAACTCGCGGCATCTGAAGCTCGCCATGCGCGGGACCGGTGGGGCCGCTTATGGGCAATCGCAAGTCAAGGCCGGCATCGTTATCGATTCAAGTCCACTGAACCACCTCACCTGGGTGACGGCGGACTCGATAGACGCAGGGCCCGGCGCACTCTGGAAAGAAGTTGTCGCGTTCACGTTGACTCGCAACATGACACCGCCGGTGCTTCCCGACAGTCCTTACATCAGCGTGGGCGGAACACTCAATGCCGGCGGAATCGGCGAAACCAGCTATCGGCTGGGCGCGCAGGTTGACCACGTACTGGAGCTAGATGTGGTGACGGGTGCCGGAGATTTCGTAACGTGCTCGCCCGCGCGCCAATCCGAGCTGTTTCATATGGTATTGGCGGGGATGGGACAATGTGGACTCATTGTTCGCGCGCGCCTGAAACTCGTGCCCGCGCCTGAGCAGGTGGTGGTGCGCACCTTCACCTATGCAGACCGGAGTGCTTTTCTCGCGGACCTCGCAATGTTGGCGACCGCCGAAACCGAAGGTGCCATCGCGGGCGATTTGAATCTTGAGAGCGCTGGAAGAACCTGGACTCCGGTTATCACGATCACCAGCTTTCGAAGTCGCGCACCCGTGTGGCGGGGCCAGATCACGGGCAAGGAGACGCAAGCGGAAATCACGCAACGCTTCGTCGACTATCTCAATCGCAATACCGAGGGCTATTTGACAACTCTGGCGAGCGGAGTCAGGTTTTTGCCGCACGTGTACATGCACTTCTTCCTTCCTGCCGGACAGACTCCCGCGATGGTCGACTATCTGACGAACACGCCGGAGGCGACGCTCGGAGCGGATGAAATAGCCGTGTTCCCGATGATCAACTCCAACTTCAAGCAACCGCTTCAACAAATGCCGAAGGGATCGCTGTCCTACCACATGCGCATCTACCGAGTAGCCGCCCAGGAGGGCTCGCCCGATCATCTAAAAATGCTTGAGCTAAACCAAAAGGAGTGTCTGCCGCGAATTTTTGCTCATGGAGGCACGGTCTATCTTCCATTCTCGCCCCTTCTTGATTCGAGTCAAAGACTTCAGCAATTTGATCGGGCGGTCTGGAATCGGCTCAACGCGGCGAAGTCGACCTATGACCGATCGGGCGTTCTCACTCCGGGGGCGGGGTTGTTTCAGGCTTGATGGATTCGGGGTCCTCGCCGCCTCCAAAAGGCTCGGCCCGCCCTGGAAAATGCGCTCTGACTGAGATTGCCCATGGGTCTCACCCCTCTTGAGATGTGGGCGGATGCTGATGCGTAACTGTCCGCGATCGCAGAGCCGCCCTTCGTCCTTCAATCCCCGACGCGGATCACCAGCACGTCGACGTCCGCCTTGCGAAGCCGGGTGCGCAGGCGGTTGAGCTCCTCGAGATTCGAGATCGGACCGATGCGGATCCGGTGCCAGGTGTCGTTGTCGACCGAGACTTTCTGCACCTTGGCCTCGACGCCCTGCAGGGCAAGCTGAGCGCGCACGCGGTCGGCATCGGCGAAATTCTTGTACGAGCCCGCTTGCAGCACATAGGTACCGCGGCGTGTCTCGGGCACGGAGCGCGTGTCGGGGCGCACGTCCTTCTCCTTCTCCGGCACCACCACCTCGAACTTCGGCAGCATGTCGTAGAACGCGTAAGGGGACTTGCCGGGATCGTCGGCGCCCGGCCCGGCTTCGGCCCCGTCGGCGTCCGGGGTGGCATCGAGGTTGCGCACGCGCTTGTGATCGATCTTCGCGCCGCGCGCGAGCGTGGTATCGGCCCGATGATCGTGGACGTACACGAGGACGGCCACGGCGAGGCCCGCCGCGAGTCCGCTCAATGCGCCCATCCAACCCGAGAAGCGACCGGGGGGCCGCCTGCGTGCCTTGTAGTCGCGCCTCACATCGTGTCCGGTGAGGAGACGCCGAGCAGGGTGAGCCCGTTGCGGATCACCTGCTGCGTGGCGAGCGCGAGGCTCACCCGGGCGTCGCGCAGCGCGGCATCCTCGGTGAGGAACTGGTGCGCGGCGTAATAGGTGTGAAAGTCGTGAGCCAGATCGCGCAGATACTGCACGAGTGCGTGCGGCGCGCGGGCGAGCGCTGCGTGCTCGACGGTCTCGCCGAAGGCGCCCAGCCGCCGGATGAGCCTCACCTCCTCGCGCTCGGTCAGGCGCTCGAGCGCGGCGCGGCCGCGTGCCGCGTCGTAAGCGATGCCCCGATCCTGCATCTGGCGTTTCACGGAGGAGACGCGCGCATGCGCATACTGGATGTAGTACACGGGGTTGTCGTTGGAGCGCGCCTTGGCGAGCTCGAGATCGAAATCAAGATGCTGATCGTTCGAGCGCATCACGTAGAAGAGGCGCGCCGCGTCGTTGCCGACCTCGCTGCGCAGATCGCGAAGCGTCACGAACTCACCCGAGCGCGTCGACATCTGCGCTTTCTCGCCGGCGCGAAACAGCGTCACGAACTGCACGAGGAGCACCTCGAAGCACTCGGGCGGCTGGCCGAGGGCGCTCAGGCCGGCGCGCAAACGCGCGATGTAGCCATGATGGTCCGCTCCCCAGATGTAGAGCAGATGCTCGAAGCCGCGCTCGCGCTTGTTGAGGACGAACGCAACGTCGGATGCGAAATAGGTTTTCATGCCGTTCTCGCGCACCAGCACCCGATCCTTCTCATCGCCATAATCCGTGCTGCGGAACCAGAGCGCCCCGTCCTTGCGGTATGCATGGCCGCTGGTCTCGAGCGTGCGCACGGTGCGATCGATGGCGCCCGTGTCGATGAGCGAGCGCTCCGAGAACCATGACTCGAAGGTGACGCCGAACTCCTCGAGATCCTCCCGGATGTCGGCGAGGATGCCGCCGAGCGCGAAATCGAGCACGCGGCGAAAGCCGTCCTCGCCGAGGAGCACGCGGCTGCGGGCGATCACCGCATCGATGTACTGGTCCTTGTCTCCGCCTCGAGGCTCGTCCGGAGGCAGATGCGCGAACACCTCCGCGCTCGAGCGGCGCAGCGCCGCGCCCTCGCGCGCGGCAAGGGCCTTCGCGATCTCGACGATGTAGGCGCCTCGATAGCCGTTCGCCGGGAACTCGAGCGTTTCGCCGCATTCCTCGAGATAGCGCAGCCAGGTGCTGGCGGCCAGGATGTCCATCTGCCGCCCGGCATCGTTCACGTAGTACTCGCGGGTCACCGCAAAGCCGACCGCCGCGAGCAGATTGGCGAGCGTCGCTCCGAAGGCGGCGTGACGGCCGTGCCCCACGTGCAGCGGACCCGTGGGGTTCGCCGACACGAATTCGACCAGCACCTTGCGCTTCGCGCCGAGCGCCGAGCGGCCGTAGCGCTCGCCCTCGTCGAGAATGCGCCCCATCTCCGCGGTGTAGGTGCTCTCGGTGAGAAAGAAATTGATGAACCCCGGGCCGGCGATCTCGGTCTTCGCGACCGCGGGACTCGCGGGGAGCGCTGCGACCAGCGCGGCGGCGAGCTTGCGCGGATTCTGGCGCGTCACCTTGGCGAGGCGCATGGCCAGATTGCTGGCGAAGTCGCCATGCTGCGCATCGCGGGTGCGCTCGACGTCGATCTCCGGCGGGCGCTGGTCAGCCGGCACGAGCGAGTCGGGGAGCGCCGCGAGAGCCTGTGCGAGCAGCGACTGGATCAGGGTCTTCACGAAGGCTGCTGTCCTCTCGGCATCGATCAAAGGCCCGGCAGTTTAATCGACTTCGAGGGGATCCACATCGAGCGAGAAGCGCAGACCCGGGGGTGGGCTCAGCGTTTCGATCTCCTCGAGCCAGCGCGCGAGGAAGCGCTTGAGCGCGGCCCGATGCCGCGTCTCGATGAGCAGATGAGCCCGATAATGATCGGCGCGACGCGCGATCACCGCGGCAGCCGGTCCCCAGATGCGCAGCGCGCCGTCGGGCTCGCGGGTTGCGTCGGCCGTGCTCCCGGCGCCCGAGCCGCTCCAGCACGCGCCCAGGGCGCATCCGCGGGCCGCAGCCGCCCGCAGGAAATCATCGAGCCGATGCGCGTCGCGCGCCTCGGCGCGCAGCAACGCCAGGCGCGAGAACGGTGGCCAGTGCGCGGCGCGGCGCTCCTCGAGCGCGGCGGCGGCGAAGCCCGCATAGCCCGCCGTCAGAAGCTGACGCAGCAGCGGATGTTCCGGATAGGACGTCTGGATCAGCACCTCGCCGCGCCGGGCGGCGCGCCCCGCCCTCCCGGCAACCTGGGTGATGGTTTGCGCGAGCCGCTCGGTCGCCCGGAAATCGCTGGCGAACAGGCCCTGGTCGGCGTCGAGGATGA